>Ga0209257_1000279_pt1 | contig 114685 bp, 84 predicted proteins | sample AraplaCvi_mCL_r2_FD_184277 | JGI IMG/M metagenome (GOLD analysis project Ga0209257, IMG submission 184277) | Arabidopsis root microbial communities from North Carolina, USA - plate scrape MF_Cvi_mCL_r2 (SPAdes) (version 2) | ecosystem: Host-associated > Plants > Roots > Endosphere | place: USA...
CGACGCCGACGGCGGGCGGGGCCTGCAACGCCAGGCTCCCCGGACACGCTGGAGTAACCCCCTCCAGCCCAGTCCCGCTCGATCGCCCCCCGCCGCCGCATCGGTCGCTGGCCATGCGCCCTTTCCCCGCGACGAGGTGGGATCAGGATAAGGGCGGTCCAAAGGGGTGAGGACAGATTGGGGTCGAGAAAGTTCAACCCACTGAAATCGCGGGAGTTTGTCCGCTATCCGCCGAGCATAAGCCGTCGAGGACATGCTCTCACGGCAGGGCGTCGCCAATCGACCCTCGGCCACGGGGTGAGTGCGTGTCCCCCACGTCGTCCACGGCGTCGTGAGACTTCAGCCCTAGACTCAGCGGGTCCGTTGGGGACACGCACTCACGGCCGGCGACCTGCAACTCGGCCGGCGCGTTGCCGTGAGTGCGCGTCCCCGGCTCCGTTTGCTCAGCGCCGAGCATAGGCGCCAACACGGAAGGTCCCTACCCCTCGATCACGTGCGGCACGAACCGAGCCAGGTTCTTGGTCACCACGCTGTCGTCCTCGCGGACGCCGACGCCGGCCGGTTCGTTGCCGACCATCCAGGCGCCGACCACCGGGCGCTTGCCGTCGAACGCCGGCGGCGGGTGGTAGGCCTGGACGATCGCGCCTTCCTCGCCATAGCCCTGGTCGAGCATGGCCTCGTCGGCGCCGCCGACCACCTCGACATTGGCCCCTTCGCGCGAGAACAGCGGCTTGCGCACGAACCGCCCGCCCAGGGCCGAGGCCGCCGGGTCGCCCTCGAAATAGGCCTCCAGCAGATTGGGATGGCCGCGATGGCGCTCCCACAGCAGCGGCAGGATGCCCTTGTTGGACAGGATCGCCTTCCACGGCGGCTCGATCCAGCGCACCTGGGCGGTGTTCAGGTGGGCGGCGTAGGGCTCGCGCAGCATGAACTCCCAGGGATAGAGCTTGAACGCCGCCTGCAGGACGAAGCCCTCCAGGTCGACGAACTGGCCCTCCTCGTTCAGGCCGATATTGTCCATGGCCACGAACTTGGGCTCGACGCCGGCCTGCAGGGCCAGGTCCTCGAGGAAGCGCACGGTCTGGCGGTCCTCGACCGCGTCCTCGTCGCTGGCGAAGTGCACGAAGCCGCCGCTCGGGAACAGGACCTTGAACCGGTCGCGCAGGGCCTCGAACAGGCTGTTGAACTGGTCGGCGTTGGCGGGAAAGGTCCCGTTGGCGATCAGCTCCTCCAGCCATAGCCACTGGAAGGTGGCGGCCTCGAACACGCTGGTCGGGGTGTCGGCGTTGTATTCGTAGAGCTTGGGCTTGGACTTGCCGTCATAGCCGAAGTCGAAGCGGCCGTAGAGCGACGGCGACTTGGCGCGCCAGGAGGCGGCCACGAAGTCGCGATGCTCGGGCGGGATCGCCAGCCGCTCCATCAGTTCCTGGCTGCCGGCGACCTCGTCGACCAGGTCCAGGCACAGGTCATGGAGCTCGGCCGCGGCCGGCTCCAGGTCCTGCTCCACCTGCTCCAGGGTGAAGGCGTAGGCGACGCTTTCGTCCCAATAGGCCTGGCCCTCGGTATGGTGGTAGACGAACCCGACGGCCTCGGCCTTGGCCTGCCAGTCGGGACGCGGGGTCAGCTTCAGGCGGCGCACTACTCGGTCTTGCCGCCGTCGCCGGGCTTCTGCTCGATCTGCAACGTCGGCTGGGCCGGGGCCAGGCGGGCCAGGATGTCGTCGGCGCTGGACTGGCCGGGCAGGATGCCGGCCAGGCGCAGCTTTTCGTCCAGGTCCGCGCCGGTGCGGCGGTCTTCCAGCTCGCCGGCGGCCTTGATCTTCTCGCCGCGGATCGCCTGGCGTTCCTTGATGCGGGCCAGGCTGTCGGCGGCCGAGCCGAGCGCCGCGCCGGCCCCCGCGCCCCGCGCCGAGACGGCGGCCTGGGCCTTCTGGACGCTCTCGTTGACCTTCACCACCTCGACCTCGCGACGCAGGGTCTCGATGCGGCGGTCGGTGGCGGTGACGGCCTGGTGCAGTTGGTCCTCGGCGGCGCGCATGTCGCCGATCTGCGGCTCCTTCAGCGCGATGTCCTGCTCGAGGTCGGCGATGCGCTGGGCCACCTGACGGGCCAGGTCCATGTCGCCCTTGGCGACGGCGGCGCGGGCCGAGGCCTCGTACTTGACGACCTGCTCGCGGAAGCCGGCGACTTCCTTTTCCAGGATGCGGCGGCGGGCCACCAGGGTGGCCATGTCGTCGCGGGCCTTGCCCTGGGCGGCGTCGGCGTCGCGGATCTCCTGGTCGAGGATGCGCAGGGCGTTGGCGTCGACGACGGCGGCGGTGGCCTCGTGCGCGCCGGCGCGACCCAGGGTGAACAGCTTGTTCCAGATGGACATGTCGGGGTCTCCGAATCGCGGACTTAGGCGGCGGGGGTGAAGGACGAGCGCAGGTCGGACGCGGCCTCGATGGCGTTCTCGGCCAGGACCCGCAGCTCGATCAGGATGTCGTCCAGCGACGAGCTGGGGGCCAGCTCGCCGAACAGCTCGTAATAGTCGCGGCCGTTGACGGCGCTGATGCCGAAGTTCGACAGTGGCACCAGCTTCTGGGCCTTGAGCAGGAACTCGTTGAAGGCGTGGCGGTCGGCCTGTTCGTCGACCGGCCACAGCAGCACCGAAGCGGCGATCTGCTGGTCGCTGACGCTGACGAAGATCTCCAGGTCGCCGTGATCGTGCATGGTCACCAGCAGGATCGGGTCGGCGCCCTCGACCACGCGGGCCGTCATGGCGTCGCTGAAGCCGTCGGAAAGCGCCGTCTTCAGCGAGCGAACAGTCCAGGCGGGGATCGTCATCGAGCGGTGTCTCCTTCGGCGAAGCCTCTATCGAGGCCGTTTCATACTAGATGGGCGAGCGAACGCCAGTCGTCGAGAGCGCAACCTTACGTGCGCCCATGACAAGTTGGTAATCCCCTTCCCCCTTTTGTGGGCGGGAATGACGTCGTACATGTGACGCGAGTTTCGCAGCGGGTCGTTCATGTTCAGCAAGCTCTTCGGCCGCAAGGACGCCGCGCCCGCCTCGGCTTTGCCGGCGATTCGCAACGTCACCCTGGGCCGCACCGTCTGGCTGGACACCCTGGCCTGGCGCCGCCTGGGCGACGACCTGAAGTTCGCGCTCGACACCGACACGCTGGAAATCACCGCCCAGGGCCTGGTCGAGCTGCGCGAGGGCGGTTTCGTCCACAGGTTCTATACCGACGACAACATCATGTTCCAGGCGGTCTCCGACGATCGCGAGGGCCAGCGCGTCAACGACGTCACCCTCTTCATCCCCTGGGACAGCGCCTATCCGGGCGGCCGGGCCGACGAGGAGGCCTGGGCCAGGCGGCTGCGGGCGCGCACCTTCACCGGTCCGGGGCTGCCGGAGTACCGACGCGACTGGTTCGGCGACGAGGCCGAAAGCCAGGAACCGGTCAGCTTCTGGGAAGACGTCCACGACGACCGCGACGGCATTCCTGACCGGCGGATCTTCCAGACCTGCATGCTGTTTTCCCGCGACTTGCCGGGCGAGGGCCGCGAGCTTCTGCTCGCCATCCAGCAGGAAAACGAGAACGAGGACGCCCGCCGACGCGAGGTGTCGTTCGAAATCATGGTCGGCGTGGCGTTGAGCGTCGGCGAATTCCGGGCCTAGGGCCTTTTGGGGGAAAGACATGAGCGATCTGCACGGATTTGGCGGCAACGCCCTGGCCTTCCTGGTGGCCTTCGTGGTCGCCGGGGTGTTCACCGTCGTCTTCAAGCTGATCTATCAGTGGGTGACGCCCTACAACGAGGCCAAGCTGATTCGAGAGGGCAATGTCGCCGCGGCCCTGGCCCTGGGCGGGGCGCTGGTCGGCTATGTGCTGCCCCTGGCCTCGGCGCTCAGCAACACCGTGTCGCTGGTCGAGTTCTGCGCCTGGGCCGCCCTGGCCGGCGTGATCCAGATCGCCGCCTTCACCCTGGTGCGCACGGTGGCGATGAAGGACGTCGCCGCCCGGATCGAGAAGGGCGAGATCGCCGCCGGCGTCTACCTGCTGAGCATCTCCCTGGCGGTCGGCGTGCTGAACGCCGCCTGCATGACGGCCTGAGGCGCGCCATGACCGTTCAAGCTCCCCTTTCCAAGCCCCCTTCGGCCCGCCGTCGCCTGCGCTCCAGCGGCCTGGTCCTGACCGGCCTGATGGCCGGCACGGCGATCTCGGTCAGCGCCTGCGACGATCCCGGCACGGCCACCCAGTGGGGCGACCCGCCGGCCGCCTCGAGCGAGGTCGACGCCAAGACCTACGCGTCGCTCGACGACTGCAAGAAGTCCGGCGACATGACCGCCGAGCAGTGCGACACCGCCTACGCCCAGGCCCAGAAGGACAGCGCCGCCAACGCCCCCAAGTTCGGCGACCAGCAAAGCTGCGAGGAACGCTACGGCGTGTCCCAGTGCGTGCCGCGCAACGACAACAACGGCGGCAGCTTCTTCACGCCGCTGCTGACCGGCTTCATCGTCGGCCAGGCGCTGAACAACATGGGCGGCGGCTATTACGGCGCGCCGATGTACCGCGACCGCGACGGGACCTATTACGGCGGCTCGGGCTATCCGCTGTCGCGCGACTATGTCACCGGCCGCACCCGCGTGCGCACCGACACCTTCAACGCCCCGGAAATGCGCGCCCCGACCCGGGTCCAGAGCCGCAGTTCGGTGATCTCGCGCGGCGGTTTCGGCGGCGGCGGTCGCTCGTTCGGGGGCTAGCCCCCGATCCCCGCTCGTCCCTGCGAGGCCAGGGACGAGCGAACGGAAAGGGAAACAGACTGTAAACCATTGTAAATTCGGCCATACAGCCGGAAGCCGAGGGGGCGTCCGCACGGTACGCTTGCCAATGCGGATGGTCGCCTTGATCCTTCCCCCCGGACAGCGCCCCGCCGCCGCGCGCCCCGCTCCACCTCGCGGGGCGCGCGAGTTACCTTGGTTGCAAGTGAGCCCATGAAAGTCGCCCTGCTCGACGACGACGACAGCCATAATGCGCTGGTCGCCGCCCTTCTGGGGCCGGCCGGCTATGACTGCACCAGCTTCACCCGCCCGGAGCGCCTGCTGGCCGAGTTGCGCCGCCAGACCTTCGACCTGCTGATTCTCGACTGGAACATGCCCGAGCTCAGCGGCATCGAGACCCTGCGCCGGGTCGGCGAACTGCTGAGTCCGTCGCCGCCGGTGCTGCTGCTGACCAGCCGTTCGGTCGAGGCCGACCTGGTCGAGGGCCTGAACGCCGGGGCCGACGATTACATCGTCAAGCCGCTGCAGCCGCCGGTGCTGCTGGCTCGGGTCAACGCCCTGGCCCGGCGGGCCTATCGCCCGGCCGCCGCCCCTCAGGTCGAGCAGCACGGCCCCTATCGCCTGGACCCCGGCGCCCAGACCGTCAGCTGGGGCGACAATCTGGAGACCCTGACGCCCAAGGAGTTCCAGCTGGCCGCCCTGCTGTTCAACAACCTGGCCCGGCCGCTGTCGCGCGAGTACCTGCTGCGCCGGGTCTGGGGCCAGCGGCCCGACCTGGAGACCCGCACCCTGGACGCCCACGTCTCGCGCCTGAGATCAAAGCTTCACCTGCGGCCCGCGAACGGCTTTAGACTGACGACGGTCTATGGGTTCGGCTACCGGCTGGAAGTCTGCGAGCCCGAGGCCGACGCCGCGTCCGGAGCCGCTGAATGATCCTTCGACCGTCGCTGTTCGCCCTGGCCGCCGTCCTGGCCTTGGCGTCCGGCCCCGCCCTGTGCGCGCCGCGGGCCCTGGCGAAACCCGCCGCCGTTCCGGCCGACCCGCCGGTCCGCTACGTCGTCCGGCGCGGCGACACCCTGTTCGAGCTGGGCCGCGCCTATCTGCGCCGGACCAGCGACTATCGCCACGTCCAGCGCGCTAACCAGATCAGCCGGCCGCGCGTCCTGCCGGTGGGCAAGACCCTGACCATCGAGGCCGACCTGCTCAAGACCCAGCCGATCGACGCCCGGCTCAGCGCCTTCAGCGGCCGGGTCGAGATCGAGACCGACGGCCGGCGGGCCCCCGCCGAGAAGGGCATGACGCTGCGGGAAGGCCAGCGCGTGATCACCGGTCCGGGCGCCTTTGCGACGTTCGAGATGGAGGACGCCTCGCGCGTCACCCTGCCTTCGAACACCGCCATGCGCGTGGTGCGGCTGCGCAACGTCGTGCTGACCAACGCCCCGCAGCGGGTGTTCCGGCTGGACGAGGGTCGAAGCGCGATCCAGGCCACGCCCAACCCCAATCCCAACGCCCGCTTCGAGGTGCGCACCCCGGTGTCGATCTCGGCCGTGCGCGGCACGGAGTTCCGGGTGGCGGCGGCGGACGGGCGGGCCCAGACCGAGGTGCTGAAGGGCGCGGTCGGCGTGGGCCTCGGCGAGACGCCGCCGCTGGGCCCGCCCGTGCCGGCCGGCTTCGGCGTCACGGTCACGCCCGGCGCGGCCGGGGTCAGCCCGCCGGTCGCCCTGCTGCCCGCCCCCGCGCTGAACGCGGCCGACCAGAACCAGACCGACCGCACCGTGCACTTCGCCCTACGCCCCCAGGCCGGCGCCGCGGGCTACCGGCTGCTGCTGTCGCGCGACGCCGGCTTCGTCGACCTGTTCGCCGAGGCGACCCAGGCCGAAGCCGCCGCCGACTTCGGACCGTTGGAAAACGGCGCCTATTTCGTCCGGGTCACCGCCCTGGATCCGGCCGGCCTGGAGGGCGCGCCCGCCGACTACAGCTTCGACCGCGACCTGGACGTGCTGGAGCCCGGCGCCCCGCCCGTCGCCGAGGTTCGCGGCAAGCATCGCAACTTCCTGTTCCGCTGGAACGCGGCGGGTGACGGCGTGCGCAGCTTTCGCTTCCAGCTGTTCGCGGGGACCGAGCCGGGCGCGCCGATCGTCGACCAGCCGGGCCTGGTCGAGCCGCAGCTGACCCTGACCGACCTGCCGCCGGGACTCTACAGCTGGCGGGTCAGCGCCACGCGGGTGAAGAACGGCGTGGTCACCGAAAAGGTCGCGCCGCTGCAGTCGCTGACGATCGGACGCTAGGCCTTGACCGCCTTTCCCAGCCTGTCGGTCCCGCGCCTGGCGCCCTTTCGGCGGCTGAGACCGCCGCCGCCGCGATCGCCGCGCCGACGCCTGCTGCGCTGGCTGGTGGTCGCCGCCCTGACCGGCCTGGCCCTGGCCGGCCTGACCGTCAGTCCCTTGACCACGCGACTGGACAACATCCTCTACGACCGGCTGGTGCGCGCCTCCGAGCGCCCCGTCGATCCGTCGATCCTGATCGTCGGCGTCGACGAGCGCAGCCTGCGCGAGCTGGGCGCTTGGCCGTGGAACCGCGCGCGCCACGCCCAGATGATCGACCGGCTCACCCAGGCCGGGGCCAAGGCCATCGTCTACGACGTGCTGTTCAGCCAACCGTCCCAGGACCGCGCGGCCGACGACGCCCTGGCCGCGGCCGTCGCCCGTTCGGGCAAGGTGTACCTGCCGCAGTTCCTGGAACCCCCGCCGCAGGACGGGGCCCCGCCGACCCTGGTGGCGCCCCTGCCGGCCATCGCCCAGGGCGCCGCGGCGGTCGGCCTGGTCCACGTGCGGTTCGACCCCGACGGCCTGGTGCGCCGCATGGCCCCCTTCGAGGCCAACGGGCCTGATCTGACGCCCGACCTGATGACGGTGGTCCACCGCGCCACCAAGGCGTTCGACGCTCCCGACGCCACGCGCGGCGACGCCCCGACCCTGCTGATCCCGTTCGCGGGACCGCCGGACCGCTATCGCCAGATCGCCTTCTCCAGCGTGCTGGCCGGCGAGGCGCCGCGCGAGATGATCGAGGGCCGGACGGTGTTCGTCGGCCTGACCGCGCCGGGCCTGGGGCCGGCCTTCCCGACGCCGGTCACGCCCGACGCAGCCAGCATGACGGGGGTGCAGTTGCAGGCCAGCGTGCTGGACGGCCTGCGCGGCGGCATGATGATCAAGCCGGCCGGCCTGGGCCTGCGCCTGGTGTTCGCCCTGAGCCTGCTGTGGCTGCTGCTGGCCGGGTTGCTGGTGCTGCCGCCTCGGACCAGCCTGCTGCTGCTGATCGTGCTGCTGGCCGTCGCCGTCGGCGCCAGCGCCGCCCTGTTCTCCAGCGCCCACCTGTGGCTGTCGCCGGTCGCGCCGATCCTCGGCATGGGCCTGGTCTCGCTGGTGTGGGGCTGGGGCCGGCTGGGACGGGTCAACGACCTGCTGGGCCACGAGCTGAACCGCCTGCGCGCGGTGGATCCGGCCAGCGCCGCCCACGCCGACGCCGAGTTCGAAAGCGACGTCGTCGCCCGCCAGGCCCTCAGCCTCGGGGCGGCCATCACCCGGATCGACGACCTGCGGCGGTTTTCGGCCGACGCCTTGTTCAGCCTGCCGGACGCCACCCTGGTGGCCGACGCCGCGCGGCGGGTGATCGCCGCCAACGCCGCCGCCCAGGCGCTGCTGGCCGACCGCGGGGCCGTGCTGGAAGGCGGCGCCTTGGCCGAGGTCCTGAACGCCCTGGAACCCCTGGGCCGCACCTTTCCGGCCAGCTGGCCGGCCGAGGGCGACAGCGGCCATCCGATCGACCTGCACCTGGCCGACGGTCGCGCCTTCCAGATCCAGACCGTGTACCGGCGCGACGAGGCGGGGGACGGCGCGGGCTGGATCGTGCGCCTGGCCGACATCACGCCCCTGACCGCGGCCATGCGCCAGCGCGAGCAGGCGCTGCAGCTGTTGACCCACGACATGCGCTCGCCGCAGACCTCGATCCTGGCCCTGCTGGCCACCACGCCTGGCCTGCCGCCCGAGACGTCGGAACGCCTGGCCGCCTACGCCCGCCGCACCCTGGCCCTGGCCGACGGCTTCGTGCAGCTGGCCCGCGCCGAGGTCACCCAGACGGCGATGGAGCCGGTCGACCTGTGCGACGTGGCGGTCGAGGCGATCGACGAGCTGTGGCCCCAGTGCCGCCAGCGCCATATCGAGATCCGCCAGGAGGGCTGCGACGGGCCGATGATGGCCCTGGGCGACCGCGGCGTGCTGGCCCGGGCCCTGGTCAACCTGATTGGCAATGCGGTGAAGTACAGCCCCGACGGCTCGATGATTCTGGTGCGCGCCGCCACGGTGCTGGACGGCGGCCGCACCTATGTCGACCTGTCGATCGCCGACCAGGGGCCGGGCCTGACCGTGGAGGAAGCCGCCCTGGCCTTCCGCCCGTTCCAGCGCTTCGACCGCCCTGGGGCCGAGGCCGCCGGCGGCGCGGGACTGGGCCTGGCCTTCGTCCAAGCCGCCGCGACCCGTCACGGCGGCGGGGTGAGCTGCCGCAGCACGCCCGGCGAAGGCGCGACCTTCACGCTGCGGCTGCCGGAGATGCCAGTCTAGAACGGATCGGCCTTCAAGGCCGTGCGTGGTCCTCGTCCTTCGACAAGCTCAGGATGAGAACCATTGCAGGCCTGGCGGTAGAAAACCTCATCCTGAGCCTGTCGAAGGACGAGGTTTTCGGTCGCTTGAAAAACCAGGGACACGCCCTCGCGGGCCGCGCTCTTTCCGGCGCGGTGGTCGCGAAGACGTGTCCCTTCTCCCCTCCCCTATGGCTTCACGAACTTGAGCACGAACTGGTCGGTCTTGCCCCGAATGGCGGGGTCGAAGACGCTGGCGGTGCGCGGATCGGCGGGGTTGCGCAGCAGCGGGCTCTCGGCAGCCAGCTTGAAGCCGGCCGCCTGGACCTCGGACTTCACGGCCGCGATGTCGATGCGGTGCAAGGTGTCGGGCGCGGTCAGGCCCGAGCCGTCGGCGGCGTAGTGGTCGACGACCAGGAACACTCCGCCCGGCTTCAGCGACTTGAACACCTCGGCGTTGACCTTGGCGGCGGTGTCGGCCGGGAACGGCTTGAGATGCAGGTCGTGGTAATTCTGGACGGTGATCACCGCGTCCAGGCCGTCCGGCAGGTCCAGCCCGGTCAGGCTGCCATCCAGGGGCGTGACGTTCTTGTAGGCCGCCGCGACGGTCTTCAGGTCCTCGCCGTACTTGGCCTGGAACTTGATGAACTCGGCCGGCTGGTAGGCGTAGACCGTGCCCGTCGGCCCCACCGCCGCCGACAGGATGCGGGTGAAATAGCCGCCGCCGATGATGAAATCGGCCACCTTGCCGCCCGGCTTGACCTCGGCCAGGGCCAGCAGTTCGGCCGGGTGTCGCGCCGCGTCGCGAGCGATGTCGGCGGCCGGCCGGGCCGGGTCGGCCAGGGCCGCCGTCAGGTTGGCCGGAACCTGGGCGACGCCCGGCGCGGCGGACACCGCGAGCGCGCAGGCGGCGACCAGGGCGGAAATCATGGACCGCGACATCGGGGGCTTCCTCACCAGTGTTTCACCTTCGATAGCGCGTCAGGCGGCTCGGGTGAACATCGGTATTCGAGATCACGTCGCGTTTCGGGAAGAAGCTGGGGATAGCGCGCCCCGGAAGACAGCGATCCGGGAACGCCAGCCTCAGGTCTCGGCCGGTTTCAGCGCCGCGACCAGGCGGTCGGCCAGGTCGACGGGATCGGCGCGCGAGGTGCGGACCGTCGCCCAGGCGACGACCTTGCCGCTCGACAGGTCCAGCACCGCCAGGGCGGCCGTGCGGACCGGTCCCCGCCGGGACCAGGGGCGCAGCCGGGTCGGGGCGCTGCGCCACGGCCCGACGCCGACCTGCGGGCCGGCGGCGGTGGAAATCCCGACCCCGGCCGGCGAGGTCCCGACCGTCACCTGCAACTGGTAGCGGGCCGGCGTGGCCCCCGGCGGCGCCGCGCCGACCTCGCCGATCCGGCTGGCCACCCGGGCCCGGATCGCCTGGGCCAGGACCTGGTCGGCGCCGGCCGGCGCGACCGGCCCGGCTTCCGTGGCGACGGCCTGCCCCCGCAGCACCGACAGGTCGCCGTCGCGCGCCACCTGGGGCGGCGTGGCGCAGGCGCTCAGCAGCAGGCCCGCGACCAGGGCCGTCGACAACATACGCATGGAAAACCCCGACATACTCGGAGCCTAGTCTAGCCGCCGACCATCCGCCCGACCAGCCATGACAGTCCCCAGAAGATCAGGCCCCACAGCGCCAGGCTCAGCAGGCCGGCGGCCAGCAGCAGGCGCGGACGCCGGCGCGCGGCGTCCAGGCCGAGATGATCGGCCATGATCCGCAGCGTCGGCTCCAGCTTCAACGGGCCCCGGCGGGCGCCTGGCCGCGCAGCATGCCATAGGCGTGGTCGGTCAGGGCCCAGCGCCGGCTGTGCGGCCCATAGGGCCGGTGCAGCAGGTTGGCGGCCCGCGGGTCGCGGGCGTCCAGGCAATAGGCGGCGAAGGCCTCGTCCAGCTCGCGCCGCATCGCCTCGGACGGCCGGTACACGCCCCGGCGCTTGGCGATATGGGCCACGACCAGGTCGCGATGGGCCGCCCCACCCAGGTCCAGCAGCGCCTCGGCGATCTCGCCGACCAGCGGGTTGAGGATGGCGACGCCGCCCGCCGCTCGCTCCAGGCTCCGCCTTCCCGCCTCCGACCAGCCCATCGCTCCGATCCCCGCCTATTGCGGGACGGAGTTAAAGGCCATGCGCCAGGGATCTACCAGAGGGCGAACCTTGGTTTTTACAATGCGTTACATTGACCCGATGTCCCGGAACCGCGGCGCCGCTTGTCATAGCGTCCCGACGGCGGCGGCGGATCCGGAGCGTCATCGCGTCCGTCGGCCCACGCTGTCATGCCGGGCAGTGGAGGCCGGAGGGCCCCCACGGGCTTCCGGGAAGAGACCGTCCGACTCGGCCGCCGCTCTGCCAACGCCGCCGCCCCCAACTTGACAGCGCGCGTCGCTCGCCATAGATTTCTGTCATGACAGAAATAGCAGACAACGCGAAAGTCCTTCCCGCCGCGGTCGAGCAGTTCGTGCTGCGCTGGGGCGACATGGGCGGGCAGTGGGGCGTCAACCGTTCCGTCGCCCAGATCCACGCCCTGCTCTATCTGGCCGACCGGCCGATGACGGCGGAGGATATCGCCGAGAGCCTGGGCATGGCTCGCTCCAACGTCTCCAACAGCCTCCGCGAGCTGATCGGCTGGAAGCTGATCCGCCGCGTGCCGCAGCTGGGCGACCGCCGCGACCACTACGAGGCCGAGGCGGACCTGTGGCAGATGCTGACCCGCATCGCCCAGGGCCGCAAGGAACGCGAGATCGATCCGATGGTCGAGGCCCTGGGCCCGGTCCTGGCGGCGGCCGAACACGACCCCGCCCTCAGCGCGGTCGCCCGCAAGCGGCTGAAGGCCATGCACGACTTCGTCACCACGATCGACGGCTGGTACGGTCAGATGCTGACCGTGCCGCCCAGCACCCTGATGTCGCTGATCAAGATGGGCTCCAAGGTTGTGGGCCTGCTGGGGCTGGGCCGCGGCAAGGCCGACAGGACGACGTAAAAAATTTGGCCGGTAATTTCTCTTTGGACAGAAATAACTGGCAACCGGAAACGAGGGGCTTCGACATGGTCAGGATCGCCCAAACCCGCCCGGCGGCGCGCCGGGACCTCGCACAGCCCGCGCCGGCCGCGCTGCACGACCTGCGGTTCCGCGCCCTGCTGGGCGAGGCCGGCTGGGCGCGCCTGCCCCAGGCCGTGCGCGACCGGTTCAGCAAGCGGCTGGGTCCCGGCGTGGCCGTGACCTATGTCGGCGAAATCACCGAAAGCCGGCGCAACCGGGCCGGCCAGGTCCTGGCCCAGCTGTGCCGCCTGATCGGCGCGCCCCTGCCCCTGCACGACGACCTGGGCGTGGCCGCCGTCGTGACCGTCACCGAGGACGGCCCGGCCGGCGGCCAGTTCTGGACCCGGATGTACAATCAGGCCCGGGGTTTCCCGCAGGTGATCCACAGCAGCAAGCGCTTCGCCGGTCCCACCGGCCTGGAGGAGTATCTGGGCTGCGGCTTCGGCATCGCCCTGACGGTCAGCGCCGACGAGACCGCCCTGCACTTCCACAGCGGCGGCTACTTCCTGATGCTGGGTCCGGCGCGGTGGGGGCTGCGCCTGGCGCTACCGGCCTGGCTGGCGCCGGGCGCCCTGACCATCAGCCACGTCGACCAGGGCGACGGCGGCTTCGCCTTCGTGCTGGACCTGCGCCATCCGCTGCTGGGCCCGATGCTCCGCCAGGTCGGCCTGTTCCGCGAGCGGCCGGGCCACCGCCAGGAGATGAGCCGATGACCGACCTGATCTGGATCCTGGTGTTCCTCCAGGTGGCGATGGGCGGGTTCGACACGCTCTATCACCATGAGCTGACCGAGCGCCTGGCCTGGCGTCCGTCCCAGGCCCGCGAACTGCGGCTGCACGGGGTGCGCAACCTGGCCTATGCCGTGATGTTCCTGGCCCTGGGCTGGAGCCGGCCTCAGGGGGCGCTGGCCGTCGCCCTGATCGGGCTGATGCTGGGCGAACTGGTCCTGACCCTGTGGGACTTCGTCGAGGAGGACCGCACGCGCAGGCTGCCGGCCAGCGAGCGGATCGCCCACACCCTGCTGACCCTGAACTACGGGGTCGTCCTGGCCCTGGTCCTGCCGGTGCTGGCCCGCTGGTCGGACGAGCCGACCACGCTGGCTCCGGCCGGCTACGGCGCCTGGAGCTGGCTCTGCGCCCTCGCCGCCGTGGCGGTCGTGGTCTTCGGCCTGCGCGACCTGGCCGCCGCCAGCCGCGCCCGGCGGATCGTCGCCGCCGCCCCCGTTCCCCTGGTCGCGGCGCTGACGCCGGGACAATCGATCCTGGTCACCGGGGCCACGGGCCTGATCGGCCGGCGCCTGGTCGCGGCCCTGGTCGGCGCCGGCCACGAGGTCACCGCCCTGACCCGCGACCGCGCCACGGCCGCCGACCTGCCCGCCCCGATCCGCATCGTCACCGCTTTGGACCAGATCGCCGACGACGCCCGCATCGACGCGATCGTCAACCTGGCCGGCGAACCGATCTCCGAAGGCCTGTGGACGCCCGCCAAGCGTCGGCGGATCGTCGGCTCCCGCCTGGCGGTGACCCGGGCCGTGGTCGCGCTGATCGCCCGGCTGGACAACCGGCCCGCCGTGCTGGTCAGCGGGTCGGCGATCGGCTGGTACGGCCTGCGCGGCGACGAGGTGCTGGACGAGACCGCCGACGGCCGCGACTGCTTCTCGCGCACGATCTGTCGGCGCTGGGAGCGCGCGGCGATGACCGCCCAGGACCTGGGCGTGCGGGTGGTGCGCCTGCGGATCGGTATCGTCCTGGCCCTCGACGGCGGGGCCCTGTCGCGCATGCTGACCCCGTTCGAGTTCGGTCTGGGCGGACCGTTCGGGACCGGACGCCACTGGATGAGCTGGATCCACCTGGACGACCTGGTGCGCCTGATCGCCCACGCCATCGCCACGCCGGGCCTCGAAGGGCCGGTCAACGGTACGGCGCCGGAACCCGTGCGCAACGCCGACTTCGCCCGGGCGCTGGGCCACGCCCTGCGCCGCCCCGCCCTGCTGCCCGCCCCGGCCGCGCCCTGCGGCTGGCGCTGGGCGCCTTCGCCGACGAGCTGCTGCTGAAGGGCCAGCGGGTGGTCCCGGCGGCTGCCCTGGCCAGCGGCTTCGGCTTCACCCATCCCGTCCTCGCCGAGGCGCTGGCGGATCTGGTTGGAGACCGGCGGCCAGCGGAAAGTGCGAGCCGGCGCCGCCGAACCGCAAGATCGGTCGAGCGCGACAGGGCCGTGGGCGTCTAGCTGAACCGGCCACGGAAAGAGGAACGATGAAGGCGGCGGCTCAGAACTATCACGGCCGGATGCGGCGGGTGCTGGACTATATCGACCAGCATCTCGACGGCGACCTGGATCTGGAAACGGTGAGCCGCGTCGCGGCCTTCTCGAAGTTCCATTTCCACCGGCAGTTCACGGCGACCTTCGGGTTGTCGGTGCATGACTATGTCCAGCTGGCCCGTCTGAAGCGTGCGTCGCACCGGCTCGCGACCGATGGCGCCCAGAGCGTCACGGACATAGCGATGGACGCCGGTTACGACGCGCCGGACGCCTTCGCGCGGGCCTTTCGGCGGAGGTTCGGCCAGTCGCCTTCATCGTTCCGCAAATCGCCCGACTGGGCGCCGTGGCTTGCGGCCTTCGGGCCCTTGGACAACGCCAGGAGCAAGCTGATGCAGATTACCTATACCCATGACGACGTGACGATCCGCGAGGTGGCCCCAACGCCGGTGGCGATCATGGAGCATCGGGGCGACCGGGCCACGCTGGGCGCCACGATCGAGCGGTTCATCGCCTGGCGCAAGGCCGCCGGCCTGTCGCCCCAGACCAGCCCGACCTTCAACATCTTCCGGTCGGAGCGGACTCCCGCGGTCGCCGCCGACTACAGCATGGACATCTGTGTCGGGACCGATCTGCCGATCCAGCCCGACGACCCGGAGATGAAGGCCGGCGTGATCCCCGGCGGACGCTGCGCGGTGCTTCGTGTCGCTCACAACACCAACAACCTGGAGCCCGCCGCGCTGTTTCTCTATCGCGATTGGCTGCCGGCCAGCGGCGAGGAGGTGCGTGACTTCCCGGTCTATTGCCAGCGGCGCTTTTCAGCCTTCCCGAACGTGCCCGTGCATGAGGTGGTCGTCGACCTGTTCCTGCCGCTCAAATAGCGACAGGCCGGAGGCGCCTCCGTCCGAGGTTCGTCCTCCATGGGACGGCGAGAGTCTTCGGGTGAACCAACGCCCCAAATCGTTGTCATCCCGGAAGCCTCGAAAAGGCTGTCCGGGATGACAATTTCAAAAGCACAGTTTGGCGACCGGTCAGCCGGCCAGGGCGGCCCTGATGGCGTCCAGGCCGTCCTGGGCCTTGGTCGCGTCGGGCGCGCCGCCCTGGGCGAAGTCGGGCTTGCCGCCGGCCCCCTGGCCGCCCATGGCGATCACCGCCGCCTTGGCCAGGTCCGCGGCGCTGAACCTGCCGACGAGGTCGGCGGTCACGGCGACGGTGACGGCGGCCTTGCCGTCGGTGGTCCCGACCAGGGCCACGACGCCGCTGGACAGCTGCTTCTTGAACTCCTCGGCCACGCCACGCAGCTCCTTGCCGCCGACGCCGTCCAGGACGCGGGCGATCAGGGCCACGCCTTTCACGTCCTCGGGACCAGCTGCGCCGCCGCCCGAGCCGCCGCCCAGGGCCAGCTGCTTCTTGGCCTCGGCCAGCTGCTTTTCCAGGGCCTTGCGCTCGGCGACCAGGGCGTCGACGCGGGCCAGGACCTCGGCGACCGGGGTCTTGAACTGGTCGGCCAGGGCCTTGGCGACGCCGGCCTGGTCCAGCAGGAAGCGGCGGGCCGCCTCGCCGGTCAGGGCCTCGATGCGGCGCACGCCGGCCGCCACGCCCTGTTCGGAGACGATCTTGAACAGGGCGATGTCGCCGGTGCGGGCCACGTGGGTGCCGCCGCACAGCTCGACCGAATAGGCCTTGCCGGCCTCGGTCAGGGACTCGCCCAGGGTCAGCACCCGGACGCTGTCGCCGTATTTCTCGCCGAACAGGGCCACGGCCCCGGCCTCGATGGCCTCCTGCGGGGCCATTTCCTGGGTCTGGGCCGGGACGTTCTGGCGGATCACCGCATTGACCTCGGCCTCGATGCGCTCGATCTCGTCGGCGCTCAGCGGGCCGCCGTGGCTGAAGTCGAAGCGCATGCGGTCGCCGTCGACCATCTGGCCCTTCTGGGCGACGTGCGGGCCCAGCACATGGTGCAGGGCGGCGTGCACCAGGTGGGCGGCCGAGTGGTTGGCGCGGGTGGTGGTGCGCTTGGCCGCGTCCACCGAGGCCACGACCTGGTCGCCGACCTTCAGCGGCCCGGCCAGCTCGACGCGATGGACGTGCAGGTCGCCGGCCTGCTTCTGGGTGTCGGTCACGCGGCTCTCGACGCCGGCCGCCTCGATCACGCCGGTGTCGCCGGCCTGGCCGCCGCTCTCGGCGTAGAAGCTGGTGCGGTCCAGCAGGACGTCGACGGTCTGGCCCTTTTCGGCGGACTCGATCGGGGCGCCGTCCAGCACGAGGGCCTTGACGGTCCCGGTGGTCTCGGTGGTGTCGTAGCCGACGAAGTTGGTCGGGCCGTTGGCCTCGCGGATCGGGAACCAAGCGGCGGCCGCGCCCTGCTGGCCCGAACCGGCCCAGTTGGCGCGGGCCATCTGGCGCTGGCGGTCCATGGCCACGTCGAAGCCGTCGGTGTCGACGGTCAGGCCCTTGGCGCGCACGGCGTCCTGGGTCAGGTCCAGCGGGAAGCCGTAGGTGTCGTAGAGCTTGAAGGCGGTCTCGCCGTCCAGCACGTCGCCGGCCGCCAGCTTGGCGGTGGCCTCGTCCAGCAGGCCCATGCCGCGGCCCAGGGTGACGCGGAAGCGCTCCTCCTCCTGGCGCAGGGTCTCGACGATCGAGGCCTCGGCCCGGCGCAGTTCGGGATAGGCCGCGCCCATCTCGGCCACCAGGGTGGGGGCCAGCCGGTGCATCAGGGGCTCGCTGGCGCCCAGCAGGTAGGCGTGGCGCATGGCCCGGCGCATGATCCGGCGCAGGACGTAGCCGCGGCCTTCGTTCGAGGGCGTCACGCCGTCGGCCAGCAGGAACGAGGACGAGCGCAGGTGGTCGGCGATCACCCGGTGCGACGGGGCCTGGTCGCCCTCGGCCTTGACGCCGGTCAGCTCGACGCTGGCGGCGATCAGGGCCTTGAACAGGTCGATGTCGTAGTTGTCGTGCACGCCCTGCAGGACGGCGGCGACGCGCTCCAGGCCCATGCCGGTGTCGATCGACGGCTTGGGCAGCGAGACGCGCTCGCCGCCGGCCAGCTGCTCGAACTGCATGAACACCAGGTTCCAGATCTCGATGAAGCGGTCGCCGTCCTCGTCGGGGCTGCCGGGCGGACCGCCGGGGATGCCTTCGCCGTGGTCGAAGAAGATCTCGGAACAGGGGCCGCAGGGGCCGGTGTCGCCCATCGACCAGAAATTGTCGTTGGTCGGGATGCGGATGATGCGGTCGTCGGACAGGCCGGCGATCTTCTTCCAGAGGTCCGCCGCCTCGTCGTCGGTGTGGTAGACGGTGACCAGCAGCTTGTCCTTGGGCAGGGCGAAATCGCGGGTCAGCAGGGTCCAGGCGTGAGTGATCGCCTGTTCCTTGAAATAGTCGCCGAACGAGAAATTGCCCAGCATCTCGAAGAAGGTGTGGTGGCGGGCGGTGTAGCCGACATTGTCCAGGTCGTTGTGCTTGCCGCCGGCCCGCACGCACTTCTGCGACGAGGTCGCGCGCGGATGCGGCGGGGTCTCGGCGCCGGTGAACACGTTCTTGAACGGCACCATGCCGGCGTTGACGAACAGCAGGGTCGGATCGTTCTGCGGCACCAGGGGCGCGGAGGGAACGATGGCGTGATCGGCCGCGCCGAAATAGTTCAGGAAGGTGCTGCGGATCTCGTTGAGGCTGGGCATCGGCGTCTCGGGCGTTCGTACTGAATCCGGTGGACCCGGAAGTTGGCGCTGCATAGCGCGGTTTCAAGCGATGTGGAAATCGCGTTGGTGGTCGAGACCTCGGATGGTCGCCCCGTGCTCCTCCAAGGCTCTCCCCCTTGGGGAACTGCCGGCGAAGCCGACGGTGGGGGTGAGCGATCGGAAGAGAGCCGGGTCCTGGATCTTCGATCCCACGCCCCCCACCGATCGCTGCGCGATCGCCTCCTCCACGGGGGAGGGGTATCGCCTATGGGTTTGCTCTGAAGAAATCTGTCGTCCCGGACAAGCTCGGCGAAGCCGAGCGCCGATCCGGGACCGCCGCGAACGTCAGCGTTCACGCCCCGGTCCGGATCTTCGCGCTACGCGCTCGTCCGGGATGACAACCGTTTTGAGGCATAGGCGATAGCCCTGCCCACAGGGGGGTCTGGAGCGGTCGGCTCAGCAGGCCCCCTCCGTCGCTCCGGACTGCGTCCGGCGCGCCACCTCCCCCTGAGGGGGAGGATCGGAAGAAGAAACGAAATCGGACGCCTGGCATGGGGTCCAGGCGTCCGGGGATCGCGGCCGGCCGGGCGGTGAAGCGCGGCGGGCTATGAGGCGGGGTCGCCCGCCGCGGGCGGCGGCCGCGAAACCTTCGGCCGGTCCGGACGCCCGAAGGCGGCCCGGACCGGGGAAGTCCTATTCGTCGCCGTCGTCGTCGGGACCGCCGACCAGCAGCTCTTCCTCGATCTTGCGGGAAGACTGGCGCACGGCGGCCTCGATCTCGGCCGACAGGTCCTTGTTGGCCTTGAGGAACTCCCGGACATTGTCGCGGCCCTGGCCGATGCGCTGGCTGTTGTACGAGAACCACGAGCCGGCCTTGTCGATGATCCCGGCCTTGACCCCCAGGTCGATGATCTCGCCCAGCTTGGAGATGCCCTCGCCGTACATGATGTCGAACTCGACCTCGCGGAACGGCGGGGCCACCTTGTTCTTGACCACCTTGACCCGGACGTTGTTGCCGACGATCTCGTCGCGGTTCTTGATCGAACCTGTGCGGCGGATGTCCAGGCGGACCGAGGCGTAGAACTTCAGGGCGTTGCCGCCGGTGGTGGTTTCCGGGCTGCCGTACATCACCCCGATCTTGTGACGGATCTGGTTGATGAAGATGACGATGGTGTTGGCCTTGTTGATCGAGGCGGTCAGCTTGCGCAGCGCCTGGCTCATCAGCCGCGCCTGCAGGCCCGGCAGGCTGTCGCCCATCTCGCCCTCGATCTCGGCCTTGGGGGTCAGGGCCGCCACCGAGTCGACGACCACGATGTCGACCGCGCCCGAGCGCACCAGGGTGTCGGTGATCTCCAGGGCCTGCTCGCCGTTGTCGGGCTGCGAGACCAGCAGGTTGTCGAGATTGACGCCCAGCTTGAAGGCGTAGCCCGGATCCAGGGCGTGCTCGGCGTCGACGAAGGCGGCGGTGCCGCCGGCCTTCTGGCATTCGGCCACCACGTGCAGGGCCAGGGTGGTCTTGCCCGAGCTTTCCGGACCGTAGATCTCGATCACCCGCCCCTTGGGCAGGCCGCCGATGCCGAGCGCGATGTCCAGGCCGAGCGAGCCGGTGGAGATCGACTCCATCTCGACCTTGCCCTTCTCGCCCAGCTTCATCACCGAGCCCTTGCCGAACGCCCGGTCGATCTGGGCCAAAGCCGCCTCGAGGGCGCGTTGCTTGTCGCCGTCTTCCTTGCCCACGAGTTTCAAAGCCGCCTGGTTGCTCATTGTTGGTCCGCCCTTATTCCATGATTCCGACTGTCGGATCGGAGGTTCGCGACCGCCGCGCCCACCCGCCTGTGGAATGATTAATGCGTACATGTTTTGTTCCATGTTCGCAACATGTTCTTACTCTAGAGGGCCGATACGTCAAAACCGGTCGCGCCCTCGTGACTCCATGCGACAATTCCCCGCGTCTGGAAGCTGGGCCGCGGACCGGGCCGAAACCGGTCCTTAACGACGCCCGGCCATTCTGCCCCTCTTCCGGGGGGACTGCCGTCTTGTCGATCGATCCGCGCCGCCTATTGGGCCTGGCCTTCGCCAGCGCCGACCTTCTGCTGGAGGTCGAGAGCGGCCAGGTGACCCTGGCGCTGGGCGCCGCCCAGCGGCTGATGGGCCAGGACGAGCGGGCGCTGACGGGCCAGGCCTGGCGCGACCTGTTCGCCGCCGCCGACCGGCCGCTGCTCGACGCCGTCGCCTACGTGATCGACGACGGCCAGAGGCGCGGACCGGTCACGGTGCGCCTGACCGGCGAACCACCGCGCCACGTCAACCTGACCCTGCGCGCCCTGCCCGACAACCGCGGCCGGATCTCGGTCTCGGTCACGCCGGCCAACGCGCCGTCCGGCCAACTGGACGAGGACGGCCTGCGCAGCCGCGAGAGCTTCGAAGACATCGCCCGCGGCCTGTTCGAGGCCGCCCGCGTCACCGGGCTGGAGCTGGAGCTGGCCATGGTCGACTTCGCGGACCTGGACTCCCTGCGCCAGCGGCTGTCCCAGCCCGAGGCCCGGGCCCTGGACCTGAAACTGGCCGGCGCCGTGCGGGCCGAGTCCCACGCGGGCGGCATGGCCACCCGCCTGTCGCCCGACCGTTTCGCCCTGGTCCGCGCCAAGGCCGACTCCGCCGACGACATGGCCCAGCGCCTGACCCGCGCCACCACGGTCCAGGCCAGCGCCCAGGTCGTGCCGATCGACGGGGGCCTGGCGCCGTCGCGCGGTCTCAAGGCCCTGCGCTACGCCCTCGACGACTTCCTGCGCGAGGGCCTGAAGGACACCCCGCCGCTCAGCCTGTCCGAGGCGATGAACCGATCGGTCAAGCGCACCCTGTCGCGGGCCGGCGCCCTGGGCGTGGCGGTCAGCCAGCGTCGGTTCACCCTGGCCTACCAGCCGGTGGTCGACCTGAGAACCGGAACGGCCCACCACCACGAGGCCCTGGTCCGCTTCGAGGACGGCGGCAGCCCGTTCCAGCTGATCCGCATGGCCGAGGAGTTCGACCTGATCGCCGAGCTGGACCACGCGATCGCCGAGATGGCGGTCAAGCGCCTGGCTTCCGACCGTTCAGGGACGCTGAAGTTGGCGATCAACGTCTCGGGCCGCACCATCGTCAACGAGGGCTTCGTCGACCATATCGGCCGGCTGCTGGCCAAGGCCGACGTCGCCAAAGGCCGGCTGATCTTCGAGATCACCGAGACCAGCGCCATCGACGACCTGCCCCGCGCCAACCAGCACATCCAGGCCCTGCGGTCCCTGGGCTCGCTGGTCTGCCTGGACGATTTCGGGGCCGGGGCCTCGTCGTTCGCCTACCTGCAGGAACTGAGCCTGGACATCGTCAAGATCGACGGCCGCTATGTCCGCGAGCTGGCCGGCAACGGCCGCGAGGGGGCCATGGTGCGCCGGCTGGTCGAGCTGTGCCGCGACCTGAAGATCCGCTCCGTGGCCGAGATGGTCGAGACCGTCGAGATCGAGGATCTGGTCCGCAAGGCCGGCGTCGACTTCGCCCAGGGCTGGCTGTTCGGCAAGCCGGCCGACCAGCCGCAGCCGGCGCTGAAGACCAGTCCGGTGACGCCGGCGGCGCGCCGGGCGGGGGTGTCGGAGGGCTGGGGGTAGCTCCCTGTCCTTCTCCCCTTGCGGGAGAAGGTGTCAGCCGTAGGCTGACGGATGAGGGACCGCACTCTTCCCTAGATCGACAAACCGTTTGTGTGTCGGTTTAGGGTCCGGGAGGCGGACCTGGGGCAGTTCACTCTTCAAGAGCATCGAGGTCTCCATATTCACGCTTGCGCAACTCCAGCGATTCCTCGCTGCGCCGCTGTTCGACCGCTATCTGGCGATCCAGGCTTCGGATGTAGCGCTGGGCAAAAGCCTGCACCGCTGCGCGCGGATCTTCGAGCCATGCGGCAATCTGTTGGCGTTTTTGCCGACAAGCCTCCACAAAACCGAACTCACCGGTAACAACACTGGTCGATGATAGGATGACATCGACCTCGCCCAGCGGCGGGTCATCTTCGGGCAAATGCGCAACGATCTCTCTGCAGATCGGCTGCAGAAATTCCTGGCCATTGTAGGAGCGCAGAATTCGAAGGACGAACTCGACCTTCTTTTCCTGGTCGCCGGCGATGACGGCGGCAAGCGCCTGGCCTAACTCTTCCGAGAAATTTGGGAAGAAGTCGGCGACGACGCGTCCGCCTCGATAAGGGAAGAGGAGCGGATCAGCGTGATACCACGCCGCAGCGCGCTCTATGAGCGGTACCGTGATAGCTGGAGCAGCAACAGCGAGCCGGTGAAACTGGTAAGGCGCCGCGTCGATTGGTTCGATGGCGACAGTCCGCATCTTTCGCCAGGACCGCGCGCAGCTGCGCGCCGGCCCATCGTGAGGACTAACGCCGCGTTAGGCCGCTACGGCGGGCGCGCGCCCTTTCCCGAGCTGCATCTGACGCGCGAAGATGTCGCGCACGAGCTGGAGCGAAGCGAGGTGCATGTAGACGAGCGGGAGCAGGCCATTCCTGTTCCATTCGCCCACCAGCTCGCCGGGCAGCTCGCGCAACTTGGCCTCGTCGACCATCTGGAAGCCCCGATAGACGAAGGGGCGCCCCTCGCCCTCGGGCCGGATGCTCGATTCGCCATCCATCAAGAGGCCATGCTTCTGCAGCTCGGCGACGAAGCTTTCGGTCTTCTGGCCGGCGACCTCGAACTGCTCGCAAAAGCTGAGCGTCGCCTTGCACGAGGTGGTCGGATTGTCGTTCTCGAACAAGGGCTGCCCCTCGGCGAATTCACCGACCAGGTCCGTCGTCGGGTCAAAGCACAGCGACAGGTCGCTGTGCTCGGCCGAAAGCTTGGCCAGCATGAACGGATAGCGCCTTGCATAGGCGGGAACGTAGGCGGGCTCCGAAATCGAGCCGTCCTCACCCACGAAGACGTTGACGCCGTCGTTGAGGCCCATCAGCGCGAGCGGCACGGGCTTGTCGCCCGAGGAGAAGATGATCGGAAAATGCCGTTGCGCCAGGACGAACTCCTCGATGGTGAGCGGGACGACATTCTGCTTGGCGAGCCAGGTGGCCTTGTCCGTGGTGCGGCTGCGCCAGCGGGCATGTTGCTGCGCGTTGAGCGGGACGAGCGCCTTGTAGAGCAGCGGAAGGTCGGGTCGCGGCGCGGTGGCCATCGGTCTCTCCAAATCTCAAAATGAACGGTGGGATGAGCTTCAGAACTTCATCCGGAAGCCGGCATTGGCGTTGAGGCTGTTGCTGTCGCCGAAGTTCGACAGGGCGGTTTTCGCCGACACCTCCGAGAAGAAAGTGAACCGCTCATCGTCCCAGCTATAGGTTCCCCCCATGCCAAGCTTGCCCCACAGGCGGTCTTCGCGGCGCAGCAGCGGGGCGCCGGACACGTCCACGCGGGAGCCGTCCCGCATCTCATATTCGAGACTGGCGACGCCGTAGACGTGGGTCTGGGCCGCGCCGCCGCTCCGTCGCTGCCAGCGCCTCTGATGGTCGAGCGAAAGGCCAAGCCGGCCCCGCAGGCTGTCGCCGTCTTCCGACGACACGATCGCGTCACTCGGGTCAAAGAACGCGTTGAACCGCACGTTCGAATAGGTGATCTGGGCCTGCGGCGTGAGGCTGAAGCCGCCGCCGATCGGCAGGCGCTGGCCCACTTCGAGGCTGAGCGCCTCGCCTGAACCGTCGCTATCGTCGATGAGCCTGCCCAGCACGTCGGAATCCAGGTCGCTGTCGTACCAGCTCGCCTGCGCCTGGGCGTCGGCATAGAACCCGCCATGGCCGTACCAGGTGAGCGTCGCGCCGAGGCTATAGCCATTGGTGTCGATCCGACCATTGCCGAACCGCGAGCGGATCCGCGCATCGGCAGCGCCATAGCGCCCGTTGACGCCGGCGATGAGCACGCCGCGATCCGCGTCCACGACGGCGACGTCGAAGCCGAACTGGAGACCCCAGGTATCGGTGTTGACATCGGCTCCGCTGGTCGAAACCGCCGCCTCGGGGCGCAGGCGAGCGCCTTCGATCCGGCCCCATAAGCCAATGCCCGAGGTGGCGACGCCCGACCATTGCCGATTGCCGACCCGCTCCTGCAAGGTCGACAGGCCGTTAAGGGTCTGCAGCGTGCTCACATAGCTCTCGTAGAGCGGCGCGCCCGGCTGGTAGAGCGGACCCTGAGGCTCGCCCGCGGCGTCGAGCAGCGCCGAGCGCAGATACCAGTCGCCATCGGCCGGCGTGGGCACGCCATTCTGGAACAGCCGATAGCCGAAAGCGCCGGCGATGACCGCGGGACTGCCCTCGAAGCTGTAGTCTCCGCGCAGCGTGAACGTTCCGTTCGAGGCGCCTCCGGTCACATCGACGATCTTGATGCCTTCGACCGTCTGCGCGCCGAGGCCCCCGCGGTTGGTGACGCTGATCGCGGTGGTCCCGGACGTGCCGTTCGCCACCACCAGCCGGTCGGCCTGCGAGCCGTCGCCGCCGAGCGCGGCCTCGATCTCGAGCGTGCCGCCCGATCCCGCATAGCTGCCGTTGACGGTCAGTACGCCGAACCCGTCGCGCCCCGGCGCGACCGTGCCGGCATTGACGAGGTTGCCGACCTGGCCCGTGCCCTCAAGGCGGCCGCCGCTGTTGACGTTCACCGCCCCGCCAAGTTTGCCGGTGACCGCCAGGACGCCCGTCGACACCGTGGTCGCGCCGGCAAAGCCGCCATTGTCGCCGGTCATGAGCAAGACGCCGGCGCCCGCCTTGGTCAGCGCCCCGGTTCCTGATAGCAGGCCGCCATAGGTGAATGTCGTGCCGCTCGCCGTCGAGATCGTGCCGGCGCCGGCCATCACGACATCGCGCGCGCTGGTCAAGTTGGCGTTGGTCGCCAGAGCGCCGCCGTCGAGCGTGACGCCGCCCGTGGCCGCGCCGAGGTTGGCGTCGGCTGAGATCTGCACGGCGCCGCCATTGATCCGCGTGCCGCCGGTGTGGCTGTTGACGCCGCCGAGGATGAGCGTGCCGGCGTCGGTCTTGACCAGCTGGGCGTCGCCCGAGAGCGCCGCGTTGATCGTGGCGGTGAATCCGGCGCCGGCCACGCTGCCGTCGCCGACGCGGATTGTTGACTGCGTCCCGGTGAGGACGACGCCCCCACCGGCGATCACATATCCGTCGGCGGCGAACTGCATGCCGGCCGCGTTGACCTGGCCGAGGGTGTTGTCGACCGTCACCGCGCCGCCGGCGCCGCCGAACACGGCGAACGCGCTGTCCGAATAGGCGGCGTTCACCGCGCCATTGGCGTTGGTCCAGTTGTCGTTGCCGCTGCTGTTCTGCCAGACGCCGTTGCCGCCGTTGATCACGCCGTTGTTCTTCGGGCCGGAGGCGCCATCCCAGAAATTGAGGGTGAGGCCGGCCGCGTTCACCAGATTGACCTGGCCCGCAATCGAGGTCTGGACATCGACATCGCTTCCGGCAGGCAGCGATCCCAAAACCAGGCCGTTGTCGGTGAGCGCGCCCGCATAGTTGAACACGCGGTAGACGCCGGCCTCGAACGCCCCGCCGGTGGGTACGGTCACATTGATCGCGCCGTCGAGCGTGAGATCGCCGCCGACATTGACCAGGTCGTTGAGCGCGCCGCCGGCCGTATTGGCCGCGCCGAACTCATAGGCGAGCGTCGTCCCCGCCGCGAGCGACAGGTCACCGCCGATGGCGAGCGTCCCGGCGCCGCCCGCGCCCGGCGTCAGCGTCGCGCCGCTCGCGAGCGTCACATCGCCGCCGATCGCGCCTGTGCCGCCAAGGCTCGCGCCCGAAGCGACCGTGGTCGCCCCGGTCGCCGCGCCGAAATTGCCATTGATCAGCAACGTGCCCGCCGCGACCGTCGTGGCGCCGGCGTAGCTGCCGGCGCCCGACAGCACGAGCGTACCCGCGCCGCTCTTGGTCAGTCCGCCCGAGCCGAAGACCGCGCCGGTCAAGTTGAGCGTCGTACCCGCATCGGTGAGGAAGGCCCCCGCGCCCGCCAGATCGACCGCGCGGGCGGAGCTCAAGTCGGCGGTCGTGTTGAGCGTGCCGCCGTCGAGGCTCAGGCCGCCGGCCGCGGCGCCGAGACTGGCGTCGTCGGCGATGCGGATCGCTCCGCCGTTGATCGCCGTGCCGCCGGTGTAGCTGTTCGCGCCCGCAAGCACGAGCATACCGGCGTCGGTCTTGACCACCTGCGTGGCGCCGGTGATCACGCTGTTGATGGTCGCCGTGTAGCCCGCTCCCGCCGCCGTGCCGTCGCCGACGCGGATCACCGATTGCGGACCGGTCAGGGTCAGGTCCCCGCCGCTGATCGCGTAGCCGCCGGTCGCGAACTGCAGCCCCGAGGCGGCGACCGCGCCCAGGCTGTTGTCGATCGTGACCGCGCCGGGCGCGCCGGTGAAGATCGCGAAGGCGCCATTGTCGTATCCGGCGTTCACTGCGCCCGTCGCGTCGGCCCAGTTGTTGTTGCCGGCGCCGTTCCGCCAGACACCATCGCCGCCATTGACGACGCCGTTGAACTTGGGCCCGGCCGCGCCGTCCCAGAAGTTCAGCACCGCCGAGCCAGTGTTGATCAGGTTGACCTGGTTCGCCACCGAGGTCTGGACGAACAGGTCGGCGCCGGCCGGCATGGCGCCGATCGCAAGACCGTTGTCGGTGAGCGCGCCGCCATAGTTGGCGATGCGATAAAGACCGATGTCGAACGCGCCGCCGGGAGTCACCGCGACGTTGATCGCGCCGTCGAGGGTCAGATCGCCGCCGACGTTGACCACGTCGTTGAGCGGGCTGCCCGGCGCGTTGGCGAGCCCGAACTCGTAAGCCAGCAGCGAACCGCTGGACAGGGCAAGGTCGCCATTGACGGTGAGCGCACCCGCGCCGCCCGCACCCGGCGCCAGGGTGGCCCCATCGGCCAGCGCCACGTCGCCGCCGATCGTGCCGTCGCCGCCCAGGGTCGCGCCCGAGGCGACGCTCGTCGCACCGGTCGCGGCCGACTGGTCGCCGTTGATCAGCAGCGCGCCGCCCGACACATTGGTCGCGCCGGCATAGCTGTTGTTCGCCGTGAGGATGGTCGTGCCGGCGCCCGCCTGGGCGAGCGTGCCCGTTCCCGAGATCAGCCCCGCGAAGGTCACCGCATCCGAGCGGTTGAAGGCGAGCGCGGCATTGTTCACGACATCGCCAGTGATCGAACCGCTCGTGCCGCCGTTACCGAGCTGCAGCGTGCCGGCGCTGATCGTCGTGCCGCCCGTATAGTTGCTGCCGCCGGTGAGGATGGTCGTGCCGGCGCCGAGCTGGTTGACCGCGCCGCCGCCCGTGATCGCGCCCGCAAAGGTCAGGCTGTCCGAGCGGTTGAACGCGAGCACGCCGTTATTGAGCACATTGCCAAGGATCGAACCACTCGTGCCGCCGTTGCCGAGTTGGAGCGTGCCGGCCGCGATCGTGGCGCCGCCGGTATAGACGTTGCCGGCGGTCAGCACGAGCGAGCCGGCGCCGGCCTTGGTCAGCGCGCCGCCCCCCGAGACCGTGCCGCCAAGCGTCAGCGTCGTGCCCGGGTCGACCAGGAAGGCGCCCGAACCCGCGAGCATCACGGCGCGGCTGGAGGCAATATCCGCGGTCGTGTTGAGCGTGCCGCCATCGAAGCTGAGCGCACCCGCGGCGTCGCCAAGATTGGCGTCGGAAGCGATACGCAGGACGCCGCCATTGATCGCGGCGCCGCCGGTGTAGCTGTTGGCGCCGGTGAGGACGAGCGTGCCGGCGTCCGTCTTGACCAGACCCGCCGAGCCGGTGAGTTCAGCGCCGATCGCGGCGGTATAGCCCGCGCCCGCCGCGCTGCCGTCGCCCACCTGCACGATCGCCTGGGCGCCGGTCAACGTCAGTGCGTCGCCGGTCACGACATAGCCGTCGCTCGCGAACTGCATCCCCGAAGCGAGGACGTCGCCGCTGGCGTCATCCACCGTCACCGTCCCCGGCGCGGCCGAGAAGATCGCAAAGCTGTCCTGCGCATAGTCGGCGTTGGGCGTGCCCGAAGCGTCGGTCCAGTTGTTGGAGCCGCCGCCCATGCGCCATACGCCGTCGCCGCCGTTGACGGCGCCGTCGTTCTTGGGGCCGGCATTGCCGTCCCAGAAGCTCAGCGTCAGGCCGGCGGTGTTGACCAGGTTGATCTGGCCGGCGATCGCCGTCTGCACCGACACGCTGCTCCCGCCTGGCATCGTGCCGAGCGCAAGGCCATCGTCCGTGAGCGAACCGCCATAGTTGAACACGCGGTAGACGCCAGGACCGAAGCTGCCGCCTGTGGGCGTCGACACGTTGATCGTGCCGTCGAGCGTGAGATCGCCGCCGACATTCACCAGATCGTTGAGGCTGCCGCCCGCGATGTTCGCCGCGCCGAACTCGAAGTCGAGCACCGACCCAGCGCCGAGCGCGAGGTTCCCGTTGATCGCCAGCGTGCCGACGTTGCCGGCGCCGGCGGCCAGCGTCGCGCCGTCGGCAAGCGTGACGTCGCCGCCGATGATGCCAGAGCCGCCGAGCAACGCGCCGGACGCGACGCTGACGAGGCCGGTCGCGGCCGACTGGTCGCCGCTCACGAAGAGGCTGCCCGCCGTCACGGTGGTGGCGCCGGCGTAGTTGTTCGTGCCGGTCAGGACGAGGCTGCCGGCCCCGGCCTTGGTGAGCCCGCCCGCGCCGGAGATCGCTCCGTTCAGCGTGAGGGTCGTTCCGGCATCGGTGAGGAAGGCGCCGGCGCCGACCAGATCGACCGCGCGGTTCGAGGTGACGTCGGCGGTGCTGTTGAGCGCGCCCCCGCCGAAGCTCAGGCCGCCCGCCGTCGCACCGAGATTGGCGTCGCTCGCGATGCGGAGCGTCCCACCGTTGATCACGGTGCCGCCCGCGTAGCTGTTGGTTCCGGTCAGCACCAGCGTGCCAAGGTCCGTCTTGACCAGCTGGGCCGCGCCGGCGAGCTCCGAATTGATCGTGGCCGTATAGGCTGCTCCCGCGGCGGAGCCGTCGCCGACCCTTATGATCGCCTGCGCGCCTGCGAGATCGAGCGCATCGCCTTCGATCGCATAGCCGTTGGTCGCGAACTGCATGCCCGACGCACGGACCGCCCCTAGGCCGCTGTCCACGCTGACCGTTCCGGCCGCGCCGCCGAAGATCGCAAAGGCGCTGTCGAGGAACGGCGCGTTGATCGACGCATCGTCCAGCGTCCAATTGTCGTTGCCCGACACATTCTGCCAGACGCCGTCGCCGCCCGTGATGACGCCGTCGTTGCGTCCGCCGCTCGCGCCATCCCAGAAGCGCAGCGCCAGCCCGCTGGTGTTGATCAGGTTGACCTGATTGGCGACCGAGGTCTGCACATAGAAGTCGGTTCCCGCGGGGATGGAGCCGATCGACAAGCCGTTGTTGGTCAATGCGCCGCTATAATTGATGACCCGGTAGACGCCCGGATCGAAGGCGCCGCCGCCGCTGGTGGCCACATTGAGCGTGCCGGCGAGGGTGAGGTCGCCGCCGACATTGACCAGGTCGTTGAACGCGCCCCCGACGACATTGGCCTGGCCGAAGTCGTAGTTGAGGGTCGCGCCGCCGGCCAGCGCGAGATCGCCATTGATGGCGAGCGTGCCGGGGCCGGTCGCATCGCCGGGCGCCAGCGTCGCACCGTTGGCGACGGACACATTGCCGCCGATGACGCCGATCCCGCCGAGCGCGCCGCCGATGTTGACGGCCGTGGCGCCGGTGGCCGCCGACTGGTCGCCGTTGACCAGCAGCGTGCCGCCCGACACCGTGGTGGCGCCGCCATAGCTGTTCGCGCCGGTCAGAATGGTCGTGCCCGCCACCTGATTGAGGTTGCCGGCGCCGCTGATCACCGTGGCGAAGGTGTAGGCCGGATCGGTGTGGTTGAAGTTGAGGCGCGAGGTCGCGCTGCCGAGGTTGAGCGTCGCGGCGTCGAACAGGCCTGTCGCGGCCGCCGCCTGTCCCTCGGCCCCGCCGATGTTGAGGATGCCGGTCGCCGTGCCAGCGTCGGCCAGCACGAACGCTCCGCCGACATTCACCCGGCCGCCGTCGGCAAGCGTCAGCACGCCCGTGCCCACGCCGCTGCCGACGACGAGATCGCTGCTCGTGGTCAGCTGTGAATTGGTCCCCGAGACCAGGACGGAGGCCGGCCGCGCGGCCGAGATCGAACCCATCGTCGCCGTGGTGAAGCTGGCCGTACCGCCGTTTAGCAGCGAAAAGCCGCCGTTGGTCATCGCCAGCGAGCTGGTGCTGGTCCAGTTGGACCCGGTCCCGGTAATGGTGACCGCAGGCGCGATTGTGTTGCCGGCGACCGCGCCGATCTGGCTCGCGCCCGAAGTACGCAGGCTGCCGCTATCGCTGATCGTGATGATCGAGGTCGATGACTGGGTGCCCGCGGCCTGGAGCCCGCCGCCGGTCAAATCGACCAGCGAACCCGCGCCTGAAATGGAAAGGTTCGAGGAGCCCGTTCCGCTGGACGTGCGAAGCTGCAAGCCCGTGCCACTGCTCGTCGTCCTTATGACGCCGCCATTCAGCACGTCGACAGTGGAGTTAATTCCCACGGCGGCCACGGCGTTGAGCCGCGACGCCTGCAGGGTCGATCCGGGCCCCGAGACCGTCAACCTGCCGCGGTCCAGGTTCGTCAGCCCGGTGGTGGCCACCAGGTTGCCGGCGGTGACGCGCAGTTCCGCATTGGCGCTGACGGAGAGATTGCCGCCCATGCTGCTGTTGCCGGTGGCGGTCAAAATTCCGCTCAGGACCGAAACCGTACCTCCACCGGTGATCGAGCCGCCATAAGTGTAGCTGTCAGCGCGGTCGAAGCCGAGGCCGGTACCGCTGGTGACGACGATGTCGCCGGCGATTGAGCCTGTGGAGCCGCCGTTGCCGATCTGCAGCGAGCCCCGGGCAATCGTAGTGACGCCGGTGTGGGTCGCATCGCCGATGAGGGTCAAACGGCCAAGGCCGATTTTGGTCAGCGCTCCCAGACCGGTGATGTCGCCCGCAAGAGTCAGGGCTGTAGCGGCGTTGAAGGTGGTGGACACGTCGAGCGTGCCGTCGCCGGCGAGGCTGATGTCACGACTCGTCACCATCGGGGCGATGACCTGCAGCCCACCGCCATTGAAGCTGAGTCCGCCGGCCGCGCCGCCCAGATTGGCGTCGTTTGCGATCTGCAGCACGCCGCCATTGATCGCCGTCCCGCCCGTATAGCTGTTGGCGCCGGTCAGGATCAGCGTGCCGAGGTCGGTCTTGACCAATTGCGTCGCGCCGGTGAGTTGGGCGGCGATCGTCGCGGTGAACGCCGCCCCTGCCGGCGTGCCGTCGCCCACGCGGATGGTCGATTGCGGACCGATCAGCGTCAGCGCCGCGCCGGTGACCCCATAGCCGTTGCTGGCGAACTGCATTCCCGCCGCCGTCACCGCGCCGCTGCCGTTGTCCACGGTGACCAGGCCAGGGGCCCCCGCAAAGACGGCGAAGCTGCCATCGGCATAGCTGGCGTTGATGCCGCCGGTGGCGTCGGTCCAGTTGTTGTCGACCCCGCCGAGATGCCAGGTCCCGCCGCCGCCGTTGACGACACCGTTGAACTTCGGTCCGGCGTCGCCGTCCCAGAAGCTCAGCGCCAGGCCGGCCGAATTGACCAGGTTGACCTGGCCCGCGACCGAGGTCTGCACCGCGACGTTGCTTCCGCCTGGCATCGTGCCGAGCGAAAGCCCGTTATTGGTCAGCGTCCCGCCATAGTTGAACACGCGGTAGATGCCGCCGCCGAAGCTGCCGCCCGCGGGAACGGAGACGTTGATCGTGCCGTCGAGCGTCAGATTGCCGCCAACGTTGATGAGGTCGTTGAGCGGGCCGCCGACCACATCGGCCTGGCCGAACTCGAAATCGAGGATCGAACCGCTCGCCAGCGACAGATCGCCATTGATCGTCAAGGTGCCGGGGCTGTTGCCGGGCGCGAGAGTCCCGCCATTATTGACCAGCACGCTGCCGCCGACGGTTCCCGAACCGCCCAGCGTCGCGCCGTTGAAGACGGTCGTGAGCCCGGTCGCGCCCGACTGGTCGCCATTGATCCTGAGCGTGCCGGCAGCGACGTTGGTCGGGCCGGAATAGCTGTTGCTGGCGGTCAGGGTGAGGAGACCCGCGCCGTTCTTGACCACCGATCCGGCGCCCGAGATCAGGCCGGCGAACCCGATGTTGTCGGAGCGATTGAAGACCAGCGACCCGTTGTTCGTCACATTCCCGACGATCGCACCGGTGGCGCCGCCATTGCCGATCTGCAGCGTTCCGGCGGAGATCGTCGTACCGCCGGTATAGCTGTTCGCGCCCGTCAGCACGGTCGTGCCCGAACCGACCTGTGCAACCGCGCCGGCGCCGCCGATCACATCGGCATAGGTCAGCGTGTCGCTACGGTTGAAGGCGAGCGTTCCGTTGTCCGTCACATTGCCGGCAATCGAGCCTGTCGTGCCGCCATCGCCGATCTGCAGGGTCCCGGCCGCGATGGTCGTGCCCGCGCTGTAGCCATGGGCGCCGGTCAGAGTCAGCACACCGGTGTTCTGCTTGGTGAGGGTTTCAAAGCCGCCGACGCTGGCTGCGTCGAGCGTGCGCGCCAGGGCGTTGTTGACAAGCAGCGTGTCGACGCCGGCCCCGGCATTGACGCCCGCGCCGGTGATCGCGCCGCCATCGTTCAGCGTGAGCGTATCGGCCCCCAGGCCGAGACCCAGCACCGCACCGCCGGTGGCGAGCGTACCGCCCAGGGTCACGACGTCGCCGCCGTCGCCAAGGTCGCCATTGGCGGCAAGGGTCGCGCCGGTGTTGACGGTGATCGTGCTCGCGCTGGTATCGCCGGTGATCACCACGGGATTGCCGCCCGCGGCCTGAACCGTGCCATTGACGGTGAGCGCGGAGGCGCCGGTCATCGCGATCGTGGACGTGGCGAGCCCGCCGTTCACCTGCAGCGTGCCGGCGCTGATCGTCGCCGCGCCGATGCTGTTGCCGGCAGAGGTCAGCACGGTGGCGCCGGCGCCGATCTGTGCGATCGAGCCGGGGCCGCTCAGCGTGCCGGTGAAGTTGAACGTGTCGCTACGGTTGAACGACAGGGTCGAGGTCGGCGCGTTGACGATGACGTTGCCCGCGCCGGCGTTGCCGGTCGTGCCGCCATTGCCGATCATCAGGTTGCCGTCGTTGATGACGGTATTGCCGGTGAACGTATTGTTGCCGGTCAGCACCCAGGTGCCGCTGTCGTTCTTGGCCAGCGTGGTGATGCCGGCGCCGGCGTTGCCGATCGATCCGGCGAGCGTGTTGTTGCCAGTGTTTGTGCCACCCAGCGCGATCGTACGCGCCTGGTTCGTGCCTGCCAGCGTCACGGCGCCGGTGTCGGTGAAGACGACCGCGCCCGTGCCCGACGATTCGATGAAGGTGGTGCCGGCCGAAAGCGTGAACAGGCGATTGGTGGTGTCGCCCGCGCCGGTGTAGCGCAGGGTCGAGCCATTGCCGATGATCAGGTTGGATGCGGCGGCCGACGACGCGCCGATGCTGCTCGCGACGCCGCCGTTGGCGAGCTTGTCGACCCCGAGCACGCCGCCGCTGATCGTGGTGACGCCAGTATAGGTGCTGCCGGAATTCCTGAGAATCCAGGCGCCCGTGCCGGTCTTGGTGAGCGCGGTGGCGCCGCCGGCCGGATCGTCAAGTCGCGCGAAAAGCGTGTTGGCGTCGGCATTGGAACCCGCGAGCGTCAGCGTACGGCTGCCGCTGCCGGCCAGCGCGACCGCCGCCGTGCTGGTGAAATTGATGGCGCCGCTGCCGTAGGCCTCCAGGCCGCCGCCACTGCTGCCCAATGTGAATTGTCGATCGGTGCTGCCGGCCGCGCCGATATATTGCAGCGCGCCGCCGTTGAGCACGAGATTGCCCGAACCAGAGGTGGAGGCGCCGATCGAACTGTTGGCGCCGCCGTTGCTGAGGCAGGCGACCTGCAGCCAACCTGACGCCACCGTCGTGCTGCCGGTGTAGCTGCTGTTGCAGCCCGCGAGCACCTGGGCCGCCGTCGGGCCGCCCGACTTCACCAAATTTCCGGCGCCGTCGATCGTTCCGGAATAGTTCGCGTTGCTGCCGTTGGTGATCGTCAGCGTCGCGCCGCCCAACGACACATGGCCCAGGCCCGCCGCAATGCTCTGAAGATTGAGGACGCTGTTATTGTTGCCCGCGAGGTCCAGCGTCGCGGCGGCGCTGTTGAACGCCACGCCGCCCGTTCCGAAGGCGCTGGTGGAGCCGGCGCGTAACGTACCCGCGTCGACGACAGTACCACCGCTATAGATGTTCGTGCCGGAGAGCAGGAGCGTGCCAGCGCCGAACTTCCTGAGCCGGCCCGCGCCCGTGACCTGACCGGTGAACCCGAGCGTCGTCGTTCCAGACGAGACGGCGACGCCGCCGTCACCGCCGCCAAGCATGAATCCACGGTTGGTCGTGACATCGGTTCCCGTGTAGGTCAGGGTGCCGCTGGTGAGGACCAGATTGGACGAAGCGGCGCCCGACGCACCGATGCCGCTCGCAAGGCCGCCATTGGCGAGGCAATCCACGCTCAGCGAGCCGTTCACGGTGGTGACGCCGGTATAACTGTTGTTGCAGCCGACCATCGTCTGAACGCCGCCGGCCGCCTGGTAGAAGCCGCCGCCGCCGCTGATCGTGCCGCTGAAGGCGCCGTTGGTTCCGCCCGAGACCAAGGTGGCCGAACCGAGAAGGACGGTCCCGCCCCCGGCCAGGGCCCCAACCCTGTTGGTGAATCCGGCGAGATCCAGCGTCGCGCCGGCATTGACGGTCATCAGCGCGGTCTGGCTGCCGAACGCCTGAGCCGAACCCGCGCGCAGCGCGCCGGCGCTGATCGTCGTCCCCCCAGCGTAGAGATTGGCGCCCGACAACACGAGCGTGCCGCCGCCCTCCTTGGTCAGGCCGCCGGAACCCGTCGCCGGGCCGCTCAAGGTCAGCGTGGCGGCGGAATCGCTCACACCGATCCGGCCGCCGCCAGTCCCCAGCGTGAAGCCGCGATCGCTGCCGACCGATCCGCCGGTATATTGCAAACCGCCTCCGCCCTGCAGCACGAGGTTGGCGGGATCCGCTGTCGATGCGCCGATGCCGCTCGCCGCACCGCCGTTCGCCAGCGTGCCGACCGACAAGGCGCCGCCCGACACCGTCGTGACGCCGGTATAGGTGTTGGCGGCGTTCGCCAGCGTCAGCGTGCCCGCGCCGGTCTTGCTAAAGCCGGCATCGTCCGGGCCGACGACGACGCCGCCGAAGGTCAGGTTCGCGCCGCCGTTGGTGACCTGGATCGTCCGCGACGGGCCGCCGTTCACCAGCGTGAAGCCGCGATCGGTCGTCCCCGCGCCGAGGCCGGTATATTCCAGGGTTCCGCTCTCGATCACCAGGTTCGACGAGGCGGCCGAGGACGCGCCGATGCTGCTCGCCACGCCGCCATTGGCGATGCTGTTGATGGCCAGCGTACCGCCGCTGAGCGTGGTTCCGCCCGCATAGCTGTTGACGCCGGTCAGCGCGACTCGTCCGGCGCCGCCCTTGATGAAGCTGGTTCCGCCATTGTCGACGATCGTCGACGCGATCGTGAACGCGCCGGCGCCCGTACCGTTGTGCAGGACGCCCAACGCGCCGCCGCCAACACTGCCGGAGAGCGAGCCGCCTGTGATCGTCTGGCTGGCGTTGCCGACGCTCGAGGCGACGATGATCGTCCCGTCGACACCGAGCGTGGCGCCGCCGCCGACGGTGACCGTGGAATCGTTCGCCGCGGTGTATTTGAGGCCGCCGAGCTGGACGCTGCCGGTCACGGAATTGAAGAAAGCCGTATTGGCGACACCCCCGGCGTCGCTGACCACATCCCCGGCCAGCCAGGTGCTCGCGTCGTCCTTGTTCGCATAGGCTGTAAAGGCGCCGATGACGCCCCCCTGGACCTGCGCATAGTCCGTGCCGTTGACCGTCGCCCAGCCAAGAGCCGCGTCCCCGTTGCTCGTGGTGATGGCGCCGCCGGCGGGTAGCGTGAAATCCATCAGGCCGCCCGTGCGCGTGAGAGCGCCGAGGTTCAGCGTCATGCTACCGCCGGCGCCGGACGTCGCGACGATACGGTTGTTGCCCGCCGTGACGTTCAGGCCATCGAAGGTCTGGCTGTTCGTCAGGCCCGCCCCTCCGGTGAGGGTCAGCGCGCCACCCGCCATGTTGAGCGTGGAGGCGCCTGCGATGATGTCGCTGGCCGGCGCCCCCGCGGCGCCAAAATTCAGCGCCAGCGAGCCGCCGTTGATCGTCGTGTCGCCGGTATAGGCGCTTTGCCCGGTCAGGGTCAGCGTGCCGGTGCCGCGCTTGACGAGGCCGCCGGCGCCGGTGAGGCCGCCGGCATAGCTCGTGCTGGCGGCGCCGTTGACCGTCAGGTCGGCGCCGGTGAGCGCCACGCTGCCGCCCGTGCCGGCGAGCGAGGCGACCTCGATCGCGTGGGTGTTCAGATCCAGCGTGCCGCCATTGACGACGATCGCGTTCGGCGCGCCGAAGGCCTGGCTGCCGCCGGCCCGCAGGGTTCCGCTGAGAACGGTGGTCACCCCGGTGAAGCTGTTGGTTCCGCCCAGCAGCCAGGCGCTGCCAGCGTCGCCATTCATGACCAGGTTGCCGGCCCCCGAAATCACGCCGGACAAGGCGTTGCCGCCCGCGAAGCTGCCGCCCAGGGTGAGGGTGTCGCCCGGATTGGCCGGGTTGAACGTAACCGCCCCGCTGAGAGCGAGCGCGCCGGTCCCGTCGTTGAGAATGCTGCTGGCGCCGTTGACGAACAGCCCACGGTTGCTGCCGCCGCCCGTGCCGACATAGTCCAAGGCGCCGCCGTTGAGCGCGATCGTGGCGGCCCCGGCGCCCGTCCCCAGCGAGCTGGCGACACCCTGGTCCGCCAGGGAACTCGCCTTTACCGTAACGGCCTGGATCGTGGCGGCGCCGCCGAAGGTGTTGGCGGCGCCCAGGGTGATGCTGCGGCTGGTCCCCCCGCCGGTGAAGATGAACGGCCGGTTCGCCAGGTTGCTGCTGATGACGCCCTGCAGCGCCAAGTCTGCGGTCAGTGCGTCCAAAATGACGGATGCCGAATAGCCTCCCCCGGCGCCTATGTCTCCGGTTACCGTCAGCGTGCCGGTTCCCTGATTTCTCAGAGCGGAGGAGGCGGTGCCGGGCGCCATGCTCCAGCCGCGGTTGGAGGTATCGCCGTCACCAGTGTAGATCGCGTAGGCGTCGCGGACATAGACTGCGCCGTTGGCCGCCGTCGTCGCCGCGCCCAGGGCGCTCGCCTCGCCCAGATTGCGGATCGATGTGAAATACAGGTTGTAGCCAGCGGTGCCTACCGCCCCAGTGAAATCGTTGGTGTCGTCGCTCAGCGTTGTATGCGCGGCCAGGGTAAAGCCGCCGGCGCCGGTGAGGTGGGCCGAGCCGACGCCGCCGCCGATGCCCGTGGAGCCGGAGAGCAGCGTAACGACGCGGCTGCTGGCCAGCGCGCCGGTGCTCCGCAGGGTCGCCCCGGACGACAGGTTGATCGCGTTGCTCGCAGCCCCCAGCGCCGAATCGCCGCTGACGATCAGCGCCCCCGCGTTCACGTTGACGCCGCCGCTGAATGTATTGACGCCCGTGAGGGTCAGGCCGCCCGCGCCCGCCTTGGTCAGCCCTGCACCGCCGGCGAGGATCGAATTGATGGTGGCGGCGCCGTTGGTGGTGATGGTCGGCGTGGCGCCGGCGAGCGTCAGCGTGCCGCCAGTGAGCGTATAGGTGGTGTTGGGATCGAAGGTCAGGTTGTGCGCGATGATCGGCGCGCCCAGCGTCACCGTGACGTTCGTGCCGTTTGGCCCGCCGAAAATGGCGTTGTCGATCCCGGCATTGTTCCATGGCGCGTAGGGGCCGCTGACGCCGTCGGCATTGGGGCTCCACCTGGGCGCGCTCGTGTCCCAGGTCCCGGCGCCGCCGGTTCCGGCCGCGGTGCCGTTGGGGTCCCAGTTTCGAATCGCATCCTGCGCCTGCGCGATCGACGGCAGCGCGAGCAAGGCGAGAGCGGACAGCGAGCTGGTGCGCAGCAGACGGCCGGACATCAAACTGCCGCGCCGCTTGCCGTTCGACTGAGAGCGCTTGCCGCTCATTTTACACCCCTTGAGAACGCAAAAACGCCCTCGCCAGCGAACGCCGGGAGAGCACAGATCATGACTGGCAAGAAAATTGGCTTCAGCGAGCTCGTGCAGAGCTTCGGGGCGGGACTCGCGCCCCCGACGGACCAGACGCAACACGTACTCATACACACCCCTGCGGTAGCCCCGCTAGCTCTGGCGAGCCCGGAAGCTTTGCGTCCTGCCGTCACCGGCAGTTTGCCTTTTCGGTGGATCTCTGCCCGCGCCAGGCGGCGAGGTCTGTCGGTCAGTCAGAGCAACTGAACCGACGATCCGCCAAGTAATTCACAGTCAGTATATTAACAACTCGTTACAAAATTCCTATCAAGAAATAGATTCAGAGTTAACCTCGGCCAATTGTAAACATATGTGACGCCAGAAATTCCCGATGACCTGGATAATCGGCTTCATCAACCCTCTTAAGCAAGAACATTCTGGAATGTTGCTCAAAATAACCTACAATGCACGAGGAGTGTCGGGCGAAAATCGTCAGCAAATTCGCAGGGCGGCGATGATCAAATTTGACGCTCGGAGGACTCCGAAAAGTCTCTGTCCGCAGCAGCAACGCTTTAGGCGCGCGCCTCAACTTAACATGGAAAAGGCGGAAGGCGCTGTAAACTCCGCGACGCGAAAGCAGTCGGTTTCCAGATCCAGATGCGCCCCGCAACTTCAGATACAACACTACAAGCTCGAGTGGCGCCCCTGGTGGTGGGGAATGCGCGCTCCGTGGCGCTTGTTCGCCGTCACGGCATCTGACCGTCAAGGCGCATTCTCTACCTACCTGACTTATCCCATCTTCGCAGAGGGCAAGTATGAGGTGCAATATCCGCGTCGTGTCGGCGCGAGAGCACTTCAGCCTATCCGGCAAGGCCAGTGGCAACAAGTGTTATGGCTACCGCGTCGTTCGCGCCTTCGACGCCGCTGGAAAGGTGACGACTGGCGAGCTGGAGAACGAGGTGGCCGCCATCGAAGCGGCCATGGCCGAAGCCACGCGTGACGTTCCCGACATTCATCCCAACGTCGCCGAGCTATACCGCCGCAAGGTCGAGCGGCTGACCGAGGCGCTCGCTAATCCCGATAATCGCACCGAGGCGGCGACGGCCTCGCGGGCGCTGATCGAGAAGGTCGGCGTCACGCCGACCGGGCGGCGCGGCGAGCATGATGTGCTGCTGTTCCGCGATCTGGAGAAGATCCTGGCTTGGGCGGAGGATCGCGGGGCGATCCAGCAAACCCCGCTGAGGTTGTCCTTTCGCCACGAAGGCGAAGGCGTGGCGGTGAAGGGCATTGAGGGGTCTCCCAAACGACAACCGCCGCGATCGGCCTTTCGGCTGATCGCGGCGGCTCTGGTCTTCAACCCCGACCTCGCTCCGCGAGGCCACCCTCTCCCGCAAGGGAGAGGGGCCTACTTCCCCGCCTTGGTCTTGGCGATGTAGTCGTCGATCACGCGGTCCAGCACGGTCAGCGGGGTCATGCCCGCCAGCAGGCCGGCGTCGTGGAACTGGCGGATGTCGAACTTCTTGCCCAGGGCCTTTTTGGCCCGCTCGCGGGCGCGCAGCCAGGTGATCTTGCCGATCATGTAGCTGCAGGCCTGGCCCGGCCAGACGACATAGCGTTCGATCTCGGTGATCGTGCCGCTTTCCTCGTCGCCCATGGTCTCGGCCATATACTTCACAGCCTGCTCGCGGGTCCACTTCTTGTAGTGCATGCCGCTGTCGACCACGAGGCGGACGGCGCGGAACAGGGCGTCGTGCAGCATGCCGATATGGCCGCGCGGGTCGTTCTTGTAGATGCCCATCTCGACGGCCAGCTCTTCGGAATAGAGCGCCCAGCCCTCGGCGTAGCCCGAATTGCCGATCGTCTTGCGCAGCAGCGGCAGGCCCTGCGCCTCGTTCGACAGCGACAGCTGCAGGTGGTGGCCGGGAACGCCCTCGTGCACCGTCAGGGTGGTCAGGGTGAACTTGGCCTGCTCCTTGGTGTCGCGCAGGTTGATCCAGTAGATCCCCGGGCGCTTGCCGTCCAGCGAGGGCGAGTTGTAGTAGCCGCCCGGCGCCCCGGCCTCGATGGCCTTGGGCACGCGGCGGATCTCCAGCGAAGCCTTGGGCAGGGCGCCGAAATAGGCCGGCAGCTGCTTCTGGATCCAGGCCGCCTTGGTGTTCAGGTCCTTGATCAGCTGTTCCTTGGCCGGATCGGTGTTGTCGTAGATGTCCTTGCCCAGCTCGGCCATCCGCTCGCCGACCGTGCCCTTGGTCATGCCGATGCTCTTGAACAGCTTATCGGCCTGGACCGAGATCGACTTGACCAGGTCCAGGCCCAGCTGGTGGATCTCGTCAGGGGTCAGGGTCGAGGTCGTGTAGTTCTTCAGCGACACGGCGTAGTAGTCGCCGCCGTCCTTCAGGCGCCAGACGCCGGCGTCGTGGGTGGCCTTGGGGCGGACGCTCTCCAGCAGGGCGATCTGGCGCTTCAGGGCGGGCAGCACCGAGTTCTCGTAGATCTTGCTGGCCTCGCCGGCCCAGTCGCCGGGGATGTTCTTGTCCTTGGTCCGGCGGGCCACCGACAGCACCAGCGGCGCCTCGGCGGTGGGCGTGCCGGCGAAGGCCTTCATCTGGACCAGGGCCTTGTCGATGATGAAGTCCGGCGGGATCACGCCGTCGGCGTAGTCGCGCTGGGCGATCGCGGACTCCTGGTCCATCAGCCGGGCGAAGGCTTCCATGCGCGACAGGTAGGCGTCGGCGTCGGCCTTGGTCTCGATCGAGTGCTGGGTGTCGAGGAAGTCGGGATAGGACTGGTACGAGCCCGTCAGCTGGCTGAGCACATAGGGCGCGCCCGAGCCGCCGCCCGCATAGGTGAACTTCTCGTTGCCCTCGTCCTGCACCGCCAGGGTGAACTCGACGGTGTCGTAGTTGACGACGTCCATGCCGGTCAGCTGCTTGCGGTCGATGGCGCGAAGGTCGGCCAGCTGCTGCCGGGTCTGGGCGATCCCGGCGGCGATGGCGGCGAACGAGCGGTCGGCCAGCTGCGACTTGGTCCAGGCCAGGTCGCCGACGTCCAGGCCCAGGCCGGTGGCCGTCTCGGGCGACTGGCGCAGCTGCTTGGCCATGATGGCGTCGAACAGGGCGTTGAGCTTGGCGCTCTCGCCCGAGGCCGGCGCGGCCCCATCCTGAAGAGCGGCCAAGGCCAGGCCTGGGGTCGCGGCGGCCAGGCCGACGGCGACGGTGGACAGCAGCATCTGACGGCGGTTTTGCAAGGCGGGGCCCCTTCCCTGGATCTTCGGACGCCAAGGGGTAGAGGGCCTTGCCCGCCCGGGCAACGGCGCCGGCATTAATTTCCCGTCATCTTGTCCCTCTTGGCATGCTTCATCCCATTGAGGCCGTCATCCCGGACAAGCGGGCAGCGCTCCGATCCGGGATGACAGGAAGGGCTGGGGAAAACAGCGCTCAGCTCAAGGTCACGAACAGCTCGTTCTCGATCACCCACTGGCCTGTGACCTTGCGCCAGGTCGCCAGGTAGGTCCCGCGGGTGTCCTCGACGCCGCGCGTCGTCCCGACCCAGGTCCCGTGCTCGGCGGCCCGCTGGCCGGCGGCGTCCAGGTCGATGCGTTCGGTCGTGCGGACATAGGCGACGAAGGCCGGGTCGGCGAACTGGCTGGCGAAGGCCTCCAGCACGTCGCGCGCGCCCAGGATCAGCGAGCCGTCGCCGACGATCACCTTGACGTCCGCCGCGAAGAACGGCGCCAAGCGGCGGGCGTCCTTGCCGGCGATCAGCCGGTTGGTCAGCTTGCGGCGGGCGGCGATGGCGTCCTGCGGCGCGGTCATGATCTCTGGTCCCTGGCGAGCGGCGCGGCCCGGTATAGGCTGGCGCGCTAACTTCCGGAACGCCGATGATTCCCCCGACCCTGACCACCGCCCGCCTGACCCTGAGCCCGCCCCAGGCCTCCGATTTCGAGGACAGCGCCGCGATGTGGAGCGACCCGATGGTCACCCGTCACATCGGCGGCCGCACCTCGACGCCGGAGGAGAGCTGGCATCGCCTGCTGCGGGCCCGCGGGCTGTGGGCGGTGCTGGGCTACGGCTACTGGGCGGCGCGCGAGACGGCGACGGGGCGCTATGTGGGCGAGATCGGCTTCGCCGACTTCCACCGGGGGATCCAGCCTTCGATCGACGGCGTTCCCGAGATGGGCTGGGCGCTCTGCTCCTGGGCCCACGGCCAGGGCTTCGCCAGCGAGGCCATCGCCGGCGCCCTCTCCTGGGCGCGCGACCAGTGGGGCGACGCGCCCATCGTCTGCATGATCGACCCGGACAACGCCGCGTCGCTGAAGCTGGCCGGGAAGATGGGTTTCCTGGAGGTGGCGCGGACCACCTATCGCGAGGCTCCGACGGTGCTGCTGCAGCGGGGGTAAGGCGCCGGACCCGTCCCACGCCGCCAGGTTCTCACCGGGAGCGGGCCGCCTTCTGGCCCAGGCCGCTGATCCAGTCCCGCGCCGGCCGCTCGAACAGCACCAGTGACAGATAGGCCAGCGGGATCAGGGCCAGCACCCAGAACAGCACCCACAGGCGCAGGGCGTCGCCGTTCAGGCCGAGGCGCGCCACTCCGACCCAGTTGATCCCCATCTTCAGGGCGATCGGATGCAGCAGGTAGAGGCTGAAGCTCAGCTGGGCCCAGGGGGCGAGGCGGCGGCTGACCCCGCCCTGCGGGCCGGCCGCGTCGGCGGCGACGCCCGCCAGGCCCAGGGCGTAGACGATCAGCAGCAGCAGAGTGCGCTCGATCCGCAGGGTCGAGGCGACCAGGAACACGGCCAGCAGGCCCCACATCCAGAAGCGCGCGAACGGCAGGCGCCCCAGCGGCGCGCGCAGCTGGAAGGCCAGCATGCCCAGCAGGAAGCCCGGCACGGCGCGCAGCACCCCGAAGTTCCAGGTCCACTGGTGGAAGGGCATGTCGCCGTCGGGGTTCAGCAGCAGCACCACGAAGCTGGCGATCGCCGCCAGGGCGGTGACGCCCCGCCCGCGCGCGGTGATCCAGAACAGCAGCGGCAGGGCCAGGTACAGCCCCATCTCGGCGCTGATCGCCCAGCTGACGAAGTTCCAGGTCTGGCTGTGGCACGTATGCCAGGCATGGACGAACAGGATGTTCGGCGCGATGCAGGCCAGGTCGTAGCGCCGGGGGTCGACGTCCCCGCCCCAGCCCAGGACGCCCGCCGCCCAGACCCCGACGAACACCAGCATCGTCGCCCAGTGCAGCGGCCCCAGCCGCGCCACCCGCTTCTTCAGGAAGGTCCCGTACTTGCTCCAGCTGGTCAGCCGACCCGTGTAGATCGCCGCCATCACATAGCCGGAGATCAGGAAGAACAGGTCGACGATCAGGCTGAAGCCCTTGATCATGTCGTCCGCCACCTGCCAGCGCCCATCCAGGTTGATGTAGCGGTTGAAGTGGAAGACCACGATCATCAGCGCCCCGACGATGCGCAGGGCGTCGAGGTGCAGCATGTCCTCGGAGTCGGGCTTTAAGGGCGCGAAGGCTTTCATCGTCCTGGGATGGGACGCGCGGCGAGATGGGTCAAGCCTGAGCACGGAAGCTTGGCCGTCATATAGATCCGCGCCAAGGTGTTCGCATGCACACGATCGACGACCTCATGCCCTTGCTCGGCCCCGCCGGAGTTTTTGTCGCGCTTTTCGCCCTGCTCGTTGTTCCCACGATCTGGCGATTGTGCAGACCCACGCCTCAGGACGACCTCGTGGCGATCACTCACTTCCTCTCGAACCATGATCAAAGTGCGTTGGCGGTGAGGAAGTTATGGTTCGGCCCCTGGCGGATGCGGGGGGGCACGCTAGCGGAAGCTGGACGCCCGTATCGGCTGCTCGCCATCGACGCTGACGGCAAACAATACGTACATGTCGTCGCTGCGGACGAGCGAGACCCGGTGGGTCACGTGAAGCTCAAACAGCGCCAAGCCGGTGTCTGGATGCCAGTGCTGCAATAACTCCTACCGCAGCGCCGGCCCCTTGGCCCTGTCCAGGCTGGCCAGGGCCAGTTTCGGGGCCGCCTTGTCCTCGACCGCGTCGCCGCCCTGGGCCAGCAGGGTGTCGATGTGGGCGCGCTGGGCCTTGAAGCGCGACAGCTCCGCGCCGGCCAGGATGGTGCCCTGGGGCACCTTGGCGCCGATCGGATTGACCCGCTGGCCGTTGAGCCAGACCTCGTAGTGCAGGTGCGGCCCGGTCGCCAGGCCGGTGGCGCCGACATAGGCCACGACCTGGCCCTGGCGCACGTGCACGCCGGGACGGATGCCCGGGGCGTAGCGCGAGATGTGGCCGTAGCCGGTGTCCCACTGGCCCGAATGGCGGATGCGCAGCCAGTTGCCGTAGCCGCTCCAGCGGCGGGCCTCCAGCACCACGCCGTCGCCGGCCGCCAGGATCGGGGTGCCGGTCCCGGCCCCGAAATCGACGCCCTTGTGAGCGCGGGTGTAGCCCAGCACCGGATGCTTGCGCTGGCCGAAGGTGGAGGTGATACGGGCCCCGTCGACCGGCGTGCGCAGCAGGAAGCCCTTGATGTTCTTGCCCAGCTCGTCGAAGAACTGCGGCTTGCCGTCGTCGCCGTTGCGCTCGAAGGCGTAGAACTTCTGGCCCTTGACCTCGGCGTATTCCAGGTCGCCGGCCTCGACCGTGCGGCCGCTCTCGGTGACCTTGCGGTCGAACACCAGGCAGAAGCGGTCGCCCTCCTTGATGTCGCGCGAGAAGTCGATCTTGTGCGAGAACAGCTTGGCGGCTTCGCTGATCACCGCCGGGGTGCCGCCCACGCTGGCCACGCTCTCGTAGAACGACCCCTTCATCTCGCCGCAGGCCACCTTGGTCTCGTCCGTGACCTTTTCCTCCAGCTCGCGCAGCTTCATCGCGCCGTCGAAGGTGCGCGAGACGGTCAGGGTCGAGGACGGGCCGGTTCGCATCGACAGGCCGATCAAGCGGGCCGATCCGGCGCGGCCGTTGCGGCGCTCGGCGATGGCGGCCTCGAAGGCCATGCCGGCCTTGATGTTGACGGTGTCGATCGCGCCCTGCAGGGCGGCCACCACCTGGCGGGCGTCATTGGGGGCGATGCCGGTGCGCAGCACGGCGTTTTCCAGGGTCTCGCCGGGCCGCACCTGGACGGGGATCGATTCCGGGCGCTCGAAGCCTGGCTGGGCCTCGGCGCTGGCGAAGGCGGCGTGCTGCAGGGCGGCCAGGGCGCTGGCGTCGAGCGGCGCCTTGACCACCTGGACCGGCGCGTCCGGCGCGGCCAGCTTCCACGCCACGCCCAAGGCGGCCAGGCCGGCGATCGCGGTGAAGACCTTCGGGGCCAGACGCAAGGTCGGCCGTCTTGGATCGAATTCCTGCATCAAGCCCCCGACTGGTAGCGATGCCGCGTATGGGTGACACGGCTGGGAAGCCCCCCAGCAAACGTCGCGCCGGAAAATGGCGGATGACGCCATGTTCGAGCAAGGACTATTCGGTGCTTCGGGCGATTTGTCACGGACAGGGTTAACGCCCTGTTCCTACAAAAGAAAACGCCCGCCTCCGGGGAGGCGGGCGTCTGCTTTTCGGGTCACCGGCCTCGCGTGGTTACGCGGCGTTGACCTGCTCGTTCGGGTCGCGCAGCACGTAGCCGCGGCCCCAGACGGTCTCGATGTGGTGCTTGCCCTGGGCCGAGGCCGCCAGCTTCTTGCGCAGCTTGCAGATGAAGACGTCGATGATCTTCAGCTCCGGCTCGTCCATGCCGCCGTACAGGTGGTTGAGGAACATCTCCTTGGTCAGGGTCGTGCCCTTGCGCAGGGAGAGCAGTTCCAGCATCTGATATTCCTTGCCGGTCAGATGCACGCGGTTGCCGTTCACTTCGACGGTCTTGGCGTCGAGGTTGACGATGATGTCGCCGGTCTTGATCACCGACTGGGCGTGACCCTTCGAACGACGGACCACCGCGTGGATGCGGGCGATCATCTCGTCCTTGTGGAACGGCTTGGTCATGTAGTCGTCGGCGCCGCCCGAGAAGGTCTTCACCTTCGTGTCGATTTCGGCGCTGCCCGACAGGATCATGATCGGCGTGTTCACCTTCGCCACCCGCAGGGTGCGCAGAACATCCAGGCCGCTCATGTCGGGCAGATTCAGGTCCAGCAGGATGAGGTCGTAGTCATAGATCTTGCCCAGATCCACGCCTTCTTCGCCAAGATCCGTCGTGTAGACGTTGAAGCCTTCAGACTTCAGCATCAGCTCGATGGTCTGCGCGGTGGCGCTGTCATCCTCGATCAACAGTACGCGCATGCAGCCCTCCCCGCCCTTAGGCGGCATTATTCGACAGCTAGGCGGAATACCGCCGGTGAAACCCGTCCTGCACTCTGCCGGACAGTTAATTTAAGACAGGTTAATGGTGAATGTTCCCGTTGGAGAAATGGTTAATCTGATTTGCGAATCGGGCGCAAGCGGTCAGCGACTCATTTGGCGCAAAGGTCGCAGGGGGCTGTGGACGGTCCGTCAAGACGATTCCTTTTGGCCCTAAAGCCCGGAAATCGGGAGTTGTAAAGGGGCCGGGCGCCGCCTTTAGACCCCGATCGCCAAGCCGCGCCGTTCACCAGTAAGGCGAGATTGCGGCGTTCTGTCGCGAGAAGTTTACAGGCTTGGCCGCGGGGCTGGAGCGTCGCCGTGAGCCTGGCCGTTGGAGGTCCGCGACGTCCCGTCGCGGCGGGGTCCGCCCTATTTTTCGCGAGCGACGTCCGGCGCCAGCCAGCCGGCTTCCCGAAGCTTGGCCACGGAGGCGCGCGAGATCGGCGCGTAAAGGTCGCCGCGCAGGGCCAGGCGCAGGTTGCGGCCGTCGGCGACCACCCCGGTCACCGCCGCCCGGGCCACCCACCACGAGCGGTGCACGCGCATCCCCTCCTGGGCCATGCCGGCGATCACCCGCTCGAACGGCCCGGCGACCAGGCGCGAGCCGTTCAGCGTGTGGATCCGCACATAATGGTCTTCCATGCGCAGGCACAGCACCTCGCCCGACGGCGCGGGAGAGGCCGGCGGCGGCGCGACCGCCGTGGCCGGGGGCGCGGCCCGGGCCTTCAACGCCCGGCGGAGGATCACGAAGGTCAGGACCGGCCCCGACAGCACCACGCACTGGCCGTACCATTCCAGGGGCGTGATCCGGCCGCGCAGGAACGGCCACAAGGTGGTGGCCAGCCAGCTGATGAACACCGCCAGCGGGACGCAGCCGACCAGCAGCGCGACCACGATCGCCGGCCAGGCCGGGACCCCCAGGCGGCGCGCGCCCGCCACGGCCAGGCGCTGCAGGAGGCCGAAGATCAGGGCCCCGACGCAGAAACTGACGACGAAGTGGAAGATCCGCGGCCAGGGCGGGCCGTTGTAGTAGCTGCCATAGGGGCCGATCACGCCCACGAACACGCCGATGACCGCGGCGACGGCGAAGTCGATCGTCCAGTCCCGGGCGGTTCCCAGCAGCGGCTCGGCCTTGGCGTTCGTCGGGACGGTCATACCCTTGCTATAAGGGCGGTTCGCCGGTTCGCGAACCCGTTCGCCCATTCGCGAAGCGGGCGTGGCGCGGCGGGACCCGGCGAGGGATGACCTTGGCCGTGTTCCACCCCGTCCGAGGACTGCCATGTCGATCCGCGCTCTCCTGCTCGTCCCGCTGCTCGCGCCCCTGGCGGCCCTGACCGGCGTCGCCCCCGCCCTCGCCGCCAGCGCCGGCTTCACCGTCGTCCAGGTCGCCGACCCGCAAGGCCCGCCGATCACCATCGGCGTCTGGTACCCGACCGACGCCCCCGCCAAGCCGATGACGCTGGGCATCGGCGGCCAGACCGTGGCGGCCGGCGCGCCGCCGGTCGGCGACCACCTGCCGCTGATCGTGATGTCGCACGGCAACGGCGGCTTCTTCGGCGGCCATGCCGACACCGCCCAGGCCCTGGCCGAGGCCGGCTTCGTGGTCGCCGCCCTGACCCACACCGGCGACAACTACGCCGACCAGAGCCGCGCGACCGACATGGCCAACCGGCCGCGCCAGCTGTCGGTGCTGATCGACTACATGCTGAAGGCCTCGCCCCTGCGTTCGGCCATCGATCCCGGCCGGGTGGGCGCGTTCGGCTTCTCGTCCGGCGGCTTCACGGTGCTGGCGGCGGCCGGCGGGGAGCCGGACCTAAGGGCCATGGCCCCGCATTGCAAGGCCCATCCCGACTTCTTCGACTGCAAGCTGGCCGCCTCGCACCCGCCGCCCGCCGACGCGATGAAGGCGGCCTGGACCCATGACGCCCGGATCAGGGCCGTGGTCTCGGCCGCCCCGGCCATGGGCTACGCCTTCGGCAAGGCCGGCCTGGCGAAGGTGACCGCGCCGCTGCAACTGTGGCGGGCCGGGGACGACGAGATCCTGCCCGACCCGTTCTACGCCTCGGCGGTGCGCGCCAGCCTGCCCCGGACGCCGGACTATCACCTCGTCCCCGGCGCGGGTCACTTCGACTTCCTGACGCCCTGCAACGACCAGGGCCGCGCGACCGTCCCCGCCATCTGCACCAGCGCGCCGGGCTTCGACCGCGCCGCGTTCCACAAGGATTTCGACGCCAAGGTGGTGGCGTTCTTCACGGCGAACTTGGCAGCTAAACCCTAACCCCAAACTCCGCTCATCCCGGCGAATGCCGGGATGGGCGGATCAAAGGAGGGCATGGGCATAAAGCCGCAGGCCGCATCCTAACCACAATCCTCAAGGGCCGATTAACCATGTCGGTCTACTTCATTCCCCATTAACGCGCGGGGTCCAAAGCTTGGGCCTCGAGCCGTCGGGAGCCCTGCTTGCGTAGCCTGATCGCCGCCGTCGAACGTATCGATCCGCTGACCATCTTCGGTCGCGTCGCCGCCGTGAACGGCCTCCTGATCGAGGCCCGCGGCGGGCTGACCCGGCTCGCCGTCGGCGCCCGGGTCGAGATCGAGCGCCTGGGCCTGCCCGTGCTGCCGGCCGAGGTGGTCGGCTTCCGCGAAACCCGCGCCCTGCTGATGCCGTTCGGCCCGGTCGAGGGCGTGGCCCCCGGCGCCGAGATCCGGATCATGCCCGAGGGCGCCGTGGTCCGTCCGACCAAGGCCTGGCTGGGCCGCATCATCAACGCCTTCGGCGAGCCGATCGACGGCCTGGGCCCGCTGCCGCAGGGCGACGTCCCCTATCCCCTGAAGACCCCGCCCCCGCCCGCCCACGCCCGCGGACGGGTGGGCGAGCGCATCGACCTGGGCGTCCGGTCGATGAACGTCTTCACCACCACCTGCCGCGGCCAGCGCCTGGGCATCTTCGCCGGCTCGGGCGTGGGCAAGTCGGTGCTGCTGTCGATGCTGGCCAAGGAGGCGACCTGCGACGCCGTCGTGGTCGGCCTGATCGGCGAGCGGGGCCGCGAGGTCCGCGAGTTCATCGAGGAGACCCTGGGCGAGGAAGGCCTCAAGCGCGCCATCGTCGTGGTCGCCACCTCGGACGAACCGGCCTTGACCCGCCGCCAGGCCGCCTACATGACCCTGGCCGTCGCCGAGTTCCTGCGCGACCAGGACCAGGAAGTCCTCTGCCTGATGGACTCGGTGACCCGCTTCGCCATGGCCCAGCGCGAGATCGGCCTGGCCGCCGGCGAGCCGCCGACCACCAAGGGCTACACCCCCACCGTCTTCACCGAGCTGCCCAAGCTGCTCGAGCGCGCCGGTCCCGGTCCGATCCGTCCCGACGGCACGACGGCCGCCCCGATCACCGCCCTGTTCACGGTGCTCGTCGACGGCGACGACCACAACGAGCCAATCGCCGACGCCGCCCGCGGCATCCTGGACGGCCACATCGTCATGGAGCGCGGCATCGCCGAGCGCGGCCGCTTCCCGGCCATCAACGTGCTGAAGTCGATCTCCCGGACCATGCCCGGCTGCCAGACGCTGGAGGAGCGCGAGGTGGTCAAGGCCGCCCGCCAGACCCTGGCCGCCTATTCGAACATGGAAGAGCTGATCCGCATCGGCGCCTACCGGGCCGGGGCCGATCCGATCATCGACCGCGCCATCCGCCTCAACCCCGCCGTCGAGGCCTTCCTCAGCCAGAGCCCCGACGAGGCCACCAGCCTCGACGACAGCTTCGGCTACCTCGCCCACATCCTGCAAAGTGACGCCGCCTAGATGGGACACCGGGCATGACCAAATGGGCCGACTCCCTGATCCGCATCTCGAACCACGAGGTCGAGACCCTGCAGAAGCGCCTGGCCGACATCGTCGAGCGCCGCCAGACCGCCGAGATGAGGGTCGCCGCCCTGGACGCTGAATCCGAGGCCGAGGCGATGCGCGCCCAGGGCGACGTCGAGGCCGGCTGGTACATGATCGGCTTTCGCCAGGGCAGCAAGATCCGCCGCGACCAGGCCATGCTGGAGATCGACCAGATCCTGATCGAGGAGGCCGGCGCCCGCGACGCCCTGACCCAGGCCTTCGAGAACCTCAAGAAATACGAGCACGTCGCCGAGGCCGCCAAGGTCGCCAAGGCCAAGCTGGCGGGCAAGCTTGAGATCGCCGCCCTGGACGAGCTGGGTCTGCGCCGGGCCGCCGCCGGTGGCCGGTAAGCTTCCCTCTTCGCTCTACTCAAGCCGCCATCCCCCGACTTGTTCGGGGGACCCAAGCCACGTCTGCCAAGTCAGCTTGGGTCCCCCGCATGAAGCGGGGGATGAGGACCGTGGGGGGAGTTCGAAATTCAGTCGCCGCGCGGTCCTGACGTCGGCCCTGGCCCTGTCCGCCTGCGGCCCCAAGGCCCAGGGCCAGCCTGTCCCGGCCGACCTGCCGCCGCTGAAATCCATCGCGCCGTTCCGGATCGGCAGCTGCGTCCAGGCCCTGCACCTGGACGATCCCGCCCTGGCCGCCCTGCTGGCCCGCGAGGTCAGCCAGCTGACCCCCGAGTGGCAGATGAAGATGGAGTACATCGTCCAGCCGGACGGGTCCTTCCGCTTCGAGGCCCCCGACCGCATCGCCGCCTTCGCCCGCGCCCATGGCATGGGGCTGCTGGGCCACACCCTGGTCTGGTACGCCCAGGCGCCGGACGCCTTCCAGCGGCTGGACGAGAACCGCATCGGCTTCGCCGACGCCTATCGCAACTATATCCACGCCGTGGCCGGCCGCTATCGGGGCCAGGTGGTCGGCTGGGACGTGGTCAACGAGGCGGTGGCCGAGGACGGGAACGGCTGGCGCGACAGCCTGTGGGCCCAGCGCCTGGGCGCCTTCGACCACATCGCCCTGGCCTATCGCACGGCGCGCGAGGCCGATCCGGACGCCGTCCTGCTGCTGAACGACTACAATCTCGAATACTTCCCCAAGAAGCGCGCCACCTACCTGAACCTGGCCGAGCGCCTGCTGGCCTCGGGCGCGCCGCTGACGGGCCTGGGAACCCAGATGCACGTGGCGGCCGACGTCCCGCCGGGCGAGATCACCCGGATGATCCGCGAGCTGGCCAGCCTGGGCCTGCCGATCCACGTGTCGGAACTGGACGTGTCCCTGACCCGCGCCGAGAACAAGCTCCTGTCCCGCGCCGAACTGCAGCGCCGCCAGACCGCCGTCTACGCCGAAGCAGCCGAAGCCTTCATGGCCCTGCCGGAGCGGCAGCGCTTCGCCTTCACCGTCTGGGGCCTGCGCGACCGGGACTCGTGGCTGACGGCCGAGAACGCCGCCGACGCCCCGGCCGTGTTCGACAACGCCGGCCGGCCGAAGGCGGGCGCCGCGGCCTTGGCCGAGGCGTTCAGGCTTTAGGACGCGACCTTCCCGTCCGTTTCGTCGTCGCCCTCGGAGCTCAGCGTCTTGGCCAGGGCCAGGATCTGCCTGCGCTGGGCCATCGGCAGCTGCGGCACCAGGGAAGCCAGTTCCACCCCCTCTTCGGTGGCCAGGAAGCGGCGCACGGCCTGGGTCCGAACGTCGCCCTCGCCGTCCGCCTCGGGCGGCATGCCCTCGAAGAACCAGGCCACCGAGGTCTGCAGCGTCACGGCCATGCCATAGAGCTTGGAGGCGCTGACGCGGTTGGTCCCGCGCTCGTACTTCTGCAGTTGCTGGAAGGTGATGCCCACACTGTCGGCCAGTTGCGTCTGGCTCAGGCCCATGGATTTGCGGCGCATCCGGATGCGAGCGCCCACATGGACATCGACGATATGAGGTTCTTGATCGGCGGCCAAAATACGTCTCCGGGCGGAGGCGCGACCGGCCTCCTGCCGCTTAGACGGCGAAGATGGACCTCATCCTCAAGCTTCGTGACGAATTTTCGTAAACCGCGTTATTCGGTCGCAGGGGGCGCGCAGGCTCAGCCGACCGGCTTCTGGGCCGGCGGACGCGTGGCGGTGGCCACCGCGTGGTCGGCGTCGCTGGCCTGGCGCAGGGCGCGCAGGTCCTCGCTGATCCGGAAGATGGCGACGTAGAACTCGCAGAAGGCGCGCCACAGCAGCACCATGGCGGCGGCGACCAGCAAACCCGCGATCAGCACGGGGAAGGCCAGCAGCAGCGACTGCAGGCCGGGCTCCTTCAGCGCCAGGCCGACGGCGGCCCCGACCACCGAGAAAGCGAACAGGGCCACGACGCCCAGGCCTGCCCAGTAGATCAGGTGAATCACCGGCCCCGTAACGAGACGGTCGAACGTCAGCAGGTCCCAGAACAGCCCGTTCGAACCACGCGCCTTGGAATTTCTGGCCGAAGCCATCCGACACCCCTCATGTCAGCGGGAGCTCCGCCGGGTACTGGCCCATCGCTAGCAGCGCGAAGCCCGCTCGGCAATGCCGAGCGGGCTTGCGGATCGTCGGACGACGATCGTCGGGTTACTGCGGCTTGGCGCCCGCCAGGGTGGCGTCGATCTGCGCCTTGGTGGCCGTGGTCTGCAGGCCGCCGGTGGCGGCGGCGCTGAAGCTGGCCTTGGGCAGGGCGAACTTCTTGTCGCCGCTGGTCACCACCACATTGGTCGAGCCGTCGGCGCCGGCCGTGGTGCCGGCGATGGTGCCGACCACCGCGCCGGAGGGGTCCTTGACCTCGGAGCCGACCTTCAGGTCCAGGGCCACATTGGCCGAGGACGGCGTGCCCGCCGCATCGGCGTCGGCGGCCGTGCCGGCGGTGCCGGTCGCGCCGGTGGACGCCGCCGCGCCCGTGGCGGGGCTGGCGGGCGTGGCCGGGGCAGCCGCCGCGCCGGTCGAGGGCGAGGCGGGCGTGGCTGGGGTAGCCGAGGTGGTCCCCGAGGGCGTGGTCTGGGCCGACGGCATGGTGTGGCCCGAAGGCGTCATGCCGGTGGCGGCCGGCGTCTGGCCCGAGGCGGCCGATTGGGCGAACGCGGCGCCCGCCAGCGAAAGCGTCGCGGCGGCGGCGAACATGGCAATCTTGGTTTTCATCAGTAGCGCTCCGTCGTGAAGGCCCCCGCCTTGCAAAACCGAACGCGACCTATCGGCAACGGTTCCGAAATAGTCGGTAACAGGACGTGACCATTTCAGGGCGCTTCCGGGCTTTTTGCGGGCAAGGCCCGGAACCGGGACTAGACCATCCCGACGGTGCGCAGGCGCGCGCGCGGATGGATTTCGTTCTGGCTCATCACCACGGTCTGGCCGCGGAAGCGCTCGATGATCGAACGGACATAGGGCCGAACGCCCGGGCTGGTCAGCAGCACGGCGCTGTCGCCGGCCATGGCGGCCCGGTCGAAGGCGTCGCGCACGCCGCGGATGAAGTCCTGCAGGCGCGAGGGCGCCAGGGCCAGTTGCTTGTCCTCGCCCGGACCGACCAGGGCCTCGGCGAAGGCCTGCTCCCATTCGGCCGACAGGGTGATGATCGGCAAGGCGCCGTCCTCGCCGCGATTGGCCCAGCACAGCTGGCGGCCCAGGCGGGCGCGGACCTGCTCGACCAGCTGGATGACCGAGGCGGTGTGCGGCGCGGCCTCGCCGATGCCTTCCAGGATCTGCGGCAGGTCGCGGATCGACACGCGCTCCTTCAGCAGGGCCTGCAGCACGCGCTGGATGGTGGTGGCGCTGACCACCGAGGGGATCAGGTCGTCGACCAGCTTCTTCTGGCCCTCGGGCAGGTCCTTCAGCAGCTTCTGCACCTCGGCGTAGGAGAGCAGGTCGGCCATGTTCTCCTTGAGGATCTCGGTCAGGTGCGTGGTCAATACGGTGGCCGGATCGACGATGGTGTAGCCGCGGAACGTGGCCTCCTCGCGCAGGGCCTCCTCGACCCAGGTGGCGGGCAGGCCGAAGGCGGGTTCGCGCACGTGCTCGCCCGGCAGCTCGACCTGGCCGCCGCGCGGGTCCATGGCCATCAGGCAGCCCAGGCGGACCTCGCCGGCCCCGGCCTCCATCTCCTTGATGCGGATCGCGTAGCCCTGGTTGGCCAGGCGCATGTTGTCCAGGATGCGGACCGGCGGCATGACGAAGCCGAACTCGGTGGCCAGGGTCTTGCGCAGGGCGCGGATCTGGTCGGTCAGCTTGCGGCCGTCCAGGTCGTTGATCAGGGTCAGCAGGCCGTAGCCCAGCTCGATCTTGACGTCGTCGATGGCCAGGGAAGCGCTGATCGGCTCTTCCTCCGGCTCGGCGGAGGCGGCCTCCAGCAGGGCCGGATCCAGCGGCGGCGGCTCCTTGGCCTTCTGGGCGCGGCGATAGGCCAGGAAGCCCGAGCCCACGGCCAGGGCCGCGAACGGGATGATCGGCATGCCCGGGATCAGGGCGATGACCCCGGCCGAGGCCGAGACCATGCCCAGGGCCACCGGGTTCATGGCCAGCTGGGTGGTCAGGGCCTTGTTGGCGCTGCCCTCGACCCCGGCCTTGGACACGACCATGCCGGCGGCGATCGAGATGATCAGGGCCGGGATCTGGCTGACCAGGCCGTCGCCGATGGTCATCAGGGTGTAGGAGGCCGAGGCCTCGCCGATCGGCATCTTGTGCTGGACGACGCCGATCAGGATGCCGCCGACGATGTTGATCGCGGTGATGATCAGGCCGGCGACGGCGTCGCCCTTCACGAACTTGCTGGCGCCGTCCATGGCCCCGAAGAACGTGCTCTCCTGCTCCAGGTCCTTGCGGCGCTGCTTGGCGGTGTCCTGGTCGATCAGGCCGGTCGACAGGTCGGCGTCGATGGCCATCTGCTTGCCGGGCATGGCGTCCAGGGTGAAGCGGGCCGCCACTTCGGCGATCCGGCCCGAACCCTTGGTTACGACCATGAAGTTCACCACCACCAGGATGATGAAGACGATCACCCCGATGACGAAGTTGCCCTGCATCATCAGGTTGCCGAAGGCGGCGATCACCGCGCCGGCCCCGTGCGAGCCCTCCTGGCCGTGGCCGAGGATCAGGCGCGTGGAGGCCACGTTCAGGCCCAGGCGGTAGAGGGTGGCGACCAGCAGGACGGTCGGGAACGAGGTGAATTCCAGCGGCTTCTTGATCAGCACCGCCGTCATCAGGATCAGCACCGAGCCGGTCACCGAAATGGCCAGCAGCAGGTCCAGCAGCATCGGCGGGACCGGAATGATCAGCAGGACGATGATGCCCACGACGCCCAGGGCCAGTCCCATTTCGCCGCGCAGGATCCCTTCCCACAGCGACTTGGCGCTGGGGATCGAGCTTGCGGCCTTGGGGACGGCGGCGTCGGCCATGAAACCCTTCGATCCTGTTGTCCAGCTTCCGCGGCGCTCTCGCGAGTGAAGCGATTTGCGCGAAGTCGCCAGGGTCTTAATCGAAATTAGCTATGTTGGGCGCCGGACCGATGGTCGCGGCGCCCCAACCCGTTCGCGGTCCTCAGGCGGCGGCCACACCGCCCTGCGGCGGCGGGACCGAGACGCCCGCGTCGGAATATTCCTTGAGCTTGTTGCGCAGGGTGCGGATCGAGATGCCCAGGATGTTGGCGGCGTGGGTGCGGTTGCCCAGGCAGTGCTCCAGGGTATCGATGATCAGCTGCTGCTCGACCTCGGCCACCGTGGAGCCGACGAAGGTGCGCGACACGGCGTCGGCGGCCATCTGGGCGCCGCGGGCCACGGCCACGTCCGGCGCGGGGGCCAGGGGCTGGCCGTCCGGCAGACGGATGGCGAACTCCTCGATCTCCGCGCCCGGCGACAGCAGCACCGCGCGGTGCATGGCGTTCTCCAGCTCGCGGACGTTGCCCGGCCAGCGGTGGGCGATCAGCCGGCGCTTGGCCTCGGCCGAGATCGGCTTTTCCGGCAGGCCGTTGGCGGCCGAGTACTTCTTCACGAAGTGCTCGCACAGGGTGATCACGTCGGCCGGGCGCTCGCGCAGCGGCGGCAGGCGCAGGTTCACGACGTTCAGGCGATAGAGCAGGTCCTCGCGGAACGTGCCGTCCTTCACCGCCTGGGCCAGGTCGCGGTTGGAGGTGGCCAGGATGCGGATGTCGACCTTGACCGGCTTGGAGCCGCCGACCCGGTCGATCTCGCGCTCCTGGATGGCGCGTAGCAGCTTGGCCTGCAGGCGGGCGTCCATCTCGCTGATTTCGTCCAGCAGCAGGGTGCCGCCGTTGGCTTCCTCGAACTTGCCGACCCGGCGGGCCACGGCGCCGGTGAAGGCGCCTTTCTCGTGGCCGAACAGTTCGCTTTCCAGCAGGTTCTCGGGGATGGCGGCGCAGTTGACGCTGATGAACGGCGCCTTGGCCCGGCGCGACTTGGCGTGGACGTAGCGGGCCATCACCTCCTTGCCCGAGCCGCTCTCGCCGGTGATCAGGATCGAGGCTTCCGACGGCGCCACCTGGTCGGCCAGGCGGATGACGCCTTCCATGGCCGGATCGCGGACGATCATCGGCCGGTTGTCGTCGGTGACGGCGGCCAGGACCGCGGCGATCAGCTCGGCGTCCGGCGGCAGCGGGATGAATTCCTTGGCCCCGGCCTTGATCGCCGCCGCGGCCCGCATCGGGTCGGCGTCGACGCCGCAGGCCACCACCGGCACCCGGATCCGTTCGGACTCGTTGGCGGCGATCAGGCCCGCGATGTCGAGCGTGTACTCGACCATCATCAGGTCGGCGCCCTGGCCGGCCCGCAGAGCGTGGGTCGCCGCCTCGGTGGTCTCGACGTGCGAGACCTTGGCCCCGGTGTTCATCGCCATCTTTACGGCGACCGAGAGCTGTCCGTTCAGTTTTCCGACGACCAGGAGGCGCATCGTTTTCTCTCCGTTGGGGCTTTGCGCGCCCCGCATTCAAACCGGTTAAGCTTCACTCGACGACGTCGGCGATCAGCCGGCGGCGTCGCCGTCCTTGATGATTTCCGTCATGGTCACGCCCAGGCGCTCGTCGACGACGACGACCTCGCCGCGGGCCACCAGGCGGTTGTTCACATAGATGTCGATCGCCTCGCCGACCTTGCGGTCCAGCTCGAGGATGCTGCCGGCCGACAGCTGCAGCAGCTGGGCCACCGACATGTGGGCCCGGCCCAGCACGGCGGAGATGTTGACCGGCACGTCGAACACCGGCGCCAGGTCCGACGCGATCTTGTCGCTGAGTTCGACCGGCATTTCGGAGGCCAGCATGCTGCCGCCGAATTCGTCGAGGGTGAGGTTGTCTTCGGTCATGGCGGTCAGCCTTCGCTAGGCACAAGGGGTTCGGCGTGGAGCCCCTCGGCCGCGATGGCGGCTTCGAGGGCTTGGGTGACGCGGGCGGCCGCGTCGTCGGGATTGAAGGCCGCGCGGCCGTCGCCCCAGTCGAGGAGGAAGGCGGCGGCCGGCACGGCGTCGGCCCGGGCGACGATCTGGCCGGGGAAGCCGATGGCCTGGGCCGTCTGCTCCAGGGCGGCCTGGGTGCGCTCGACCAGGTGGGCGGCGACGCGGACGGTCAGTTTCGGGCTGGCCTCGACCTCGCGGGCCAGGGCGACCAGGGCCGCCTGGGTCGGGGCCTCCGGGAACTGGTCCAGGGCCGCGTCGGCGATGGCCCGGCCGCAGGCCAGGGCCAGCATCGCCGAGCCCTCGCGGTGCTCGTGGGCCACGGCGGCCAGGGTCGAGAAAGCGCTGTGGATCGCCTGACCGACCGTGTTCAGGGCCATAACGGCCTCGCGCTCGGCCTGGGCCACGGCCGACTGCTCGCCGGCGGCGTAGGCCTCGGCCTTGGCGGCTTCCAGCTCTTCCAGGGTGAAGTTCTTCTTCACGCGCGGCGGCGCGCTCATGCCGCCGTGGTCGTCGAACACGGTGTCGAAGGTGAAGCGCTTGTGGGCGATGTCGGTCATTCAGCCATCCCCCTAGTAGATCAGTTCGTCTTCGGCGCCGGCGCCGGCCAGCATGATCTCGCCCTTGGCGGCCAGGTCCTTGGCGACCTGCACCATGGCGACCTGGGCCTGGTCGACGTCCTTCAGGCGCACCGGGCCCATGCTCTCCATGTCCTCGCGCATGATCTTCGACGCGCGTTCCGACATGTTGGAGAAGAACATCTCGCGCAGCTTGTCCGAGGCGCCCTTCAGGGCCAGGGCCAGTTGTTCCTTGCCGGTGGCGCGCAGCAGGGTCTGAACGCCGCCCGGGTCGAGCTTGGACAGGTCCTCGAACACGAACATCAGGGCGCGGATGCGCTCGGCCGCCTCGCGGTTGCGCTCTTCCAGGGCCGCGATGAAGCGGGCCTCGGTCTGGCGGTCGAAGTTGTTGAAGATCTCGGCCATCATCTCGTGGCTGTCGCGCTTGGACGTGCGCGCCAGGTTCGACATGAATTCGGTGCGCAGGGTCTGCTCGATCTTGTCGAGGATCTCGCGCTGGACCGGCTCCATCCGCAGCATGCGGGTGACGCATTCCAGGGCGAAGTCCTCCGGCAGCGAGGCCAGCACGCGCGCGGCGTGGTCGGACTTCACCTTGGACAGCACCACGGCGACGGTCTGCGGATATTCGTTCTTCAGGTAGTTGGCGAGCACCGCCTCGTTCACGTTGCCCAGCTTGTCCCACATGGTCCGACCCGCGGGACCGCGGATCTCTTCCATCAGCTGGTCGACCTTCTCCGGCGGCATGAAGGCCGACAGCAGGCGCTGGGTCTGCTCATAGGAGCCCATGATCGCGCCGGTCGAGCTCATGCCCGAGACGAACTCGACCAGCAGCTCTTCCACGACCGAGGCCGAGACCGTGCCCAGGCCGGCCATGGCCTGGGAGACTTCCTTGATTTCCTCGTCGTCCAGGGCTTCCCAGATCGCGGTGTGCTCTTCGCCCAGGGCGAGCAGCACGATCGCGGCCTTCTCGGGTCCGGCCAGCTTCTTGACGTCGTTGATGGAGTTCTTCATCGCCTACTCCGACTCGTGCAGCCAGGAGCGGAGGATCGCGACGGATTCGTCGGGGTGCTTTTCGACGAACTCCGAGACGCGCTTGATCGACGAGGCCTTCACCTGGCCCTCGATCTTGGCGATGTCGATGCGCTGGTCCATGTCGCCCGGGCCGGCGATGGCGATCGGCTCGCCCGTCTGGTCGACGACCACTTCCTGGGTGGTGCCGTCCGACAGGGTGACCATGCGGGTGATCTGCGGCGTGTTCAGCGCCAGGCCCAGCGGGGTCGGCGGCGGGCTCATCAGGCTCTTCAGGAACGGACGGACCGCGAACAGCAGGATCAGCAGGGCCACGACCGCCAGCACGCCCAGCTCGGCGAAGCGCATCAGGTCGTTCTTGTCGATGCCGTCCATCAGGCCGGCCTTGCCCAGGCCCTGGTCCTCGGGCTGCGGGAAGCGGACATTGACCACCGAGACCTGGTCGCCGCGGGTCTGGTCGAAGCCGACCGCGGTCTTCACCAGCTGCTCCAGCTGGGCCATCTCGGCGGCGGAGCGCGGGGTGTAGGCGCCCGGCTTGCCGTCCTTGCCCGGAGGGGCGGTGACGCCGTCCACGGCCACGGCGATGGCGACCTTGCGGACCTTGCCCGGCTCCTGGACGGTGGTCGTGGTGCTTTCCGAGATCTCGTAGTTGGTGACGCTCTCGTTGCTGTCCTGCTTGGAGCCCAGCGGCTGGAAGCCGTTCGGGGTCTGGCCCGGGATGTTCTGGGTCGAGGTGACGCCGCCGGTGTCGTCGTTCTTGGTCTCGCTGGAATTGTTGGCGTTGGTGCTTTCCGAGCGGATGACCTGGCCGTCCGGGTCGAACTTGCGCTCCTGGGTGGTGACGCGGTTCAGGTCGAGGTCGGCGGTGACGTTGACGCGCGCCTTGCCCGGGCCCAGCACGCCGTCGATCATGTCCTTGACCGTCTTGGCGATGCGGGCCTCGGCCTCGCTCTTGGCGTCCTGGGCCAGCTTGCCGGCCAGGCTTTCGTCGTTGCCGGCCGACAGGGTCTTGCCATGCTGGTCGATGACGTTAACGGCGTCGGGCTTCATGCCGGCGACCGAACCGGCCACCAGGTTCTGGACGGCGCGGACCATGTCGGCCGACGGCTCGCGGCCGGTGCTGATGGTGACGGCGGCGGTCGGCTTCTCGGCGTCTTCCTCGAACAGCTGGCGCTTGGGGATCACCAGGTGGACGCGGGCGGCGCGCACGCCGTCCCAGCCCTGGATGGTGCGCTCCAGCTCGCCCTGCAGGGCGCGCTGGCGGTTCAGCTGCTGAACGAAGTCGGTCTGGCCCAGCGCGTTGCCGGTGTCGAAGATCTCGTAGCCGACCGAGCCGGAGGTCACCAGGCCCTTGGTGAAGATCAGCTGGCGGGCGGAATTGACCTTGTCGCGGGCGACATAGATCGTCGAACCGTCGCTCTTGGTCTCGTACTTGATGCCGGCCTGGTCGAGCGCCTGGGTGGCGGCGGCGGATTCCTTGGGGTCGACGTTGGACAGCAGCAGCTCGTTGGGCTGCTTGCTCATCATCATCATCACGGCGGCGATCACGGCGATCGCGCCCGCGGCGACGCCGATCAGGGCGGCCAGACGGCCGACCCCAAACCTTTGAATCGCGCTGAGGAACTTATCCAACCTACGCCCTACCCCTGAAAAGCGTCCCCGGAGAGGACACCAGCCGCTGCGCGCCGGAGCACGCCGTCGCTAGGCAGGATTTACCCAGTGCAAGGTAAACGGGTCGTTTACAAAGGGCCCGTCCAAGGGGGGCCCAGGGGCGCCAAAAGGTCGCGGCCGCGTCCCTGGGGGACGCGGCCGCTGAACTGTTCGACAGGTCGCCGAGGGCTTGAAAACCCCCGCACGACATGGACTTCGGTCCCGCCGACTAGCGGTACTGCTGAAGTCGCGTGGTCCGCAGACCCGCCAGGCCGTGACGGTCGATCGACTGTTGCCAGGCGAGGAACTCCTCGTTGGTCAACTTGTACCGATCGCACGCCTCGTCGAGCGAGAGGAGACCACCGCGGACGGCGGCCACCACCTCGGCCTTGCGCCGGATCACCCAACGCTGGGTTTCCGGAGGCGGCAAGTCGGAGAGAGTCAGAGGCGCGCCGGTCGGACCGATCACGTACTTCTCACCCCGGCTGTTCGTGCGCTGCTGCTGCAACATGGCTTTACGCCTTTCCCACAACCATCACTGTTGGAGAGGAATATACGCGCCGGGAAATAACAGGCGCTTAATTCCAATAGTAAAGAAAGACTGAAACACGAGGCTTTCTCCCTACTCCCGTGATGTATCAATGTGACACAGGGCAATTAAGGTCAGTTAAGACCTGTAATTACCGTTTAATGCTCAGAAGCTCTTCTAGCATCTGGTCGGCGGTGGTGATGATCTTCGACGAAGCCGAATAGGCTCTCTGCGTCGTGATCAGCCCGGTGAACTCCGTCGACAAGTCGACCGTAGAAGCTTCCAGCGTGGACGGAGCAATCACGCCCGCGCCCCCCTGCCCTGGAGTCTTCAGGCTATAGGTGCCGCTTTCGTTGGTGACGCGATATGCATTTCCGTTCACGCCCTTCAATCCGTTAGGGTTCGAGAACGTGGCGATCGCAACCTGTGCGATCCGGCGCGTGACGCCGTTGTCGAAGATCGCCGAGACATAGCCCTGGTCGTCGACCTCGATGTTGGTCAGGTTGCCGAAGGCCGTGCCGTTGGTGTTGACCGACTGGACCACCGATTGGCTGTTGTACTGGGTCAGGCCGCCGGCGGCGCTGGCCAGGTCGATCTGGATGTCCTGGGAGTCGATGCCCAGGCCGTCGGCCCAGCGCGGGGGCGTCACCGCCGGCGGAGCCAGGTTGGCCACGGTCGGGTCCGACGCGCCGATGTTGATCGCGGTCGGGGTCACGCCGCCGAACAGGTTGCCGACCGAGTTCAGCTTGCCGTCGGTGGTGAAGGTGATCTTGCCCGAGCTGATCAGGCCGTTGGTGTTGTTGTCCAGGTCGCCAGGCTTGGCGCGCAGTTCGGCGAACCACTCGTTGGGCCCCGGGCCCTTCAGCAGCGACAAGGTGACGGTGCGCTGGCCGCCCTTGGAGTCCGAGACCGGGATCTGGATCTCGAAGTCCGGCTTGACGCCCGTGGTCGGGTCTTCGGCGTAGTCCGACATCGAGCGGGTCGCCGGGTCGTAGGCGCCGCTGGCGATGGCGTCGGCCTTGGTGTTCACGCCCAACTGGGCCTGGGTCACCGTCACGGCGGGCGGGCCGGCGGCGATCTGCACGTTCGGCGCCGTGCCCGGCAGGGTCGTGCTGAGCAGCGCGCCCGTGGTCGGGTCATAGGTGTTGACGCCGGTCGCCACGGTCACGCCGGCCTGACGGACCTCGACGGCGTACTGGTTGCCGGTTCCGGTCGGGCTGTAATAGACCGAGAAGTTGCTGGTGGCGCCGCTGCTGTCGAGCACGCCGGTCTTGGTCGACACGGCGTTGGCCGCGGCCGACACGGCCTGTTCCGAACGCAGGTTGGCGTTGACGCCGACCCGGGTGGTCTTTTCGGCGGTGCCGCCGACGGTGCCGACATTGATCGACGACAGTTGGGTCAGGTCCGACGGGTCGGGCGTGATCGTGCCGGTCACCGGATCGGCCAGCCAGCCCTGCAGATAGAGGCCGGCGTCGTTCTTCAGGTAGCCCAGGTTGTCCAGCTGGAACGAGCCGGCGCGGGTGAACGAGCGGGTGTCGGTGGCGGTCAGGCCTTCCGGCTTCTCGGTGCCGACGAAGAAGCCCGAGCCGGCGATCGACAGGTCCAAGTTCGAGGTCGTGGCCTGGGTCAGGCCCTGCTGGCTGATGAACTGGTGGGTCTGGGCCTTGACGCCGCCGGCGCTGTAGGTGGCGTTCTTGCTCTGGGCGGTGACCAGGGTCGAGAAGTTGGCCGAGCTGCGCTTGTAGCCGACGGTGTTGACGTTGGCGATGTTGTCCGAAATCGCGGCCAGGGCCGACGAATTGGAGATCAGGCCGGAAACCCCGGCGAGCATGGCGCTGTTGATGCTCATGACTGTGATCCTGCGATGAAGTTCAAAAACGGATGGGTTTGAGGTTCAGCGCGGTTTGCGGTTGGGTCTCGGAGGTCGGCGAAGGCCGGGGAGACCGCGACGGCGTCGTTCTGACGCCCGTTCATGGGGTCGTGACGGCCGTTACGTGGCCGTCGGGGTGGGGTTGGTGACGCCGATCACGGAGTCGAGCGGGACCTTGGTGTCGCCGATCCAGACCATGTTGACGCCGCTCTCGTTGGTGACCTTGGTGACGACGCCGTCGATGCGTCCCTTGGCCGTGGTGGTGATGTTGGCCCCCTGGGCGTCGGTGGCGGTCACCTTGATGGTGTAGTCGCCGCCGTCGGGCTGCTTGGTCCCGTCAGCGCTCTTGCCGTCCCACTTGAACGTGTGGTCGCCGCTGGACATGTCGTCGGGCAGCACCGTGGCGATGGTCTTGCCGAACTTGTCGATGACCTCGACCTTGACGCCCGTGGCCGCCCGGCTCTGGGTGTAGCTCCAGGTCGCCTCGCCGTTCTTCAGCACCGACTTGTCGGTCTCGGCGGTGACCTGCTTGCCCATCAGGTTGACGCCTTCGCTGATGCCGCCGCTGGTGTTCATCCCGACCAGGGCCGTCAGCAGGTCGTTGGTGACCAGTTGCTGCTCGACGCCGGTCATCTGGGTGATCTGGCTGGTCATCTGGGTCGTGTCGGTGGGCGACAGAGGATCCTGGTTCTTCAGCTGGGTGGTCAGCAGCTTCAGGAACGTCTGCTCGTTGTTGGCGAGCGAGTTGCGGGAGTTGTTGATCTTGTCGGTGGTGGCGTTGCCGGTGCTGCTGGTGGCCGTGACCATGGCGGGCTCTCCTAAATTCTGACGTCGACGCCGCTGCTGTCGGCGACGCGGAGGCCGGGCAGCAGGGCGGACGGGGACAGGGTGGGGATTTCCTCGCCGAGCGCCGATCGGAAGGCGCGGCCTTGGAAAGCCTGACGGCCGTTCTCGCCGTCCTGGAAGTTGAAGAAGGCGTTCTGGCTCTGGCCGCCCTGGTTCTGGCTGGAGCTGTCGAAGCTCAGGGCGTTATCGGCGACGTTGAAGCCGGCGGCGGCCAGGGCCTGGCGCAGCTCGCCCGACTTGCCGCGCATGTCGGCGGCGGCGGCCGGGTTGTCGAAGTTCAGGGCGGCGGTCAGCTTGCCGTCCTTGGCGATCTCGATCCGCACGTCGACGCGGCCCAGGCCTTCCGGCTGCAGCACGACGTCGAAGCGGCTGGTCTTGCCGACCACCGCCTTGCTGGCGATCTCGGTCGTCAGGTGGTTGACCGTCTCGGGGCCGGCCTTGGGCAGTTGGGCGGCGACCACCGGAGCCGGGGCCGCGGCCGTGCCCGGCGCGACGAAGGTCGGGACCGGAGCGGCCGTGTCGGCGGCGGTCGCCACCGGCGCGGCCTCCTTCAGGGGCGAGCCCTTGGCGCTGGCCTGGTCCTGGCCACCGTCGCCCATCGCGCCTTCGCCCGTGGTCGCGGCGTGAGCCGGAGCGGCGACCACGCCGTGGGCGGGTTCGGCGGCGGCGTCGGCCACAGCCGCCGCGACGGCGGTCGCCGTGGTGGAGGCGGCGGCCTTCGGTTCGGCGGCCTTGACCACCTTGGCGGTCACCGACGCGACGTCCGGCGCGACGGCCTGGGCGGCGGCGGTCTCGACAGGGACGGTTTCGGCGGGGGCGCTCGGCGGCGCGGCGGCGGGCGCTGCGTCGGCCTTGGCGGCGGGAGCGGCCGGGCCGGTCTTGGCCTTGGCGGCCGCCGCGGCGGCGGCGAGTTCGGCGGCCGAGGCCGCCGGCGTCTGAGGCAGGTCGAGGGCCGGGGCGGACTCCGCGGCGTCGGTCGCCAGAGCGGCGGCGGGGAGCGCCTGGGCCTGGGCGTCCTGGACGGCGGTCGGCGCCGAGGCGACCTCGGCCGCGACGTTCTGGGGCGCCTGGACGACCGGAGCGGCCTGGGCGGTTGCCGCGGCGTCCGCCACGGCCTTGGGCGTCTCGAGCGCGGGCGCCTGCATGGCGGCGATCAGGGCGGCGGCGGCCTGGGCGGCGACGTCGGCTTGGCCCGCGGCGGCGGTGTCGGCGGCGACGGGCGCGTCGGCGACGGCCTGGTCCTTGCTGTCGGCCTTGCCGTCGGCCGGCTGGGCGTCCGAGGGCTTGTCAGCGGCCGGGGCGTCGGCGGCCTTGCCGTCGGAAACCTTGTCGGCGGCGTCGGCCACCTTGTCGGCCTTGGCGTCGGCGGCGCGATCGGCGGCCTTGGCGCTGGAAGCCCTGGCGCTGGAGGCCTGGACGTCCCGCGTCCGGTCGGCGCTCTTGTCGGCGTCGCGGGCGTCTCGCGTGGAGGTCTTGTCGCTGGTCGCCTTGTCGTTCGAGGCATTGGCGCCGGCGGCCTGGGCCAGCAGCGCGCCGAAACCTTCGGCCGCGTCCTTGTCATAGCCGCCGGCGGGAGCCGGGGCGGAAGGCAGGACGGAAGCGGGAGCGGCGATCGCGGTCATGCGTCGAAGAAGTCCACGGAGGATGGCGGCCCGAAGAGGACACGCCTTGATCCGGACTTCCCTGAGCAACCGCCGGGCCAACTCGAAATCTAGATACAAGCCATTGTTTTAGTTGATTTTAATCTTGCATTCACACCTTCGGATAGACCGACCACGGCGCTTTTTGCCGGGCTGGACCGGGCGGAAAGGGCCAGGCTTGCCGCGTCGTCTCGCCCCATCCCCGGTTGGCGCCGTCCTTGCGCATAGGTTTCTGTCGCTCGCTCGACGTCAGGAACGAATTGCCATGAATTTCAATGGCTTGCACATCGCCGCAGGGGTCGAACCCCGCAATGCTCGGCAGTTTTCGCCGGGCAAGGTGGCGTCGCGCCGTTCGTGGTTTGCCGAGCAGGCCGGAGAATAGACCATGTCGTTGAACACCATCTTGAACGTGGCGACCTCGGGGATGATGGCAGCCCAGACGGGCCTGCGCGTCACGTCCGACAACGTCGCCAACATCAACACCGCCGGCTATGTCCGCAAGACGATCTCCCAGTCCAACCTGGTGTCGAACGGCATGGGCGTGGGCGTCAACATCGACGCCATCAAGCGGGCCACCGACAAGTTCATGGCCGCCGCCAGCCTGAACGGCGCCTCCGACGCCGGTCGCACGGGCGCGATCGCCACGGCGATGGACAACGCCCAGAAGCTGTTCGGCGACCCCAGCACCACGACCAACTTCTTCGCCACGCTGGACGACGTCTACGCCGCGTTCTCCATGGCGGCGGACGATCCCTCCTCGACCCTGCTGCGCAGCAGCGCCATCACCAAGGTCGAGGACTTCCTCGGCGAGAGCAAGCGCATCACCTCGTCGCTGTCCAGCCAGATCAAGGACACCGACAATCGCATCGGCGCCGACGTCAGCCGCGTCAACGACCTGCTCAAGCAGATCGACGCGCTGAACGTCGACATCACCCGCGCCAAGATGGCGGGCGCCGACGGCACCGGCTCCGAGAACGTCCAGAGCGGACTGATCAACGAGCTGTCGACCTACATGAACATCCAGGTCAGCGACCGCTCCAACGGCGGGGTCATGGTTCGCTCGGCCGAGGGCGTCACCCTGGCGGGCAACGGCCCGGCCACGGTCACCTATAATCAGTCGGGCCCGGCCAACGGCTATCTGACCGTGGTCACCGCCAACAGCGGCGGCCAGGTCATGCCGCTGACCGTCACCAACGGCGAGCTCCAGGGCCTGCTCGAACTGCGCAACAAGGAACTGCCCAACCTCTCCGACCAGTTGGGCGAGTTTGTCAGCCGCGCCGCCGAGGAACTGAACCGCGCGTCGAACGCCGCCAGCTCGGTTCCCGCGCCCAACAGCCTGACCGGCAAGGACACCGGCCTGGACGCCAACACCGCCTTCGCCAACTTCACCGGCAAGACGACGATCGCGATCACCAACGCCGCCGGCGCCATCGTCCAGCGCGTCGATGTCGACTTCGGCGCCGGGACCATGACCGTCAACGGCGCCGCCGGTCCCGCCTTCACCAACACCAATTTCCTCACCCAGCTGAACACCGCCCTGGGCGGCACGGCCACGGCGGCCTTCGCCAACGGCCAGCTGAGCCTGAACACCACGACCGCGACCAACGGCGTCGCCATCGTCGACGACGCCACCACGCCCTCGACCAAGGCCGGCAAGGGCTTTTCCCAGTTCTTCGGCCTCAACGACATCATCCGCTCGGACGGCTATTCTCCCTACGAGACCGGCATGGTCGCCAGCGACGCCAGCGGCTTCACTCCCGGCCAGACCATCTCGCTGCGGCTCACGGACAGCGAGGGCGGCCGCATCCGCGACATCCAGGTGACCATCCCGACCGGGACGGGCACGATGCAGGAAACCATCGACGCGCTGAACTCCCGCAATTCGGGCGTGGGCCTCTACGGCGCGTTCGCCCTGGGCCCGAAGGGCGAACTGACCTTCACCTCCAACACCGCCGCCCCGGTCAGCCTGTCGGTGGTCGAGGACACCACCCAGCGCGGCGTCGGCGGCCCGTCCCTGAGCCAGCTGTTCGGGGTGGGCATGAGCGAGCGAAGCACGCGCGGGGGCCTGTTCAAGGTGGACCCGGCCATGGACGCCAATCCGTCCAAGCTGCCGTTCGCCAAGCTGGACCTGACCGTGGCGGCCGGCGTCCCGGCGCTGGCGACCGGCGACGGCCGCGGCGCCCTGGCCCTGGCCAAGGCCGGCGACGTCACCGCCAGCTTCGCCAGCGCCGGCGACACCGCCGGTTCGAGCAAGACCGTGCTCAGCTACGGCGCGGACTTCAGCGGTTCGATCGCCCGCAAGGCCGCCGCGGCCACCAGCCGCAAGGAAGCGGCCGACTCCGTCAAGACCGAGGTCGACGCCCAGCGCCAGTCGCAGGAAGGCGTCAATCTCGACGAGGAACTGGTCAACCTGACCACCTACCAGCAGGCGTTCAACGCCTCCGCCCGCCTGATCCAGGCGACGAAGGACATGTTCGATGTCCTCACCAATATCGTTTGAGGTTAAGCCATGACCCGCGTCTCCACCTCCGGCAACTTCGGCGTGATGACCAGCAACCTGATGCGCGCGCAGGTGCTTCAGAACGTCGCCGGCGAACAGGTTTCCAGCCAGAAGAACGCCAACGACCTGAAGGGCTACGCCAAGAACGCCGAGGTCCTGACGGCCATGAAGACCGCCCAGGCCAAGGTGGCCGGCTTCCGCGACCAGACGACCCTGGTCTCCAACCGGCTGGACGTCCAGGACATCGGCATCGGCCAGGTTTCCGACGCCACCCAGGACGCTCGCGACGCCATCGCCAACGCCATCGCGGCCGGCAGCGCCGAAACCCTGATGCAGCAGCTGAACGGCGCGTTCGGCGACGTGGTCCAGGGCCTCAACAGCAAGTTCAACGGCCGCTATGTGTTCGCCGGCGCCAAGTCCGACACCCAGCCGACCACCGCCACCAGCATGGCCGACCTGACGGCGGCGGCGAGCACCGCCGCGCTGTTCCAGAACGACCAGTACATCACCACCAACCGGATCGACGACACCACCTCGGTCGACACCGGCCAGTTGGCCGACCAGCTGGGCACGGGCGTCTACAACGCCTTCAAACAGGTCCAGGCCTATGTCGACGCCAACGGCCCCTTCACCGGCAAGCTGACCCAGGCCCAGAGCAACTTCCTGGGCGGCCTGCTGCCCACCTTCGACTCGGTGAAGACCAGCCTCACCACCGCCCAGGCCCAGAACGGCCTGAACCAGAAGCGCTTCGAGACCGCCCAGACCGAGCTTTCGGACCAGGCCGACACCCTGAGCACCATGGTCGGCGGCATCACAGACGTCGACATGGCCGAGGCGATCACCCGCCTGGAATCGGCCAAGCTGGCCGTCCAGGCCTCGGCCCAGGTGTTCTCGTCCCTGCAGAACTCGTCGCTGCTGAACGTGCTGAAGTAGCGGGCGAAGGCCAATTTGGGGACAGGCGCATGCGCCTGTCCCCGGCCGCGGCGCCCGCAACCTCGCAAAACCGGCCCCGAACCGCTATATGCGCGCGATGGACGCCGACACCGCTCTCTTTGCCCCAGCCACCGCCCTCGACCGCGCCGTCGAGCAGGCGCGCCAGGCCGTGGGCCTGCCCGTCGGGACGCGGATCGTCGCGGCGATGTCCGGCGGCGTCGACTCCACCGTGACCGCCGCCCTGCTGGCCAGGGCCGGCTACGACGTGGTGGGCGTCACCCTGCAGCTCTACGATCACGGCGCCGCGATCGCCAAGAAGGGCGCCTGCTGCGCGGGCCAGGACATCCTGGACGCCCGCATGGCGGCCGAGCGGATCGGCATCCCGCACTACGTGCTCGACTACGAAAGCCGCTTCAAGGAACAAGTGATCGAGGACTTCGCCGACGCCTATCTGCGCGGCGAGACGCCGATTCCCTGCGTGCGCTGCAATCAGACCGTCAAGTTCCGCGACCTCCTGGACGTGGCCCGCGACCTGGGCGCCGAGGCCATGGCCACCGGCCACTACGTGCAGCGCGCGATGCCCGCCGGCGGCGGCAACCGCCCGCAGCTGCGCCGCGCCGCCGATCCGGCCAAGGACCAGAGCTATTTCCTGTTCGCCACCACGGCCGAGCAACTGGACTTCCTGCGTTTTCCGTTGGGCGGCATGGACAAGCCGACCGTGCGCCTGGTGGCCGCCGAGCTGGGCCTGGCCATCGCCGACAAGCCCGACAGCCAGGACATCTGCTTCGTGCCCGAGGGCAAGTACACCACGGTGATCGATCGGATCCGGCCGCAGGGCGCCCTGCCCGGCGACATGGTGCATATGGACGGCCGTGTGCTGGGCCGGCATGAGGGCGTGACCCGCTACACCATCGGCCAGCGCCGGGGCCTGAACATCGCCGTCGGCGACCCGCTGTTCGTCGTCAAGATCGACGCCGACAAGCGCCAGGTGATCGTCGGCCCGCGCGAGGCGCTGCTGACCCGGGCCCTGTCGCTGAAGGACGGCAACTGGCTGGGGGCCGAAGACGGCCTGGAGGCCGCCGCCGCCGCCGGCGCGCCGGTGCTGGCCCGCGTGCGCTCGACCCGCGAACCCGTCCCCGGCCGGCTGGCCCTGGTCGACGATGAGCCTCGCCTGGTGTTCGACGTCCTGGAAGAAGGCGTCGCCCCCGGCCAGGCCTGCGTGCTGTACGATCCCGCCGATCCCGAGCGGGTGCTGGGCGGCGGCTTCATCGCGGCAACCGAACGAGCAGCGCTCTAAAGGATCGGACGGCCGGGCGGCGCGGCCGAACCTTCATGGCCGTTCGCCCCGTTTGACGCGCATGCACGCTTAGCGTGCTCAACACTATTTTGACGCGCTAAAGATGGTGGATTCGATCATTGCGCGCGATTATTTGACATCGATGATAAAAATCATCGCTCAATGAAGGACGCGCAGCAAAATAATCGGCATCCAGGTCGTGAAATCGCGCAATGAGCGAGTGACATACGAAACTTTTGTGGCATGCATACGTATCTACTGTACGACCGCCTCAAGTTTTTGACGCGACTGTAGAATTTCGGAGTTCAGGGACCATGACCACCGCCGCCTACACTTACAAGCACCGCCAAGAGCGCCACGTCTCGCTGACCCGGCTGAGCGTGATCCTGGCCAATCTTGGTTTGTGGACCGGCCTGATCGTCGGCCTGGCGATCCTCGTCCGCTGATCTAGTCCACGCCCTGTTCCTCGCGGAACAGTCCCTGCACCGCATAGAGGACCGCCACCCTCAGGTCCGCGAGCACCGACCATCGGGCGACATAGTCCAGTTCGGCGCTCCAAGACGGCTCGCCCTCGGCGCCGCGCGGCCAGATCATTCCCGGCCGCGCCTCAAGGCGCCGCCCATAGCCGGGCCGGCCCTGGCGCAGGTAGGCGTCCTGCCCGGGCGACTGCGGTCTCGGCCCGATCAGCGACATGTCGCCGTCGATGACATTGAAGGCCGACGGCAGGTCGCCCAGTCCCGCCCGCCAGAGCACCTGATCAAACAGGCTTTCGTCCTGCGTCGGCCGGTGCAGGCGCCAGCGCCCGAAGATGCGGCCGTTCAGCCCGAGGGTCTCCTCGCGCACGAAGATGGGACCAGCGCGGCTGCAGCGGATCCCGATAAGCATCACCAGACCGACCGGCAGGAAGAACAGCAGGACGAAAACCGCGCCCAGCAGGTCCAATGTCCGCTTGCTCACGCTTCTGGCGGGGCCAACCACGTCCGCCCGCCCCGTCGCTTCCACCAACGCCAACCCCACTGAGACCCTGGGCGCCCCCGCCCGAGCGCGACGCGCTCGAGGGCTCAAAACGCAAAGTTTGGGTCGGAGTTCCGACGCTACTGTCAAAACCTGTGGATCAAAGCATCTCGTCGAAGCTCAGCCCAATCTTGAACAGGCAGTAGCCGGTCTGGTCGACCAGCCGCGCCACGTCGGGATTGGTGTCGGCGCGCTCGCGGACGCGGGTGAAACGCCACTCCTGAGGATCCGCGCCGGCCGGAAACGCCGCCCCGTCCACCGTCACCAGCCGATAGGCCGGCTTGGTGCGATGGACGTGGAAGCGAAAGCTCACTCGGCGGCGATCTTGGTCGCGGCCTCCAGCGCCTCGCCCACCGTCAGGGCCTGCTCTTCATGCACCACCCGGCCCAGGTCGCGACCATCGACGATCTCGCCGCAGGCCTCGCAGGCCAGCTTGGGATGGAAGTCGCAGCCGCAGGTCTTGTGGGTGAAATGCACCGGCCCCTTGCCCAGGCCGTAAACGTGCTGGTCGCCCCACTCGGCCATGGTCAGCAGCACCGGCGACAGGGCCCGCCCCTTGGGCGTCAGCACATATTCCCGGCGCGGCGGACGTTCCGAATAACGGCGCGGCTCCAGCACCCCATGGGCCACCAGGCTCTTGAGGCGGGCGGCCAGGACGTTGCGCGCCACGCCCAGCCGCTCCTGCCACTGCTCGAACCGCTTCACGCCCTGGAAGGCGTCGCGCAGGATCAGCAGGGTCCACGGATCGCCGACGACCTCGAGGGTGGCGGCGATGGCGCAGCGTTCGTTGGTATAGTCGGCGGTGCGGCCCATCCCGTGATGGTGAAGCCTTACGCCGGGGAATGCAAGGGTTGCTTTTGCAGACCTACACGAGTAGGTTTTTTATAGCAATTGACTCTCTCGGTTGCGCACTGCGAGGCGGCGGCGGAAGTTTCCGCATTTCTCCGCCGCCCGCTTTTTGCGCAAAAGACTTGCGCCCGACGCACCGTAGAGGGTTTATTCCGCCGAAAATCCTCCAGGGTGGAGCTCAAGCATGTCCAACGCCGATCCCATCGTCATCGTTTCGTTCGCTCGCACGCCCATGGGCGGCTTCCAGGGGGCGCTGGCCGGGGCCAAGGCCACCGAACTGGGCGCGGCGGCGGTGAAGGCCGCGATCGAGCGGGCGGGCGTTTCGGGCGACCAGGTCGAGCAGATCTTCATGGGCTGCGTCCTGCCCGCCGGTCTGGGCCAGGCCCCGGCGCGCCAGGCCGCCATGGGCGCGGGCCTGCCCAAGTCGGTGGAAGCCACGACCGTCAACAAGATGTGCGGCAGCGGCATGCAGGCGGCGATCATGGCCCATGACGCCCTGGCCGCCGGCAGCGCCGACATCATCGTGGCCGGCGGCATGGAGAGCATGACCAACGCGCCCTACCTGCTGACCAAGCACCGCTCGGGCGCGCGGATCGGTCACGACCAGATGCTGGACTCCATGTACCTGGACGGGCTGGAGGACGCCTATACGCCCGGCAAGCTGATGGGCGCCTTCGCCGAGGACAGCGCCGCGACCTATCAGTTCAGCCGCGAGGCCATGGATGACTACGCGGTCAAGGGCCTGGCCAAGGCCCAGAAGGCGGTGACCTCCGGAGCCTTCGCCGCCGAGATCACGCCGGTGACGGTCACCACCCGCAAGGGCGCGGAGACCGTCAGCCAGGACGAGCAGCCGCTGAAGGCCGACGCGGCCAAGATCCCGACCCTGCGCCCGGCCTTCGCGCGCGACGGCGGGATCACGGCGGCCAACTCGTCCTCGATCAGCGACGGCGCGGCCGCCCTGGTCATGACCCGGCAAAGCGTGGCCCAGCGCCTGGGCCTGCCGATCGTCGCCCGCGTGGTCAGCCACGCCGCCCACGCCCACGAGCCGGCCCTGTTCACCACCGCCCCCGTGCCAGCCATGAAGAAGGCGCTGAACAAGGCCGGCTGGACGGTCGCCGACGTCGACCTGTTCGAGGTCAACGAAGCCTTCGCCGTGGTCGCCATGATCGCCCAGCAGGAGCTGGGCATCCCCGACGACAAGCTGAACGTCAACGGCGGCGCCTGCGCCCTGGGCCATCCGATCGGCGCGTCGGGCGCGCGCATCCTCTGCACCCTGATCGCCGCCCTCCAGGCGCGTGGCGGCAAGAAGGGCCTGGCCAGCCTGTGCATCGGCGGCGGCGAGGCCACGGCGATGGCGGTGGAGCTGGTCTAGGGCGTCGAGACCCTACCCGCCCGAAACGGCCTTGGTCAGCAGGTTGATCCGCCGGCCGCCGGGCATCTCGACATCGCCGCCGCTCCAGCCGGCGGGGCAGGCGCCCGACCATTCGGCGGTCATCGACATCCTGTGCTCGCCGTTCATCGCCGGCTGGGCCGCGCCCGTCGTGGTGCTGGCGAGCTCCATCACGTAGCGGGAGTCGAAATCGCCCGAGACATGGATGGTGCTGTCGATCTTGCCGGCCGGGCCCATGTCGCAGGCCGAGACGACCGTCCAGCTTCCGTCGGCCCCGCGCGTCATCGACTTGCGCTGGCAACGCTTGTCGTCGCCCTGGCTGTCCAGCCCCATCTTCTCGTCACTGGTCGCGTCGACGCAGAAGCGAAAGCTGCGCGTGAAGCCCTGGGCCTGTAGGGTCATGGTCTGGGTCCACAGGCCCGGCTTGCGTTTGGGCCAACGCGTCGGCGCCGGCGTCGCGGCGGCCGGAGCCGCCGCTTCCGACGACGCGGTCGCGGCCTTGGGTCCCTCCGCCGTGCTGGTTTCCGACTTCTGGCCGCAGGCGGCGGCCGCCGCCAAGGTTCCGAACGCCACAAACACCAAGAGAGTCCGCATCGCCCACCTCGCTCGCGCGTTAGCCCCCGGAACCCATTAACGCGCCTGGCGCGGCGCGCCGTCCAGCCCATATGCGAGTCATGACCGACGCCTTCAGCCACAACCCCGCCAAGAGTCGCTACGAACTGCAGGTCGATGGGCGCATCGCCTTCGCCGACTACCAGCGCAGCGGCCACCGCCTGGTGATCCCCCATGTCGAGGCCGACCCCGCCCTGCGCGGCACGGGCGCGGCCGGCCGCCTGATGCGGCAGGTGGCCCAGACCGCCCGCAGCGAAGGCATGAAGATCGTGCCGCTATGCAGCTACGCCTCGGCCTGGCTGCGGCGGAACGATCCGGAGATCATCGCCTAGACTGTCGTCGCCGGTGATGGCTTTGGCGCCCTAGTTTCCGTCCGGAACCGGCGACATCGCCGCCACCGTCTGGCCAGCCACCGGGATCAGGAATCCGGGGATCGGACGCGGCGCCGGGGCGGCCGTCGGCAGGGGCGGGGCGCTGGCTCCGCCCGCCGCGTCGTTGACGCACTGGGCGGTGTCGATCAGGGCGTGCTGGCCCAGGCAGAAGACGTCCTCGTAGTGCGGACCAGCCACGGCCAGGCATTGGTAGAGGTTCAGCTTGGCCATCTTCATGCAGTAGCCGCTCTTCTGCTCGTGCATGACCACGTCCAGCTTGGCGGCGTCCTCGTCGCCGGCCGCCCCCAGAACGGCCAGGGCGGCCAGGGCGGCGGCCCGCACGGTCACCGGGGTGAAGGCCGCCCCGCCCTCGCCGCCGAAACCGCCGCTGTCGCGCGGCGCGGTCGCGGCCTGGATCAGCCGGCCCGCGTCCTCGTCGCCGGGGGTGAAGAAGGCGGCCGACATCGCCTTGACCTTGGCCAGGCGGCCGGCGGTGTCGGCGACCGGGTCCTTGGACCAGCCCTGGCGCTGGACGTCGTAGGCCGCCTGCTTGACGGCCTTGCCGGTGACGCCCAGCGGCGCGCCGCGCTTGAGCAGGGCCGCCTGGGCCCGGCTGGCGGCCGCGCCGACGCCGGCGATCTCGACGACGCTTTCGGGATTGGCTTCCAGGCGCTCGACCAGCACCTCCGGCGGCGTTTCGCGGGCCGCCTGGCGCACGCCGTCGATGAAGGCCTCCTCCTGCAGGGCCGCGATGGCGCCATAGGCGATCATGCCGGCGTCCAGCTGCTCGGGCTGGTAGGCCGCGCCCTTGGCCAGGGCCTCGGCGACTCCGCCGCCGCTCTCGAACGCCGCCGAGATGGTCCCGGCGCCGCGCGTATAGGTCTCGAAGGCGCTGGCCGCGGCGACCACGTCGCGGGCCAAGCTGACGCCGGGCGCGCCGCGCTCCTGGCGCGCGACCGAGAAACCGGACACGGCGACGGCCGCGATCAGCGCGCTCGTCGCCCAGAGAACAGGATATTTCATGATGATGGCCCCAGACCGAACTTGGAGCCCATTGGGCGACCATCGCGGTTGACCATCTTCTAATGTTCATGCCCAATTGGATATTAACGTCCCTGTATTGGACTGTTTTGGCTGCGCATTTTGTCGCACGACAGCTTAGCCGATAGCACTCGTGTCGAGCTTGTATCTCTAGGCATGGAAGTGTCGAAGGCTCGACATTTGCACATTAATGAATATTCTTCGCCCGAAGATTGTATAGAGCAACAGCCACCTCGCCTCGCCCGTCGTCGACGACAAGGTCCGAAAACCGCGAGACGTCGCCTCGTCGGGGGCTATGATCGGGTGCATGGACCTTGATCCCGACGCCTGTTACCGCGCCATCCAGACCCGTGACGCCCGCTTCGACGGCCGGCTGTTCGTGGCCGTCAAGACCACGGGCATCTACTGCCGGCCCGTGTGCCCCGCCCGTACGCCCAAGCGCGAGAACGTCACCTTCCACGCCTCCGCCGCCTCGGCCCAGGAGGCCGGCTACCGCGCCTGCCTGCGCTGCCGGCCCGAGACCTCGCCGCAGCTGGGGGCCTGGAACGGGGCCTCCAACACCGTCAGCCGGGCCCTGGCCCTGATCGAGGCCGGCGCGCTGGACTCTTCCGGCGAGGATGGGGGGGACGTGGAAACCCTGGCCGGGCGCGTCGGGGTCGGCGGACGCCAGCTGCGGCGGCTGTTCCTGCAGCACCTGGGCGCGACGCCAGTGGGCGTGGCCCAGACCCGGCGGGTTCTGCTGGCCAAGCAGCTGATCCACGAGACCGACCTGCCCATGGGCGAGGTGGCCCTGGCCGCGGGTTTCGGCAGCGTGCGGCGCTTCAACGAGACCTTCCAGCAGCTCTACGACCGACCGCCGGCCGCCCTGCGCCGGAGGAAGGCGCTCCCGGCCCCGGCCGGCGAGGCCATCTCCCTGGCCCTGCGCTACCGCCCGCCCTACGACTGGGACGGCATGCTGGCCTTCCTGGCCATGCGGGCGATCCCGGGCGTGGAGGTCGTCGAGAACGGCGTCTACCGCCGGGTGATCGCCCTGGACGGCGCGGTCGGGACGATCGCCGTGGCGCCGATCGGCGGCGACCGGCTGAGCGTGGCGGTGCGGTTCCCGCGGCCGTCCGCCCTGCCCCGCATCCTGGCCCGGGTGCGCGGGGTGTTCGACCTGTCGGCCGACCCGGTCGGCATCGGCGAGGTGCTGTCGCGCGACCCGGACCTGGCGCGGATGGTGGCCCGGCGCCCCGGCCTGCGGGTGCCCGGCGCCTGGGACGGGTTCGAGCTGGCGGTGCGGGCGATCCTGGGCCAGCAGATCACCGTGATCCAGGCCCGCAAGCTGGCCGGCGACCTGACCGCCGCGCACGGCGAGCCGCTGGCCGAACCCTGGGCCGAACCGGGCCTGACCCACGCCTTCCCGTCCGCCGAACGCCTGGCCGCCGCCGATCTGTCCGGCCTGAAGATGCCCGGCGCCCGCATCCGCTGCCTGTCGGCCATGGCCGCGGCGATCGCGGTCGACCCAAACCTGCTGTCGCCGACCGCCAGCCTGACCGAGATGGTCGCGCGCCTGCGCGCCCTGCCCGGCATCGGCGAGTGGACGGCCCAGTACATCGCCATGCGCCAGCTGCGCGAGCCCGACGCCTTCCCGGCCGCCGACGTGGCCCTGATGCGCGCCCTGGCCGACGCCGACGGCGTTCGTCCCACGGCGGACCAACTGCTGGCCCGGGCCGAGGCCTGGCGGCCCTGGCGCGCCTACGCCGCCCTGCACCTGTGGGCCTCGCTGGCCGACGAAGGCGCGCCGCCGGTCCGGAAGGTCAAGCGTGCGGCCTGAGGTCCTGACGCTCGACGTGCTGGCCACCCCGATCGGCGAGATCGACTTGGTCGCCGACTCCGAGGGCCGGCTGCGGGTGCTGGAGTTCCACGACCAGCCCCAGCGTCTGGCCCGGGCCCTGCGCCTGCATCATCGCGACCGGACGGTGGAGGCCGGCGCCGCGCCGGTCGCGGTGCGCGACGGACTGGCGGCCTATTTCGCCGGCGAACTGGCGGCGCTGAAGACCGTGCCCTGGACGATCGGCGGCACGGCTTTCCAGCAGCAGGTCTGGAACGCCCTGGTCGAGATCCCCCTGGGTGAGACGACGAGCTACGCCCGCCTGGCCGAACAGGTCGGACGCCCGGCCGCCGTGCGCGCCGTCGGCGCCGCCAACGGCGCCAACCCGATCGCCATCGTCGTGCCCTGCCACCGGGTGATCGGAACCGGCGGGGCGCTGACCGGCTACGGCGGCGGGATCGAACGCAAGCGCTGGCTGCTGGCGCACGAAGGGGGCCGCGCGCTCTGACGGGGACAGGTCCATGGACCTGTCCCCAGCTTTGCCAGTCCCCGCAATCCCCGTAAGATGGCCGCGTCCCGCCAAGCCCACGAGCGCCATGCAGCTTTCCCTTCCGACCACCACCTCCGTGCGCTGGCTGGGCTGGCTGCGGCGGCGGATCCGGTCCAGCGAGCTGTGGCTGATCGCGGTGGCCACCCTGATCGGGGTCGGGGCCGGGGCGCTGGCCGTGCTGCAGGCCAAGCTGGCCCACGGCCTGCAGGTGCTGCTGTTCGCCATCGACGTCGACGAGCGCCTCAGCGCCCAGAGCGCGATCGCCCCCTGGCGGACCGTGGCCATTCCGCTGGGCGGGCTGGTGCTGGGCGTGGCCACCTGGGCCTGGCTGAAATACCGCCCCAAGCCGGCCGTCGACCCGGTCGAGGCCAACGCCCTGCACGGCGGCCACCTGTCGGTTCGCGACAGCGCCTTCATCTGCGGCCAGACCCTGCTGTCGAACGGGGTGGGGGCCTCGGTCGGGCTGGAGGCCGCCTACGCCCAGGCCGGGGCGGCCATCGCCTCGTTCGCCGGCCAGAGGCTGAACTTGCGCCGGGCCGACATGCGCACCCTGGTCGGGGCCGGGGCCGGCGCCGCCATCGCCGCGGCCTTCGGCGCGCCGCTGACCGGAGCCTTCTACGCGTTCGAGATCGTCATCGGCGCCTATACCGTCGCCAACCTGGCCCCGGTGGCCGCCGCCGCCCTGGCCGCGGTGCTGGTGGCCGGGCGGATGGGCGGCCTGCCCTATCTGCTGAAGACCTCGACCCCGGCCGTGCAGTCGTGGTTCGACTACGGCCTCTACGCCCTGCTGGGCGTGGTCTGCGCCTTCGCGGGGATCGCCCTGATGCGGCTGGTCGCGACCGCCGAAGGCCTGGTCGGCAAGTCGAAGCTGCCCAAGACCTTCCGCCCGATGGTCGGCGGCGTGGCCCTGGCGGCCCTGGCGATGATCACGCCCCAGACCTTGTCGGCCGGCCATGGGGCGGTGCACGTCAACCTGACCGCCGACCTGGGCCTGAGGATGCTGCTGGTCCTGCTGGCCATGAAGGCCCTGGCCAGCGTGGTGTCGCTGAGCTTCGGCTTCCGGGGCGGCCTGTTCTTCGCCTCGCTGTTCCTGGGCGTGCTGGTGGGCCAGATCTTCGCCGCCCTGACGGTGTTCGTGCCCTGGCTGCCGTCGCTGGACCCGACCGTGGCGGCCCTGGTCGGGCTGGGCGCGTTCGGCGTCGCCGTGGTCGGCGGCCCCTTCACCATGTCGTTTCTGGTGCTGGAGGCGACCGGCGACTTCACCGTGGCCGCCGCCGCCCTGGTCGCCTCGCTGATCGCCAGCGCCATCGTGCGCGAGACCTTCGGCTACTCGTTCTCGACCTGGCGGCTGCACCTGCGCGGCGAGACCATCCGCAGCGCCCACGACGTCTCCTGGATGCGGCCCCTGACCGCCGGACGGATGATGCGCAAGGACGCCAAGACCATCCCCGCCGAAGCCACCCTGGCGGAGTTCCGCCGCCGCTATCCGCTGGGCTCGACCAAGCGGGTGGTGATCCTGGACGCCCAGGGCCGCTACGCCGGCATCGTCCGAACCGCCCTGGCCTACGCCCATCCCGAGGACAGTGAAATCGCCGTGTCCTCCCTGGCCCTCTACGCCGACACCGCCCTGATGGCCGACCAGTCGATCAAGGAAGTCATGCGCGCCTTCGACCACACCCAGGCCGACGAGCTGGCGGTGATCGACGCCAACCGCGAGGTGATCGGCATCCTGTCCGAGGCCTATGCGACCCGGCGCTACGCGGAGGAGCTGGACAAGGCGCGCCGGGAGCTGACGGGGGAAGCGGGGTAGATCAAGCCCCCTCAACGGACCTCTTTCAAGTGGAAATGTACGGTGATCTACCGTACATTAATTCGGCGTCGCCGTTCCACTCGGTCGCGCGGCTTGGAACATGGAGCAGGTTTGATGTCAGCCCCAGCCCATAAACCGGCCGCCCCGCGTGCGTCGCGCGCCAATAAGGGCGATCGGATCGAGGCGCGTTTGTCGCGGGAAGCCAAGACCATCATCGAACATGCCGCAAGCCTTGAAGGCGTTAGCGCATCGGACTTCGTTGTCAGCCATGCCCAACAGGCGGCCCGTCAGGTAATTTCAGAGCATGAGCGCTGGCGACTCGATCGGGACCAGAGCGAAGCCTTCGTTCGCGCGCTGCTCCATCCGCCCAAGCCCAATGAAGCGCTTGTCCGTGCTGCTGAACGCTACAAGGCCAGATAGGACCCCGCTAGAGCAAAGCGCGCGATACGGGAATCGCACGCTTTGCTCTAGATTTCTGTTTTCGCATCGGTTTTGCGGAAAACCGGCATCCGCTTTTTCGCACGATGCTTTAGCCTCCAAGTCATGAGGGCTGGGTTCGACATTCAGCCGCTCGGTTCTCAGCACGACCGGGCGGCGTTTTCGTGTGGTGAGACGTCGCTCGACGACTTCCTCAAGACCAAGGCGCGCAAGGAGCACGAGCTTAATTTGAGCGTGCCTTTCGTGGCTTCGCCCAAGGACGCGCCGACCGTCGTCGCCGGCTACTATACCCTCTCCTCGCTTTCGATCGAATTGACCGGAATTCCCGCCGAGCTTCGAAAGAAGTTTCCGAAATATCCTCTCGTTCCGGCGACCTTGCTCGGCAGACTGGCGCGTTCGATGGACTTCAGCGCGGTCCGCCTGGGCGAGTGGCTGCTTCTCGACGCGCTTCATCGCGCTCATCTTGCCACCGAGACGGTCGGATCCTACGCCGTGGTCGTGGACCCTCTCAACGACGCGGCCGCCGCCTTCTACGCCCGGTATGGCTTCCTGCGGTTTGGCGAAGGCCCACGCCAATATCTACCCATGGAGACCATCGAGAAGTTGGGCCTGGGTTAGCGGGCGATACGCGGATGCAGACCTCGCCGCCGCATCCTCACCCCGTCCACCGCGTTAGACGTCCATCGGTAACCGAGGCGGCGTCATGACCAGCACTTTCAACGTCCGCCGGGACCTGATCACCCGGCCGATCCTCTCGTGGGCGCGCGGCGTGATGCCCGCCCTGTCCCAGACCGAGCGCGAGGCGATCGACGCCGGCGACACCTGGTGGGACGCGGCCCTGTTCACCGGCGATCCGGACTGGAACGCGCTGCTGGCCTTCCCCGCGCCGAAGCTGCGCCCCGACGAGCAGGCCTTCCTCGACGGGCCGGTGAACGTCCTGTGCGCCATGCTCGACGACTGGACCATGACCTGGGAGACCCGCGACCTGCCGCCCGAGGCCTGGGCCTACCTCAAGGGCCAGAAGTTCTTCGGGATGATCATTCCGAAAGAGTATGGCGGCCTGGGCTTTTCCGCCTTCGGTCACGCCGAGATCGTCCGCAAGATCGCCACCCGCTCGGTGTCGGCCGCCGTGACGGCCATGGTCCCCAACAGCCTGGGGCCGGGCGAGCTGATCATGAAATTCGGCACCCAGGCCCAGCGCGACTACTGGCTGCCGCGCCTGGCCGACGGCCGCGAGGTGCCCGCCTTCGGCCTGACCAGTCCCGAGGCCGGCTCGGACGCCGGGGCCATGGTCGACGAGGGCGTGGTCTGCCGGGGACTCTGGAAGGGCCAGGAGGTGCTGGGAATCCGCCTCAACTGGCATAAGCGCTACATCACCCTGGGCCCCGTCTGCACGGTGCTGGGCCTGGCCTTCAAGCTGCGCGACCCGGACCACCTGCTGGGCGACGTCGAGGACATCGGCATCACCTGCGCCCTGGTCCCGACCGACACGGCCGGGGTCGAGATCGGCCGCCGCCACCTGCCCGCCTTCCAGACGTTCCAGAACGGTCCCAACTGGGGCCGGGACGTCTTCATCCCGATGGAGATGGTGATCGGCGGGGCCGAGCGCGTCGGCCAGGGCTGGAAGATGCTGATGACCGCCCTGGCGGCCGGGCGCGGCATCTCGCTGCCGGCCCTGTCGGGCGCGGCGGCCAGCTTCAGCGCCCTGACGACCGGGGCCTACGCCCGCGTCCGCAGCCAGTTCAACGTGCCGATCGGCAGGTTCGAGGGCGTGCAGGAGCGCCTGGCCCGCATCGCCGGCAACGCCTACCTACTGGACGCCGGACGCCGCCTGACCTGCACGGGCCTGGACCTGGGTCACCACCCGTCGGTGATCTCGGCCCTGCTGAAGGCCGGCGCCACCGAGCGCATGCGGGTGGTGGTCAACGACGCCATGGACGTGCATGGCGGCAAGGCGGTGATCGAAGGGCCGCGCAACTACATGGGCTCGCAGTACCGGGCCATTCCCGTCGGTATCACCGTCGAGGGCGCCAACATCCTGACCCGCAGCCTGATGGTGTTCGGCCAGGGCGCGATCCGGGCCCATCCGTTCCTGCTGCAGGAGATCCTGGCCATCGGCGAGGAGGACCGGGCCAAGGGCCTGGCCGAGTTCGACGCGGTGTTCTGGAAGCACGTGGCCCACAGCATCCGTACCGGCCTGCGCGCCTGGGGCCGCAGCTGGACCGGCGGAGCCTTCGCCCCGGTCCCCGAGGCCGGCCGCTCCACCCGGTTCTATCGCCAGATGGGCCGCTACAGCGCCGCCTTCGCCCTGACGTCCGACCTCGCCCTGCTGACCCTGGGCGGGGCGCTGAAGCGCAAGGAGATGCTGTCGGGCCGGCTGGGCGACATCCTGGCCGAGCTCTATTTCCTGTCGGCCGCCCTGAAGCGCTGGGAGGACGAGGGCCGCCAGGACGCCGACTTCCCGCTGCTGCAATGGTGCATGGACACGGGCTTCGCGACGATCGAACAGCGCCTGGACGAGGTGTTCGCCAACCTGCCCAACGTGCTGGCCGGCTGGCTGCTGCGGGCGGCGATCCTGCCGCTGGGGCCGCGCCGCCGGGGTCCGTCGGACCGCACGACGACCGCCTGCGCCGAGCTGCTGCTGCACCCCTCGGCCACCCGCGACCGCCTGATCGAGAACGTCTATGTCGGCGGCCGGGACGAGGCGGTCGGGCAGCTGATCGACGCCTTCGAGCGCGTCGTCGCCACCCAGCCGATCCACGACCGCTTGCGCGCCCAGAAGATCCGCCACTGGAAGGACGGGATCGAGCAGGGCTGGGTGACCACCGACGAGATCGCGGCGCTCGAGGCGGCCGACAGGGCCGTGGCGGCGGTGATCGCGGTCGACGACTTCGCCCATGACGGCCTGGCGACCCGCGCCGTGGAAGAGGATCGGCCGGCGCGCCCGATCTGGACCGACGGGGTGACGCCGCGGCCGGCCCTCGACACGGAGGAGCGGACGTTCAGCGGGGCGGGGCTGTAGCTGAACCTCTTCCGGGCGTGACCACGCAGGCGGCTTTCCCCTGCGCGAGCAACCCTGATCCCTCGGACTCGACCTTCGATTGTCTGTTTAATAATATGAATGGAGATTCCCCGAAAACGGCGATAGGACTGTCGGACCAGGGGAACGTCGGGCGCGGGGGCGCGCCGGTCGAGGAGGTCGCGATGCCGCGGGACAACCCGGCGCAGCAACAGGGGGAGGCGCCCGACGACGGGCAGATCAATCGCCTCAATGCGCGGTATCGCGGCCCGCTGACCAGCTTCTTCCTGCGCCGCGTCCACCGTCGCGACGAGGCCGAGGACCTGACCCAGGAGGTGTTCCTGCGCATGGTCCGCAGCCTGCAGCGCCCCGACCGCGACGGCGGCGAGCGGATCGACAACCCCGAGGCCTTCCTGTTCCGCACCGCGGTGAACCTGCTGCGCGACCGGGCGCGGCGGGCCAAGACCTTCGCCGAGCACCTGGCCGAGGCGGCGCACCGCGAGGAAACTGTTGAGGTGCGGTCGCCCGAGCGCGTCTTACAGGACAGGCAGTCCTTGCGATCCGCGCTGACCGCCCTGGAGGAACTGGACGCCCGCACGCGCGACGTGTTCATCCTGCATCGACTGGAAGGGTTGAAACACGCCGAGATCGCGACGCTGTACGGCGTCTCGGCGAGTTCGATCGAGAAGTACATGATCAAGGCGCTGGCGCACCTGGCAAGGCGCGCTCGCGCGGTCTAGAGCAGGTCCGTGGCCCGATCCTTGTCCGACAGCATCGTTCACGAAGAGGCCGCGCGCTGGCTGATGCGCCTGGGCGACGCCCCGGACGACGCCGCGATCTTCCAGGCCTTCGAGGACTGGCGCGACGCCGCGCCCGAACATCGCCAGGCCTTCGAGGATGTCCAGGCCAGCTGGGCGCTGTTCGGCGACCAGGCGGCCGCGCCGGAATTGCTGGTCCTGCGCCGCGACGCCCTGGGCCGGGCCGGCGGGATCGGACGACGACGCGGGTTCGACCGCCGCGCCGTCGCCGCCGGCCTGGCCGCCCTCGCCGCCGGCCCCCTGGCGCTCTACGGCTGGCGCCGGCTGCATCCCGACGCTCGCCAGACCCTGCGGACGGAGGTGGGCGAGCAGCGCACGGTCACCCTCTCGGATGGCAGCCGGGTTTCCCTGGACGCCAACACCCTGGTCAAGGTCGCCTATTCGCCCGCCCTGCGGCTGGCCGAGGTGGTCGAGGGCCGGGCCCATTTCGAGGTGGCCAAGGACAAGGCCCGTCCGATGAAGGTGCGGGCCGGCACGCGCACCGTGACCGCCCTGGGCACCGCCTTCACCGTCGAGCACGAGGGCGCGCGCGTCGTCGTCACCCTGGTCGAGGGCCGCGTGGCGGTGACCGAGGCCGCCCCCGCCCGAGGGGTCGCGCCGCCCGCGAAGGAACTGGCTCCGCAGCAGCAGCTGGTCTTCGCCGCCAACGCCACGCCGCTCATGCACGAGGCCGTCGACGTGGAGCGGGCCATGGCCTGGCGCGAGGGCAAGCTGGTGTTCGACGACGAAAGCCTGGCCGACGCCGTGGCCCGGGTGAACAACTATTCGCGGGTGAAGATCGTCGTCGAGGACGCGCCGGCCCGGGCCCTGAAGATCAGCGGCATCTTCAACGCCGGCGACACCCCGGCCTTCGTCGAGGCCGTGCAGAGCTATTTCCCCGTCGAGGTGTCGACCGGCGAGTCCACCGTCGAGATCCGCTCGCGAAGCTGACCGCCAGCCTCGGACCCAAGCCATTGTGAAGTTTTTTTTGAGGGCTCCGCGAGGAGCCGCGTCGTAACCCATATCCGCGGGTTTCGAGAGCCAAGACGGCCGCCAGAGCCAGCCGCGGACAGGGAGGGAAAACGATGACTGCCTATCGTCCGCGCGGACACCGCCACGGCCTGTGCGCCGGTGCCGCGAGCGCCATTCTGCTGACAGGCCTCGCCGCCGCCGCGCCCGCCCTGGCCCAGGGCCAGGCCGCGGTCGCCCAGACCTACGAATTCAACATTCCGGCCAAGGACCTCGACCAAGCGCTGAAGGCGTTCGGCGACCGGTCGAATACCCAGGTGCTGTTCACCAAGGCCGTCGTCCAGGGGCGCAAGAGCACCGCCCTTCGCGGCCGCTACACCAGCGCCGAAGCCCTGAACCTGCTGCTCAAGGGGTCGGACCTCAACTACCAGCGCACCGCCTCGAACGTGGTCCTGATCCGCGAGGGCGCGCCGCCGGCGTCGTCCATGGCCGGGTCGGCCGCCGAGGCGCAGGCGTCGACCCCGGCGCAAGAGAGCGTCGCCCTCGATGAAGTCGTCGTCACCGGGGTGCGCAAGAGCCTGCGCGAAGCCCTGGAGGTGAAGCGCGGCTCCGACAAGGTGGTCGAGGCCATCTCGGCCAAGGACATCGGCGTGCTGCCCGACGTCACCATCGCCGAGTCGATCGCCCGCCTGCCCGGCGTCAACGCCACCCGCGACCGCGGCAACGACAGCCAGGCCGTCGTGCGCGGCCTCGGCGCCCGCCTGGTGCTGGGCACGATCAACGGCCGCGAGGTCGCCTCGTCCGAGCCGGACCGCAACGTCCGCTGGGAGATCTATCCGTCGGAAGTCGTCTCGGGCGTCCAGGTCTACAAGTCGCAGTCGGCCGACCTGATCGCCGGCGGCGTGGCCGCGACCATCAACATCGATACGATCGCCCCGCTCGACTACAAGGGCCCCGAGTTCGTGCTCCGCGCCGGCCCGGTGTTCTACGACGGCGGCAAGGACATCCCGAACTACAAGACCACCGGCTACCGCGCCTCCGGCTCCTGGGTCCACAAGATCAATGACGACCTGGCCGTGGTGCTGGGCGTGACCGGCCAGCGCCAGAAGAACGGCTACGGCTCGTTCACGGGCTGGGGCTACAACGACTCCAACGCCCGCCCGCCGGCCGGCGCCAGCGACTACAGCAGCGACCTGAACCGCGACGGCGTGGTCGACTACACGCCGTGGGGCGCCCAGATGTCGGCCAGCCGCATCGACCAGAAGCGCACCGGCGTCTCGGGCGGCCTGCAGTACAAGCCCACCGACCACTTCGAGCTGAAGGCCGACGCCCTCTATTCGAAGATCAAGATCACCGAGGTCCAGGACCAGACCGTCTGGGGCGCCAACAACTGGGGCAACTGGAACCGCGGCGACGGCACCAACACCGGCTGGAACGACGCCGACTACCACGCCGCCGGCTCGTCCTTCACCCTGGTCGACAACACCGTGGTGGCCGCCACCCTGCCCTTCAGCTCGGTCCAGACGGTGCTGGCCAAGTACAGCGAGGACAAGGACCTGTTCGCCGGCGGCCTGAACGGCAAGTGGACCGGCGACCAGTGGACCGTCGTCGCCGACGCTTCGTATTCGAAGGCCAAGCGCACCAACACCTGGAAGGCCGTTCGCTTCGAGGCCTGGCCGAACTGGACCAGCTTCGACTGGCGCGACGGCAAGACGCCGACCATCACCACCAGCCAGGACAGCCTGAGCCTCAGCCAGACGGCCGACCTGGCCGGTTCGCACGACGGTCCCGAGCACCTGAACGACGAGCTGAAGGCCGCGGCCCTGGACGTCACCCGCGACCTGCAGGGCTCGCCGTTCAAGAGCTTCCAGTTCGGGGTCCGGGCCTCGGACCGCACCAAGGACCATGACAGCTACAGCTTCGCCCCGACCGCGACCGGCGCGACCGTGCCGGCCAGCCTGCTGACCGCCTACAAGCTGAGCGACGGCGCCGACGTGCCGGCCCTGCTGACCGGCGATATCGACAAGATCGCGGCGGTCGCCTACGCGCCCAACGCCTTCGCCCTGTCGAACGCCACCGAGGAGCTGGGCGAGCGCTGGAGCGTCAACGAGAAAGTCTTCGAAGGCTACGGCAAGCTGAACTTCGCGGCCGACAGCGTCGGCGGCGCCTGGCTGACCGGCAATGTCGGCGCTCGGGTGGTGCACACCGAGACCAGCAGCGACGGCCTGCAGCAGGACACCGCCGGCGCCTTCAACGCCGTGACGGTCGATAACGACTACACCGACCTCCTGCCCTCGGCGAACGCCAAGTTCGACTTCGGGGACGGCAAGGTGGTGCGTTTCGGCCTGGCCAAGGTCATCGCCCGGCCGCCGCTGGACGAACTTCGCGCCAGCCGCACCCTGGCCAACTGGGCCCCGTGGACCGGCAGCGCCGGCAATCCGAAGCTGAAGCCGTTCGAGGCCTGGCAGCTGGACGCCTCGGCCGAATGGTACTTCCGCCCCGAGGCCCTGATCGCCGCGTCCTACTACTACAAGGACGTCGACTCCTACATCGGCTGGAAGCAGAGCCCCGTGGCCTTCGGCGGCCAGACCTACACGGTCGCCAGCCCGGCCAATGGCGGCGGCGGCTACATCCAGGGCCTGGAGCTGACCTTCCAGACGCCGTTCTTCTTCCTGCCCGGCCCGCTGAGCAAGTTCGGGATCTACTCGAACTACGCCTATGTCGACTCCGACCTGAAGGAGTTCTCGCCGGTCAACAACCCGCTCTCGATGACGGGCCTGGCCAAGAACACGGCCACGGTCGATCTGTGGTACGCCAACGGCCCGATCGAGGCGCGGCTGGGCTGGAAGTACCACTCGCCGATGACCGTGATCTACGGCTGGAACGGCTCGGACCTGCAGACCCTGGAGAGCGAAAAGACTCTCGACTTCAGTTCGTCCTACACCTTCAACGACCACGTCGCCGTGCGCTTCCAGGTCAACAACCTGACCAACGAGGCGCTGCGGATGTACCGCGACAACGACCCCAACCGGATCGGCCGCTACGACAGCTACGGCCGTCGCTATCTCGTCGACGTGACCTTGAAGTTCTAGGCTCGCGCCTCCCCAAAGATCCTGCGACTGGGGAGGAAGCACACCGCTTCCTCCCCACTTTTTTGCCTTCCGCGTGAGGACTCCATGGTCGACTTCAGCCGCCGCCAAGCCCTGGCCGCCACCGCCGGCGCCGCCGCCCTGTTCGGCGCGGGGGCCGCCGCTTCCGCCCGGGCCGCCGCGCCTGGACCCGCCGCACCTCCGCTCGCTCCCTTGCCCGTCGTCGACCTGGCCCCGCGCGAGCGCCTGTCGCTGGACTTCGACTGGCGGTTCAAGCTGGGCCACGCCCAGGACCCGGCCCGCGACTTCGGCTTCGGGGCCAACCAGCGCACCTTCGCCAAGGCCGGGGCCACGGCCGCCAACTGGGCCGTCAGCCAGCTTTCCGACCCGAAGTTCGACGCCAGCGCCTGGGCTCCCGTCACCCTGCCCCACGACTGGGGCGTGGAGCTGCCCTTCGTCGACAACCCCGCCTTCGTCCCGTCCGGCAAGCCCGACGACGAGGACCTGCGCGCCGCCCACGGCTACAAGCCCCTGGGCCGCGAGTTCCCCGAGACCAGCGTCGGCTGGTATCGCAGGACCTTCGCCCTGCCCGCCGCCGACGCCGGCAAGCGGCTGTCGATCGAGTTCGACGGCGCCTTCCGCGACGCCACCGTCATCGTCAACGGCTACATCCTCGAGCGCGAGGACAGCGGCTACAGCCCCTTCCGCGTCGACATCACCGACATCGCCAATGTCGGCGGCGACAACAGCCTGGTCGTGCGCGTCGACGCCAGCCTGGGCGAGGGCTGGTTCTACGAGGGGGCGGGCCTCTACCGCCACGTCTGGCTGGTCAAGACCGCCCCGGTCCATGTGCCGCAATGGGGCGTGTTCGTCCGCGCCAAGGTCGACGGGACCCTGTCGATCGACACCGACCTGGTCAACGAGGGCGACGCCCGCGCCGCCTACGCGGTCGCCCACACCGTGCTCGACGCCGCCGGCAGGCCGGTGCTGGCCCCCGCCCCGGCCGAGGGCCTGCTGCCGGCCTGGGAGCGCCAGTCGCTGTCGCTGACCGTGTCTCTGCCCAACCCGGTCCTGTGGTCGCTGGAGGCCCCGCACCTCTACAGCCTGGTCACCGAGATCAAGGTCGGCGGGGCCGTCGTCGACCGCCACCTCACCCGCTTCGGCGTCCGCTCCATCGCCTTCGACGCCGACAAGGGCTTCCTGCTGAACGGCCAGTCCGTGAAGCTGAAGGGGACCTGCAACCACCAGGACCATGCCGGGGTCGGGGCGGCCATCCCCGACGCCCTGCAGGTCTGGCGGCTGGAACAGCTGAAGAGCATGGGCTGCAACGCCTATCGCGCCGCGCACAACCCGCCGACGCCTGAACTGTTGGACGCCTGCGACCGCCTGGGCCTGGTGGTGATCGACGAGACGCGGCGGATGTCCAGCGACCCGACCGCCCTGGACGAGCTGGAGCGCCTGGTCCGCCGCGACCGCAACCACCCGTCGGTGATCCTGTGGTCGATCGGCAACGAGGAACCGCAGCAAGGCACGGCGCGCGGGGCCAAGGTCGCGGCCACGATGAAGCGGCTGGTCAATCGCCTGGACCCCACCCGCCTGGTCATCGCCGCCATGGACAACGGCTTTGGCGAGGGCATCAGCGCCGTCATCGACGTCCAGGGCTTCAACTATCGCCACGAAAAGATGGACGACTTCCACGCCAAATTCCCGCACGTGCCGATCATCGGCACCGAGAGCGCCAGCACCGTGGCCACCCGCGGCGAATACGCCCGCGACGACGCCAGGCTGTACGTCCCGGCCTACGACACCGAGCATCCCTGGTGGGCGACCACGGCCGAGAAGTGGTGGAGCCACGCCGCCGACCGCCCTTGGATGGCCGGCGGCTTCATCTGGACCGGCTTCGACTATCGCGGCGAGCCGACGCCGTTCAACCGCTGGCCCAGCATCAGCTCGCACTTCGGCGCCTTGGACACCTGCGGCTTCCCGAAGGACAACTACTATTACTATCGCGCCTGGTGGCGGCCCGAGCCGCTGCTGCACCTGCTGCCGCACTGGAACTGGGAAGGTCGCGAGGGCCAGCCGATCGCGGTCTGGGCGCACAGCAACTGCGACCGGGTCGAGCTGTTCCTGAACGGCAAGAGCCAGGGCGTCCGCGACGTCGTCCCCAACCATCACGTCGAATGGTCGGTGCCCTATGCGCCGGGCGTGATCGAGGCCCATGGCTACAAGGACGGCAAGGTCGTCCTGCGCGAGCGCCGCGAGACCGCCGGCCCGGCCGCCGCCCTGCGCCTCACCGCCGACCGTCCGAGCCTGCGCGCCAACGGCCAGGACGTGGCGATCCTCAAGGTCGAGGTGCTGGACGCCAAGGGCCGGCCCGTGCCCCGCGCCGACGACCTGGTGTCGTTCACGGTGTCGGGCCCCGGCGAGGTGATCGGGGTCGGCAACGGCGATCCCACCAGCCACGAGGCCGACGTGGCCAGCCGGAGGAAGGCGTTCAACGGCCTGTGCCAGGCGATCGTCCGTACACGGCGCGGCCAGGCGGGGGCGTTGCGGGTGACCGCATCGGCGCCGGGCCTGAAGGCCGCCGCGGTGAGCGTGACGACGAGCGTCTAGCGCTTGATCAGCGACTCGATCGCCACCGCCTCGCCCATCGCCTTGTAGCCCGCCGGCGAGGGGTGCAGTTGGTCGCCGGAATCGTAGGCCGGCAACAGGCGTTCCGGATGGGCCGGGTCGCGGGTCACGCGGTCGAAGTCGACCACCGCGTCGAACACGCCCGAGCCGCGGATCCAGGCGTTGACCGCCTGGCGGTCGGCGTCGGCGTCCGCGTCGGAGCGGTAGATCTTGGTGCCGCCGCACGGCAGGATCGTCGCGCCCACCACCCTGAGGCCACGTTCGTGCGCCCGGGTCACGATCTGGCGGTAGGCGGCGATCAGGCCGGTGACGACCTGGGTCCGCTTTTCCGGCGTCACCTCGCCCTCGCGCGACAGGCCGCCGATGTCGTTGACGCCGATCAGCACGATCAGGGCCTTGACCCCCGGCTGGGCCAGCACGTCGCGATCCAGGCGCGCCAGGGCCGCCTGACCGCTGCCGTCCTTGAGCAGCTTGTTGCCGCCGATGCCGACGTTCAGCACCGAGACGCCCTTGGTCCGCGGGTCGGCCTGCAGCCGAGCGGCCAGCACGTCGGGCCAGCGCTCGTAGACGTCGACGCCCGCGCCCGAGCCGTCGGTGATCGAGTCGCCCAGGGCCACGACCGCCATGCCCTTGCCGGCGGGCCGCTCGACGTCGACGCCGGCCAGCTGCGCCCATTGGGTGAAGGTCGCCGCGCCCGCCAGCTCCGGCGCGGCCGACTGGTCGCCGGCCACGACGAAGGCCGTGGTCCGGGCCGAGCGGTGCACGCTGGCCTGGCGAGGGACTTCGGGCAGGCGCAGGCTGACGGCCAGCCGCGCCAGGCCCTCGACCGGCAGGTCCACCGGGTCCGACAGCCAGGTCGCGCCGGGCGGAAGGGTCACCCCGGCCTGGCCGTCGAAGGTCACCGCCCGGTCGGTTCCCGCCACGATCGCCGAGCCGCCCGGCGCGGCCGACAGCGCCACCCGCGCCCCGTCGATCCGCAGCGGCGTGGTCCCGAAGGTGTTGGCCAGCCGCAGCCTCAGGCGCGGTCCGCCCGCGCCCAGCCGCACCACCTGGCGGATGGTGACCTCGCCCTGCGGCGCGGGCAGGTTGGCCGCGTCGGTGGACACCAGGGCCGTCGCCCACGAGCCGGTCCAGGTTGGCGGCGAGGGAGTGGCGGCGGCGGCCGGCCAGGCCAGCCCCACGCACAGCGCCAGCCCCAAAAGCCGCGTTCCGATCCGCCGCATCGCACCCTCCGAAAGATCTCACAAAATGGATTGACGTCACAGAATATGGAATTAGCGTCGCTGGCAAGATCGCGCTGATCCGGCCGGCGACGCCGAAGGCGGCGCGCAGGAGGAAGCGCGCCATGAACTCTCCCACCCGACGCGAGGTGCTGGCCCGGACGGCCCTGGCCGGCGCCGCTGCTGGCCTGGCGGGTCCGGCCCTGGCCGCCGCGCCCGCCCGGGCCGCGTCCGCCAGGTCCTTGCCGCCGACGCAGGCGGCGTGGATCGACGGCGCCCCGCCGCCCCTGAACGCCGGCCAGACCTGGGGCGTACCCTGGCCGCAGGGGGCCTATCCCCGCAAGCAGGCGTTCCGCGCCAAGGCGGCGGACGGCTCGGCCGTGCCCCTGCAGACCTGGCCGATCGCCTACTGGCCCGACGGTTCGCTGAAGTGGACGGCCCACGCGGTCGGCGCCGGCGACCTGGGCCAGGGCCTGACGATCGAGCCGGGCAAGCCGGGGCCCGACGCGCCCGGCGTCCGCGTGATCGAAGGCCCGGCCGCCGTCGAGGTCTCGACCGGTCCGGCGACCTGGCGCTTCCCCCGCGACGGCTCGGCCCTGATCGCCTCGGCCAGCCGGGGCGGCCGCGAGGTGCTGCGCAATGTGCGCCTGGTGCTGCGGACCCAGGACGCGCCCGAGATCGACCAGGCCCCGGTGGGCCGCAAGACCTTCGAGAGCGTCCTGGACAAGGTGACGGTCGAACAGGCCGGTCCTGTCCGCGCCGTGGTCCGCGTCGAGGGCCGTCACAGGAACGCCGACCGCGCCTGGGCGCCGTTCATCGTCCGCTTCTACGCCTATGCCGGCGCGGACTCGCTGCGGATGATGCACACCTTCATCTTCGACGGCGACGCGGCCAGGGACTTCGTCTGCGGCCTGGGCGTCACCGCCGACGTGCCGATGGCGGACGAATTCTACGACCGCCACGTCCGGTTCACGGGCCAGGATGGAGGCCTGTGGGCCGAAGCGGTCAAGCCGCTGACCGGCCTGCGCCGCGACCCGGGCGCGGCGTTCCGCGACGCCCAGATCGCCGGCCGCAAGGTCCCGCCCGCCGAGCAGATGGCCGCGCCGGTCCGCTCGGCCCTGCACCTGATCCCGGCCTGGGGCGACTTCCTGCTGTCGCAGCCGACGGCCGACGGCTTCACGATCCGCAAGCGCACCGCGCCGGGCCACGCCTGGATCCATTCGGACGGCGGCCGGCGGGCCAGCGGGGTGGCCTATGTCGGTGGCGCCGGCGGCGGGGCGGCGATCGGCCTGGGCAATTTCTGGCGCGCGCCGCCGACCGCCCTGGAGATCCGCGGCGCGGCCGGCGAGGTCGCCCAACTGACCGCCTGGCTGTGGTCGCCCGACGCCCCGGTGATGGACACCCGCTTCTATCACGACGGCCTGGGCATGGAGACCCACGCCCAGGAAACCCAGGGCCTCAACATCACCTACGAGGACTACGAAAAGAACTGGGGCACGCCGACAGGGATCGCCCGCACCACCGAGCTGCGGCTGTGGGCTCTGGACACGACCCCGGCCCGCGACCAGTTCCCGAAGATGGCCCAGTTGAACGACCGGCCGCCGCGCCTGATGGCGACGCCCGAGCGGATCCACGCCGCCGGCGTGCTGGGCGCCTGGAGCCTGCCCGACCGGACCACGCCGCAGAAGGCGAAGATCGAGGACCGCCAGGACCAGTTGCTGAACTTCTATCTCTCGCAGATCGAGCAGCGCCGCTGGTACGGCTTCTGGGACTATGGCGACGTCATGCACAGCTACGACGTCGACCGCCACGTCTGGCGCTACGACATCGGCGGCTTCGCCTGGGACAATTCCGAGCTGTCGACCGACCTTTGGCTGTGGCTGAGCTATCTGCGCGGCGGGCGGGCCGACGTGTTCCGGATGGCCGAGGCCATGACCCGCCACACCGGCGAGGTCGACGTCTATCACGTGGGACCCTACCGCGGCCTGGGCACCCGGCACGGCGTGCAGCACTGGGGCGACAGCTCCAAGCAGCCGCGCGTCAGCAACGCCATCTACCGCCGCATCTACTACTACCTGACGGCCGACGAGCGGGTCGGCGACCTGATGCGCGACCTGGTCGACGGCGACGAGGCCCTGACCCGGGTCAACATCGGCCGCAAGCTGGAAGACGGCGCCTGGCCCAAGGGCGAGATCCGCGCCTCGTTCGGCACCGACTGGAGCTCGCTGTGCGGGGCCTGGTTCACCGAGTGGGAGCGGACGGGCGACACCCGCTGGCGCGACCGCATCGTCGCCGGCATGAAGTCGATCGCCGCCCTGCAGAAGCAGTGGTTCGCGGGGGCGGCCACCTACGACGTCGAGACCGGCACGTTCTCCGGCGCGGGCGACAAGCTGTCGGTCGGGCACCTGAACGCGGCGTTCGGCGCCCCCGAGATCCACGTCGAGATGCTGGCCCTGATCCGCGAGCCCGCCTACGACAAGGCTTGGCTGGACTATTGCCGCTGGTACAACGCCCCGCGCGAGGACCAGATCGCCCAGTTCGGCCGGCCGCTGGGCCCCAATGGCCTGCGCCAGGGCCATTCGCGCCTGACCGCCTACGCCGCCTCGCGGCTGGGCGACAAGGCCCTGGCCGAACGGGCCTGGACCGAGTTCTTCGGCCGCGGCGTGGTCGAGGACCTGAACCTGTCGACCGCCACCAAGTCCTTCGCCGGCCCCGACGTGCTCAACCCCATCGACGAGGCGCCCGGGGTCACCACCAACGGCACGGCCCAATGGGGCCTGGCGGCGATCATGAACCTGGCGCTGGTGTCGGACGCGCTGGGGGCGGTGGAAGCGAAGTAAGGGGCGTTTCCCAAGCTCCCTCCGAGTTGTCATCCCGGAAAGCGCGCAGCGCTTGTCCGGGACCCAGGTGAGCCGCAAAGCGCGAGCCCAGTCCCTGGGTCCCGGACAGCCTCTGCGAGGCTTCCGGGATGACAACGAAAATGCGGCGCCGTTTCTCAGCGGCAACACCCCGCCTTCCCCACCGATACACGCCCGAAACACTGCCCCGGTTTCGCGCGCCCCTGCTTATCGGCGTCGATACCGGGAGGTCATCCGCCAGCCATGGCGGCGCTCTAGGCCAGGACGGCTCACCCATACAGGCCGTTCATGTCCCGCAAACGTCTCGCCTCTGCCGCCCTGGCTCCCTTGCTGCTCTGCGCGGGGGGCGCGGCGGCCGAGACCCAGGTGACCAGCAGCTCGCGCACCACGCCGATCGCCACCTCGACGGCCGCGTCCGGAGCCGCCGACGACGTCAAGATCACCAGCGACGGCGCGATCACGCTCAGCGCCTCGGGCGCCATCGCCACGCTCGACAGCGACAACACCCTGACCAACGCCGGAACGCTGTCCAGCGTCGGCGTCTCGGACTCGATCGGCGTGCTGGTGCTGGGCGGCCACGCCGGAACGCTGCTCAACAGCGCCACGATCAGCCTGACCGAGGACTACACCTACACGGACGACGACAGCGACGGCGACTATGACGGCGCGTTCGCCAAGGGCTCCGGCCGCTATGGGATCCGCCTAACCGGAACCGATCCGTTCGTCGGGACCCTCACCAACGACTCGTCCGGCGCGATCACCATCGAGGGCAATGATTCGGCGGGCGTCAGCCTGGAAGCGCCCCTGACCGGCTCCCTGGTCCACAGCGGCTCGATCAGCGTCACCGGCGATCGAAGCTACGGGATCCACACCACCGGGACGATCAGCGGCGGCCTGACCAGCAACGGCTCGATCAGCGTGCTGGGCGGCGGCGGCGTCGGCCTGGCGGTCGACGGCGACGTCGGCGGGGCGGTCGTCATCCAGGGCTCGGTCTATTCGACCGGCTACCGGGTCACCAGCCGCTACGCCGATCCGGACGACGAGGCCCTGCTCGACGCCGACGACCTGCTGCAGGGCGGCGGCGGCGTGAAGGTCACGGCCGACGTGGCCGGCGGGGTGCTGCTGGACGCCCCGCCCACCGACACCAACGACGACACCTCGGACGACGAGGACGGCGACGGCACGACCGACAGCAGCGAGGGCACGGCCTCGATCACCGCCTACGGCTCGGCCCCCGCCCTGCTGATCGGCTCGGACACCCGGATGGTGACCCTGGGCGCGGTGGCGACGGGCGACGACGCCTACGGCCTGATCATCAAGGGCTCGGTGACGGCGGCGGGCGTCCATGACGGGATCAGCGCCACCGGCCTGCAGCTGGGCGGCGACGCGGGCCTGTCGACGCTCGTCACCGGCGGCGTGAAGCTGACCGGCTCGATCTCGGTCAGCGCCTACGAGGGCGACGCCGTGGGCCTGAAGCTGAACGCCGGCGCCGTGGCCGACACCCTGTGGAACACCGGCGCGCTCAGCGCCTCGGTGACCGGCGACACGGCCGTCACCGCCAAGGCCTTGAGCATCGCGGCCGAGGCCGGCATGACCAGCGTGACCAACGCCGGGACCCTCAGCGCCACCGTCGCCGGCGAGGGCGGCTCGTCCTACGCTATCATCGACGAGAGCGGCGGCCTGAAGACCATCACCAACACCGGCACGATCGCGGCCTATGTCTACGCCACCGACGATGCGTACGACACCGACGACGACGACACCGACGCCAGCAACGAGACGATCAAGGGCGTGGCCACGGCCATCGACGTGTCGAAGAACACGACGGGCGTGACCATCGTCCAGAGCGGCGTCGACGACGGGGACGACGGCATCGATGGCGTGGCCGACACCGATGCCGACGGCGACGGCGTGGACGACGGCGACGAGCCGCTGATCCGCGGCAAGGTGCTGTTCGGCTCGGGCGCCGACAGCCTGTCGATCCTGAACGGCGGCCTGATCGGCGACGTCTCGTTCGGCGCGGGGGCCGACCGCCTGACCATCGACGGCACGGGCTATATGATCGGCGCCCTGACCGACAGCGACGGCCTGCTGGACATCAAGATCGGCAACGGCTCGCTGGGCCTGACCAACACCGAGACCATCAAGGCCACCAGCCTGACCCTGGGCGCCGACAGCACCCTGGTCTTCAGCATCGATCCCGCCGCCGGAACCCGGACTAGGCTGGTGGTCGACACCGCCACGATCGAGACCGGCGCGACCCTGGGCCTGAACTTCAAGAGCCTGCTGACCGACCCGACCACCTATACGGTGATCCAGGCCGGCAGCCTGACGGCCGGAACGATCAACCAGGACCTGCTGGGCCACACGGCCTACATGTATGTCGCCAACGCCTACGCCTCGGGCGGCGACATCGACATCGACGTGCGGCGGCGCACGGCCTCGGAGGCGGCGATGTCGCGCAGCCAGGCCAGCGCCTATGACGCGGTGTTCGCGGCCCTGTCGAACAACACCGACATCGCCAGCGCCTTCCTGAACCAGAGCACCCACGACGGCTTTTTCAACCTCTACGACCAGATGCTGCCCAGCCAGGGCGAGGGGCTGTTCTCGGCCCTGCAGAGCGTGCAGCAGCAGGTCTCGGCGGCCACGGCCAATCGCCCGGACATCGGCGACCGCTACGGGCCCGACAGCGTCTGGGTGCAGGAGATCAACGTCCTGGTCCGCCGCGAGGACGGCGACACCCAGGGCTCCGACACCCAGGCCCTGGGCATGGTGGCGGGCTACGAGGCGATGGGCGACGCCGGCGGGGCGCTGGGCGTCACCCTGGCGGCGGTCAGCCTGGAAGAGCACGACACCGTCGCCAAGGCCGGCGAGAAGACCACCGCCTCGATGCTGCAGGCCGGCCTCTACTGGCGCCGGTCGGTCGGCGGCTGGCGGTTCAACCTCGGCGGCGGCGTCGGCTACAGCCGCTTCAACGGCGACCGGACCTTCCTCAGCGAGGACGTCGACGGCGACGGCGCGGCGGACGTCAAGCTGACCAACACCGCCGCCTGGAACGGCATGGTCGCCAACGCCTTCGCGGGCCTGGCCTACGAGGCCCGGCTCGGCGAGGTCTATCTGCGTCCCGAGGCCCGGCTGGACTATGTCTGGCTGTGGGAGGGCCAGCGCAAGGAGCACGGGGGCGGTTCGGGCTTCGACCTGACCGTGGCCTCGCGCAAGGCCGACAACCTCAGCGGCGACCTGGGGCTGGTGCTGGGCAAGCAGTACGGCAAGGACGTCTGGGTGCGGCCCGAGCTTCGGGTCGGCTATCGCCAGACCCTGGCCGGCGCCATGGGCGACACGATCGCCAGCTTCGCGGGCGGGACGCCGTTCACCCTGGCCGCCTCGGGCGACAAGACCGGCGCGGTCACCTTGGGTTTCGCCCTCCGCGCCGGTTCGGACCTGTCCTACCTGGCCCTGGAAGGCGGGGCCGAGGCCTCGCGCAAGCAGACCAGGTACTCCCTGCGGCTGAACGGAAGGGCGATGTTCTGACCATGGACAAGCGCATCCTCGTCCTCGACGGCGATCCGGTCGCCCGCCACGACATGACGGGTCTACTCGCGGGCTACGGCCTGACCACGTTGGGAGCCGGCAGCGCCCGCGAGATGGAGCAGATCCTGCGCGAGACCGAGGTCAACCTGGTGATGCTGGACATGAGGCTGCCCGACGCCTCGGGCCTGTCGGTCTGTTCGCGCCTGCTCAGCCTGTCCTCCCCGCCGGCGATCATGATGGTCTCGGACTCCGACGAGGAATGCGACGTGGTGGTGGGCCTGGAGCTCGGGGCCGACGACTACGTGGTCAAGCCCTACCGCCCGCGCGAACTGCTGGCCCGGATCAGGGCGGTGCTGCGCCGCCGTGACGAGGCGCGCCCCGACGAGCCGGCCCGCGCGACGCCGGCGGCCTATCGGTTCGACGGCTGGCGGCTGAACGTCGCCACCCAGGACCTGTTCGACCCGCGCGATCGATCCGTGCCGCTGTCGACCGCCGAGTTCCTGGTGCTGTGGGCGCTGGTCGACAAGCCCAACCAGGTGCTGACCCGCGACGCCCTGCGCCAGGGCCCGCCCGACGCCCATGCCCGTCCCGCGCCGCGGCAGGTCAACGTCGCCATCAGCCGGTTGAGGAGCAAGCTCGACCGCATCGACGGCGGCGCCGGGCTGATCCGAACCGTGCGCCATGTGGGCTACATCTTCGCGGCGCGGGTGGAGCGGGTCGAGGGGTAAGGACCGGGTCTTTCCGTCCCTTATAAGTTGTCATCCCGGAAAGCGCGCAGCGCCTGTCCGGAACCCAGGGGAACCGCAAGGCCTTCGCCCAGTCCCCTGGGTCCCGGACAGCCCCTGCGGGGCTTCCGGGATGACAACGGTTTTGAGGCGGGGCGCGCTTCGCCCCTACGCCGCGGACGCCGCCTGAGTCGGTCGATACCGCGCGGCGTCGGTCACATATTCGGCGTGACCGTAGCGGACCAGCAGCCTGCGAACCCGGCGTTCCAGTATGGCGGCGGCCGCCCGGCGCAGGCCCGGGACCTGGCCCGCGAGGTCGAAAGCCGCCATCTGCGTGGTCACGACCAGGGCCGTCGCCGCGAAGACCAGCCGGTCGGCCAACCCGACCTCGACGCCCATCCGCGCCGCCGCCGCCCGATCGCCCCGCATGAAGTGGCGAAGGAAGAAGACCTTGGCGAAACGGCGCTCGACCCGGTCGTGCAGGCGGTTGGCCAGCGAGCGGTCGGGCGGCAGGTAGGCGGCCAGGGTGGCGCGGATCAGCGCGCCGCAGGTCTGGTCGTCGAAGCCCTGGCGCAGGGTGGAGTCGCGGGCGGTCATGGCCCGCACGATCCCCTCGGGCGTGTCGGCCAGCAGATCGCGCGGCAGGCCCAGCAGGAAGCAGCGATAGCGCGCCAACTCGACCTTGGCCCGCTCCTCGGCCGTGAACCGGCGGCGGCCCTGGCGCAGCATCTTGAACGCCATCAGATAGATCGGGATCAGGCCCGCCGGCATCTGGTCGACCTGGGGGATCGGCACGCCGTAGACCGACGCGTCCCAGCGGCCCGATCGCAGGGCGTTGAACCGCACCATCGAATGCATCAGCCGCACCATGGCCGCGGCCTTGAACCCGGCCCCGTGGCGCTCCAGCGCGCCGGGCAGCACCGTGGTGGCGAAGAAGGTCGCGGTCTCGTTGACCCGGCGGGCGGCGCTATCGTTGGTCAGGGTCCCGGTCAGGGCCATGGGCAGGGCCGAGTACTTGTTCAGGAAGGTGGCCACGAAGGCGCCGCGGATCGCGAACGGCGCCAGGTGGGCCATGGCGTTGAGATCCAGCCGCGCTCCTTCACGCACCAGGTCCATGTCGATCCAGTCGGGCGAGGCCTCCATGTCGGCAATGAAGGCGGCCAACTGCGGCGGCGCGGCGGCCACCGCTTCGACGCCGTGCTCGCAGGCGGCAGCCAGCATGTCGACCAGCCGGCGAAAGCCGTACTGCGGGATCAGGGCGGCGTAGGCGTCGGCGACCAGATCGCCCAGCATGGTGTAGGCCTGGATCCGGTCCAGGTCGTCCTGGGTGACGGTCACGCCCAGCGGCGCGCGATCGCGCACCACGGCCTTGGAGGCGTCCGGCGTGAAGCGCTCGGGCGCGGCGGCGAAATCGATGTTTCCGTACAGCGCCGGGAGCAGCGTCTTCTGCGACGCCACCTTGGCGCGGACCTGGTCGATGGAGAGGCTCATGGTCGCTCCTGGGCTTGCCGCCGTGACGGGCGGCCCTGGTGTCGGCGCAAAGGTTATGTAAGCGTCGTTCAGGTTCCTACTCGCCTTCCCGCAACCTGGGCGAGGCGACGCACCGGGGAGGGCAAGTGGCTGAAAGACAACGTAGAACGCCGCGCCAGGCCCGCTCGGAATCGACGATCGACGCGATCCTGGACGCGACCTTTCAACTTCTCGAGGTCGACGGGATCGACCGGCTGACGACCAATCGCATCGCCGAGCGCGCCGGGGTCAGCATCGGCACGCTCTACCAGTATTTCGCCGACAAGCAGGACATCCTGGCCGCCCTGGCCCAGCGCCGCGCGGCCAGCGTCCGCGACGCCATCGCCGAAACGGTGATCCAGCGCCCGGACATCGGCAGCGTGCGGACGATCGTCCGCTCGCTGATGAAGGGCGTGGAAGGCTCGCCCGCCACCGGCCAGGTGCTGTTCGAGGCCCTGTTCCGGAAGGGCAAGGACGGGATGCTGGCGCACCACCACCAGGCCTTCCTGGCCGCCATCGCCGGCAAGGCGCAACTGGAGATCGCCCTGACCGACGAGTCGGCCTTCGTCCTGACCCACGCCGCGGTCGGCCTGCTGCGCGCCGCGGCGTCCGAGCCCGATCTGGCGCTGGACCCGGCCAAGCTGGAGGATGAACTGGTGCGGTTGATGGAGGCCTATGTCGCCGCGCTGGCGCGAGGGCCGTAGGTCCCCGTCGTCCCAGCGCCCGGCCCAATGGCGCGGATGTTTCGGTTCAATGCCGTCCTGTTTCGGTCCGATACAAACCGGCGCCAAAAAGGACGCCTGGAAGCCTGACAGTCCGTGTTTCCGCGGCGCTTCGCCCATGGCCAAGGTCCAGGCGCGAACATAATCTGGCTGTATGTCCGCCATCATGACCCTGAACGCCCTCGCCGAGACCGCCACCATCCTGCTGGTCGAGGACGACGACGTGCTGCGCGTGGAGATGGCCGGCTACCTGGCCGACCAGGGCTACGCCGTGCGCCAGGTGGCTGACGTGCCCGCCGCCCGCGCGGTGCTGGAGACGCGTCCCGTCGACGTGCTGGTGCTGGATGTCAACCTGCCTGGCGAGAACGGCCTGTCGCTGTGCCGCCAGGTATCGGGAACCGACGGGCCGGCCATCCTGCTGCTCAGCGCCCTGGGCGATCCGGTCGACCGCATCGTCGGACTGGAGCTGGGCGCCGACGACTATGTGGTCAAGCCGATCCCGCCGCGCGAGCTGCTGGCCCGGGTCAAGGCCCTGCTGCGCCGCCGGGCCGGCGGCAAGGGCCCGCGCAGCCACGTGCGGCTGTTCGCCGGCTTCCGGCTGGACGCCGCCGCCCGCCAATTGACCGCGCCCAACGGCGTGCTGCTGCTGCTGACCCCGGGGGAGTTCACCATCCTGTCGGCCCTGGCCGACCACGCCCGCTCGGTGGTGTCGCGCGACGAACTCCTGACCATCATCGCCGGCGAGACGGTCGAGAACCTGGGCCGCCGCGTCGACCTGCACATCAGCCGCCTGCGCCGCAAGATCGAGGCCCAGTCCGAGCAGCCCCTGATCCGCACCTATCGCGGCATGGGCTACATGCTGGACGCCAAGGTCACGCTGGAATGACGGCCCGGGGGCGCCTTGCGGGAAAGGTCTTCCCGCGCCGGTGGCCCAGCCCGCCGATCGCCGTCCAGGTGATGGCCCTACTGCTGGCCGGACTGGTGGCGGCTCAGACCGTGACCCTGGGGCTGACCGTGCTGCTGCCGCCCGCCCCGCCCATGCACCACAGCCTGGCCGACATCGCCGCCGGCCTGCGCGGGGCCGTGCCCGACGACGACGCCGACCGCCCCCTGGTCCGCACGGTCGAGACCCAGCCGCCCAGCCTGCAAAGTCCCGGCTGGGTGGCCTCCGAACCGGCCCGCGCCGACCTCGCCCGCCTGCTGAACGCGCCGCGCGAGGATGTCCGCCTGTTGTTCTACGCCCCGCCGCCATTCGCCGGGGCCGAGAGCCGCCGCCCCGGACGCTCGCCAATGGCCCTGTTGTTCACCACCTACGCCGAGGCCCAGACCCTGCCGCCAGGGCCCGGACCGGGCGGGGTCGGGGGCCTGGGCGGCGGCATGGGGCCGATGGGACCTGGAATGGGTCCCGGGATGGGCGGCGTCCAGATCCGCCAGGGCTTTCCGCCCGACGGCGCGATGCGCGCCGCCGCCGGCCAGCGGATCTTCGGCTATGCGTCGTCCGCCGCCGGAGCCGGCCGCTCGGCCGACCCGCTGTTCGCCGCGCCGTTCCGCGCGCGGACGATGACCCTGCCCGACTCGCTGCGCGGCGTGGCCCCGCCCGCCCCGCCCCTGGACCCGGTCGCCGACGCCGTCGCGCGCGAGCCGACCCTGAAGCGCCCGCCGCCGCCCCAGCCCCTGACCGCGACGGCCCCCGTCACCGAACCGGTCCAGGCCGCGCCGCACGTCGCCCTCTCCGCCCCCTCGCCGCTCCCGGCCAGGCCCGAGCCCGAGCCGGAGGCGACGGTGGGTCGTCCCCTGGCCGCGCCGGTCGCCCGCAGCCTGTTCGGCCTGGCCCCTCCGCCGTTCATCGAAGGCGACTTCGTGGCCGCCTTGCGCGTCGGTCCCAACCGGTGGGTCACGCTGCGTCCCGAGCCCGAGGCCTTTCCCAACAACTGGCAGCGCCGGGTGCTGATGTGGTTCGCCCTGTCCCTGGCCGTGGTGGCGCCGCTGGGCTGGGTTTTCGCCCGCCGCCTGGCCGCGCCCCTGGCCGGCTTCGCCGCCGCCGCCGAGCAGCTGGGCCGCGACCCCGCCTCGCCGGTGCTCGTCGCCGACGGCCCCGCCGAGGTCGGTCGCGCCGCCCGGGCCTTCAACGCCATGCAGGAGCGGCTGAGCCGCTACATCACCGACCGCACCGCGATGATCGGCGCCATCTCGCACGACCTGCGCACGCCCCTGGCCCGCCTGCGCTTCCGCCTGGAGCGCGCTTCGCCGTCGCTGCGCCGCGAGATCGGCCAGGACCTGGACCAGATGGAGGCGATGATCACCTCGGTCCTGGCGTTCATGCGCGAGGACGCCGAGGCCGGCGCCCGCCAGCGGGTCGACCTGCGCTCGCTGCTGGAATGCGTGATCGACGAGGCCGAGGTCACCGGCGCCGACGTGGCGCTGGAGCCCGGCGAACCGGCCGAGGTCGAGGTGTCGGTGCTGGGCCTGCAGCGGGTGTTGCAAACCTGCTCGACAACGCCGTCAAGTATGGCGACAGCGCCCGGGTCGCCCTGCGCGTCGAGGACGACGAGACGGTGGTCGAGATCCGCGATCGCGGTCCGGGCCTGGAGCCCGAAGACCTTGAGCGGGTGTTCACCCCCTTCTACCGCGGCGTCGAGGCCCGCAGCTCCAGCAAGCAGGGCGTGGGCCTTGGCCTCAGCTCCGCCCGCTCGATCGTCCGCGCCCACGGCGGCGACATCCGGCTGAGCCTGCCGGGCGAGGGCCTGCTGGTGCAGGTGCGCCTGCCGCTGGTCGGGACGGCGACGGCAAGGCCGCCGGTGCGTCTGCAGGCCGCGGAGTAAGGCGTTCGCGGAACCTCCGGCGAATAGGCCGCCGCCGGGGAGGCTACGCCCCCGCCGGGTCCGCCTTCGCCCAGGCCCGCCGCTCGGCGCCGAACCGGTCGGGGACCACCGCGCAGGCCACGTCCAGCACCATGGTCGAGCGCGTCTTCAGGTCATAGGCGGGCCAGGCCGGCTGCCCCGGCGCGCTGGGCCGGCCCGTCCGCGCGAAATTGGCCCACATGGCGCTGATGTTACGCGCCGCGGCGAAGCGGTCGGCGCGGCTGCCGGCCAGGGTGTCGGGCGAGGCCACGGTGTTGAACACCAGGGGGATATCGCTGGCGTGCATGGCCCCCAGCTCGATGTCGGTTCCGTCCATCTTGCGGTTCGAGCGGTAGGCGATGTTGTAGACATAGACCGGCGCCTTGCCTTGGGCGGCCTTGCGCTCGGCGGCCAGCACCGAGCCGGCGCCCATGGCGTAGTAGCTGGCGGCGGCCAGGTAGACGTCGCTGGGCGTCGCGCCGGGACGGTCGGACCGGTAGGCGTCGATCACGGCCTGGGCCTTGTCGCCGAACCGGCCCGACAGCCGCGCCTTTAGCCCCGCCTCGTCCAGCCGGAACGCCTCGACGTCCTTGCCGGTCCAGGCGAAGAAGGCCGCCTCGTTGTCCAGCCAACCGATCATCAGCGGCTTGTCGGCGGCGCTAGCCGGGGCAGTCGGGTCGAACGGATGATGCGGCAGCAGGTCGCCGTCGACGATCGGGCCGTACGCCCCCGGATTGAGCGACTGGATGCCCTTCCAGCCGCCGCTGTCGCCCTTGACCTTGGCGCTCAGCGCCTTCTGGGCGGCCAGGATTTGCGCGGCGGGCGCGTCCAGCACCTTGCGCCAGTCGGCCGGGGCGATCCCCAGCTGCGCCAGGAACATCCGCGTGGTCTCGGCGGCGATGTCCGGGGTCGAGATCCGCACCACCGGCCCGCTCTGGATGATCGCCCTGGAGAACAGCGGCGCGATCGACGGCATGGCGTAGAGGCACGAGGTCTTGGCCCCGCCGCCGCTTTCGCCGAAGATCGTCACATTGCCCGGATCGCCGCCGAACGCCTCGATGTTGCGCGCCACCCACTTCAGGGCCAGCACGATGTCGGACAGGCCCTGGTTGCCCGAGCCGGCGTATTCGACCCCGCCCAGTTCGCCCAGGTACAGATAGCCCAGCACGCCCAGCCGGTGGTTGGTGGCCACCACCACCACGTCGTGCTCGCGGGCCAGCATCGCGCCGTCCTGGGCCGTGCTGCCGCCCGACCCGGTCGTGTAGCCGCCGCCGTGATTGTAGACCATCACCGGCCGCCCCTTCCCGCCGCCGGCCGGGGTCCAGACGTTCAGCACCAGGCAGTCCTCGCCCGGCGCGGGCTCGTTCTTGCCGTAGACCGTGGTCGGGTCCTGGAGGGACGGCGTCCCCAGCTTCGTGGCGTCGAACACGCCCGTCCACGGCGCCGCGGGCCTGGCCGGCTTGAAGCGGTTCGCGCCCGAGACGCCGGCCCCGTACGGCACGCCCTTGTAGGCGTCGACGCCGCCGGTCCGCACGCCGCGCAGCCGCCCCTCGGCGACCTGGACCTCCACGGTCTCGGACGCCCCGTCGGCGCAGGCGGCCATCGGCAGGGCCAGGACGCCGGCCGTCGCCGCGCCTCCGGCCAGCAGCCGGCGGCGGTTGATGTCGGCGTCGCGGATCAAGGACGTCACGGGCAGCTCCTGTTTCGATCGCCCGCCGAGGCGGAAACTCAGAGTCATCCCGACGGCGCACGGATTCCCAGACCGACCTTGGTCGATCAGGCGGGCGCCTATCGGCACATTTTGTCGAGATCGGCGAAGGGCAGGTCCAGCCCGGGGACCGGCAGGCCCTTGGCCTTCATGGCCTCCTCCAGGCTGGTGGGGACACCGGTCGGCTTGGTCTTGAAGTCCGCCGCGTAGAACCTGTCGCGCTCGGCCTTCTGCAGGCTGACGAAGGTCACGCCGTTGTCGCGGTACATCTTCAGCAGGCGCGGCGCCATCCGGGCGTCGAAGGCCCCGGCGTGCATCAGCAGCACATAGGGGATGTCGCGCCCGTACAGCGTGGCCGACAGGCCGCGCGAATAGTCCAGGCTGTCCTTGGCGGCCTTCAGGTAGCTGGCCTCCAGGGCCGCCACCGCCGCGGCGTCGCCCTTGGCCATGCAGCGGGCGTAGGGCTCGTTCCAGGCGTAATCGCCAAAGCTCATGGTCACGCTGGCGATGCGGTAGCCATGGGCCTTGAGCATCTTGCGGGCGGCGACGTGCTTTTCCGGCGTCTCGCCCTCGGCGAGGAACGGATAGCGCAGCCAGCGCCAGTCCTGGCCGGCCATGTGTCTTTGCAGCAGCGGCTCGTTGCGGACCAGGTCGGCCTCCCAGTCGGCCAGGCTGTTGGAGCCCAGCCCCATGTGCGACCAGGTGTGGTTGCCCAGCGGATGGCCGGCCGCGCGCCATAGCGACAGCACGCCCACCGAGTCCGGCTCGTGCTCCTCGCCCACGCCGTTGACGAAGCCGTAGACCGGTCCGGTCCCCGCGTCGTGGAAGGCGGCCAGCAGCCGACCGGCCACCTCGATGCGGCTGACGCCCGGCGGCAGGGCGCTGTGGACGGGCAGGTCGTCGAAGGTCAGGGCCATCTTGACCGGCGTCGCGGCCTGGGCGGCGCCCAGCGTCGTCACGGCGGCGACCAGCGGCGCGATCCACCGCGTCCAGGCCGGCGCCCGCGCGCTCCTGCGGCCCTCGATGCCCATGCGTCCTCCCGTTTCATTCCTTGGCGAATGATAACGGTACCAGTTATGCCGCCGTTCGCGCTCGCCGCAAGGACGTTCGCGCAGCGCCGCCACCGTCGCGAAAACTTTCGGGCGGCGGTGGGGGTTTTTCCGCGACGCGCGTCATACATCCTGGGAAAATCGTCAGACCCTCCTGGGACACGACCGTGCGGCCAGCCACCGAGCCAGACCTGAGCAGACTCGACCGGCGCTATCGGCCCGCGCTGATGGCGTTCTTCATGCGCCGCGCCGCCAGCCACGGCGACGCCGAGGACATGACCCAGGAGTTGTTCGCCAAGCTGGCGACGGCTGAAGCCGGTTCGATCGACAACGCCGACGCCTACATCTTCCAGATGGCGGCCAACCTGCTGCGCGACCGGGGCCGGCGCGAGAAGGTGCGGGCCAACTACCGCGCCAGCCTCGACACCGGCGTCCTCGACCTCGAGCCCCTGGACCCGGCCCGGGTGCTGCTGGGCCGCGAGAGCCTGGGCGAGGTTTCCGATGCCCTGCGCGAATTGCCCGAACGCACCCGGGCCATCTTTCTCCTGTTCCGTCTGGAAGGCATGAAGCAATCCGAACTCGCCGCCCTGTACGGCGTCTCCGTCAGCGCGGTGCAAAAGCACATCCTCAAGGCCATGACCCACCTGACCCGACGCGTGAGGGCCGGCGAATGACCCTGTCGTCTTTCGAAACGCGGATGGACGCGGCGCGCGAGCAGGCCGCCCTGTGGTGCGTGCGCCTGGCCGACGGCGAGCTTTCCTCGGCCGAGCAGACCGATCTCCAGGCCTGGTTCGAGGCCGGCGCCGCCCACCGCGGCCTGCTGGACGACGCCGTCACCGCTTGGCGGGCGGTCGAGGCGCAGGCCGCCACCCCTGGCCTGATCGCGCTTCGCCGCGAGGCCCTGGAGGACCTGCGCCGGGCCCAGCACGGGCGCTGGGCGCGGTCCGGCCGCCGTCCGGCGATCTGGGCCGGCCTGGCCGCCGGCCTGGTGGTCGCCGTCGGAGCCGGGGTCGCCTGGCGGGCCAGCCTGCCCGACGTCTACCGCACCACCGAGGGCGAGCGGCGGATCGTCGAACTGGCCGACGGCTCGCGCGCCTCGCTCGACAGCGCCACCGTGCTGAAGGTGAAATATTCGGGCGGCCGCCGCCGGCTGTGGCTGGACAGCGGCCGGGCCAAGTTCTCGGTCGCCAAGGACCCGCTGCGCCCGTTCTCGGTGGCGGCCGGCGACAAGCTGGTGGTGGCCACCGGTACGGTGTTCAGCGTCGAGCGCCTGACCGGCCAGATGCGGGTGGTGCTGTACGAAGGCCACGTGGCCGTGCTGGACGACAAGACGGGCCGCGCCGACAAGGCCGCCCCCGTGCAGATCGACGGCGCGCCCGCCGACCGCCTGCTGACCCCCGACCACGAGCTGGTGACCTCGACCCGGACCAACGCCACGGTGGTCAGCCAGCTGGACCCGGCCCGGGCCCGGGCCTGGGAGAACGGCCAGTTGGTGTTCCAGGACGAGCCCATGGACCTGGCCGTCGAGCGGGTGAACCGCTACGCCCGCGACAAGCTGCGGATCGGCGACCCGGGCGTGGCCAAGCTGCGGATCAGCGGGGTGTTCACCTCGGGCGACACCGGCGCCTTCGTCGACGGGGTGACGGCCGTCCTGCCGGTCCACGCGGTTGCGGCCAATGGCGTGACCGTGCTGAAAATCGACCACGGCCAAAAAAATTCCGCGCCGGCCGGTGTGCCTTCGACGAGTTGAGGCGTCTCACCTTCCAAAGCGCCGCAGTCAACGTCGGCGCGCTTGGGAGGGAAGACAGATGCGCAGATCCTTCGACCGCCGCCCGGATCGCTATTGGGCCTGGGGCTCCGCCGCCGCCGCGGCCCTGATGCTGGCGACCGCCCCGGTCGCCGTCCACGCCCAGTCGCAGCGGGCCACCTACAGCTTCGACATTCCCGCCCAGGACCTGAGCGGCGCCCTGCGGGCCTTCGGCCAGGCGTCGGGTCAGCAGCTGGCCTATGACGAGGCCAGCGTGCGTGGCAAGCGCGCCCCGGCCCTGACCGGCGCCTACACCGCCGAGGCCGGCCTCAAGCGCCTGCTGAACGGCACAGGCCTCAGCGCCCAGGCCACCGCCAGCGGCGTCTACGCCATCCGCGCCAAGACCCTGCTGGTGGCCACCAGCGCCCAGACCGAGGCCCAGCCCGCCACCGCCGTCGAGCCCACGCCCGAGACCCCCGCCCAGGTCGACGAACTGATCGTGGTCGGCACCCCCGGCGGCAAGGGCATCGACAAGCTGGCCGCCAGCTTCGCGGTCACCACCGTCAACGCCGACGACATCACCAAGGCCTCGCCCAAGAGCACCGCCGAGCTGCTGACCCTGGTGCCCGGCGTCTGGGTCGAGACCTCGGGCGGCGTGGCCGGCGCCAACGTCTTCGTGCGCGGCTTCCCCGCCACCGGCGACGCCGAGTTCCTGACCATCCAGCTGCAGGGCTCGCCGATCTACCCGCCCTCGACCCTGTCGTTCCTCGAGAACAGCTCGATCTTCCGGGTCGACGAGACGATCTCGCGGATGGAGGCCCTGCGCGGCGGCCCCAACCCGATCTTCTCGAACGGCCAGCCGGGCCTGACCACCAACTTCCAGCTCAAGGAAGGCGGCGAGGAGACCCATGGCCTGGTCAAGCTGACCGCCTCCGACTACGACCTGCGCCGCGTCGACGGCCTGCTGAGCGGCAAGCTGGCCGACGACCTCTATTTCATGGTCGGCGGCTATGCGACCACCTCGCCGGGCGTGCGCGACACCCAGTTCGACAGCGAGGTCGGCCAGCAGTTCACCGTCAACATCACCAAGCGGATGGAGCGGGGGAAGCTGAACCTCTACGCCCGCTACACCGACGACCACGGCGCCTGGTACCTGCCGTTCGCGATCAACGTGCCCGGAGTCGACAAGGGCGAATACACCCAGCTGGGCAACGCCAGCCGCTTCCACACCTTGCAGGTCAACGGGGCCGGCGCGACCCGCGACTTCGACCTGGCCGACGGCCGGGGCTTCAAGGGCTACGTGGCCGGCGGCAGCTTCGAGCATGAGTTCGGCGACGGCTGGCAGGTGCGCGACCGCTTCAGCCTGACCGACGGCGACGCCAACACCTACGGCCTGGTTCCGGACGGGGCGGCGATCACCGTGGCCGCGCTGAACACCGTGGTTCCCGGCGCGATCACCACCCGCGGCGGGACCGCCCTGGGCGCCAACGACTACGTCCAGAACTGGGGCGCCTGGATCGTCGAGAAGAAGATCAAGGCCGTGACCAACGACCTGTCGATCGCCAAGACGATCGGCGCGCACCAGCTGTCGGCCGGCTACTACGCCTCCAGCTTCAAGTCCGACGACTTCTGGACCATCGGCAATGTCGAGCCGATGCAGGTCAAGGCCAACGGCGACTACCTGGCCGCCCCGGTCACCTGCGCCAACCTGGCCGCGGCCGGCAGCACCTCCAGCTGCTTCAAGTTCGGCCTGACCTCGGCCGGCGACGGACGGGTCGACGCCTTCTACCTGGCCGACTCCTGGCAGGTGATCGATCCCCTGCGCATCGACCTGGGCGTGCGCCGCGAGCGGTTCCAGACCGACTACGTGGTCGACGACGGTCCCGGCTATCCCGACGGCCTGACCCTGCGCGCCACCGACTACAGCAACAGCAAGACCAGCTACACCGTCGGGGTGAACTACGACATCAACGCCGTCTCGGGCGTGTTCGGCCGCTATTCGCGCGGCTACAAGTTCCCCAGCTTCGACAACTTCCGCGAAGGCCTGACCGACACCCTGTCGGTCGACCAGTACGAGCTGGGCTACAAGCTGCGCAGCGGGCCATTCGAACTCTACGCCACGGGCTTCGCCAACAAGTTCGAGGGCGCCAAGTTCGCCGACGTCGGCGGCATCCAGGAAAGCAACAGCAACAAGGCCCACGGCGTCGAGCTGGACGGCCGCTGGCGCTCCGACTTCGGCCTGTCCCTGGCCCTGAACGGCACCTTCCAGAAGACCGAGATCGTCAAGTCGTCGATCCCCGGCAACAAGGGCAACAGCGCCCAGCGCCAGCCCGACTGGATGATCCGCTTCACCCCCAGCTACGACGTGACCCTGGGCTCGGTGGAATCGACCTTCTACGGCACCGTCAGCGCCGTGGACGACCGCTTCGCCGACAACGCCAACACCCAGGTGCTGAAGGGCTACACCAAGGTCGACCTGGGCGCGATCTTCGACGTCAACGACTTCACCGTCCAGGTCTCGGCCGACAACCTGACCGACAGCCACGGCCTGACCGAGGGCGACCCGCGCTCGACCAGCGGCGCCAACGCCCGCCCGATCCTGGGCCGGTCGTTCAAGGTCAGCGTCGGCTACAACTTCTGACCGGTCCCCCGATCAGGATCCGCCGGAGCCGCCCCCAGCGGTCCGGCGGGAACGGCGCCGCTCCCCCGCGGCGCCGCTTGCGGATCGGGTTCGCCACGGACCCGATCCGCGCTTTTGCCGTTTGAAACTCGGGTGATTTTTAGAACCGCTCATCCCGGCGAACGCCGGGACCCAGATCTCGAAGCTGGGCGGCTGATTGGAAGACCTCGGCGATCCTGGAAACAGCCTCTGAGCCATTCCATCTGGGTCCCGGCGTTCGCCGGATGAGCGGACATGTGGAGGACCTGTCGTGAAGCATCGCACCCTGCTGGCCTCCATCGCCTGGCTCGCGCTCGCCGCCCCGGCCCTCGCCCAGGCCCCCAAAGCCAGCGCGGTCCCCTCCCCCGCCGACATCTATGACGAGCTGTTCCACCAGGTGCAGATGCGCAAGCTGTTCCCGGACGGCAAAACCTTCGTCGACGCCACGCCCAGGCGTCCCCCGGCTCAGATCCTGGCCGCCTACCGCGCCCACGCCGCCTTCACCGACGCCGAGCTGAAGCGCTTCGTGCGGGCCTATTTCGTCGTGCCGCAAAGCGCGCCGCTGCCCCCGCCATCCCAGGACCGCACCACCCTGAAAGCCCACATCGCCGCCCTGTGGCCGGTGCTGACCCGCCCGCCGGTCAAGGCCGTGGATGGCGACAGCGCCCTGCCGCTGGACAAGCCGTTCGTCGTTCCTGGCGGGCGCTTCCGCGAGATGTACTACTGGGACAGCTATTTCACGATGCTGGGCCTGGCCGCCGACGGCCGCCAGGACGCGGTGGAAAGCATGGTCGACGACTTCGGCGGACTGATCGACCGCTACGGCCACATCCCCAACGGCACCCGCAGCTACTATCTCAGCCGCTCGCAGCCGCCGTTCTATTTCGCCATGGTCGGGCTGACCGACAAGACCGACAAGGCGCGGTTCAAGCAGCGGCTGGACCTGATGCGCCGCGAGCACGCCTTCTGGATGGACGGCGAGAAGACCCTCGCGCCCGGCCAGGCCTGGCGCCGCGTGGTCGCCCTGCCTGACGGGGCGGTGCTCAACCGCTACGCCGACGACCGGACCACGCCGCGCGACGAGTCCTATCGCGAGGACGTGCTGACGGCGCGCGCGGTGACCAGCCGCCCGGCCGGCGACGTCTTCCGCGACCTGCGCTCGGGGGCCGAAAGCGGCTGGGACTTCAGTTCGCGCTGGATGGCCGACGGCCGGAGCCTCAAGACCGTCCAGACCACCGCGATCATCCCGGTCGATCTGAACGCCCTGCTCTATGGCCTGGAGACGGCGATCGCGGCCGGCTGCGCCGACCTGGCGGACGCGCCCTGCGTCGCCGAGTTCAGCGGCCGGGCCAAGGCGCGTCAGGCGGCGATGGACGCCTATCTGTGGGACGCCCCGCGCGGTCTCTATCTGGACTACCAGTGGCGTCAGCGGACCCGGCTGGATCATCCCAGCGCCGCGACGCTCTATCCGCTGTTCGTCGGGGCGGCGAGCGCGGACCAGGCCAAGGCCGTGGCGGCGGCGACCCGCGCCCTACTGCTGGCCCCCGGCGGCCTGCGCACCACCACCGTCTCGACCGGCCAGCAGTGGGACACCCCCAACGGCTGGGCGCCGCTGCAGTGGGTGGCGGTCTCGGGCCTGCGCCGCTACGGCGAGGAGGCGCTCGCGAAGGACATCGGCGAACGCTGGCTGGCCACCGTGGCCCGCGAGTACGAGGCCAGCGGCAAGATGCTGGAGAAGTACGATGTCGAGGAGGCCAAGGCCGGCGGCGGCGGCGAATACCCGCTGCAGGACGGCTTCGGCTGGACCAATGGCGTGACGCGCGCCCTGCTCGATCTCTATCCGGCGCCGCGCTGAACGCCCGGGCGCCGAGGGCCGGCGCGCCGTGCGCTCAGCCCTTGGCGTCGAGCTGCGCCTTTTGACGTTCGCGGGACGGTCCCGCCCTGCCCGCGTCGTGACTCGCCGGCCTCGACGTCCGGCCGGCGCGGGTCACGGCCGAGACCAGCGCGGCCATGTCCACGGGCTTGACCACGAAGTCGTCCATGCCGGCCTCGCGGCAGGCCTGGACCTGATCGTCCATCACGTCGGCGGTCAGGGCGATGATCGGCAGTCCGGCCCAGTCCGGGCGCGCGCGGATGCGGCGCGTCGCCTCCAGCCCGTCCATCACCGGCATGTTGACGTCCATCAGCACCACGTCGAAACGGTCGGTCTCCAGCCGGTCGAGCGCGGCCTGTCCGTGCTCGGCCTCGACCACCACGCAGCCGAACGGCGCCAGCATCACCCCGACCACCTTGCGGTTCACCGGATGGTCGTCGACCAGCAGGACCCTGCGGCCCTGGAGATCGAAGGGCGCGGCGGCTTCCTCGGCTTCGGCCTGGGGCGCTTCCATGGCCGGCGCGCCGCAGCGGAAGGACAGGGTGAAGGTCGAACCGACGCCTTCCTGGCTCTCGACGGTCACGCCGCCGCCCATCATCCCGGCCAGGTGGCGGGTGATGTTGAGTCCCAGGCCCGTGCCGCCGAACTGGCGCGCGGTCTCAGCGTCGGCCTGCACATAGGCCCCGAACAGCTTGGCCAGGGTCTGAGGCGACATGCCCACCCCGGTGTCGGCGACCCGGATCGTCGCCAACACGTCGCCGTCCGCCAGGGGCTCGCAGCGCAAGGT
>Ga0209257_1000280_pt1 | contig 114473 bp, 101 predicted proteins | sample AraplaCvi_mCL_r2_FD_184277 | JGI IMG/M metagenome (GOLD analysis project Ga0209257, IMG submission 184277) | Arabidopsis root microbial communities from North Carolina, USA - plate scrape MF_Cvi_mCL_r2 (SPAdes) (version 2) | ecosystem: Host-associated > Plants > Roots > Endosphere | place...
ATTCTGATGCGTAGCTTTAAATGTTACTGTAAGACTTTTTCCTCTTGCCATAACATTAAGTTACGATCTACTTTCCAAAACATACAAAAAGGGCCATCTCATTTTTTATTTATGAGACAACCCCTTTCTCTTATAACTGATCTCTTTTTTACAGGGCTTGCAATAACTGTATCTGGTACGCTACTGCCTGTGACTTCATTTTCCGTAATATCAACGGCCATTGCAGCGTAAGGAACGGCTGAAACAGACCGGAAATCTCGTTCATGAAATAGATATCCGCATCAGCGATATCTTTTGGATGATTGCCGGACAGGACCCTTGCAAACATGGCCAACAGACCATTTGTTGCTTTATCGCTACCGGCGGCCGTGAACCACACTTTTTCCTTGATATAGACAGCACGTACCCAGATGTCAGAGATCCAGCCCTGTACCTGGTAGTATTCATGTTTGTACTTGTCTTCCATCAAAGGCAATGATTTTGCAATATTATCTATGTATTGCTGGCGGCTTTCTTCATCTTCGAGGTGCATTACATCCTCGATCAGTTTATCCTGTACTTCATTTATTGACATAGACGCTCTTTTAAAGGTGACAATATGAATTTACGCAGATATGCTGGTTGATAGTGAATCAAAAACGGAAAATATTTTAGTTTGTCTGCGATCTTAATTTTTCGAATATCTCTGTCGGTAATTCAACATTGGGAAAAAGACTGAATCGCGGTATTGTTTGTGCGGGATTGATAGTGCCTTCAAATTCATTACTGTAATAGACAACAGGTTCCCCTTCTTCCTCATCTTTTGCATTATCCTGACTGCCCTGCTCAAATACAAAATAGGGATCATCGCGGGTCGGTTTAAGATTAATAGCTGATAGCGCAAACCGGAGCCGCGTTTTATAACTTCCATCATATACAGGACAGGAAAATTGCCAGTAATGCCGGGATGGCAATTTGACATTCCAGAAACTGTTACCACAGGTCGGCCCGTAATTAGTGGCATTTTTTTCTATCGTTTCCCACTTATTATTGGCCGTAAACGTCTGTAACTCCAGTTCGAGACTACTGCTGAAGGTACCCGCGCTGATAGTATGGTTGGTATTATTGACGATGAATAGCCTGAACCCATTGTAACTTTTTTCAAAACTGGTAGGTGATGCAGGCACGGCTATCAGGCTGATCTTCCCGGATGGAAAACGTTTATTGAATACGCCGATCTTCCTGGAATAGGTGAGGTCTTTCTCTTTCGATGTCCACATGGTTTTATTGCCAACATCATAGCTGTGCTCCCGCATGTAATCAAGGCTCAGATCATGTCGTTTCGTCAAAGGCTTTATGGCCGCTTTTATCGATATAGGTAAGTTTGCCATTTTCATATACTCTCGCCACTCCGCCATGAAATGGCAATGCCTGTTCAAAGCGTGGCGGGATTACATATTGTCCGCTGGTATCAATGTACCCATAGAGCCCTGCTTCTCTCACCGGCGCAAGACCTTCCCAAAAGTTATACGCCGCGAAAAATCGCGGCGTAATAACTATTTTTTTATCCTTATTTACATATCCGAATTTACCTCCATCCCTGATCAGGTATAAGGGGGCACGCTGTGCTGACAGATCGTTTATGCCTATCATCAGCAGTAACGTCAATATATATACTATTCTCATTCTTCCAGTTTCTTTGCAACTTTATTGATCAGTTTCAGTTTATCAACGATCACTAACAGGACAAACGCTCCACATAATACACCCACAGCTGCAAACACCAGGTAGGTAAAATAATGTATCGTCCATTCCAGCGCTACTCTCACCCTATGTATAAAACTGACAGGTTTCTTTTCTGTAGCACCTTCATATAAGGATATGCGTACAGTACAGAACTCATTTTCCGTATCAAAATTGCCCAGTTCAACACCCAGGTCCTGTAACTTACCTTCTGTCTCCAGAATTTTATCATGCAGCGCTACCAGGTCTGTAATAGGGCCGGGTTTTGACTTTAATTCGTTCAATGATTCCAGTGTTTTCAACAGCGAGGCTTTCTGTGCATTCAGCTGACGATATTCATTGGTTTTATCCACCTTGGTGATCTCAGTCGATCTGATCACGCCTATTTTCTGGATGGCGAGATAGAAGGAGTCAAAGGCTTCCGGATTAACGCCGATCATCAGATGCAACTCACGACCGCCTTTCAGTCCTAAAGCCTGTTCGTATTGTATGATCGCTTTGAAAGATGCTGTTTGCTGGGAGAGCTGCCTGGCATCATCTTCAAAATGGGAAGACTTGGTACGGATAGACGCTGTCTTTTCATATTTCTGACTGGGGGTAGCAGCAGCGGGGGCCGACATGTCGGGTTGAGACATGGAATTGCTACTCTTGTATTGCACCTTTTCGGATGCATAGTTTTTTCTCAGATTGCTGATATTCTCGAAGAAGTCAACACTATAGTCATTGGTCTGCCGGGTGTCGGTTGCTACATATCCATAGATGAGTCTGAAAATAAATAGTACAGCAAAAATCAGGGTCGCCCAACGCACCAGTCCCCAGATGCGGGCCTTAAAACTTTTAATCATATAGGGTAAAAATTGAGTATGTAATTTAGGTAATTGTTGGGTACGATAATCGTATATTTAGTATATGCTTGCCGATCTGAAATCCCGCAGAGTAGCCGTTGTCGGTTACAACCGTATCCCTTTCGCAAGGCAGAATACTTTTTATGCCGATAAAGGGAATCAGGCCATGATGACAGCCGCTTTAAACGGTCTGATAGATCGTTATCACCTGAGCGGTATGCTTTTAGGTGAGGTCGCCGGTGGCGCCGTCATTAAGCATAGCCGGGAAATCAATCTGATGCGGGAATGCGTCTTAGGCTCTTCCCTCGATCATGCTACCGCTGCCTGTGATATCCAGCAGGCCTGTAATACCGGTATCGCGGCCTCCCTTTATATTGCGCACAAGATCGCCCTTGGTCAGATAGAGGCGGGTATTGCCGGTGGTGTAGACTCCGCCAGCGATGTACCGCTTGTCTTCAGTGAAGGACTACGTACCAGCCTACTGGCAGTGCGCAGGGCACAGACGCTCCGGCAGCGTATCCAGGCATTCTCCCGGATCAGGTGGAAAGACCTGAAACCGGTGGCGCCGATGAATATGGAACCCCGTACAGGACTGTCCATGGGTGGCCATACAGAGATCACCGCTAAGTATTACCAGATTTCCCGCGAAGACCAGGACCGCTACTCACTGGAAAGTCATCAGAAAATGGCGGCCGCTTATGATAGTGGCTTCTTCAATGATATGCTGACGCCATTCGCAGGACTGGACCGGGATAACATCCTCAGAAGAGATACCAGCCTGGAAAAACTCGCCAGGCTCAAACCCGCCTTCGATAAAACCAGTGGTTCGCTTACCGCCGGCAATTCCTCCCCATTAACGGATGGCGCCTCCTGTATATTGCTGGCCAGCGAAGATTGGGCAAGACAACTGGGCTTACCCGTACTGGCTTATATCACCTTCGCGGAAACCGCCGCAATAGACTATCTGCAAAGTCCGCATAACCTGCTCCTGGCGCCCGTACATGCGTCCGTAAAGATGCTGGAACAGGCAGGGCTTACCTTACAGGACTTCGATTATTACGAGATACATGAAGCCTTCGCCGCACAGGTACTGGCAATATTGAAAATATGGGAACAGCCCGACCTGATGAAACAGTTCGGTTATGACAAAGCATTGGGCAGTATTGACCGTAGTAAATTGAATGTACATGGGAGTAGCCTCGCTGCCGGACATCCATTCGCAGCTACCGGCGCACGTGTTATCGCCACCATGGCAAAACTGCTGCATGAAAAAGGATCAGGCAGGGGATTGGTGTCTGTCTGCGCTGCCGGCGGACAAGGCGTTACGCTCATCATGGAAAGATGATCAGGCCTTTTCTACTTCCAGCTCAAATCCTTTGTTCAGGATCAGTTTACCTTCTGTATCACCTGCAGCACCTGGTAGTTTCCAGCCTTTGATCTTACCGGTCTTTCCTTTCGCCAGCAGGTCGGCAATCTGTTTGTCAGTGAGTTTTTTGCCAAAGACTTCAAATGGCACTTTAAAGCCGCATACATGGAAGTTTGCACAGCCATAAGCGGTATTTCCTTTTTTGAGCGGATGCGCCTTGCATTTAGGGCATTGTTGCTCCGCAATGACAACAGCTTTCTTAGGCTCTTTGGGTTTAGCCTCTTTTTTGGGTTTCTCGTCTTTTTCCTTTTCTTTTTCTTCCGGTTGATCAGGCCTTACGGTGATCACTTTATAGTTGGAGGTCTTTACTTCGATCGTCAGGTCAATTACCATCTGGATCAACTCCTGTTTGAACGTTTCCATGGCATATTCGCCCTTCTCTATCTGACGCAGTTTACCTTCCCAGATACCTGTCAGCTCAGGGCTTTTCAGTAGCTCTGTCTGAATCGTATCAATGAGATCGATCCCCGTTTGCGTAGCGAAGATATTCTTCTTACGTTTCTCAATGTATTTCCGGCGGAAGAGGGTTTCAATGATATTCGCACGGGTGGACGGACGTCCGATACCGTTATCTTTCAATAACTCACGCATTTCCTCATCATCTACCTGTTTACCTGCTGTTTCCATGGCGCGGAGTAAGGTCGCTTCCGTGAATGCTTTTGGTGGCGTGGTCTTGCCCTGATGAATTCTGGGTGTATGTGGACCGGTTTCACCTACCTCAAATACCGGCAGTATCTTTTCCTCTTCTTCACCCTCTTTTTTAGGCGTCACATCATTGGCATATACTTCCTTCCAGCCCGGCTCCAGTATTTGTTTACCGGTTACTTTGAATTCCACCTGACCTACTTTACCAAGGATGGTCGTATTGGAGATTTTACACTCCGGATAGAAGGCCGCAATGAAACGTCTGGCTACCAGGTCATAAATACGCTTTTCTTCCATGCCGAGATTGGATGGATAGATACCGGTAGGAATGATGGCATGGTGATCGGTCACCTTTTTATCATCGAAAACGGTCTTAAGCTTTGGGATCGGATTAGCCAGTATAGGCGCTGTAAGTGCCGCATAAGGCGTCAGGTCCTGCATGATACCTGCGATTTTCGGATGCAGGTCTTCAGAGAGGTAAGTGGTATCCACCCTTGGGTAGGTCACCAGCTTCTTTTCATACAGGTTCTGAATATATTTCAGGGTATCGTCTGCGGAATAGGCGTATTTCTTATTGGCTTCCACCTGTAAGGCCGTGAGGTCAAACAGCTTGGGATTGCCCTCTTTCCCTTCTTTTTTCTCGAAGGAGGTCACTTCGAAGGGGTGCTCTTTCAGATAAGCGAGTCCTTTTTCTGCCCGGTCCAGGACCTTGATACGGTCAATGGTAGCGGTAAATTCCACCTCCCGGTATACCGTTTTCAGCTCCCAGTATTCTTCAGAAACAAAGGCGTTGATCTCTTTCTGGCGGGCTACGATCATCGCCAGGGTAGGGGTCTGTACTCTCCCGATGGAGAGTACAGTCTTTCCCATAGCAAATTTCTTGGTAAACAGCCGGGTGGCATTCATGCCCAGTAACCAGTCGCCTATTGCTCTGGCGCTACCCGCTGCATACAGATTGTTATATTGGTCTGCGTCTTTGAGTTTCTGGAATCCTTCGCGGATCGCCTGTTCTGTCAGGGATGATATCCACAGCCTTTTTACAGGTGCGGTGCATTGTGCTTTGAGCAATACCCATCGCTGGATAAGCTCTCCTTCCTGGCCGGCATCCCCACAGTTGATCACTTCTTCACTATGCTGTACCAGTTGCTCAATGACCTTGAACTGCTTCTGAACGCCCGAGTTGTCTATGAGTTTGATGCCAAAACTGCTGGGGATCATGGGTAGATCTTCCAGTCGCCAGAACTTCCATTGTTCCGTATAGTCATGCGGCTCTTTCAGCGTACAGAAGTGCCCGAAGGTCCAGGTAACCTGGTACCCATTGCCTTCGTAATATCCATCCTTACGTTCTTTAGCGCCAATGACTTCGGCAATGTCTCTGGCTACACTTGGTTTTTCAGCAATACAAACCTTCATAGTCAATTAAAACAGGGAAGCAAATGTCGTATAAATACCTAAGAAGCTACTTAACTTCTGACAGGTATTTATGCACAAAGCTGATCGCCATCGATCCTTCCCCCACTGCTGCAGCCACCCTGTTCATTGCCTGCGCACGTACATCTCCTGCTGCAAAGATGCCGGGACAACTGGTTTCCAGCAGATAAGGATCGCGGTCCTGTTTCCATATCCGCTTGAATGCTTCACAATTATGCAGATCGCCACCTGTTTTGATAAAGCCTTTTTCGTCCTTGATAATATCCAGGGCGATCCAGTCGGTGAATGGTTTAGCTCCGATAAAGATGTACAGCGCGTCTGCATGCACTTCCTGCTGCTCTTTGGTATCTATATTACAAAGGATCAGCTGGCCCAGGCGGTCGCTGCCTTTTGCCTCAGCAATCTCTGTTTTAGGATGCAGGGTAATATTGGCTACGCCGGAAATCTGTTCTATCAGGTAAGCTGACATGGTACTGCTCAGGTCCTCCCGGCGGATAATGATATGCACGTTTTTGGCAAACTTAGAAAGGTACATAGCAGCTTGTCCGGCGGAGTTACCGCCGCCCACGATGTAAACTTCCATCCCGGTACAGGCAGATGCTTCTGTCATGGCTGCGCCGTAATAAACGCCTGCGCCGGTGAAATCAGGTACGCCCTTGGTCTCCAGCTGACGATAGTCCACACCGGTGGTGATGATCACCGCACGGGTATTGATCTCCGTACCATCCTCCAGGATCACCTTCTTATAACCGTCTTTCTGTTTGATATCTTTTACGGACTGTGGGGTAATAAACTCCGTTCCCAGTCGTGTAGCCTGTGCAATAGCGCGTCTGGTCAGTTCTGAACCGCTCAATCCACTCGGGAAGCCCAGGTAGTTCTCGATACGGGAACTGGTACCTGCCTGCCCACCGGGAGCACGTCTTTCGATCAGGAGCGTTTTCAGGCCTTCGGATGCGCCATATACACCTGCAGCGAGTCCCGCAGGACCAGCGCCTATGATCACCACATCGTATACATCCAGTTTTACCTGTGGGTTCAGCCCTACTTTATGCGCAATATCAATGATGGATGGGTTGGAAAGGAAAGTACCATCTTCAAAGAAAACCAGCGGTACGTCTTTCTGGCTCAGGTTGTTCAGGCCCATTAATTTACCTGCTTCCTCTGAACTCTGTACATCCAGCCATTGGTAGGGGATAAGGTTACCCGCCAGGAAATCTTTCACAGAATGTGACTTTGGAGAGAACTGATACCCCACCACTTTAATGCCCCTGAAGTCTGGTTTGTATACGCTCTGCCAGTTCTCCAGCAGGTCATCCAGTACCGGGTACAGACGCTCTTCCGGCGGACTCCATGGTTTCACCAGGTAATAATCCAGCTGTACAGAGTTGATCGCCTTGATCGCCGCATCTGTATCAGAATAAGCGGTCAGTAACACCCGACGCGCATCCGGATAATATTCCATGGCCCTTTCAAGGAAATCCACGCCTTCCATTTCAGGCATACGCTGATCTGAAATGAACATGGCCACGGTTTCCCCTTTATTTCTGAGTTCCAGTAAAGACTCCAATGCCTCACTGATAACGGTTGTGCTGATGATCCTGTATTGCTCACGGTACTGACTTTTCAGGTCTCTCACAAGTGCACGTAATACCTGTGGATCATCGTCAATACAGAGAATATATGGTAAGTTCTGATTCATATTAATACTATTAATCGTCCTCTAATCTTGGCATGCAATGCTGCAAAAATCCTGCAAACTCCCCACTCCCCACAAATCTCCTTCACATCCCCTCCACAATCTCCACTGCATTTCAATTCTTAATTCTTAATTCCTAATTGAATTTCTATCCCAATATCGGCAGCGACACAATAAACTTCGTTTCCCCCGGCTTCGATTCCGCCTTCAGATAGCCCTTGTGCTGTCGTACGATCTGTGACACAATATCCAGGCCCAGACCAGTGCCTTTACCTGGTTCTTTTGTGGTAAAGAAAGGGTCAAAAACACGTTCCAGGACGTGCTCAGGTATACCCGGGCCATCATCCGTAATAATGACTTTCAGACAATCTTTGTCCCGCTCTGTTTTAATAAACAGCTTTCCTTTTTTATTCACTTCCATCGCATCGAGTGCGTTGTCGATGATATTTGTCCACACCTGGTTCAGTTCTCCGATCAGGGCGCGCAGTGGCGGCAGATTGGTGTCATAATCTTCGACAAGCTCGATATTCCCCTTACGGATTTTGTATTGGAGGATAGAGATGGTGGTACGGATACCATCGTGAATATTGGTCAGTTGTTTATCGTAACCCTGGTCCATGTGGGTGAATGATTTCACCGAACCCACGAGGTCAGCGATACGCTTGGACGCTTCTTCAATGTCAGAAACGATCTTTTCTGTGATCAGGTTATTGTTGATCCAGTTGAATATCGGGGAGACGTCTTTTTCGACCAGCCGCTGTCTGAACTGATCGAGATGCTCTAATGTAAAGCCAAACTCCACAAAGTTCTCCGCCAGTTCAGCACTGTTTTCTACATCAAGATCATCCAGCCAGTCGGTCAGTTCGTCTTCCAGCTGGGAGCGTTGTACGAGTGTCAGTTGCGACTTGTGGATATTATGTTGTGAAAGTATCTCAAACATTTTCTCTTTCACCAGATTGATGGACGCTTCATCCATACGTATTTCCATGATCTTTTTAAAGAACTCCGGCTGTAACTGCAGGTGTTTTTTCATGGAATGGGCGCCGCGTACAACAGCTGCCGCCGGGTTATTCAGCTCATGTGCCAGTCCGGCGGAAAGCTTACCCAATGCCATCATTTTTTCGCTCTGGCGGATGAAGGAAGTATAATCCCGCACCCGGTTGGTCATGATATGTACCAGTGCCTGTGTTATTTCAAAATGATTCCTGATCATGGGTTCTATCTTGTCCATGGGCAGGGTGTATAAAATGACGTCGTCTATTGCTTCACCGGCTACGGATGAGGTCATGCCACGGGAGAAGGGCAGATAGCCCAGTATACGTCCGGGTTCTGCGATCATGAGTTCCCGCAGTTCGTTATTCTGCATCTGGCATATTTTGATTCTGCCGGATAACAGTACATGTGTGCCGATCATGGCATCGCCTACATTAAAAGCATACGAGCCTGCCGGTAACTCCCTGCGTTCTGAGTTATCAATGAACCATTGCAGCTGATTATCGGGAACGCCTGTAAGCGATTCAATGGAGCGCATCCACTCAACGGTGATATTAGTCATGGAAGGATATTATTGGGCAGAAAGGTACTTATAATTCAGCTAGATTTTCACTGTTATCATTGTACAGATACTGGTAAAAATAGGATAATTCGAAGGAGGTTGACAATCAGGATCGACAAACGGGAATAATGTAATAATAGTCATTCTATACTTACTTTCCGTCAGTGCTGCGTTTTGAACGTAGCGCTGACGGAAAGTAAGTATAGAATGACTATAGCAGAAAGCGGGTTGCTTACTATTTTAAGGCATTTTTTAGTTCATTTGCGGCATATCTTAACGCTGATTGTACCGCTGGTACGTCAGCCAATGGGTTTAGCAGGCCGTAGTCATGTATCATGCCCTGAATTCTTACAAGTGTAACAGGTACGCCTGCTTCATCCATCTTGCGGGCATATGCTTCTCCTTCGTCACGCAGTACGTCATTTTCAGCTGTTTGCACGAGGGTTGGGGGCAGGCCTTTCAGTTCTTCCAGACTGGCCTGCAAAGGCGCTGCGTAGCTCTCTTTACGCTGGGATGTGGGGATGTAATTATCCCAGAACCAGATCATCATGTTCTTTGTCAGAAAACGGGACGTAGCATACTGGTTATATGATCCGGTTTCAAAGTTGGCATCGGTTACCGGCCAGAACAACAGCTGAAATTTCAGCTCAGGACCTTTCTTGTTTTTTGCCATCAAGGCGGTCGCAGCAGTCAGATTACCTCCGGCGCTATTGCCTGCTACCGCCAGTCTTTTACCATCAAGATTAACTTCGGCGCCATGTGCAGCCACCCATTTGGTAGCAGCGTAGGCTTCGTTGAGCGCTACCGGATATTTTGCTTCCGGAGAACGGGTGTATTCTACGAATACGGCTGCAACACCTGAATACACGACCAGGTCTCTCACAAAACGCTGGTGTGTAGGGAAATCACCCAATACCCAGCCACCGCCATGGAAAAACATAAATGCGGGTAATGTGCCTGTTACGCCGGATGGACGTACGATAAAGAGTTTTACCTGCAGACCGTCTTCCGTAATGGTCTTCTCTGTTACGTCAACACCGGAAAGGTCTACTTTTACGGAGGATTGTGCGCCTTCCAGTACTTTACGGGCGTCAGTAGCCGCCATCTGTTCCATGGGTTTACCATCGCCGCTGTTCAATACGTTCAGGAATGCCTTCGTACGGGTTTCGATCGCAGGGTCTTTTGCCGGGTCCAGTACTTTGGTCTGCGCATCCGCGTTATTCACCACACTTGCAGCTGCTACAGCTCCCGCTGCCAGTATGTTTTTCATTGATTGCTTTGTCATTTATTGTCGTTTATGATGTTTTGATAATATCGGGCGTATACAAAGCTATCATATGACTGTACGGGCATCAATGGCGGAATAGTGCGCTCAGTTGTACATTTAAGGTTAACTGTTGTTGTCTGTAATGATCAGGGAATAATAGTTGGTTGTGTATCTTCTCTTAAATAACACTATCTGTTACGAGTTCGTTGGTAAGGCCTTTTTTAAAACTGGTAAAGTTCATGCCGGAGTTGTTCTTGAAGTATTTACTGAAGTGTGAATGATCGTCAAAACCCAGCAGATAGGCGATCTCTTTCATGCTGACATTTGAATGTAAGGCCTGTCTTTTCGCCTCCATGATGATGTGTTGCTGTATGTGCGAACTGGCAGGCATACCGGTTATTTTCTTCACGATACGGTTCAGGTGATTGGCCGTTACACAAAGTTCGCTGGCATAATCAGCAACGAACTTCATCGTTCTGAATTGCACCTTTACCAGTGAGATGAACCGTTGCACCAGTTCTATCTCTTTTGATTGTGCCAGTTCATTGACCCTGATCTGCTGCCGCCGGGAGAAATAGATCACCAGTATATTCAGCAGACCGGCAAGTACTTCCGACCGCAGAAGATAATGGTTCGTGTACTCTTTGGACATCTTTGTCATCAGGTCTTCGATCTCCAGTTGCATATCCTCATCCGCGGATATAACCGACAATCCCACACCATAGATCTGGGTGTCCAGCCAGGTGGTACCCATTGTGTAGGTGGCCCAGCGGTAGAGAAAGTCCTGCGAAAAAGAGATGTAGTACCCTTTGGGATTTTGCTGAAAACAGCAATGCCTGACCTGTCCTGGCGTCAGACAATAGATCATGTTGTTGCCAAAAGGATGCTGAAGGGCGTCAATAGAAATACAGCCGTTTCCTTCCTGCATCCAGACGATCTCAAAGTATTGCAGCCTTTCCTGTAATCCATCCAGTAAGGGATGGTCATTGCTGATCGTTTCCAGTCTGTTGATCTCAAAGTGTGTGGTCTTTTCGGGTCTGCTCTGTTTTCGCGAACTTTGGGTCTCTGGCAATACATCTGTACCTGTGTCGTATAGGATTTTACTGCTCATAATGTAGTGGTTTCAGTTCGGGATATATTATGCTAATCTGGTGCCACGTAATAAGTGTTTGATCCTTATGTATTTAGCAAGCATTTCTCTTTTCTTTGGTATTCATATATCGTTAATTATCCACCGGATTATTGGTATTTCAGGACTTACGCCCAGGTAAATAATGCCTGGTAGCATTTTCTCTGAGCTTGTTCACATTTCGATAATTCTCTGGTTAATTATTCATATATGAACAATCATGTTAGATCAGTTGTTTTGTTAAACTAGTAACAGCCAACGACTTACAGGCATGGCATGCAGCTTGACCATATATCCTGTAAGTTTGCCGTATATGTTTACCACCCCGGCGAAAACCACAACCTTAACATGCATCGATCAAAATCAGCCACACGGGAAGCACAGCAGGCAGCAACCACTGTCTCCATGGAGAACGACATTGAACTCACCCGGCTACTACTGTCCCTCGCAATGGATATAGCCAGGGTAAGGGCGAAGAGCGACCTGATGAACCTGGTGAAAGCGCGTTTCAGCAGCTTTTTTTCTTTCAGTCACTGTACTATTTCTGTGCCTTCCGGCAGACCACAGCATTACAAAGCCTTTATGCTGGATAACAGTTCGCTGATAAAAGAACATACGCAATACGAGGAACTGGTCACCGCTGACTGGCCAATAGGGGTTGACTGGATGGTGACCGCTATTGACAAAGGAGAACCTTTTATCTGTCGCCTGGCAAATATGAAAGCTGCCGGTGAACTGACCGATAATATGCAGATCGTGTATGATGCCGGTGTAGCGGAAACATTGAACTGCGGACTGATATTCGAAAATGAGGTTATCGGGGTCCTGTCCTTTTTCTCACAGACGCCAGACAACTTTCAACCAGCCATTTTCCCGGTTGTAAAGGCTATTTCCAGCCATATTTCCCTGGCGGTGGCCAATATCATGGCAAGGGAGGAAATAGAGCAAAAAATCAGGGAAAGAGAGGCTTTGTTGACCATCAGCGATGCCATTGGCCGTTTAAAAGATCGTGGAGGCTTACTGAAACTTATAAACACCCGGTTAAAGAAGCTTTTCCGTTTTACCTATAGTCTGGTCGTCAAACTCAGTGAGGATGAACAGTCCTGTACTGCGTTCCTGCTGGACCCGGATTCGACCAGTCGCTCGCAGCCCGGCTATGAAACGATTGTTTCCCGCTGGTATCCGGTGAATGACGGCATGATCAGCCGTATACTGGCAGCGAATGTGCCCGTAGTTATCGATATAGAAAAAGAAGCTACCGGGGCAAATGCGACCGATTATATGATCATGCAGTATAACGCCGGATTAAGGGAATGTGTGGGCGTCATGCTGCGTGATAATAATCAGCGTCCCACGGGGATAATCCTGTTTTATGCAGATGGGAAGGGCTGGTTTAACGCCAACGTACAGAACCTGATCCATGCGGTGTCTTTCCACCTGGCCACAGCGATGGTGAATATCAACCATCATGAGTACATCCAGGCAAGGGAAGCAGAGAACGAAATGCTGCTGTCCATCAGCCATTCTATTGCCAGCATTTCCGACAAGAGCAAACTGGTGCCTACCATTAAAAAGATCCTGCAAACACGCCTGAATTTCTCTGATATCGCTATCGTACAATACAACGTGGCAAAGGGACTGTATAAAGTGATCCTGGAAGATTGTGAGAAAGCCAACCAGCACCAGGATTTTGAGGGAATTGCTTTCCGGGAATATCCTTTACAGGATGGTTTACATAACCGTGTCATGGCATCGGACAGCGCGGTATTGTTGTCTGTAGCAGACTTACAAAAGATAGGAGGTATACACTTCGATTTTCTGGCAGAAGCTGGTATCAGGGAAATTGCGGGCGTCCGTCTGATGCACAATAATGAGGTCTTCGGAGGTATGACATTACTTGCAGAAAATATCAATTCTTTTTCTGCGGATGATATGCGGCTGATCGAACGGTTCTCCTACCATCTTTCAGGACTGGTGGCCAATATGCTGGCCAATGAGGCGATCCAGCAACGTGACAGGGAAAAGGAAATCCTGTTATCATTCAGTGCTGACATAGGAAGGACCAGGGGCGCCGAGGCATTGATCGCAGTTATGCGGCAACGTCTGAAAAGTATCTTTCATTTCAATGATATCACGGTCGGCATCTTCAATGCCGAAAAGACGGCTTTCAGGGTCATGGTGGCGGATGTGGAAGAACGTCGTACTTCTCATCCGGAATTCAAAGAGATCGCTTTTGCAGAATATCCGATCGCTGATGGTATTCATGATATGTTGTTGCATTCTGATAAACCGGAGCTTTTTTATATTGAAAATCTGTTGATGAAAAACCCCGGCAGGCATCCCGGGATACAGTTCATCTTTGAAAGGGGGATCAAGGAAATTGCTGGTGTAAAGCTGGTGAATCAGAACGAGGACATTGGTTTTATTACCATGTTATCCGAAGAAAGAAATTCCTTCCGACATAAAGATCTGCATCTCCTGAAAGGCATCTCTGACCAGGTAGCCGTGGCGGTAGCGAATATACTGGCAGATGAAAAGATCGGTCAGCAGCTGAAAGAGATCAACGGGTACAAGGAGAAACTGGAAGAAGAGAAGTTATACCTCCAGCAGGAGATCAGCAGTGTATATACCCATACGGATATTATCGGTGCGGGGCCTGAAATGCAACGCGTATTCCATATGCTGTCACAGGTCTCTTTTGCACAAAGTACGGTGTTGATACTGGGCGAGACCGGTACCGGTAAGGAGCTGATCGCACGGGCGATCCATAACGGCTCCCCCCGTAAGAATAAGCTGATGGTAAAGGTGAACTGTGCGGCATTGCCGGCTAACCTGATAGAAAGTGAGCTATTCGGCCATGAACGCGGTAGTTTCACCGGTGCGATAGAAAGGAGGATCGGTAAATTCGAACTGGCCAACCACGGTACGCTTTTCCTGGATGAAATAGGGGAGATGCCGCTGGACCTTCAGGTAAAGCTCTTACGCGCCATCCAGGAAAGGGAGATAGAACGTATCGGTGGAAAAAGCACGATCAAAACGGACGTAAGGATCATTGCGGCTACCAATCGTAATTTACAGAAGGAAGTAGCAGAAGGCCGCTTCCGCAGCGACCTGTATTATCGCCTGAACGTCTTCCCGATCGTATTGCCGCCTTTAAGGGACCGTAAGGAAGATATATCGTTGCTGGCAGCACACTTTATAGAACGTTTTGCCAGAAGTGCCGGCCGTAGGAATATCAGACTATCCAGTACGGCAATGAAGCAACTGACGGCCTACAATTGGCCGGGTAATGTGCGGGAGTTGGAACATGTGTTGGAAAGAAGCATCTTACTGACACAGGGTAATATTATCCGGGAAATCCATCTGTCCTCTCAACCGAAGTCGGAAACGAAAGTCCGCCAGGAAGAAGATTTCAGCCGTACCCTGGATGAAATGGAACGGGACTACATACTGGGTGTGCTGAACAAGTGTAAGGGAAAAGTATTCGGACCCGGTGGAGCAGCAGAAATATTAGGACTGCACGTCTCCACCCTCAATCACCGGATCAAAAAGCTGGGCATCCAGAAAGAACATACCTATTTTCTGAAGAAACCATAAAAGACAAAGCCACGTAACAGACGAACAGGCATTGACTCAAAAGACCGTATTAGCATCACTACGAAGGAAATAACGCATGACAGAAAAAATACTGATCGTCGAAGACATTTTTATTGAAGCGAACAACCTCCAGATGATCATGGAGCGCGCGGGTTATACAGTAAGCGGTATTGCTGCTTCTGCGGAGATCGCTTTGCAGATGATCGGACAGGAAAGACCTGATTTTGTACTGATAGATATCTACCTGAAAGGCAAACTGACAGGCATAGACCTGGCGAAGCTGCTAAGGCAGCAGCATATCGCTTTTATCTACCTCTCGGCCTATTCTACCAAACAAATCCTGGATGAAGCAAAAGCTACTTTCCCCTATGGTTTTCTGGTAAAACCTTTCCGGGAAAGGGAAGTGCTGATCACCCTGGAAATAGCGCGTTACCTGCATGCCAATAGCCTGGAGGCAGTAATGCGGAACCGTGATACAAAAGAAAGAGAAATACAACCAATGCTCCGGCGTTATGGCATCATAGGAGACAGTCATCGTTTGCAACAAACGATGCAGCACTTGTCAATAGTAGCCCCTTCAGATACGTCGGTGCTCATTACGGGGGAAAGTGGTACCGGCAAAGAGAAAATGACCGACCTGATACATCACCTGTCGGGCAGGGCGTCGAAACCCCTGATAAAGGTCAACTGTGCGGCTATGCCCGCAGAGTTGATGGAGTCCCTCTTATTTGGACATGAAAAAGGGGCATTCACCGGCGCCGTGGAAAGACGTATCGGTAAGTTTGAGCAGGCCAATGGCGGAACGATCTTCCTGGACGAAATAGGGGAAATGCCGGTGGATATGCAGGTCAAATTGCTGCGCGTACTCCAGGAAAGGGAAATCGAACGTATAGGGGCGATGCGCCCACAGAAAGTGGACGTCAGGATTATCTCAGCAACCAGCAGGAACCTGGAAAAGGAAGTAGCTGATGGCCGCTTCCGTATGGATTTCTATTACCGGCTGAATGTATTCCCCCTGCATCTGCCACCCCTTCGGGAAAGACGGGAAGATATTCCTGCGCTGGTAGATTATTTCCTGGAAATGCACTGCCGCAATATGGGGCGTCCGCTGGTGACGGTCACGCAACGGGTGATGGATACGCTTATCATGTACTCCTGGCCGGGGAATATCCGCGAACTGGAACACCTGATCGAACGGGCGGTATTGTTGTGTGACGGGACTGTGATCACTCAGATCGCCCTGCCGGAAAAGATTGAATATGTGCCTGTTGTACAGGATGAGCGGGTCAAGACCATGCAGGAAAATGAAAGGGAACATATTATTGAGGTACTGAGACGCTGCAAGGGGAAGATATTTGGTAAGGGGGGAGCGGCAGAGTTGCTTTCGATGAACGTTTCTACGTTGAATTACCGGATCAGGAAGCTGGGTATCAATAAGGACGAACTACGTATCCCCGGTTAAAATATACAGATGAATCACCTGATTTTACATTGATACAGCTCCGGCACTAAGGTAGCTTTGGTAGACCTTAAATTATCAACCGCTATGGAAAAGATCAAATCAAAAACCATTGTATTCATCACCGGAGCATATGTCAGTAACCGTTGTTGGGACGCCTGGAGCCGCTATTTTCAGCGTCAGGGCTATACTACGGTAGCACCTGCATGGCCGCATAAAGAAGGCGATCCTGCCGCCCTTCGTGGTCGTCAGCCCAATATGGCACTGGCGGCAGTCGATCTGTCACAGGTACTCGACAGTTATATCAGCGCTATCAAAAAGTTGCCTGAAAAACCTATTCTGATCGGACACTCATTTGGCGGAATGATGACACAGGTGCTCCTGAATAAAGGCTACGGCGTTGCCGGAGTGGCCATACACGCAGTACCGCCTAAAGGCGTTTTCCCTTACGAGATCAATTTCCTCAAATCCAATACTGCTGCGCTGGGGTTCTTTTCTACGGTCAATACCACTTACCTGATGCCGTTCAAAACATGGCAGTTCGCCTTTACGAATGGCATGTCACTGGCGGAACAGCAGACCAGCTACGATCAACTGACCATCCCTGAATCCAGAAGGGCGATCAGGGGAGCATTGAGCAGTGAGGCAAAGGTAGACTTTAAAAAGCCACAGGGGCCTTTGCTGATACTGGCAGGGTCGGAAGATCAGTGTATCCCGCCGGGTTTATGTGAGCGGGTGTATGCACGCTACAACAACTCATCTGTAGTCGATTTTAAACTGAAAAAGCGTAACCACTATGTATTGGGGCTACCCACCTGGAAAGATGACGCGGATGAGATCCTGCAATGGATAACACAGCATTGATAGATATTTAAAGTGACCCGATCCATGAAACGATATGCGAAAGCCATATGGCATGGTTCCGGGAAAGATGGCAGAGGACATATGACTACACAAAGTGAAGCACTTGATAAGCAGGTCTATTCTTTTAACAGCCGGTTCACCAGCGAGGAAGGCACCAATCCTGAGGAATTGCTGGCGGCTGCGCATGCAGGCTGTTTTACCATGAAGCTGAGCTTTGTACTGGATGAATCTGGCTACTTTCCTGAAGCGTTGGAAACCACCGCCTACGTAAACTTTGAAAATGGCGTCATTACTGCATCCCGGTTGGTCGTGATAGGAAGGGTGTGGGGAATGGACCCGGACGATTTTGAGGTCTGTGTCCGGGAAGCTAAAAGGAACTGTCCGGTGAGTATGGCACTGAATATTATGATTACAACAGAAGCTAGTCTGCAAAACTGGTGAGGCGGTAGCCGTTCCGCTCCGGGCGGACGGCTACCACTGTTTTACGCCGGTTCAAAAACGTTGTTCCCCTCCTTCTTGAATGTAGAAAAACACATACCGCTTGAATTCTTGAAGTATTTACTGAAGTGCGCCGTATTGTCAAACCCCAGTGAATAGGCGATTTCTTTCATGCTTTCATTAGAATAAATGGCCTTTCGTTTGGCCTCCAGGATGATCCTGTTACGGATGTAATGACTGGCAGGGTATCCCAGGATACTTTTGACTGCCTCATTGAGGTAATTGGGCGAGATCCGGAGGCGCGAGGCATATTGGGTCACCAGTTTCAGGTCCCGGAACTTACTGTCTACCAGCATACTGAATTCCCTTACCAGTTTTGATTTCCCCGATAAATGAGTGGTCCTGAAAGAACCCAGTTGGCGTGATACGTACAACAGGATAATGTCGAGGTAGCGCTGAATGATGGGCATACTGGATTCCTGCTGATGGTCGTACTCTCTGGATATCTGCGCCATGACGGTGTGGAAGTTGTGGGCAAAGGGCTCTTCTGCCTCCATGACCGGACAAACCGCGAGCAGATGCACCAGATTGCCTACCCAGGTCATTTCCCAGCCATTCATGTTGTTTCTGGGGTCGACGTCCGCCAGGAAAATCTGCAGTCCCTGACAGGGGCTGGCAGGATGTAGTTTCCACTTCTGTCCGGGCTGTACGCAGATGAGCACATTGTTGCTGATGGCGTATCGTTTCTGGTCGATCTGGCAATATCCTGCACCTTTTTCCACCCAGATGATCTCAAAACCGTTTGTTTTACTGGCAGCCTGGACAGGATGGCTGGCAGCTGTTGTGATTTGTTCAAATTTTGTGATAGTCAAGGATGTAAAAGAAGCGTCGTTGGTCATAAAATAGTATTTAATGGTTCCAGAAGACATGTCTGTAGGGGTGCAATTCTTCTACCCGAATTCTGTGTATGGCCATGAATGTTGTAGTCGTTAATATGGTACAGTGTTAAGCTGACAAAGGGGGACGTATTCTTATCTTAACAGCATATAGAAACAAATGTTCGGTACCGGCTTCCAATAAATAGGACTATGCTGCACGAATGCCCTGTTAGCGGGCCGGGGCGCTAAACAACAAATTTTTTTCTCTCACATAAGGGTAACAAAACAGATATGTGTTATTTATAGCATTACCTGCTTGCTAAAATGATTGCCTGGATCGTACTGCCGACGCTGGGCTTGTTACTGATCGGCATCCTGACATTGATTGCCTGCCTTTGCGGAATGGATAGCCGATGCCAATCCCATAACGAAACCTGATACCGAGTCTTTCAGTAAGGTATAGGCATAACGGTGCAATCCTTCATAGCCGGTATGAAAGAGATGCAGGTACAACTCGGTTTTATCGTGTGTATTCAATGCCGTTTATTTCCGTGAATGCCGGTTTGGTACTTTGATCCATTGAATACAACACGATGGTCACCTTATACCCTTATGCCGTTTGAAAAATATTTATGATCGCTTAGATTTTTGGCGCCCAGCCTTTTTCATACTCTCTTTTCCAGAGTTTAGCGGCTTCAGTATTATTGAGAATGTGTCCGTTGGACGGGTCTGTATGCAGGATAGTGCCGGTACGTTGTGCGATATTGCCCAGGAGGGGGAGTAAGGTACTACGATAGGCAACATTGATCTCAGCGTTGAGGGTGGCGTTTCCACGGATGCTTTCCAGGAAGTTATTGATATGGATAGCGTCATAGTACTCGCCCGCCGGACTCACCACATTGGTGGCTTTTTGTTCGCTGGGAGCCGCCTGTTTGACTTCTTTGACCGTTTTTCCCTGGTTATCGATGATCTTATAGCTGTCATTGCCGGGAACGTACAGGGTGCCGTTTTCTCCGAATATGGCGAAACCGCGGTCACTGCCTTCCACTTTATAGTTACTACAGCTTCTGCCTTCCCAGGAAATGGCCTTACCGCCTTCAAATTCGAAATTCAGGGTCTGGGTATCCGGTGTTTCCCAGTCATCTTTCGGATAGGCATAGCGGCCACCGGCAGAAGTGACTTTCGTAGGGAATTCCAGTTCCATGAACCAGCGGAGGCAGTCCAGTTCGTGTGTGGCGTTATTACAGGTTTCAGAAGTACCCCAATGCCAGCGCCAGTGCCAGTCATAGTGTACGATATTGTCCAGGTAATCCCGGCGGGGGGCAGGTCCCTGCCAGAGGTCCCAGTTAAGGGTATCCGGCACCGGCACTTTTTTACCGGTACCAATCGGCTTACGGTTATTCAGGTACCAGCTTTTACCGTAATATATCTTTCCTAATACCTGTTGTTCTTTTATTTCCCGGAAGGCCTGCTGCATGTTGGGCCAGGAGCGGCGTTGGCTACCCATCTGTACCAGGCGGTTGAATTTCTTTGCGGCAGCTACGAGCATTTCCCCTTCAGCCGGATTGTGGGCGCAGGGTTTTTCTACGTAGACGTGTTTACCGGCAGCAGTAGCCATAATAGCGGCAGGAGCATGCCAGTGATCTGGTGTGGCTACGAACAGGGCATCCAGGTCCTTCTTTTCCAGCAGTTGCCGGATATCCTTGATGACGGTCGGTTTCTTCTCCTGTGCACCGGAAATGGCTTTCAATCCCCTGGCGATAGCGCCATCTTCCACATCACATACGTAGCCGATTTCTGCACCCGGCAGTTTCGCAGCGCATTGTGCCAGCCAGTTTCCCCTGGAGTTGACACCCATGACGCCTAATACGAGCTTATTGCTGGGCGCATTTTTACCGAATACGGAGAAGTTAAGTATCGTCAGACCGGCTCCCAGACCGGCCAAACCGCCTGTTTTAATAAAGTCTCTTCTTTCCATAACGTTGAACCTGTTTTCTGTTTAAAATGGATTTTATGATAGGTGATCTAATGTATAAAAATTTAAATGAGGGCGGGGCATTTTTTGATGAAAGGAGGGATAGGGAAATCATTTAAAATCCATTAACAACAGTAACGCGGAATAATCTCTAAATTCAGTCATCAATCAGGATCAGCCCGTAAACAACCCGGGCAGCCGACAATCATTCCACTAACGGGACAAACCTATACTACTAATCAACCACAAATAACAGTTATGCCCAGGTATTTTCTCAGCGTATTTTTTCTGTTCTGCACATGCTTTGTATTTGCACAAAAGAAGCCGGTATTCAAAGCGGATACTTTTCGGCTCAGTGGGCATATACAGGATATGAATATGGCTGATGTTACGCTGAAGATTGTCTATAATATGCCCTATGGCCGTCAGGAACAGACAGTAGTGACGCCGGATAGTACCGGGCATTTCAGCGCGGCAATCTCCTTATTCAATGCGCAGGAACTGATGTTATTTATTGGGGAAGATGCCCTTATTATGTTGTATGGAATACCAGGTAAGGATCTCTCCCTTACATTGTCCGCCAGAGATATCAAGCGGGTGAAAAGTATGGAGGATATGGCTGCTTTTCATGTTAATCAACAGGTGATTACTTTTTCCGGCGATGTTGCACGTATTAACAGAGATTACCATGACTATATGTACCGATTGAATAAAGTGGTTAATCCGATGATGAATTATGTAGCAGACAAGCAACCATCGGAAGAATATCTCAGCTGGAGAATACAGAAAATGAAGGAACAACTCGATAGCCTGCAGCAATTACGGAAACAACTGCACCCCTTGTTTTATACACGTACATTCCATTTTATCCGTTATAATGCCGGCGCTGATGTACTGGCTTATTGGTTAAAAAAAGACAAGCAGCAGCATGATCTGCCTGCGGCCTATCAGCAATTTATCGCTACCCTGCCTGTTAATAATGATGAAGCCGTACAGACGGCAGAGTACTACGAATTTCTCAACAACTATAAGGTCTATCTTCAGGTGAAAGGAGGGGGTGGGGAGGCTGTTCACAAACTTTCCTATATCGCCGGGCAGGTGTCTAAGGGAACAGGGCAGAACCTGTTGCTGGATAATGAGTCGCAGGATAGCATCCGCCGGGGACTTCCATTACATCCGGCTACTTTACTTTATCTCAGTCAGTTACAGGGGAATGCTCCGCTTGCGAAACGGCTGTCCGCGATCAATAGTGATCTGACCCGTTCGATGAGTAATGCGATGCCGGATAAAGCGACACTGCTCGCTGCGAGTGCCGATACGAGTTCAGATATTCTGCAGCAGCTGGGAGAGAAGTATAAAGGGAAGGTCGTGTATGTTGACTTCTGGGGTACATGGTGTTTGCCTTGTCTGGAGGAAATGAAAGTGGTGCCGGCAGTGAAAAAAGTGTTTGAAGGACAACCGGTCGTATTCCTCTATCTCGCTGTGCATTCCGATCAGGAGGCCTGGGAGAAAATGATCAGGAGGGAACAGATACAGGGAGAGCATTATCGTCTCACTGATAAGGAGTTTGACCGCCTGAATAAACGGGTCAGTGTCACCAGTTTTCCAAGATACCTGCTGATAGATAAGAATGGAACGATTACGCATGTCAATGCACCGAGGCCAAGTGACGTACAGGCTTTGGCCTCGGCGATTAATGGCTTGTTGAATTAGAAACCGGGATAGGGAGACCTATCCTGCCATAAATGTGGTAATAAAGGTCAGTTGTCCGCTGATGACCCTGAACTCATATCTGTAACTATACTCGCCGCCATCTTCTCCTTCTACTGTCGAATGCCCGCTTAGAGTCAGGGATAAATTGTCTGTGGCTGCATCATATTCAGCCGCCATCTGATAGAAATGCTGACTGTCATCTGCTATTTCAGGTGTTTGTGTTTGTCCTTTTTCAAATAGCTCGTTTGTCTTCAGCTTCAGGAAAGAGGTAATGAATCTCCTGTCGAAGATCTGGTCAAAATAAAGCGTGAACAGTTTCTCTGTCAGTGGAGCTTCTTTTTCGGCCAATGCAGACAGTTTCCGATCAGTGTCTGCATCGTTACCACCCATACATGTATACCAGAACCCACTTCCCGGGTTGGTAGGAAATTTAAAGAATTGTTTGGCTTTTTCTTTATCCCGCTGGTATACAGCGCTTCTGAATGCTTTCAGCTGATCTATCCATGTAGTGGTCTGGGCATTAGTGGTAATGGCAAACAATAGTAACAGGAGGAAAGGGATTACTTTTTTCATTTTTGGTAGGGATTGAGGTGCAAATGTAAGTCTGCCGGCCCAGCATTCTTTTGCATTCCCCGGATGAATGCATTCTGGTTGCAAAAAAAATAGAATGATATTTTAATGTCTAAGGAAGAACTCTCCGGACAGGGATGCAAAACTTTTTGAATTACAGGTAGTTATAGCTGTGCTGAAGGGTATGGTATTTAGCAGCGAATACTTTCGCTAAAGGCAGTAACTGCGAATCTTAATTAAATGAAAATGGAAAATATTTGGGATACATGTAAAAATAGGTTATAAATTCGCTTGTCCTGATGACAATATAGATGTCACCAGGTGGCTGTAATTATTAAATTATAAACGAAAAAATTGTGGTAATCGTCAATAGTTTCGCAGAGTATCAAGCATTCGAGGGCAAAGAAATAGGGGTTTCTCAGTGGCATACAATCGATCAGGCACAGATCAATAAATTTGCAGATGCAACCCTGGACCATCAATGGATCCATTGTGATGAGGAAAAGGCTAAAAATGAAGGACCTTTCAAATCAACCATTGCGCATGGTTATCTGACTTTGTCATTAATTCCTTATCTGTGGAAGCAAATTGCAGATATCCGCAATGTTAAAATGGAAATTAATTACGGTATAGAACAATTTAAGTTTGGTCAGGCAGTACTTGTGAATGACGAAGTACAGCTGAGCGCTAAACTGAAATCTATCGTTGATTTAAGAGGCGTTACAAAAGTGGTGATTGCCGCAACGCTCAATATTAAGGGTAAGACGAAACCAGCTTATACAGGTGATGTAGTGTTTTTATATCACTTCTAAGATATGTGGACCATCTCATACACAAAAGGCGCCCAGTATTACTGAAGCGCCTTTTGTGTATGGTGGGCATTGCTCCGTTTATGCCGCTTTAGACTATAACTGACGTGTGGTGTTGGCTATAGCGGTGTTGTCATTGCTTATTGACTGAATTCGTGTATAATGACCAGAAATAGTAAAGCCGTCTCAATACAATTGGGACGGCTTTACTTATTAAAAGAAATGATGATCGTAGTTAGTTAGACTTTGCCTGGATAAGGAGTGTTTCACTTAACAGGTTGTTGGCGCTATCAATTTTTTTCTTGAAAGAAGAGCTCTTGGATGGCGCCTTTTTAAGAAAGGTTACAGGGTCTTTCTTTTTTACTGGCTTCTTTTTAAAAAGTCCCATATTCTTAGTTTGTAACAAATTTATCGTTTTTTAACCGTACTAAAAAGGCTAAATACTCCTTATTGGCTTTAGGGTCATACTCAACCTCGGTACTTTGATCATCAATTTTAATAATTGCGGTGATCTGAAAATGGGTAGTAAATTCAGTATAATTTCTACGTAAGATTATATCATAAACATCAGTCCGTTGCTGGGTACTGCCTGAAAAATAGAGAGTACCTGATGGACGCATGCTAAGAAAATCGGTCATTATTTTTATGATGGTTGAGAACACTCTCAGAAGATCTCCGTTATTCGTTTCTGCCTCATCATCTATTGAACCGTCATCATTAACGTCACCAAATCCAAAGTTGTAATAGTTTGGAATTAGAAGGGGAGTTATTTCTACTCCTTTTTTTATAATTCCTTTGCTGCCAATACTTTCGAATTCATATTGCGTCGTAGTGATGCTGTTTATTTTATACGGATTGGTGTTCACATTGCTATTTTTGGGACTGAGATGAGAAGTACTGATATCAACAATGGAAGGATGTAATCATCCTGAGAGGCACATTCACAAAGACATAAAAAAAGCAAAGAGGTTGCTCGTTTCTGAGCAACCTCTTTTTTCCCTTGGTACCGCGTACGGGAGTCGAACCCGTCATTCCTCCGTGAAAGGGAGGCGTCTTAGCCGATTGACCAACGCGGCGTGTCGCGTTTGGGATTGCAAAGGTAGACAAAAACTTCAATCCACAAAATCTTTTTTAAAATATTTTCAAAAAGGTCAGAAAATATCACCTTTGTACAACTATGGGAAAATTAAACATACTTATAGCAGAAAACGATGCAGATGGCAAGGTACTGATCCAGGAATCCTTTGCAGATACCGGTTTGTTCAATGTATTAGCCATCGCAGAAGACGGCCAGATCCTTAAAACGATCATGGAAGAATCAGATATCCTGTTCCCGGATGTAATTCTCTCCGCTGCAGGACATGGGTATGATATTCTGTACTATCTGAAAACGAGTGACGCGTTCAGGGAAATCCCTGTCGTGACCTTTTCCGCTTCTGCAACAGGTAATGACGAGAAGAAGTGTGCACAAATGGGAGCACTAAAACACTTCATTAAACCTGATAACGCCCCCGGCTATCAGAAAATGGCAAAAGAACTGTACGACCTCCTGCTTGGAGAATAAAATCCGTCTGAAACATGATATTGAAAGGCATGACCACCGGTCGTGCCTTTTTTCATATTTTTTATTGCTAAGTTTCTGTAAATCATTTATTTGACATAGATGTCTCATAGATGTTCCATAGATATTTCATATCTATAGAGATAGCTCATGTATGAAATATCTATGAGACATCTATGAGACATCCTACCGATATCACACTCCTGTATTTCACGATGGTCTATCCGCCCATAAAAACCTGGTAGGACCAATATTCCTGACTGTTCTCACAGCAACAATTGGGAAAGTTGTGTAATTTGGCCCCTCCGCAACTACAACAAACAACTAATTATGAATAGGAAACAGCTGTTTCTGCTCCTGCTTGCACTATTTATTTTTCGCGTGATTTATGGATTATGCTCGGAATTCTGGTTCGCCGACGAACTACAGATTTATCTGATCGGATTGAAATCCTATACCACCGGTACCTGGCCAACCTACGGTCCGGATGTGGTATATACCAATACCCAGATCCCGGGAGCACTTCAGGGCCTGCTGGTAAGTATCGGGTTCTATATCGCCAAACTCCCGGAAATGCCGGCCATCGTATTGAATGTCTTCTCTTTTGCCAGCCTTTCCCTGCTGGCATATTATATCACCCGCCGTATTAAGGGCGTACCTGCCTGGATTATCTGGGTACTTTGTATGACCACTCCCTGGACACTGTATTATAGCACCAGGGTGGTAAACCCTTCTTATGCGATTGCGCTGGCCATTCCTTTCTTTATTTGCCTTTTAGAGGTATTACCTATCACAAAAGATAAATTCATCGCTCCATGGGTCTCTTTTGGCGTAATGGGACTGGTCACTACCCTGATCATGCAACTGCATCTATCCTGGATACTCCTGCTGCCGTACGCAGGGATAGGGTTCCTGTTTTATCTGCGCACAGCAGGATTTAAGAAAACTGCGTTATGTCTTATACCCTATATCGGCGGATTGCTCATCGGTACACTCACCCTGATTCCGACCTGGTTGCATCCGGACCCGCAGGCTGGTAATGTGGGTGCTAACATTGTATTTAACTGGAAAAATATAGGCAATGCCGTAACTATCCTGACAAGGTACTGGTCGTTTGCCGCATTCGAAATACCATATGTAGTGGGTAATTCAGAAGAGAAATGGCAACTGCTGAAAGAACAGATGTGGATCGCGCCGTTTTTCCTGTTCCTCCTGCTGGTAGGATTTGCACAGGTAGGTGTGTTTATCCTGTCTTATTTCGTTAAAACCGATAATGAAGAATGGAAGAAAATGAGATGGCTGAACCTCTTCACCTATCTGCTGGTATTTGCTAGTTTCTTCTTTTCTATCAAAGGCCCGTCTTCACATACCTTCTGTATGCTGTTGCCCCTGCCTATAATTTACTCGTTCTATTGCTACGAATGGTTGATCACGAAGAAGGGATTTGTACTGAAGTTGCTGAAGATCATTGTCATCAGTGGCGTATTATTCCACGTCGGACTAGGCGTCTTCAACTACCAGCACAGGTCCCTGTATAAAGACAGGGCGAAAGTGGTGAAAGCATTAGATGAAATGAATTATAAAGTGCTGGGCACCAGACGTTCCGATGATCTCGGGTACGGTTACTGAGCCGGCTGCTCTTTATAGCTGTACACTGTATAAGGATAGATCTTTTTGGCAGTATACCTGGCCACTGTACTGGCGATCAGTACCGGCACAGCAAGAATGAAGCCGCCGGATAAACGGCAGGCGAGTGAAGTTGATGTCAGTGGTGCATGTATACTGCCACTTAATACAGCGGCAATACCCATGATGATGAAATTGGCTACGATCAGCTGACTATTGAAATAGTGATTGCAAATGGTCGCCAGTAATAACCCCAGTAAAGCGCCTATTACGATGCTTGGCGCAAATACGCCCCCATCTCCACCTGCACCCAGGGTTACAGAGGAAATAATTGGTTTTAGTAATACGATCGCCAGCAGAGTAATGCCAAAAGGAATGGTAAATGCCTCATGCTGGGAACGGCCGATCATTTCAGTTACAGCACTGTAGCTGTCTCCAAATAAGGCCGGCAGTATGAATATGCCTATACCGATAATAGCTGCCCCGGCAATAATACGGGTAGAGTCCTTTTTCATGGTACCGAAACGATGTTTGATACCAATCACCGTTCTGGTAAAGAACACAGAGACGATACCGGCTATAACACTCAATCCGATGATATAAGGGATCGCTCTTACCTGCCAATGGGTAATGCTGAGCTTTAAGAAAGGTTCCTCATGCAATAATTGCAGTAAACCCCAGGCCATCAGCACAGCAGAGATGCTGCTGAGCAGGATGGTTTTCGTCACCTTTCGGGCTATAACTTCAACGGCAAACAATAAGCCTACCAGCGGACTACCAAACAAAGCGGTCAGTCCTCCTGCTACACCTGCACAGATCAGTTCCGTTTTATACCGGTTGGCAATGGATGCTTTTTGTCTGGTCATAGCTCCTATAGTTGCAGTAGACACAACTGTAGATACCTCGACGCCAGTCGAACCACCAAAGATAACTGTCAGAAAACCATTGATAAAGTGAGAAGGTATTTTATAACTGGGTAATTCGTTGCGGCGGGTGTCCAGGGTCAGGTAAATCTCCTTGATACCTTTGTTCGGCTTCTTCCGGAAGGCATATTTGCGGAGTACATGTATCAATACCAGACCGATCAGTGGAAATATGAGGAAGAGATAGGAGGAAGCAGAGATTGTCTTAAAAAAATGCTCTTCGTAATGCTCAGTAATATGCTTCAGTACGCTTGCAAGAAGGGCTGACAACAGGCCTGCCATAATAGAAGCAATGAAAAGTTTTACATAATTGAACTGAATAATTTTCTTACGCATAGCATTCCCCTGTTTTGACGCTGCAAAGTTAGGGCATGAAAAACAAATGGAGCGTCTCTTTTGAAGACGCTCCATTAAAATGTGCTTAAATACGCTTATTTGAAGATCACTCCAAAGAAAGTACGCATGTCATTCCAGGAAGCGGTGTCAGCAGCAGCATTGTATTCAATAGGCATATTGAATTTCTTGCCGTTAGCGGTAGACGCCGGGTTGGTAAATGCATGGGTAGCACCTGCATACTCCTTAAAGGTATAAGGGATGCTCAGGGAATCCAGTTGTTTTTTGAAAGTAGCTACGTCCTGCGCCGGTACAAAAGGATCAGCGCCTCCGTGGCATACCAGGATCTGCGCTTTTGTCAGTCCTTTCTGCGGAGGAACAGTTTGCAGACCACCATGGAAGCTTACCACGCCATTCACCGGAAGACCCAGTTTAGCAGCGTTCAGTACCATAGAACCACCAAAGCAGTAACCGATCGCTGCAATACGGGTAGTATCAGCCTGTGGGAAGGTTTTTGCTTTTGCCAGTGCTGCCTGCAGTCTGCCAAAGCCCAGCTGAGGATTCATATAGAATGGGGTAGCAAATGCCTTTGCCTGGTCAGGGTTCTCGGCATGTTTACCATTACCATAAAAATCAATGGCAATAGCCAGGTAACCCAGTTCTGCCAGTTGTTTCGCACGGCCTTTTTCATAATCGTTCAGTCCCCACCATTCTGGAGCGATCAGTACGATCGGCTTTTTTACGGTTGTATCGCTGCTGAATGCCACTACGCTGTTGAGCGTTACAGTATCTACCTGAATGGTAACAGCTTCTTCGGTAATGGTCGGTTTGGTAACGGTGCTGTCAGCAGTATGTTCAGAACCAGCCTGCGGATTGTTACAGGCAGCCATGCAGCATGCAATTACTGCAGGTGCGATCTTTGTTGCAATGTTGAATCTCATGTGATAGTATTTGAGTATTTGTATTATATATGGAAAAAACGGCGCAAAGTTAAAGACTAATATTGATAAGGCCGCTTACTGCTTATTTAAATAGGTACTGTTCTCCTGACACAACTAAAATTAACATAGGATTGTATATTTTCAAGACATGGAACAAGGATTTAACACTGCAATGGCAAACAGGCTGCTGAGTGAAGCGGACATTTCGTCTGCCGCATTGTTACAGTTATTGCCTGTAGCGGCATATATGTGTGATGTGAAAGGAGGGATTATCTGTTGTAACGCACGCGCCGTAAAATTGTGGGGAAGAGTGCCGTCTGCCGGAGAAACGATATTCCATGACAGTTCGGTGATCGCGGCAGTATTAGCAGAAGGGGTACCCATAGAAGACTGGCAGTCAACGATCAGTCGTGCTGATAATACCTCCGTGATCGTCAGGGGCAATATTACTCCGCTGAAGGACCGGGATGGCATCGTGATCGGACTGATACATTGTTTTGAAGAAGTGGTCGTAACCATCGTGCCGGGTACGGAGGTGCGTGTCGGTCACCTTGCCGCAATAAATGAACAATTGCAGCAAAGCGAGGAGAGATATTATAAGATGATCGAAGAGGTGGAAGATTACGCCATCCTCTCGATGGATAAGTCGGGGATCATTCAGAACTGGAACAAAGGCGCTGAAAAGATCAAGGGATACCATGAATCTGAAATTGTAGGCAGGCACTTTAGTGTGTTCTATCTGCCGGAAGACCGTAAACGACAATTGCCGGAACAATTGATCGCAGAAGCAACAAGGACCGGAAAAGCGGCACATGAAGGATGGAGGATGCGTAAAGACGGGACACGTTTCTGGGGCAGCATCGTCATAACAGCATTACATGATGCGGACCGCCAGATCATCGGTTTTTCAAAAGTCACCCGTGACCTTACAGAAAGAAAACTCGCGGAAGACAGGATCAGACAATATGCCAGTGACCTGGAATTTCAGAACAGGGAGCTGGAACAATTCGCCTATGCCGCAGCGCACGATATGAAAGAGCCGCTCCGGAAAGTACAGTTTTACAATAACTATATCAATGATAATGCGGCAGATATATTGCCGGAAAAAGTGAGGGAATACCTGAACCGTTCTATCAATGCAGCCTCCAGGATGCAGGGCCTGATCGATGACCTGCTGATGTATTCACAGGCATCCTCCTTTTCTAAAGAACCGGAGGAAGTTGATCTGAATACCATAATGGAAGAGGTTTTACAGGCACATCAGCCTACCATTGACAAATTGAAAGCGGTTATTCAGGTAGATCTGTTGCCATTTATGCGTGTCATTCCATTTCAGTTCAGCCAGTTATTCGATAACCTGATCAGTAATGCGCTCAAGTACCATCACCCGGAACGCGATCCTCATATCAGTATTAGCATCACGAAAATCCAGATGCCTGCAGAGAATATTCCTGTTAACAGTATGGAGCTGAATGGTTATAAGTTATCCATAGCAGATAATGGGATTGGTTTTGAGCCTGACCATGCAGAAAAGATCTTTGATGTGTTCCAGCGTTTGCATACACTGCCGGATATTGCCGGTACAGGTATCGGACTGGCCATCTGTAAAAAGATCGTACTGAATCATCGCGGCCAGATCAAAGCGTATGGCATACCGGGAGTTGGCGCCACCTTCGATATTTACATTCCCTGTGAATAGAAACTAGTCTTTACTGATATCCAGCATCTTGCGGGCCATGTTGTATAGGTCCTCCGTTTTGGTGGGTTTTACAAAGTAGAGCGCAGCTCCATTGTCCAGGCAATGCCGTACATGGTCGGCCTGGTTAGAAGTACTCCACACCACCTTGGGGATCGGCTGTAGTTGCGGGATGCTGGCAATCTTCTCCAATACCTCTACTGCATTGAAGATCGGCATTTTATAATCCAGGATGAGCAATGACGGCAGACAATTATCCGGACAATTGACCAGGTAGTCAATTGCCTGTTGTCCATTCATGACAGAGTAGATATTGGCAGCAGGGTCCTGTTTTAAAATTGCGTCTTTCAGGATTTCCTGGTCTTCCGGATCATCATCTGCTAAAAAGATAATTTTAGCCTTGCCAGCCATAATTCAAGATATGATTTGAACTTTTGTTTAAAACGATTAAGTTATGTAATCTTTCTAATAAAATTCTAATCCCGGTACTTAAATGGCTGGTTGGGCAGAGACGCGTATGTAGGCTCTTTTTGCTCCATAAAGTGCCTGTATGATCCGGCGGGGACTTTTCCATTCAAACAGGCGGATGATCCAGACAGTGAATTTGATCAGTTTTCCGGCAGGTTGTAAAAGCCCCACTGCCAGTTTCCGGATACTGGTATCTCTTGCTGCGATACAGGCAGTATAATCAGCTCCTTTTTTCTCTGACAGCTCTTCTGCAAAACGCCAGGCGCCATCACGGGCATTGGTAAGACTGAATTGTATCAGAATGGATTCGTTATTGCCTGCATTCAGGCCAAGCAGAGATAGGAAAGGGGAAATGCGGTTGATCTCTGTAAGGACCTCTCCTGTAAGGGAGCCCAGGATATCGTTAATGGTATTGAAATCTCTCCTTATAAGCCGGATGTCCTGCTTCCCGGATGTTTCCACGGCGGCAATACCCAGGTCCAGGTTGATATGGGCATTCATACCCAGGAGCAGATGCTGTAAAACCAGTACGGATGATTTTTGGGCGCCTTCAAATGCGACCAGCCAGGAGCCGGTGGGCGTCTGACCGTTCTTATACTGACGGATCGCCTCAATGTACCGGTTTGCAAATGTGACATCCAGTTTTTCCATCCTGGGGCCATCTTCGAACTCATTATTGAGGATGCCTTCCTGTACCCTGACGGTTACCTTGTGATAGAGAGCGGCAAAGAAACCAAGCCTGCTATTGGTGTCTGCGGAGGTAGTGATGATGTCTTCCAGTTGCCGGATGACTTCATCAATGGTTTGAGCGGCCATAATGTGGTGTTTTTGGGGTAAACTGCTGGCCGTAAATCTAACTTAATTTAATAAGAAAAGGGTTAACCAGAAGGTGGAAACCTTCCAGGCGTAACCCTCTCCATTACAAAACTTAAAACACTTACGCTGCCGTAAATGTGAATGAGTGTATAATGATTTCTACTTCCTGGTTATTGGACGGTGCGCTACCCTGGAACAACCAGAGGTTCATGTGTACCGGCAGGGATAATGTGCTCACATTGTATCCTGCAGGTGTCGTCCATGGGAAGAATGAATTTGCTTCTACAAGATTGTGTCCATGGTAACCTTTGTAGGCTACGGACGTCGCTGTCCTGGTGAACTTATACGAAGTGTAGGTACCATTCAGGGCCAGCTCGTAAGTCTGGGATACATTACCTGAACCAGTGGCAGGATACACCGTGTAGTTATAATTAGGCCATGCGTTATTTCCCCAGCGGGCAAATTCGATGTCTACTTCATGATGACCATCATCGCCGGATTTGTAGTTGAACAGCCCCAGTACGATGTTTCTATCCAGTTTGTCTACAGCGCCTTCTACTTTCCATACGTAGGTGCCATAGCCGAAAGACTGGGTAGTCGTTACTTCAGCGCAAAGCCATCTGCCGGTGGCAGGGTCTTTTCTTATTTTCAGGTGCAGGTGGCCATCGCTGTCCACCCATACGTTGCTGGAGGCGCTACTCCAGTAGTTGGGACCAGGACCGGAAGTGCCTGCTTCGTTCCTTACTTCCCAGGTATACCCGCTGAAACTGATATAGGTGGCTTCTGCGGAAGGTTTACGGTCCCCGGTATTTACCGTGTTCCCAGGGTCTGTACCAGTCGTGGATGCCGCGTCTTTGGCGCAGCTGCTGAATATCGCCAGGATAGCAATCAGCATTGTGAATTTTTGCATAGTTAATGGTTTACTTAAGGGAAAATGAGGGTTTTGCTATTATGACAATCGGAGTGGAGGTATACTTTGATGTGACCGGAAGAAATTTTTTAAATATGGGGTGGGGCAATAAAAAAGGCCCTCCAGCCGGAGGACCTTTCTATAATTAAGGAAGCTTATTTTCTGAGTTTCTGGAGATTGAACCACTTTTCTGTTTCGGCTCTTGTTTCATCGGGTATGAGACCCAGTAGTATAGTATGCAGCCAGCGGAGGTTCCTGGTTTTCAGAAAGGCTTCCAGTTTCTGACTCGCTTCCAGGAAAACGGCATGTACGGTACATACTCCTGTCTGCCCTCCGTCCGTTCCACCAAGCACACAACCGGAACGTACATCATGGCATTCGAAGAGTGAAACCCTGCCTTCCACTGCTACGGCTATATCCCAGAAAGAGATTTCTTCCGCGGGTCTGGCCAGCACATATCCTCCTTTCACTCCCAGGGCAGAGCGTACAAGCCCTCCTTTCTGCAAACGGGTAAAGATCTTTGCGAGATAACTTTCTGAGATATTCTGAAATGTAGCCATATCCGCAATCGTCATGGCACTATCCTTAGACGCATCCACCAGATAATACATTGAATGAATCGCGTATTCAACACCTTTTCCCAATAATGGCATACAATTTCTAGCTGGTTATCCCCCAAAGATAGCTAAAAAGCAGGATCTGCCGGGATTGCAGCCGCAACGTTTGCCTCCGGATCAGGAGATGGTACGATCCATACAGTGTTAATTTCTGTTTTGATCTGCTTACCTGCAGCTTCACTGGCTTCCATTTTCCGCTCAAATCCCCTGGTGAATAATGCCTTTTCTGGTCCGAGGTCTACGCAGGTCACATAGCTGGATTGTACATATGGGAGTTTCTCGCCACCAAAGAGGTCGGCTACCGCATTGTGACCTGACCACTTACCCTGGAACAGGGAATACTGGCAGGACATCAGCGCATGGTTGACACCATCTGGTTTGGAGAGGGCCGCATCTCCTGTGATCATGATATTGTTATAACCAGGCAACTTGAAATATTCATCAACAGCCAGTCTGTTCATATTGTCTTTGTCGCCGTTGAAAAAGGCATGTAGCGGACTGGCTTCCAGGCCTGCCGTCCATACGATGGTGCCGGCAGGGATTTGTTCTCCGTTAGCCAGATAAAGAAGGTTGTCTTCGATCTTTACCGGAAGGGTACCCAGCCGTAGTTCAATGTTTTGGTTCAGCAGCACTTCATTAATATAGGTCCGGGCTTCAGGAGAATAGGCACCGCCTATATTGCCTCCGCGATCGATCAATATCACCTTTATCTGTCGCGCAGCATATTTATTAACAATATCCTGTACACCCGTCACGATCTCCAGTCCCGTCAATCCACCGCCAACTACTACTACGGTGTCAGCGCCCTTCTCTTTAAAACCACCGGCTGCCAGCTGGGCGATATGTTCATGTAACTGTGTAGCGCCCTGAAAATCATCTACATGATGGATACTTTCTGCACCTGGGAAATCAGGACGTTTTAGTCTGCTGCCAGCTGCAACGATCAGATAATCATACGTTAAAGTCTTTTGCTGGCCATCCTGTTCCAGGGTCAGACTATGCTCTGCCGGCTGAATATCTGTCACCAGACCGGTCAGCAATGATACGCCCAGCGGCTCCAGTAATGGCAGGATATTGGTCCGCACAGTATCAAGGTGAGCTTCGTACAGTCTCGGACGGTTCGTTAAGTAGTTGTCCTTATTGATGACAGTAATTTTCAGTTCTGCCGTTTTTCCCATTTCGCGGCTCTGTCTTACAGCGCTCATAGCACTCCAGAACCCTGAGAAACCGCCACCTATAATGATGAGATGCTTCATAAAGAGTTAATTTAGATAATTCGGATACATGTTGTCGCAAATATAGTTTTGTTTGTAATAAAACAGGAAATTATTTTTGTGACGGGTATAAAAAAGAGGCGCTTATCAGGTCAAAGTAGAGGCCAGGAAGTATTGTATTTAATTGTGAAACAGTGCTTTAGGTGGGTGTTTGCTCCTTTGCAGTAAAAACCCTTATATTTGGGTATCATGAAAGCAAAAATTAGCAAAAAGGGTACTGCCTTCTTAAAGAGTACACAGGCTTCTAATGCATTAATTGCAGCTGTTGTGAATAATTTCAAACAATTATCCAATGGGGTTGCTATTCCTTTTCATGTAGCCATCAATGATGGAAGATCTCAGCGTGACCTCGAAGTAAGGGTGCGCAAAGTGACTTCTATGTAACCCGATATCCATATTTAGCCATATCTGCCTCAAAAATGAATTTAGCATTAGGTGCTTTTATCCTTACTCTATTATTTCTTCCTGCAATATCCTTCAGACTGGCTGTAAACCGCCTGGAAAATCTGAAAGGGCTTTTGTCTAGTTTATCGATCACTGACTCTATATGGGTATTTACAGTGGTGCCGATATTCATTCATATCATTATACTGTTGTGCTTCTGCCTGTTCAATGTAACGGTGAAGTTTGACCTGATACTGAACATTATTTACTCCAACTCCAGATTTACCCTGAACAATGCCATATTGGGCCCGGATATCATCAAATTTCTGGGATATAACCTGCTGGCGATCTTTCTCGGTGGCGTACTCGGATTTATGATCAATAAACTGGAAATGCGCTGGAAGCTTGTGTCCCGTTTATTTGGCCTGGGTAATGAATGGTATGAAGCGTTTGAAGGAGATATCCTGAATATATCCGGAGAACAAAGTAATGTATCCAACATTGACCTGGTATACCTGGATGTACTGGCCAATACAAAGGAAGCCAGTATCCTGTATTCAGGTATCCTCGTGAAATATTACTATAAACCTAAGTCTACCGAACTGGATTATATCGTGCTGCAACGTGCCGTGAAAAGAGATCTGCGAAAGGAGTTCAGATCAGATAAACCGCATGTGGAAGCGGGAAAGGCCAGCTTTTATGATCAGCATACGGGCGACTCCATGCCTGTGAAGGGAGATTACCTGATCATCCCGATGAAAGAAGTGCTGAACATCAATATTACCTACCTGTATTTTGATATTCCTGAAGACGCGATCGATCAGCTGGCGGAATAGTCAGTTGTTATACCTGTAACCTGCTCAGGGTTTCCCTGCTGACGCCCAGATAGGCAGCTATCATTGCTTTGGGTACACGCTGGAATAAAGTGGGGTACTGATTTAATAACTGTTGATACCTGGACTGCGCGTCATTCTTCAGTAAGGCCATGACCCTGTTTTGCATACTGATAAAGCCGGAAGTGACTTTCAGCCGGCAGAAACGTTCATATTGATGTATCTCATCACACAGCCTTTTCCGGTCATCATAAGACATATATAACAGTTCAACATCTTCCAGACATTGGATAATAAAGGAAGAGGGCGCACCGGTATGCATGGCCTGATAATCTGACACCCACCAGTTTTCCATAGAGAATTGCAGGATATGCTCCTTACCGTTATCGTCGACCAGGTAGGTTTTCAATAAGCCTTTCAATACAAAATATTCATGATTAACGGGATCGCCCTGGTGAAGGATGATAGCGTGTTTCTTAAACCGTTTTTCTTTAAAGCAGGAAACTATGCGCTCATATTCGGCATCAGTCAGATCAGCTAATTCCGCAAAATGTTTTCTCAGCGCCGGGTACATAAGTTCAGTTGAACGCAAAGGTGAATGATTTGATGTGACCTACATCACATCAAATCTGTGATACAGGTCCTTGTCGCAAGGTAGCACCTAAATGTAGCTTTGTGAAAAAATAAATATATGAAAGCGAAGATAAAATATGTTTCAGCATTAATGGCCCTGATCTCTCTACTGGCATTCCATACAACAAGCGTATTCGCGCAGCAGAAAAAGAAAGTGCTCATCGTAGTGACTTCCTTTTCCGTATTGAAAGATGGTACTAAAATGGGCCTCTGGCTGGAAGAGTTCACCACCCCTTATTACCTGTTAAAAGAAAACAATATTGAACTGACGATCGCTTCTCCTGACGGCGGTAAGGCGCCTGTTGATCCGAGAAGTACATTACCTGATTTCCTGACACCATCTGCAAAACAATTCCTGGGAGACGCACAGGCTCAGGCAGTCCTGAATAATACGGTAAAACTGAGTACGGTTAAGGCAAAAGACTATGACGCTGTATTCTATCCCGGAGGACATGCCCCTATGTGGGACCTGCCTGAGAACGCAAAATCAGTGACCCTGATCCAGGCATTTATCGAACAACAAAAGCCTGTTGCCTTTGTTTGTCATGGTCCGGCTGCTCTAAAAAATATAAAGACAAAGAACGGTGCTTACTTCATCAATGGTAAAACGGTTACTGGTTATTCCAATAATGAAGAACAGACCGGTCAAACGACTAACGTAATACCTTTTTCCCTGGAGGATATGTTGATAGAACGTGGCGCTAAATACGTGAAAAGTGAAACACCATGGGGTCCGTTTGCCGTACAGGATGGGTTACTGATTACAGGACAAAATCCTGCGTCTGCTGAACCGACTGCACAGAAATTACTGGCTGCATTGGCTGCGAAATAAAATGTATTTCAGTCTTTTCTGTAGTGTTCCCGTATTTTAAATACGCCGATGGCGGGTATCGTAAATACAACAGTATATAGAAATGCCAGCAGCACATATTCATACCATGGCGATACGTAATAAGACCAGCTACTGGGGAGATAGTCGCGGGAGAAACTCGTGATTATCCTCCAGAAAGGTTCCACTAACCGGCTGACATTAAAAAGTACAATGAGCAGAAACGTGGCGGGAATGCTTCGTCTTATCCTTGCGGAGAGTGACAGCATTGCAGTGCAGGTGAGTATGATCATGGAAGGCTGATAAGCGCTTAGCCGATAGCTGAAAAACTGATGACTATCAGCCGGATCATTGTAATAGTGGCAGATCAGTTCTGCTATCAGGATAACAACGTATATTATAGCTACAAATGATGCCGTAATATTAGCAGCCTCCAGCAGGGCTGTTTTTTTATTACGCAGGAAGTTGTTACAGCGGGCGACGATCAGTAGTAGTATAACAGCAAAGGCGTATCCAACGAAAAGAGTGCCCAGGTAATTTAAGCTCAGCATTAACACGTCTGACATTAGCTATAGGTACTTGAAAAGAAAAAGGGATGTTCGAAGATAGCTTTTTGTTTAGATTTACACCACTTTGAATATCGAAACACTTCTCAACTATCTGTTGCAGCTACCAGTAGGGTATGTCTGGCTCATTTTCCTGCTGGAAAACGCGCTGATCACCTGTAGCGTCCTGCTGATAGGCAGTTTCTTCTATAAAGGCCCTTATACGTCAAAGGAATGGGCTATCTGTATTATTACCAATGTCATCAACACCATCGTCACCTATGCCGGTTTCTGGCTCTGGAAACATGGAATTGTCAAGATCGCAATGGGCGTTTCCTGGAGTATTGTGCTGGATTTCATGCTGTTATTTATGGCAATGGACCTGCTGATGTACGTTTTTCACATTGCTATTCACAAAACCTTCCTGTATAAAACGGTTCATCGACTGCATCACGAAGCAGTCGATCCGAAGCCGATCGATCTGTTTGTGCTGCATCCTGTTGAGACATTTGGCTTTGGTAGTTTGTGGCTGTTGTTGCTGGTAGTATATCCTTTCAATATTTACGCTATCATGATCTATCTGACGATCAATGTCATCTTCGGACTGGCAGGACATCTGGGGATAGAACCTATACCGGAAAAGACGCTGCGCCTGCCGTTGATCAAATACCTGGGTACTTCTACTTTTCATCACAATCATCACCAGGATATAACGCACAATTTCGGCTTTTACACGAGTATATGGGACCGTTTGTTCAAGACCTATAAATAGCTAAAAGACTGTTGCTGCGACCTATGAAATGATATTAAAAGAGACCAGCACGATTGTTACACTTACGCAGATCAACGCGATCAGAAATACATAATCGGCCATCTTCTCCATCCGTTCGCTGCTACGGCTACCTTCTGCGCGCATAGACAGGAAAGAAAGAAAACAACTGGCCATCAGGAGCAATGCTGCTATGCCGGTACTGTCATCGATCAGTGTACTATGATTAAAGTGCATGACTTTGATGGAGGTCAGCACAATTAAACAAAAGCCCAGCAGGTTGGTGGACGTATTGAGGATGTGTGGTGATTTGCTGCCGTTTGTCATAATACTGGATTACTGAAGTGAAAAGTACATAAAACCTCATTTCCCCGGCCAGATCATGGAAATTATAAGGAATTTTTAAGACCTGCTGAAAGCAATTGGCAGTAATGTACTGCCCGGTTTACCCTTTCTTTTGCGTATCTTCGGATACTTATAATTTGTAATTCCCAAAGGAAGCCCCGGAAGTTCTTTCTCAATGTTCACTATTAACACCAAAAAACTTAAAGAATGAAAAAAGCTATCTACTGGCTTGCGTTTAGCACCACCTTTCTAATCATGCATCATTCTTTCGCACAAAGCCGTATTGATATCGGTATCAAGGCGGGACTCAGTATTCCCAATCTGACCTCCGGTGATGGAGATAATCCTATCAGCAGTGGGTATGGTTCCCGTTTAGGCCCTGATGCAGCTATACACGTTGAATTCCATATTTCTAAGCAATTCTCTATTCAGCCACAGCTGGAATACTCTTCACAGGGAGGTAAAAAAGACGGAGATCAGGCGTTTACCGTGCCACCGGAAATGGAAGCTTTATTTCCGCCAGGACAGGCCCCACAGTACCTGTACGCTAATTATACCACCTTTCTAATCATGCATCATTCTTTCGCACAAAGCCGTATTGATATCGGTATCAAGGCGGGACTCAGTATTCCCAATCTGACCTCCGGTGATGGAGATAATCCTATCAGCAGTGGGTATGGTTCCCGTTTAGGCCCTGATGCAGCTATACACGTTGAATTCCATATTTCTAAGCAATTCTCTATTCAGCCACAGCTGGAATACTCTTCACAGGGAGGTAAAAAAGACGGAGATCAGGCGTTTACCGTGCCACCGGAAATGGAAGCTTTATTTCCGCCAGGACAGGCCCCACAGTACCTGTACGCTAATTATAAAAGCGAGGCGAAGTTCAATTACCTGATGGTGCCTGTACTCGCTAAGTATCGTTTCCCGATAAATGCCCGCTGGAATGTATACGTCGCAGCAGGGCCTTTTGCCAGTTTCTTATTATCTGCAAAGAATAAAACTACGGGTTCCAGTCCGGTGTACCTGGATAAGGGACATCAGCAGCCATTACCCGGAGGTGCTCAGTCATTTGATAATACGGAGAACATAAAGGATGACCTGCGTGGTTTTAATGCCGGGATCAGTGGCCATGTAGGCGTAGCCTGTTCAGTAGGGAAAGGAAGTGTGTTTATCGAAGGTGGTGGCAACTATGGATTTATCGACATTCAGAAAGATAAAATGAATGGCGCCAATAAAACGGGTGCTGCTGTGGTCGTAGTAGGATACGCGTTTAGCTTGTAAATATGCTTTATCGCTTTACAAACAGAGAGGCCGCCCGGAACAGGGCGGCCTCTCTGTTTGTAAGAAGGAATACATATCAGCGGGGATTCTTCCTTCTATATGCAAATATTTTCGTCAGCGAGACGAGCAGACTGATAAGTGTCAGTCCCGTCATAAACAGAAATGTAGACTTGTCCATTCCCAATAGAAATATGATCATAATCGCTACGGGAAGCAATAACATGCCATATCCTCTCCAGCCGAACAGACGTTGAAAGAGAGATACCGTTATGCCCCAGATCAGGCTGTAGAATGCACAGCCGCTGAGTAATAATAATATGACCTGGCCGTTTTTTGACGGAATCATGAATTGATAGAACAATATACACCACGCAGCCACTAGTATGATATACAAAAGAATATAAGGAACTCTCTTCATTGAATTGCAATAACTATCTGTAAAAATAATAAAAAGGAGGAATTTGCATAGTTAACGGCTTGTGGACAACAACCTGTTCTTTTCTTTGGTAAATGTATCAAAGAATGCCAGGATTGTTTCTTTTGAATAACCTTCTTTTGTACTGAATATATGTTTTACCTTATTGTTTTCAATAATCTCGATCCTGGAAAACCATGATTTGCGGCCGCTATGTCTGCTTTCTATCTCCACATCGTAAAAGTCCCGCAGCACCAGTATGGTATCTGCCATTTTGAACCGCCGGGTTTGTTTGAGGAAGTATTTAATGTAGCGGACTTCCAGCTGAGGGCCGTCAATATGCAATGATCTGGTATAAGTACGTCTGATCCGGACTGCTAAGATGATCAGGAAAAGCAGGATAAGTAATATCCATGCGTCTCCACGGATAAAAATGCTTAATACGGGAAGTAATAGTGAATAGCCACCTAGTTCAAAGAAGAAGAGCTGCGCATAAGTTTTCTGACTGATTATTTCCATAGATAAAAGAGATATAATAGGTAAAGGCTGTTGGCTAATATACTGTAAAAATAACAGTAGTCTGATGATAAAAAAAGCAAAGAGAAAACCGCTCTTTCTGTTACTGGATCAACAGAAATACTCTTTTCTTTGATGTCCGGTGTAACTTTTATAATTATTCCTCCGTTGTACCTCAAAACCTATATTGTTTATGAAACTCAATGTTTACCCTGTTATCCTCGTGTTAATCGCTTCGCTGTTGATATCGTGTAAGAAGGACATGGAGTTTGGAAACGATTATTCCAAAAGTGAAAAGGCCTGGAACAGCTTTAAAGCTTATTCCGACAATTCTTACCGTTATATGGTGGCCACGTCCAGCTGGGCAGGTACTGCTTCTGAAACCATTATTACTGTGCAGAAAGGACGTGTCACGGCACGTTCATATGTGCAGAAGGAAAGAGTCTGGGGCACTGCAGAACTGGTAACCCGTGCAGTATGGGAAGAAGGTGCAGACAGTCTGGGGGTACATCCTGCGGGCGCCGGATTATTCACGATGGATGATATCTATGGCAAGGCAAAGAACGATTGGTTAAAGAAGCGGGATAATGCAAAGACCTATTTTGAAGCAAATAATCATGGGATGATCTCTAGCTGTGGATATGTGGAAGATGGATGTGCGGATGATTGTTTCAGGGGTATTAATATTGGATTTATAGACAAATTATAATAGTATATACTGAATATTGGAAAGGCAGCCTATGGGCTGCTTTTTTTGTAGGTTAAATGGTCAGATGTGGGCTTAAAAGAGATCAATATTGGGATATAACATTGTCCAATACAAGACAGTGTTATTGCTAGAAATTACGATCAAATACAAAGGGCATATACAATGATATTCCCTTTGTATTTGAATGGGTCTGATGAATCGGGCCTGTTTCCCGATATGGTATTATAAGCATTTGTGTTACTAAACCAGACCGTTCAGTTCTTTCATATCCTCTGCAGTGAGTTCGATAGCAGCAGCCTTTATATTTTCCTCGAGGTGAGCTACGCTGGAGGTGCCAGGTATCAGCAGGATGTTATCTGCACGATGTAATAACCACGCCAGTGCCAGCTGATGCATGGTCACCTGTTTACGGGTCGCTATTGCCTGGAGCTTTTCTTCCAGCTGTACCATGCCGCCACCTATCGGGAACCATGGAATGAAAGCGATGTTCTCCGATATACAATATTCCAGTACGGACTCCCACTGACGGTCCAATACGCTATAGCGGTTCTGCACGGAAACTACCTTGAAGTGTTTTTGAGCGAGCTTAATATCCTCTACAGACACTTCAGATAATCCCAGGTGTTTGATTTTGCCTTGTTGCTGTGCTTTCGCAAGAAAGTCAAAGCTGATCTCTGCCGGTACTTTAGGATCGATGCGGTGCAGTTGATAAAGCGCTATCTGATCCAGTTTGAGCCTGCGCAGACTGCCGTCAAGTGCATCCTGTAAGTGTTGTGGACTGGCGTCATTATTAATGTCGCCCCAGGGGCCGAAGCGTACAAGCCCGCCTTTTGTGCCGATGATGACATTATCCTTATAAGGATGTAAGGCGTCCCCTATTAATTGCTCGGAAGTAAATGGACCGTATTGGTCGGCTGTATCAATGAAGTTGACGCCTAATTCAACAGCGCGTTGTAAAACGTCTATTGAGTTCTGGGGATTTTCAGGCATGCCCCAGATCTTTGGTCCGGTAATACGCATGGCTCCGTAGCCCATCCGGTTGATCTCTGTATCGCCACCTAATAAAAAGGTCGGTTTAACGCTTGATGATGTCTCCATACCAGTAATTTTATGAAGACAAAGCTATGGCGACAGGTATTCCCGACCGAAGACTTTTCAAAGCACTATTTATACTTTTCAAAGTTTTTTCGATAATCAGAGGGCGTAACGCCCGCGTACTTCTTAAAAAACCGGTTGAAATAACTCTGGTATTCGAAGCCGAGACCTGCTGCAATGTCCGCCAGGGTGTATTCTGTATAGCTCAGCAGTGATTTTGCTTCAGCAAATAAGCGCTCGCTGATGTGCATGGTGGTGGATTTCCCAGTGGCTTTCTGTACGGCCATATTTAAGTGGTTAACATGTACCGCAATACGGTCTGCATAATCAGAGGCCTTTTTAAGAGCGATCGGCTGTAAAGGCATATCTATGGGGAACTGATGGTTTAATAGTCGGATGAATTCAGCAGCAACACGGGGCGTGCCGTTCTCCGCCGTATCCGCCGTGCGCCGCATCTTAATGGCCTCATGGAAGATCAGGCTGAGGTGGCTGCGGAATAGCTCATCTTTATCAGCGTAATCCATATCGGCATCAGCACGCATCCGGATAAACAAGCCATTTAAGAATTGTTGGGTAAGGGAGTCAGGGAAGTAAACGGGAGACTCCTGTGTGGTGAAGAGGCGGTCCATAAGGCCGGAGAGCTGTCCGCTGGTGCGGATGAACTCATCGTTAAACACGCAGAAATACCCCTCGGAAGGAAGGGTCCTTTCCGGGACCGTCCATTTATAAGGCACGATCGGGTTGACGAGGACCAGGGCAGGCTTGTCGACGTAAATGTCTGGCAGTGAGCCATAACGCAGGCTACAGGGCGAACCCTGCGTCACAAGACTGATCTTATAAAAATCTCTGCGGTTATAGGAATCCAGGGTACACATACCCTCATTAATGCCGGCTACCCTGAATTGCCCCTTTTCCCTTTTCATCGTTATTGTTGCCATTCCTCAAATTTATACAATTCAAAGAATCTAGGTCCCGCTTTTTACAGGTTGTCCTATTGACTACCCTGAAGGGGGTAGCTTAGCCATACCTTTCCCAGGGTAGTCAGTTAAACTGCTAAGGATTCGTTAAATTCATATCAACTTTTAACTTAAGTTAAAATGCAGGGACATCCAGTTACTGAAATTTGGATACTTTGCTGATACCTGTGAATGTATCAGGAAACATTTATATCCTTTAATATGACGATCATGACTGACAATAACGAGATCCTGGCACAGCATCTGAAGAATTTCGCAGCTTTGACAGAAAAAGACATCGCAGAAAGCGAGACATTCTGGAAAACACGAAAGATCAATAAAGGCGACTTTTTTAATATGCAGAGTATGGTCTGCAATGATCTCGGACTAGTCGTAAAAGGCATTTTCCGTATCTACTACCATGATCCTAAGACGGAAACGGATAAAAATATCTTCTTTTTTTCTGAGAATCAGTTTGTCGTTTCCTTCAGGAGCTTTATCTCTCAAAATCCCTGCTGGTACTATATAGAAGCAATGGAAGATGCAGAAATCATCTTTATCTCCTACAGGGACCTCCACAGCCTTTATGCAAAGAATAACAACTGGCTGCATTTCGGAAAACTGCTGGCGGAATTGTTCTTTGCCTATGCACAAACCCGTGCGGAGGAATTCATGTTCTTCTCACATGAAGAGCGATACCTGCGCCTGCTGGATGAACATCCGAATATCATCGAACGAATTCCTGCATACCATATTTCGTCTTTTCTGGGTATCACTAACCCTTCATTAAGCCGGATCAGAAAACGTGTAAAACGCTAAGCGGTTCAGTCGCTGCCTAAGGCGACTGAATATACTTTGTATGGATGCCCTGGCAATTTCCAATAAGAAAATATCACCGGGCCATGTCAAAGGTCAGGTAAACAGGCCAATCCTTTTTTCACTTAAGTTAAAATGGAGCGGGATGGCGTGTGTGCAGATGCTTAGTGTTTGATCAGCTCCACCACGAGTACTAAAAGTCCCAATGCAATCATAAATGTCAGCATCCCCAGTAAATAGGCAACTAATGCTTTTATATAGCTGGAGACTTTCTTCGGATCGAAGAATTGCCCGATTGCCCATGTGGCATATAGTATCGATAAACCCCCTGAAACCGGCATCATGTTTAATTGGGTCAGTCCCTGAAACAATGCGAAGACTGCGAAGATCAGCATACCGATTCCCATTACAAAACATAACAGGATCAGTATCTCAAAGAAGTTATAATCAGACTTCCGGAAAAAGAGCCTGGCCCAAAATGAAATACCCAACCCCATTATGATATTAGCATAACCATAGTGATGTTGCACCCATTCGAAAATTGAACTTGTTGTCCCTGGCTCCGTTCCATGATAATCGATATACTGATTTTCGATATGGAACGCGCTATTTATCAGTGTATAGATAAGTGAAGTGACGATGATAAAGATGATCGGTTTTACAAGTCTGCTCCTGTTTTCCTCAATGAAGCCTTTTACATTTTTCCCCGGTCTTACCAGCAATTCTTTGATAGTATAAAGTATTCCCTTTTCAAAATGCAGTACATGCCAGATTTCATGTAAGATATAATCTTTATCAACTCGTTTGAGTTGCATCGGTTGACCACAATTGCCACAAAATTTATGCTCGACTGTAATATTGCAGTTTTTGCAGGTCACTGTATTGGTATGCATAGCGGGTATAGTTTATTGGGTAGACGCCCTTGTGATATCTGGTTGTTGAAAAAGATGTTTCTGCAAACGTCAGTAGATTAATACTTTCAGCGGCTACACTTTAGTGTAAAATTGTGGTTGTATCGACTGTTTACGTAAGTGGCTGACTTTGCTGAGGCCAGTGATCCTCAAGAAATTAGTGTTAACTTTAATAGTAAATCCCCAATATGCTAAAACGGAAACGGCAAAGGAAATATCTCATCAAAAGATGCCTTAAAGTGAGACGTCGCCTACGGACTTTTGCCCGCTCCGGAGAACAACAGGAATTACATAAACTACGGGTAGAACTAAAAAAAATAAAAACCTTTGTAAAATTGGTAACGCTGTACCGTGGAAAGAAGAAGGTAACTGCACAACAGCGTGCTATCAGGCTGGTATTTCATCATGCGGGAGTCATCAGAGAAGCTGACCTTAATCTGCAAATGATGCAACAGTTTCATATTCGCCGGCCGGCTGTTAAAGATAAAGCCGGACGTATTCTTCGGCAGGAGCCGGATAAATTCCGTTCTCACGTAATGGAGTACGATCATCTTATAAAAGGTTTGGTCAGCTCTCTGCTGAAATTGTTACGCCCTTTACAGGATAGGAAGTTGAAGCAATGGATAGATAAGCAATTAAAAAAGATCGCTGTTATTGTAACCAGGACATCGACAGATCAGTTGCATACAGGGAGAAAGCGGATCAAGCATCTTGGGTATATTTATGAGATATGCCCTAAGCGCCTTAGGAATAAACTGGCGTTAAATGCAGATTACCTTGATCAGTTGCAGGATGTGATAGGGACGTGGCATGATACGGATGTCGCAGTTAGATTGCTGGATGCACATAACGGGAGGAATCAGGCAGGGCTTGATAGATTAAGAAAACAAAGAGAGAAGGAGGGGGCAGAGGTTTTTGAGATCGGGAGTGGTTTTAGCGATAAGGTGTTGAATTGAAACAGCTATTGACCTGGATAGTTGGAAGAACCTATTCCAGGAATCTGAATATAAGTAAGTGTACACACTTATCAGTGCGTATCAACGAAAAAGGGAACATCATTGGATGTTCCCTTTTTCGTTGATACAGGTAAGGCGACAAATGTCGAATTATTACATTGAAGCTTTTACAAGCCTGTTAAAATCATTATGCTTCAAAAGCAGATTACATAGGTTTTGAAGACTTATTCCAGAACCGAATAGAAAGAGCTAAAAAGACTATTGTCATACAGATAGCGAATGGAAGTATCGACATCCTGTTATTGACAATATCAGGAGCATTTGAAGTGAATATGCGAAACGTTTCTTTCATGGCTCCGAATGTCAGGAAGCCCATTGCTATTGCATATATTTTCCATTTATTCATAGTAGATAGGGATGTATTAAGCCTTGAAGATATATATATAATGTAAATAAAAAAAGGGAACGTCAGATGATGTTCCCTTCGCCGTTTGGTACATTAATTCCTTTGTTGCTGTCGCTTTAAAAGGATGCCCGCTTTAGCCGGTTATTTGCCCGGTTCCCGCTGATTTCGCCATTAACCCTTGATGATTGCGGCTTCATTTGCAGATAAACCTGATAAATGATTTTTGATCTGAAGTACTTTACCGCCGCTGCCCATCATCTTCCGCGCCCACGTAATGCCAGCGCTGTACCCTTACCAAACGCTGATGTATGAATAGCTACGATGTTATTGTAATTGGAAGTGGTTTTGGAGGTTCGATGGCTGCTAAACCGCTTGTTGATGCCGGAATGAAAGTGCTCATGCTGGAGCGCGGTGACTGGGTAAAGCGCAGTGTCGAAGAAAACTGGGGGCCAAAGGGTTCTATTGATCTTTCTCCTTTTTATGATAAATCTTCCCTGTTGCATGTGCCTGTTGGCGGTAATAAACCAACCATGGGGTTGTATTCCTGCGTAGGCGGACCATCGGCTTTTTATGGCGGAGTATCTTTTCGTTTTCGCGAGGCCGACTTTGAAAAGAATGAGCAGATCGAAGGGAAAGACGCGCAGGGCTGGCCTATTAAATATGACGATCTGGAAAGCTATTATACGCAAGCCGAGGGCATATTAAATATATCAGGCGAAACGGATATTGATCCAACAGAACCACGTCGCAGTGCCCCGCTGCCGCAACATGCACCTGATTTGGCCAATATATCCCGAAAGGTAAAATCAAGCGCGCAAAAATTAGGGCTGCACCCTTTTCAGTTGCCATTGGCTATTAATTATGAAGATACAAGCCGCCAAACCTGTCTTAGCTGCAAAACCTGCGATACTTTTGCCTGTGCCGTGAGTGCTAAGAATGACCTGGCTACAATTCTTCTCCCGCAGCTTATAGCAAAGGGTATGGAGCTGCGGCACAATATGGTGGTTACCAAATTAAACGTACTGGACCGACGTATTGTAAGCATTGAATGCGTATCAAAAACAACGAGACAGTCGCATCTATTTAAGGCCGGTAAATTTATAATGGCCGCTGGTGCATTAGGTACACCCCATATCCTCTTATCATCCGGTCTGCAGCATTACAACCCCGGCGGCGAAGTAGTAGGCCGTTACCTGATGCGGCATTTAAATGCTATCATATTTGGTATTTTTCCCGGCGTTGCCGATAAGGAAGGGCGTTTTCATAAACAGCTGGCTATATTGGATTATTATTTTGGTCACCCTAAAGCCCCTGAGTTTAATAAGATAGGCAGTTTACAGCAAATGCCGACCCCTCCGGGCAGTGTAGTTGAAAATGAATTAAAGAATGTATTAGGGAAAATACTTAGTCCGGCGGTAAAGCTGTTAAGTGGCTTGCTGGCCATTGTTGAAGACCAGCCGCAATACAATAACGCGTTAACTATTGATCCCGCTTTTTCCGATGAATTTGGTTTGCCCCGTGTTATTATCAAACATAGCTATAGCGAAAGGGACAATGCGGCAATGAAAATTTTAACCGAAGAGGGTAAAAGGATCATGAAAGGGGCGGGGGCATTAACCCATTATATACATAAGATACGCACGTTTTCACATGCGGTGGGTACGGTACGTATGGGCTTGAACGAAAAGACATCAGCCCTTGACGAGAATTGCCGTTTCAGGGGAATAGATAATTTATATGTTACTGATGGTAGCGTAATGCCCACATCAGCAGCACTGAACCCAAGCCTTACAATTGCTGCAAATGCACTACGGGTGGGCGAACTTATCACCAAATTAAATTGACAATTTATGTCGACTTATAAAAGAGTAGAAGGCCAGGTACGAATAGTTTTTCTGGGCTGCGGGGCAATAGCTGCTAAACATGCCCAAAGGCTCCATAGTTTGCTCCACGGTTTTGCAGGTGTAGAGCTGTACTTTGCCAGCCGTACCGAAAGCAAGGCCAGGAAATATGCTGATAAATACAAGGGCAAGGGCTTTTTTGCTTCATATACGGCCGCCATCCAATCGCCAGTTGTATCCGTAGTATTCATCTGCACGCCACCGGATAGCCACCTGGCATTATCCATAGAAGCAATGACCGCAGGTAAACATGTTATATGTGAAAAACCATCGTTTTTCCATTCAACAGATTTCGATATCATTGATAAGCTTCGTCAGGAAAAAGGTGTTCAGCTGTTTGTAGCCGAAAATTATTTTTATAAACCGGCGCTAAAAAGACTGCGCGAAGTTTTGGCCATGAACCTGATAGGTGATATTAAATTCCTTTTCTTCAATGCCACCAAAAGCCAGAAAGTAACCGATTGGCGTGCCGATGCTGATACAGCAGGTGGTGCTTTATTCGAGGGTGGTATTCACTGGATCAACTATATATCAAACCTGGGCTTAACCGTACAATCTGTAACGGGTTTTCTGCCATCCAATAACGGCAGGCCCGAACGCAGTATGCAGGTGGTAGCTAAATATGCGGAGGGGCCTATCGGCACCTTACTTTATTCATGGGAAGTTGACGCCTTGTTCAGAGGCTTACGCAATTCCCGTATTTTCGGTAGTAAAGGGTCTATAAAATTTGAATCTAACGGTTTGTACATATTTGTCCGCGGTGAAAAATGGAGGCTGATATTCCCTGGTATTGCAGATATCGACGGGACAAAAGGCATGCTTGCCGATTTTATAAATGCCCTGCGGACCGGTGAAGATGCCGCTTTTAGTCTGCAAATGGCCAGACGCGATGTTGAACTAATTGAGCAGGCTTACCAAACGAGCGGCATATCACTAACACACAACTGCAAATAAGCATTATGTTAACAACCCCGAATATGCGAATGATACTTCTTATTATCCATGATTGCTATCATGAACTTTTATAGTATGGTTTTTAAGTAGATGCAATACCACAAATGCACCTATCAGTGCCGGAAAAAAGAGAAGAAAGGATCGCTGTAATAAAGTAAAGACCGGCAATATCGAAGCAGGAACAATCCTTGAAAACAAGACGGCAATACCAGCTTCGGCAAACCCACTCCCACCTGGACTCGGTGCGAAATAGATCATAAATTGGATAAGGATTTGAATACTTATAACCTGTAAAATATCCGCATGAATACCCAGGCCCAGTAATATTACATACTGCATGCAATATTTGTTTAGGTAAAGCAATGTGGTCATCAACAGACTCAGCGGAAACAGCAGGGGATGATGCTGTAATAATTGTTTACAAATTTGTTGGTAATTAAGAATGTTAGCATAAGACGTGTTGGCCCATTTTGTTACCCGATCTTTCTTTGCAGGCCAAATCCGGCTACACCCTGTAGCGATTTTAATCAAAGCAGCCCCGATCCATAGCGGCTTCCAGAATGCAAGCATGAAAACAACTCCAAAAGTGAAAAATACCGAGAATCCATATTTGAGCAGAATCGTTACAAGTCCGCTTTCCAGCTGGTTACTCATTGCCCATATAGCTAATAAGCCGGCCAACGGCATAAAGATCAGTGTTGCTCCCATGTTAATCAGGCTAACAATAAATCCGTCCAGTACTTTCACGCCATAGCGGTTGTAAACATATAACTGACCAGGGCCTGCACCACTATGAAATGGCGTTATCGCTCCCATAAACATATTAGCAACATTGGCCTTAAAACTTACCCAGTGTGATACGCCTGGTTTAAGCTTTTTTATAAAAATATGATTGCGCCAGCTGCCTAGCATCAAGTCGATAAAAACCATACCGAAGCACATTAGCACATATCTAAACTTAATGCTGTTGATCGCTATGATGGTATCACCGGTATGTGAATAGAAAAACACAACAGCTCCTGATGCTATGGTTAATAAGCCGAGCCACATAGTCCCTTTGAGGATCATGCTTTTATTAAAAAGTTGTTTTGTAGGATTTTCAGTTGCTGTTGGTGTTTGAATTGATATTGTTTTTTCTGCTGTCTCAACTTTGTCTTCTAACAACATATATCTTAGTTTATGCAGCCATTAGGATGCCCGGGAAAATAATTGCCATTTTGCGATGCAAATAAAGCTGCAGTCATCAAGGTTTGAGGGGAAAATGACCGGGAAACGGGCAAATAACCGGCTAAAGCGGGCAGAATAAGATCAATGATCAGCTGAAATATATCGGGGATAATGCTACCAAACTGCCCCACGCATTACCACAAAAGAAAAACGGCAACAATACTTTTGTATCGTTGCAGTCACCTCTGGTACAACGGACCGGACAGGTGTCGAACTATATTAAACAAGATCTGATGCTTACAGCCTCATCTTTGTTGAAAAATGTAACAATAGGTTAATGTAAATAAAGCATGCTTTATAGGATGTGGCTTATAGCTTTACAAGCAAATCTAACCGCTCTCATGAAATCAAATCCTGAGGATAATGACCTGGAGCTTATAGAGGGAATGAAAGCTAACAGGCATCAGTCGTATGAGGCTTTATATAATAAATATGCAACTCAGCTTTACATATTTACAGCTAATAAGTTGCATTCCAGGGAAGTAGCAGAAGAGCTTGTACATGATGTATTTATTAAAATATGGGAAAAACGTGCGCAGATAAACATTCAGACGAATGTTGCCGGGTATCTGTTTAGAATGATGCGTAATGAAATATTACAGTATCTGAGAGGTATTAAACATAAAGATGTATTTATAGAAGAAATGATAGCGCTGGAAATTAGTGATAATATCCAGACAGATGAGAATATCTTTCTGAAAGAAATGGAAAGAAAGCTGTTGAGTATCATCGATGGATTACCAGAGAAATGTCGGGAGATATTTATTATGAGCAGAGAAAGTGAGTTGACAGTCAAGGAGATAGCTTCTCAGCTGAACGTTGCTGATCAAACTGTTAAAAACCAGATAACCAAAGCATTGACCATACTCCGTAAAGAATTGAAGCATATTACTTACCTGTTTTTTACTTTTTAGAAAATATTTTTGACCCGCGTAGTACTCCCTCTTTATAATTGCATCTTATATGCATGGATGAGCAAGAAAGAAACCGGATCAGGCAACTGATGGAAAAATACCTGCAAGGAGACGATTCTCCTGAAGCAAGGTTGCGCTTTGATGCCTGGTTTCATAATATGCAGCCAGATACCACTGCGGATCTCTCTAAAGAAGAATTGGAGCAGACCATGCAGCGTATGCAAAATCGTTTGCATACAGCAACAAAACAAAAACACGTGTTTAGCATACGTCGTGTAGCCGCGGTTGCCGCTGCCGTCATCGTAATTATTGGTCTTTCTTCTGCTTTTAAACGGGACAGTTTCCTTTTTAACATATTACATCCTGTTAGAGAAACTATCGTAGCCACTGTAATGGGCGAATCAAAAATTGTCAAACTTACAGACGGTAGTTCAATTCATCTGAATGAAAATTCTTCTATCACATATACCAATCGCGACGAACGGGAAATAACATTACAGGGAGAAGCCTTTTTTGAAGTAGCTAAAAGACCGGAACACCCGTTTATAGTAAAAGCTGGTAAAGCGCAGATCAGGGTGTTGGGCACCAGCTTTAATGTATCTATAAATAAGTCTGATTCCGGAGTTGTCGTAGCTGTAAAAGATGGATTAATTTCCCTGCAACATGATAAAGAAGAGGTACTGCTGCCCGCAGGTACAATTGGTATAACGGACCGGAAAATCATACATGCTAATATAGATAATTATCTGAGTTGGATGAATGGTAAACTGCTATTTGAAAATGCCGCTTTAAAGGATGTAGTAGCAGAATTAGGAAATATTTATCATGTGAATATCCGTATTGGCAATGCATCATTAGAAAAGATGCACCTGACTTTACAATATAAGCATGTGCCACTTTCTGATATTTTGAATGTAATATGTAATTCGCTGGATCTGCAATATGTGGAACAGCACGGGACAATCATCATACAATCCGCTTTACAGGATTAAACGCTCTCTTTTCTGAAATATTGATACCATGAAATTGAAATGTACTCAACAGTATTTTTTTCAGTGTCTATTGCTATGTACCTACCTGTCGTTTTCTGCGGTACAAAGTGAGGCGCAACAAAAGACCAATGTCACGCTGAATGTAACATCGATTACTATCAGAAAGGCACTGGAAGCAGTCGCCAAACAGGCATCGCTGAGTGTTGCTTATAATGCAGATCTGCTGCCGGAGAAGACGATCTCATTAAATGTAACAAATATGAGTGTTGAACAGGCGCTGGACAAAATACTGGCAGGCACCGGTTTAACAGCTTCTATAAGTGCAGACCGTACGCTCACTGTTAAAAAGGCCAGCCTCCCCCCGGTAGCGGGCGTCATAGCGGGAAAAGTCTACGACGCCAAAGCAAAGGAAGCGTTGCCGGGAGCATTGGTCCTCATTAACGGAAAAGCATTTCCGGCAGATGGATACGGATATTATACCGCCAGTGTTCCCAGTGGTACTTACACTGTAGAAGCCCGTTATGTAGGCTATTTAACAAAGAAAATATCCGGTGTGGTAATACCCGAAAAAGGAACTGTAACCCTGAATTTCCAGTTACAGACATCTGCTACCTCTTTAAGAGAAGTCAGGGTAGATGCCCGCAAAAAAGTGGGTAATGAAATAATGATGTTAAACGAGCGTAGAAACGCCGCTGTTGTATCGGATGGTATCTCTGCCCAGAATATTGAGAAAACGGCCAGTTTGAACACCACACAGGCCTTACAGCGCGTAACCGGTGTTACCATCACAGATGATAAATACGTGGCCATCCGTGGGCTGGGAGACCGTAGTGTGATAGCAGAACTGAATGGCGCCAGATTATCCTCTGCCAACCCGGACCGCAGCGCTGTGCCATTAGACCTGGTACCGGCGGCTTTACTGGATAATATCACCGTGTATAAAACATTGACCCCTGATCGTCCTGCGGATGCTTCAGCCGGGATCATTGAATTAAAGACAAAGTCGATCCCCGAATCTATGATCATGGAATTCACCGCACAGGTGGGGTACAATTCCAATATAGGACTGGGCGGAAAATATAACAGCTTTTACAATAGTGATCTGGGCTTTTTCGGACAGAAAGTGACAACCCATGATCTGTCTGCAGATTTTAAAAACCTGGATAAACAATATCCGGGTGGACTGGTGCAGATACAGGATATGTTTATCCAGAGCCGTAATAATCCCGCCATCGCCGCGGAGGCGATGCGGGTGAGCAAGATTATGCAGGGGTTTGATCCGGTATTAACTACCTCTTATCAGAAAGCCGATCCTAACCAGGTATACACCGTTTCCTTTGGTAATACCTACCATTTGAAAAATGATCATGCGATAGGGTTGGTGTTAAATGCCAATTACTACCAGCGTACGGAAGATATCTATAATGCGCAGCGTAATCAGTATAGCCTTTTCCAGGGTGTGGTAACAGGCAATCAAACGATCTATTCCCCGCTTCATATCCCTAATTTTATCACGCCGGATTATCCCCGTTTGGGTAAGTATCTGAGTTATGCAGAGAGCACCGGAAAGAAAACATTGAATTATGGTGGATTGATAGGCGTTACTTACCGTTTTAATGCCCGTAATGAGATACAGGCACAGTTCCTGGGTACCAGAGGCGCAGAGTCTGAAGCAAGTAATCTCACAGGGGCCTGGCAGAATACCGGCCTGGCATACCCGGTGTACAATGTCATCAATCAGTTAAGACAGTCCTACCGGACTTTCGATACCTATAACTTACAGGGAGAACACCAGCTGTTTAACACAGGCTGGTCTCCTAAACTCAGCTATAATTTAAGTTCTTCCAAAAGTTCTCAGAATGATCCTGATTTCCGTTCCAGTGACCTTGCGAACCTGCGTACGATAAGATATGCAGATCCCAATGGAGTGGGAATAGGTGGCGATACCTATGCATTCGTAACCGGACTGGTTCATGGTGTGGGTGGTGATAATAACAATATTATCATTGCAGATCCCAACGGCCGCCAGTTCCGCAAACTGGAAGAGAATAACTACAATGCAAAGGCTGATCTTACACAAAACTTTACCATTGGTAAACTACAGCAAACCTTTAAAATAGGAGGGAACTATTTAAAAAGAGATCGGCAGTTTACAGAGAATATACTGGGACTACCAGGCACCTCTTTAGGTGGTGGTAATATCCAGTTATTGAACCAGGTTGGAGGTGATATTAATAAAATTGTTTCTCCTACCTATATCGGTCTGCAGAACCCGTCCAGCTATGATGAAGAAGGCCAGCCACGTGTGGGCGGGTTCCTCTATCAGACCCGTAAAGCGCCAAATAACTACAAAGGTTCTTATGAAACAAGAGCTTTCTATGGCATGGTGGACCTGAAGCTGACCAGCGTAGTACGATTTATCGGAGGGGTACGTTTTGAATCTACCGATATCAGTGCGCATGTGGATACCAGTCATGTATATGTACCGCAAAATTTAAATGCCATAACTGGTGTTAAAGGTGTGAGTAACAGTACTAACAAGCCAGACACTCGTTATCAGGCCGATTATAAGCCTTATTATTCATTTAACGGGGTATATTCCGGCTTTAAGGATATGAACCTGCGTATAGCCTACAGCACCTCGCTGGCCAGACCGGAATTACGCGAACTCACTAATATCTACGAATTTGATCCTTTCCAGTTTGCTGTAATAGGTGGTAATCCCGACCTGAAAAACCAGCTTACTAAAAGCATAGATTTCCGTTGGGAATGGTTTACTTCTCCCGGAGAAGTACTGGCGGCATCTGTATTTACCAAATCCATCGAACATCCTTTACAACGTGTATTCATCTATAAATCACAGGGTAATCAGTCCACTTCACCCGAATTTCCGCTGATCATCTACCAGAACGATTCCAACAAAGGACAGGTACATGGTATAGAACTGGAAATACGCCGTAACCTCGGTAAACTCTGGCAGCCACTGAATCATTTCTTCTTCGGTACCAACATCTTAATGGATGTAAGTACTATAGATAAAAATGCAGAAAGACTGGACGCTTCCCGTATCAATGATCGTCGTTCACCGGCTACCAGCCCTGTTTTCGAACAGGCTCCCTATTCAATTAATGCTTATATCGATTATGATAACAGTAAGACCGGAACAATTATCACTACCAGCTTTAATATGGTGGGTGCAAGACTCATCCAGGTACAGCTGGATGGTACACCGGACCTCTACGACAGACCGGCACCCATACTTGACCTGGTGTTCAGTCAGAAGCTGGGCAAGCGTTTCCTGGTGAAAGGTTTTGCAAAGAATCTGCTTGATCCTGCTTTTAAACAGGTTTATACCAATCCGGGTAATAACGGGAAATATCATGGCACCACTTATATCTATCGCCAATACAATAAAGGAAGCGAGTTTTCATTGGGTCTCACTTATAAATTATTCTAGTGACATGAGGAAATTAAAATTACTGTTGATACTAGCTATACTAAGTAGTTGTGTAAAAGATAAATCTGATAATAAGATTCCGTTACTGGATGTATCCAATAAATCATTATCAGCGATCCGCATGTTCAATTTTACCGGCATTGATCTGGATGTAACGGTGAATAATATTCCGCTGACAGCCTATCCCGATCCGAATAATATCAATCATCCCGGACAGGCCACCCAGGTGGGTTTATCCATCTTCTCTTCCGGAGTATGGACGGCGACCGATAATGGCAGCCCGTTTGTAGTGCCTAACAGCCTGCTGGATAAAAACAATAAGATCCGTTTGCGGGTACAGCCAAGAGATCTCAGTGGCCTTGTGGAGGTGACACTGGATACTACCATTGAAAATAATGTAATGCATCCGCTGGATTATTACTTACAGGCAAATGGTACCATTAAAATTATTACCCGTGACAATGTCCCTCCTGCAAACGGACAGAATTTTAAAGTACGTATCATCAACCTGGGACGTGCCAATGATACAGTGGCATTGAACGGCCCGGTCTCAATGACATATGCGGATGGCAGCCCGGTAAGTGATCTGCTGAATAATGTGGCAGAGATCTCTCCTTATGCAGAGTTGCCGTATGGTGCTTACCAGTTTAAAGTATTTGTAGCTGCTGGCGCAGGTATTGATCCTACAAAACAATTTGCAGAACTACCTCAGTTCCCAAATTTCAATCCCTGCATGCCTGTCGTATTGTCACAGGAGGCAATTCCTTCCAGACTGCGTACATTTAAACCAGGCGGTGTATACAGCATTGTGATCACACCTAACTATTTCATTTTTTTCAATTGCGATAGGACATCCAGAAGTATTATCACTGCTAATTCATACAGAATTGTTACAGAAGTAGATCCCGGTGTGAATTACAGTTATGCACGCATGCAGGCAGTGAATGCTTTGCCGGGTAAACAAATAACAGTAAAAGTAGATGGGCAGCCTCTTGGAGGAACACTTGATTATATCGGAAATACAACACCGGATGTAGCACAGTCTCCTGAATATAAAATTTTCATTCAGGGATCACATAAAATAGAAGCGGTAGATCAGTCGGGTAATGTACTCGCTACCGGCAACATCAACTTATACCCTTACGATAACTATACCATATGGGCATATGAAAAGCCAGATGGAAAAGCAGACCTGTTGTTTGAGTCGAATGATATGACAGGATCGGTGTATACACCCAGTGATATAAATAACGGCGGCCAGCCGGATGATGGAACAGATGGGAATCCCCGCAGGGTTCGGTACAATTATGCTGTAGAATCCCGCTTCCTGAATTTTAGTCCGGACCTTCCTTTTGCCACTTTTACGAACGACCAGCAATACTTTTTGCCGTACGGGGTAAACGGTTCAGATACTGTCCGTTTTCCCGGAGCTTATACAGCACTGGCCCCAGGTACACAGCCTTTCAGAAATCCGAATATTATCTATTCAGTTGGCCCCTTCCAGGACTTCGCAGTAGTAAACGGACAAAGAACAGAAGTAGGGATTTTACCTTCTCTCATCAGGGTATGGCAATCAAAACCCGGGGAAAGGCCCGGTACCTTATTGTCCGGTATCGCTCCGCTGAATGCTGCAAATGCCTATATCGCCAATCCGGCCTTATACAGAGACAGGCGCCCCTTAGGAGAGAACGGCGTATACACAGTAGCACTGGTAGGTAACACATTTAAGGGAACCAAAGCCCGCATCATCCTGATCAAACATAACAAATGAAAAAAAGTCTTTTATACATGCTGATCATCGTGCTGGCAGGATGTAAAAAATATGAGGAAGCACCACTGATAGATAATCCCGCTTATCTGCGGGTATTCAATGACCTCTCCACCAGCGTAGACGTACTGCACAACGGACAATCCGCTCCCTTTCTCACATTCATTATGGATCCGCAGATGGATAAAGATGGAGTGGTTAATACAGGCGCCATTGTAGGCGACTATTTAGGAACAAGACAATTATTCAGTCTTTCCTATCCCATCAATGAAGCCAACAGCTCCATTGGTACGGGACAGGGCAATTTTTTGTATCCGATCAATTACGAATATCCGGGTAATGCACATGTGCTCACGGCCCCTGCTATTAACGGTTTCGATTTGTCCGCATGGGCACAGGTCCCTTCAGGTAAACATCGCGTCATGTTTATAAACAGACCTCAGAGTAATGTCCCGTTTAAAGATCTGTCAGCGCTTATCCGTAGTAATGTACTGCTGGACACTGTTGTGAACTTTGACAAGGGAGAGGTATATACGCTGGAAGTGGTATCCCGTGATCTGGATCGTGGAGTATTTGGTTTATATATGCGCAGAGAGGCCTTTATTCACCAGTCTTTTGAAGAAAATAAAATTTATGCAGGCTTTGTGAACCTCTCTGGTGTAACGCCTGTCACGCTAAAGTATAAGTTCTTCGACGGTTTTTCAGATAAAGTAGGGATCTATTATACCTATAATATTTATGATGACATTAATTCCAGTCCGCAGGGAAATGCTTACTACAATCCTTTACCAGGTTATAATAAAACGTACTACACCACGCTTAAAACAAAAATGGACACCGTAGTGCCATATCTGCAACTACCCTTGCTGCCTGTTGATTATTTTTTCAGACAGGATTCACTGCGCACTTATGCAGACAGCAGAGACGTAGCATTGTTAAACGGCAGTAAATATGGATCATTACCACATGTACGCTTTGACATGGTAGATGCGGATAATGTAGGGCCTTCATTAAGTCTTACCTGTGCCTTTGATCCTGTTGCATACAACACCTGGGATGTGAATAACTCCAGTATCAAGATGCTGGCGCCTAATCTTAATCTGATTATCGCCACCGGTAATAAATACAAAATCTATGGTACACTCAATATTATGGAACTGGTATACGACAGGGTATATGTTATGCAGATACAAAGAGGATTTAATGAAATGCCATAAAATGATTACAATAATGCAAAAATATTTTATCATACTGCTTGGGTGCATACTGATGCAAAGCTGTATTAAAAAAGAAGATGTTGTGCCTCCCGCTCCTGACAGGTCCCGCTCATTGGCAGTGACAATACAGAACAACTATACGTTCTCTATGTTTGCGGCCGCATTGCAACGTACCGGTTATGACAAGCTGATAGCAGGCGATAGCCTGTATACCTTACTGGTCCCTAATGATGCAGCCTTTGCTATTGCGGGTGTTACTCCAGATAGCCTGCAACATATGGACATCAGTCTGTTGAGGAAAATAGTGAGTTATCATATATTCAGAGGTATTGTGAAAAGCAGTGATATTCCACAAACGATAGATTATCCTTTGAAAAGCTTATCAGGACAGGATGTGTTTTTCTCGGTACCTATACCCGGCCCATACCAGAACCAGTATCCGGATGAAAAGCATCCCTACCTGCATATCAATGGGTCTACCGTTATCAGGCCGGATATCGTTGCCAGTAATGGCATGATTCAATCCATAGACCGTTTGCTGGAATATCCTGCAGCCAACATCAAAGAGTACCTAGAAACGCATTCGCAGTACAGTCTCTACACACAGGGACTCAGACAGTTTGGTTTACTGGACCGCCTTGCGCAGCCAGGCCCTTTTGTAGTTATAGCTCCCACAAATGATGCTTTCCTGATGCACGGTTATGACTCGGTCGCCATTGCCGCCATGGATACCTCCCACTATAAGAAATCAGCGTTCGGTGGAGAAATTTTGCGTATAGGTATCTTTTTTCATACCGATATGAATGATGGACCAATGGCTCCTCCTTATAATCAATCCAATAATCCGCCTGTTTACGTAGCACAGGATTTTCTGGTCATCCTCAATTACGGGTCGTTTGGGCTTTCCGTTTTTGATTTTCTGCATGTTATCAATACTTACGAACCTCCTTACTGGAATAATCCTTATCAATACGGCGATCAGGTCTCTCTTGATTATCCTGATCACCTGACACTGAATGGAGTTGTACATGGTACAACCGGATTAATGGCCATACCTGATAGCCTGATCATCAAATAAAAATATTATGAGAAGATTACTGGTTTTAACACTGCTCTGTATATTAAGCGCCTGCCTGAAACCTTCGGATTCAGATATAGCCGTATCAAATTCCCAGCCGTTTCAAAACGGAGATCTGAGTAATGCATTGTCAAAAAATACGTCCATTAAACTCTTTTACCAGGCATTTGTGAGGTTGCAGTTATCAAGACTGCTGGATACCACGAAAGGATATACAATTTTTGCACCGGTAGACTCTGCTATGATAACAGCAGGATTAAATGAAGCCACTATCAACAGCCTTCCCATAGATTCACTGCGTAAACTTATTACACCTCATTTTGCAGGTGGGGCAGTGGATGATGTGTCATTTACCAACAGCGCTCTGAGCCTGAAAATAATGACTTTCAGACAGGATACTTCTTTTAGTCAGTCTGCCGGACATACGGTGTATACCTATCCGCTATACGCGCAGGAAGAAGCAAATATGATTAGCTTTAATGGTTTTCCTGTAGCCAAAGCCGGTCCGGTAATCCCTGCGTCTAATGGATATATCTATCCCATTACCCGTGTACTGAAAGGAGTGGCAAATCAGTCGCTTAGAGATGTAATTACCTCTCAGCCCGATCTGAGCTTATTTGCAGCAGCCCTGGCAATAGGAGATAGTATTCGCTGGGATGCGCTGATGAATCTATATGGCGCCTATGATTCAACAACAAAAGACCTTAGCTGGCTAAGTAACCTGGTGAGGCTCAATTACAACGGTTATCAGCCTACCATCCTGGCGCCCACCAATACCGCATTTAATAAAGCAGGATTTCATACAGTAGATGATATCCGGCAATATGCGTTAAGTGTTCCAACAGGAATGGACCCGAATGTTTATGCCTTCAATTATCCGCCGATAGACAGCATTCTGAAAAGACATTTTATCTACAACTTTCAATTAAGCTACCTGAACAAGACAACAAGTCCTGTTATTCTTTACAGCGATTTCCTGCATCCGCAGACTGTAAATAATGGTGTTTATAATATTTATAAGGGAAGGCAATCCAGCGATCTGAGTCAGGAGCTGGCGATAAATTATTTAAAAGGATTACAGTTCTCTGCACAACAAGGCGTGGCTTATGTGAAATGGAATGATCAGCTACCACCTGTTGTTATTCAGCAGGATGAAGATCCCACACATCCCGTACGCAATTTCGTGACTGTTTTCGGAGCCTTGTATAAGATAGACGAGCTCTTTTATCAGAATAATTAGAATGTATGAAAAAGATATTCCTGCTATTATGTATAACAGGTACGATGCTGAGTTGTACCAAAGATGAACATGCGGCTGGTCCGGAACAGGAAGCCGGATATGGTAACCGTATAAAATTTGTATTACAGGATAATTTGGATTTCAACGTAGTTACCGGTTGCCTCAGCTTTGCAGGTACGCTTGATAGCCTGGCAATGCCTGGTCCATTCACCTTTCTGGCGCCCAATAATGCGGCGTTTATGCCATATGGTGTTTACCTGGATCCCGTACCAGCCACATTTTATTTCTTTACATCGCAAAAGTTGAAAAGCCTGCTGCAATACCATACCCTTAAAGGTAGTATCTCATTTGCTGCACTACCAGTGGATACAGATACTGCGTTTGTTACTATCCGTAACAAACATGTTTATGTAAAGAAGTTTCTGACTGGTACGGATACCATCATTACCGTAAACGGGGTAAAAATGCAGAAAGCAGATATTTACGCGTCCAATGGCGCCGTAAATGCTATCGTTGATGTGATGAATGAGGAAGTATATTCCAGAATAAGCGATTGCGTACATGATAATGAAAACCTCACCATGTTCAATGTAGCTATACAACATACCGGCTTGGATACCACCCTGCTGTCTGGAACAACACCCTACACCGTATTGGCGCCTTCCAATGATGCATTTATCGCCTCCGCAGGATCTGCTTTTGATCTTAGTACCATAGATAAAATTATGAAGGCCGATAAGGATCGACTGGCCGCTCTGCTTAGATATCATCTGCTGCCGGGACGTTTTTACCAGGACGATCTGTACCGTGCTGCTACTGTTACCATGTTAAATAACGAACAAGTAACAATAAGTGGATATGCACCCGCTCATAACAACATTAATTTTACCGGAATTGGTAGCGGAGCGGCAGCAACTATCTATGTACAAAAACTATATAATCCCAGTATTAATAACGCAGATATCACCTGTGGGAACGGTGTCGTTTTCATCATTACCAGCCTACTAATTCCTTAATAGAATGAAAAGAATTATACTTTTATTTTGCCTGCTGGTAGCCTGTAAAAAAGATGATCATACGCTGGTCGTAACTGCCAGGCCTACTACACTTCAATATATCGGTAATGATCCGCAACTGACGCTTTTTAAAGCAGCACTGCAACATGCTGGTATGTTCAACGATACTACCTTTAGTAATGGAGGTCCATATACTACTTTCGCACCGTCTGACAGCGCATTCAAAGCCGCCGGACTTACAGCTGACAGTATCAGTAAATACGATCCTGCTGCACTGGCGCTTATTTTAAAATACCACATTGCATTCGGGAATCTGGGAAGTAGTGCGCTGATCGGATTTTATACCCAGGAACTCATTGCCCTGAATCCAACTTACAGGCCTACGCTCAGTAAAAACTTCTTCGGTATTTTTTTGAATGGTATCCCTGTTATTAAATCTGATATTATACTGGGAGATGGTGTGATGCACAAGTTAGGCCGTGTAGCCTTCCCTCCTGTGGGTAACCTGATGCAGGAAATCACCCATCAGCCGGACCTTAACCTGTTTGCAACAGCGCTTCGCGTGCTACAACTGGATACCATGTTGGTGAAGGATAATCCCATTCCTGTAAACCCCTATGCACCTCCTGTCGTTATTCCTACCGTTACAGTAATGGCTCCGGATGATAACGCCTTCAGGGAATACGGATTTGCTGATACCACCGCTATAAAAAAAGCAGATCCTGCTTTATTAAAGCGATTCATCATGTATTATTTTAAACAGGGTAATAATTTCACGGCTGTTTTACTGGGAGGGGCACAGTTTGGTGCCGCGGTGTATGACGCCAATAATTATGGGTACCGGATTTTTGTGGTGGAATCAGACGGTTTCACCATCACAGCGTCCGGAAATGTAGTAACTCCACATATTATCCGTCCCGATATCCTGGCCACCAATGGGGTGATACAGGTGGTGGATCAGGTCATCATCCCTTAAACATCAACAGACAATGAGAAAGATATTAATAATGCTACTATTGTTCTCCTTACGTATTGCAGCACAGGAAACAAGTGGCGGATTACATGGTATTGTGAAAGATGCCGCCGGGCAACCTATCCCCGGTGCTATCGTCGTGGCAATTCATACCGCTTCAGGTACCAGATATGGCACCGCCGCAGGCACCGACGGTCGATATAACTTACCCGGTCTTCGTATCGGTGGTCCCTATACCATAGAAGTGAAATTCATGGGTATGCAAACCGAAACAAGGACCATTCCACAAATCACATTAGGCGAAAATGCAACACTAAATTTCGTACTCGCCGACAATGCAAAGGCGCTCAGCGAAGTGGTTGTAAAAGGACAAAAGAAAACAGTTAATACATACGGTACCGGGCAAAATATCTCCCGGGACCAGATCAATAAAATGCCTACTGCCACCCGCAGTATCACAGACATCACCCGGCTGGTGCCACAGGCATCTAAAGACAACTCCTTTGCGGGTACCAACTTCCGCTACAATAATGTAACGATTGACGGTGCTATTAATAACGATGCAATTGGATTCAGCCCATCTGCAGGTGGGCAAACCGGTACTTCCGGTATGCCCGGTTCATCCACCCGTACCAACCCTATATCTCTGGATGCGATTGAGGATATACAGGTATACATTGCTCCCTACGATGTGAAAATCGGCAACTTTACCGGCGGTAGTGTTAATGCTGTGACCCGCTCCGGTACCAACGAGATACATGGCTCAGTCTATGCCTTCGCCCGAAACGCTTCCCTGGTAGGTAAAGATCATACAGGTTCTGAAAAAGATCCTGAATTACCAGCTGCTTTTCACGACTATCAGATCGGCTTACGTCTCGGCATACCCATCATAAAAAACAAACTGTTCTTTTTCACTAATGAAGAAATCACTGACCGTCAGGAACCGGTGATGCAGATAGCGGGCAGTCCTTCTACTAAAGGCATTTTAAGTGAGAAGGATGCTGCTGATATCCGTAACTATGCTATCAATACACTAGGCTTTGATCCAGGTACGTTCGGACAATATAACAGCTACACAAAGTCAAACAAGTTCTTCAATCGCCTCGACTGGAACATTGGCGACAAACATCAGCTGGCTATCCGCAACAACACTATCCTGTCAGAGGCCATCAATATGGAACGCGATCAGTTCGACTTCCGTTTTGGCAGTATTGCCTATAAACAAACGAACAATCAAAGTTCTACTGTAGCTGAATTAAGATCCCGATTTAGCAACAGCGTATCCAATAATCTGATACTGGGTTTCACTTCCATTCACGACTATCGTAATCCCAGCAGTGATCCTTCTTTTCCACAGGTACAGATAGTAGGCCGGACACCCGGTACTACCATCTTCTTTGGTACAGACCGTGAAGCATCCATCTTTGATCAGAAACAACGTACCATCGAAATCACTGATAATGTCGTCATCAATAAAGGTGCGCATACGATGACCTTCGGTACGCACAACGAGTTATACAAAATCACCTACGGTTTCGTCAACTCATGGAATGGTCGTGTTACTTATCAGAGTATTGATGACTTCCTCAATAACAATCCGGAAAGAGTGCAGGGTAACTATAACTACAGCAATAACAATCGTGATTATATCCTATCCCACCCGGGTGCCGTATTTAACGTGAACTTCTATAGTGCCTATGCACAGGATGAATTTCAGATCAACGAAAAATTCAGATTCACCTACGGCGTACGATTCGATTATCCTGATATGCCACAGAAACAGGTATTAAGCGATAAAACTCAGAACGCCAAAACTGATCCTAATCTTGGGTACACCTATTCCTATACGCCCTTAAATAAAATAAAACAAAACTATCTGGGGCAGTTCCAGGTATCACCAAGATTAGGCTTCCGCTACGACTGGTTCAACGACCAACGTCTGATACTGAGAGGTGGATTGGGGATGTTTACTTCAAGGATACCCTTTGCATGGCTCGGATATGCCTATTACAATAATGGAGATACCTATGGTGCTTACGATCAGAAAACGGATGGCAATCCGCCCTATGTATTTCAGGGGAATCCACTGGTGCATACAGCGGGAAGCGCCCCCGGTATTGCAGGTTTTGCTGCTGCCAACGGACAGGAAGTAAATAACCGAAATGCAGGTAAGACGCAGATAGATGTGATCGATAATGCTTTTAAAATGCCAAAAGTATTGAGGGGAAGCCTTGCCATTGATTACAAAGACCAACACGGATTAAAATACATGCTGGAGGGTATTTATACAAAGACTATCAAGGATGTAAAATTCCAGCAGATAAATCTTACAGATAATCCTTCTTATATGGCGTATGATACGGCCGCAGCATTACGCCGGCAGCCTATATTCCCCGGACAGAATTCGCTGAATCCTTATTTGGCAAACGCCTATGAAATGAGCAACACTTCTCAGGGATATCGTTATAGTGTAACCGGACAGATAAGCGGTAACTTTGATAATGGGGTTGGCTTCTCAGCAGCGTACACGTATGGTCATTCAAAAGATATTGCCAATGGAATCCGCAATTCCATGGAGTCCAACTGGCAGCTGAACCAGGCATTAAATCCAAACAATCCTTCTCTGGCTAATTCCAATTTCGATATCCGTCACCGTATAGTGATCTCTGTTTCTTACCGGAAGGTATGGTCAAAAGTATTCACCAGTAATGTGTCGTTATTTGTAAGTGCGCAATCGGGAACACCGTTTACTTATGGATTTGTAAACTACTCTCCGCAAAATACACCTCAGCAGGTAGGATTGGCATACATTCCTGCTGCTGGAGAAACCGCTAATTTCTTCGCACCTGTTTACAATGAGAATGGAGCAGTCATCATTTCCCCGCAACAGCAGGCGGCAGCCTTTGATCAGTTCATCGATGGAAATAAATACCTGCATTCACGCAGGGGTAATTTTACAGCGCGTAATGAAGGCCGCACGCCCTGGAATAATACCGCTGATTTTCATTTCTCTCAGGATATTAACTTTAAACAGCACACACTGTCTTTCTCGTTGGATATCATGAACCTGACAAATCTCATCAATAAGGACTGGGGCAAGCTTTATTTTTCTCCCAATACCTATAACTCAACTGCAAGTGTCGGACTGCAACCTTACATTCCGGCACGCAGTTCACAGGGTTATCCATTGTATCAGTTTACCAATCCGGGGACGCCTTATTCTGTAGACCCTTTTGCATCAAGATGGCAGATGCAGGTGGGAGGAAGATATACGTTTTAAATGAAACAGGCTGTATCGAAAGATACAGCCTGTTTCATTTAAAATTATAGCCGGTTGATAGGAAAATCTTTAAATTCAATATTTTCTTTATGTCCAGGTGCTCCATAGCAGGAAGTAATTGGTAGGTGGTAATCTATTTATTACTAATAATGAACAATACAATTTCCAATGTAAAACATTAAAGGTTTAAAATTTGATACAATCGTTGGGACCTGAGTTAATCAGACTTTGTATTGAAATAAGAAGAAAATGTGGATTTGGGAATAGGCATAAAAAAAGGTCGCTCACTTGAGCAACCTTTTTTTTGGTACAACGGGTCGGACAGGTGTCGAACCGTTGGATGGAAGATTTTTTCATATTTTATGCATATGTATTTTATTAATATTAGGTACTCTCTTGCTTCTTATGTAAGAATATTATTAAATTAGTGATGATTACTGATATTTGGATAAGCCGATGGAGATCGCTTTACCATTGCTACAATTTTCTGAGATTTCCTGGCTCTTAGCAGTAAGTTTTGAAATATATTCTTCAATTTTAGTTTTATTGTCGATTATCTCGGCTTTCACCTCATCTGCTGTGTTAGGGAACAATCCTTCTTCTGTTAGCTCGTTTGCGAACATTCCTCGAATAAAATTCGAGGCATCATCTACTACACTTTGTTCATTAAATGTATTTCCAGAAGGTAAATAGCATTTAATCATAGCGAAGATATTATGTCTGAAAATTTCTATACGAATTATCGGATCAGGATAGTTTCCCTGATTATATTGCAATGTTTCATGTTTGATTGCTCGGATAAAAAAACAGCTTACGGCAGTCAACGCAATACTTATATCACCTTCAAGCTCGTCTATAGATAACCCTTTATCAAGAAAAGAATTAACTATTCTTTGCGCTAATTGATCAGCGGCCATCCAATCAGCATCAATCTCACGAGCTTGCAAATATGGAATATCCCCTGGCTGGTCTTGACTACGTGAGTTTATGTTAGCTTTAGGGTTAATATTATCTTGAAGAAGATGTCCTAATTCATGATAGTATTGAAATTCAGCGATCTCTGCGATTAGTGCCTCATCGATAGCGAGTGACCTCCTTTTGAATGCAAGCTGTATATTTTTACTACCATTCTTTGTCAATACTTCTTCTGCCATCCAATAAAGGTCATATAGATACCGAATAATATTTCGACTTAGAGTTATAGCATTCAGTGATGGTCTAGCTGTTCCTGTTGGATCATCTTCAAGATCATAGGCCAAAACTACTTCCGACAGATCGGTTTTATTGACCTTCGTTTGTAAATGATTATAACATGTTTCATAGACGTGATCATATAGGGGAACAAGTGCTCCTTCTTGACTATAGTCAAACAAAGAGATGCCTTTCAGAATTTTATCTTCTTTATGAAGTTGTAATATTGAGGTGTATTTTGGATGCATAGCCAGATTTTGGTTCTTAATGTTTCTAACAGTTCCTTTGAAAAAATATTCGAAACTAAATCTTTTAACCTGTTAGTTGCGAGCTTAGAAACTAGTAATTCCAATTCTAGAAACATGGTTTGCATACCTGTTGCCTAACATATCCATTATTTCCTTTTTTAATGTGAATAAAGAAGTTCCAAACCTTGCATCCTCTGAAGTTGTACCAATGACATAATTTAAATTGAGCCATATAGTAAAGTTCACGTCTCTAAGATGGAAGTAGCATCCTCCAAGGTGATGACTTGACTCTGGTTTTCTCTGTTTATTGATTTGTGTAATGTCAAGGTCAGGAATTAATACCCCCAAAACGTACTTGTGTATTCTGGCTTTATCGTTTGAATAATCACAAGCTGAACTGAATTCAATTGCAATCAATTGGCAATTATCTCTTACAGCTCGTTTTATTGTTTTGTCATCAATTGGAATTAGACCATTAAACCAAATGTCAAAATTGTTAATATTCAAACTTCTCAATGTGTCTTGATTTGTTTTATCTATCTCGATAACGCAGCCTCGTTTATATTTTTCTGGATTGGCATCTTCTTCTATGTGGTATAATGTGTTAACCTTGTATTGAATATTGTTATCCGGACTTTGTAGATCAGATGATTTTGCCGCAGTTACAAGTTGTTTAGTAATATTGTCCCAATCAATCTGATTTGTCGATCTTAAAAATTCATAATTCACAATTGGCAATAACCCTTCGTAAACTGCTTTTTCTGGATTTCTTTTTGCATGACTAAATCCGAGCGTTGATGATGCAATTTTTGACAAAATTTTATCAAGGTTTTCAAACAATTTTGTACTATCACCCCACTTTTCATCCTTTGGCAATATATCATAGAGCCTGTTTAACGTTTTCTCGCCAGCATTTTTTGCATTTTCTTCAAAGTCGAATAGAAACTTAATTCTTACATCACTATTGAGCAATTCAAGGATTTTATTTGGAAGTTCGCTTTCTGCTTCTCCTTGGAATTCATGTTTGTCTATGCAAGTTATCAATAAAGGGGATGCTGTATCAGCAAAACCTCTATCTGGATTTTGCATGTATAACTTAAATGCATCAATGACTTTGGTATTTGCGGTCCAGAAAATTAGAATGTAAGGACCATTGTCTTTTGCTATATACTGATTAATAGCGTTTCCCAAGTCATTGAATATTGTTGTATTCCTTTGTAAAATTTGTTCAAGGGAATCAGAGGTGACATCAACGGACTTTTCTGTCAAATTGATATCGAAAAAGGCAATTCTTACCCTTTTTAATGGTTCCTCGTATTCCAGACTATACTCAAATGTTCTGCAACCTAAACCTGTTTTAAGAAATGATTTACCTAAAAGCTCAAGTTGTGATGCTACGTTGTCTACAATTATTATTTTATTTTGTTTGTCAAACATATATTGAGGATTATTTTGGAAAAACAAGTGCGATACAAGCGCCATTAAAGGCTTTTGGAATCTCCAGATCTGAGCTATCTGGAAATATTATTTTCCCACCTATCATATTCATTACTAAATCAGCGAAGTATAGCCCTAAGCCCATTCCGCCTTCCTTATTTGTTTTGAATGGTTGAGTTAAATACTCAGGTTCTGTTGAAAATCCTAAACCATTGTCACATATTATGATACTTGGAGCACCAAATGTATCCATATCGCTTCCTATATGAATTGCAGGTTTATATTGTTCAGTATCGGGTAATTGATCTGCTTTGACTCTTGTCCAGTATATGGCATTATCAATCAAATTTGAAATAGCGGATATTAAAAGACTTGTAGGTGCCTTAAAAGTAAAATCGAGATTTTCTCCAGTTAAGATGGGGGAAGAAAATATTACCTTGTGATAGACAAACCTATTGTTATTCCTTGTTTTTGCGATTTCAACAATTTTTTTTGCTGATGAGATGCTACTTTTATTTTGTCGTAAAATTGGAGAGAGACTTTCCAGTATTTGGATTAAGTTCCGTACTTTATCTTTAACTTGGTCAATATTAACATTGGGCGCATTTAAATCTGAGTTAATAAATCGAATCTCTCTTTCTACTTCATGAAATGCAATTCCGAGATTTAATCCTGTCATTCCTGAATTGACCATTATATCTCTCATTTCAGAATAGTCCTTGTCTACTCGAATCAACAAAGGTTTAAGTTCTTTTTCAAGATCTTTTTCCTTTAATTTTTCTTCAAGCTCACGAATTGTTTCACTAAAACCTACTTTGCGAATCGGTTTGGTTCCATCTAAATGTTCTTCAATAGCATCTTTATCACGTTCTGCCTGTCTTTCAAAAGAATTAAATGCAGCTTTAACGAGTAATTGGAATTTTGTAAACTCAGTATTATCAATGAAGCCTTCTCTATTTGTCTTCTCTACCAAGCCTGAATTACTTGATCTCAAATCTAACTCTATAGCTCCGATGGTCACTTTCTTTCCGAAATGATCACCTGTCCGTTGGATCTTATCTAAATCTAGCCCTAACCAATCATCAAAAGGTTCACCGTAATTATAGACTCTTATGTTATCTCGGAAAATTTTTACTCCATTATTATCCTTAATAAATTGTTTTACCGCCTGTACCTGCCCACCAAAGCTCATATTCAGTAGGGCAGAATTTTGGTTAAATACATAAAATTGACCTTTAATTTCGCCAATATTTTCAAGATCCTTGTTTCTAAGATTTAGATTCACTTCATCTTCTTGAGTCAAATCTTTGAATAATTCACCTATTTGGAATTTGCCATCGCCTCTACTTCGGTCTTTTCTGGATATTATTTGAGTTAGTTGTGGAGGATTAAAATAATAGCTCCAAATGAATTTTGCATAATCACCATTTTCAGAACTACTCTTCTTTAATTTAAACCGGAATTGATATAGACTATCCTTCAGGACATCCACGCTACTAGTTACTTCATCAATCCATTCTTGATGAAAATCATTTGCAGAAACAAGAATACTAAATCCTGGATTTGGCTTGAAAGGATTTTTAATACTATCAATCTTTCTTACGAGATCTTTTAATGTTTTTTTTGTCCATTTTTTTGTCGTCAGCTTGTCAAGAATAATTCTCGTGCCTTGTCCTTTATTAAATAACGGATTAGCTACTGTCTCTACCTTAACTTGGAGATCTTGAATGTACTCTTTAGATGCAATTAATTCGGCCCAATCGATTTCAAATCTGCTTGAAAATAATTCTCCTTCGGCCTGAGTTTCCAGTGTGATCTTTTTAGCAAGCTTATGTACTGCTAAACGTCCGACTCCCTTGTTTCCAAAGGAAACTCGTTTGAATTTGCGACTTTCTTTTCTGTTTTTTCCTCGTTTAAAATCGGTGCCTATTGTTAACCAGACATCTTCAATTACTTTACCAGTCATGCCATGTCCGTCGTCCTCTACAATGATTTTCTGAGTTGATTGGTTCAGATTAACGAATTGCACAGCAACTGTTCTTGCATCCGCATCATAGGCATTTTTTACAAGCTCAAATATAGCAAGGCTGTCACTGCCTATTAATTCGTCGCCGAGAAGGCTGAGAATATGACTTTTAGCTTTTATTTTATGTGTCTGTTCTGACATTAGATTAACAGTTCTTTTACAAGATTAGCAATTTGATGTGCCATTAATGGTGGAACAGCATTTCCGATTTGTTTAAATGCGGCAGTACGACTGCCTCCTTCCTTTATTCCTTCAAAATAATAGTTATCAGGGAAAGATTGCAAACGTGCTGCTTCTCGTACAGTAATTGAACGATTTTGTTCAATATCCGGATGAATGTAGTAATGTCCATCTTTAGAGATATGAGCTACAATTGTTTGGGAGTACTTCTCATCGGCAGCTACCACTTTAAAACGATCAAAAAATGATTCTCTGTTTTTATGCGTTTTTAGTCTTTCAGGAAGATCGTTATAATTTAATCTTTCTCTATACTGATCCCATTTTTGAACAGCAATTCTATAGATCTCTTTATCCTGATCTGAATGAGGACGCGCGATATGCTGTGTAAGCAAATCTGAATTATTCCGAATGTTGCTACTTACAAGATAAGCATTAGGCTTCCTTATATATTTGCTGTAACTATCGGCTTGCATTCCTGATTGCAGATGGGGTAAATCTTCAAGAAGTGATTTAACCTTGCAGTCATAAATAGTCCTGACTTTTTCTAAGTCGGTTACATTGAGACGCATACTTTTCTTCCAGCCAATAATAATGATCCGCTTACGTTTTTGTAAGACTCCGAAATTATTTGCTTCAACTGTAAAAAGACGCATTTCATAGCCTTCATTAAAAAATAGCTTTTTCATTTCCTCCAGATAAAAACCATTTCCGGCTGATTTTAATCCTAGGACATTCTCGAAAACAAACAGTTGGGGCTTATATTTGGCTAAATACTTAGCATAGTGGATGTAAAGAAAGTTCCGATGATCGCCTTCCATTCCATTTGAAGATCTAGCTCTACCAACAACAGAATATGCTTGGCAAGGAGGACCACCGATAATAACATCTACTTTTTTAACGCCAAGATGTTTTTTGATCGTTGAATGAATTTCTAAATCGTCCTCTGTTCCAATAGCGCGGTTTAGAACAGAGTTTAGTAGGTGTTCTGGAATGTAAGAATATAATTGCTCCCTATTGATTCTTTTCTTTAAATAATCAATATAGATATTGTGCTCACCGGTTGAATTTAGGTGATGATAAGCTGTACGTGTTTTAAGTGTATAGTGTGCTGCTTCATCGATTTCAACGTGAGCTATAGGCTCAAATCCTGCCCTGATGAATCCCTCTGACAATCCTCCTGCTCCAGCGAATAAGTCAATGTAAGTGAACGTCCTCATTAATCTTTACTAAAATTTGTCAGTACCTTTTTAAGTGTTTCTTCTCTGTGCAATTGTTTCAGTTCACATTCCCAGACGACAACAACCTTCCAGCCTAGATTTTCCAAGTCTAGTCTGTTTTTGTTGTCGCGCGATTTATTTTTTGCGATTTTTTCTGCCCACCACTCTGGACGCGTTTTGGGTAAAATAAAGAATCTACATCCCTCGTGTCCATGCCAAAAACAACCGTTAACAAAAATTACGGTTTTGTACTTAGGAAAGATAAGATCTGGGGTACCTGGCATTTTTTTATTGTGCAGTTTGTACCTAAGCCCCTTAGAGAAAAGATATTTACGGAGTAATAATTCCGGTTTACTATCCTTTCCTTTTATTTGGCTCATATTGTAACTCCTTATGGCTTTGGAATGTACATCTGCCATATTAGTCAATTATTTCTTTAGAAGGTTCAATTAAATCTCTTATGTCTACTTCAATTGCATCTGCGATACTTCTCAAAACTGGAAGTGTTGGTTGGCTATTATTGTTACAATAGTTAGTAACAACAACATAGCTCTTTCCAATACGATCAGCGAGCCAGGTTTGTGTTCTACCTTGGATCTTGAGAATTTCTTTTATCCTATTCAACTTCATTTTAGACATATCTCAGTACATTTCACGTCATCAAATATATGATAAAACGATAAAGAAAGTTATTGAAATATGATATAATCTTAATATCACTTTGAACGAAACATTTAAAAAGTTTGGTGCTCGCTCGTAATTTGAGAGTAGTTCTACTGGAATGAGATTCTATAACTTACTTCTATTCTTTGTAGATTATGGGTTGAGGGGTTACTCTCTTGTTTTATAAATATCAGGAGTTACTAGCAGCTCACAAACACCTACTTTTAAGAATTTCGCAATACTATATAATGTCTCAACAGATGGCTGCGCACTATTAGTCGCCCACTTAGAAATCATTTGCTCCGACTTCCCAAGGTAAGCCGCCAATTCCTTATTGGTCTTTTTCTTCTCCGCTAATACGGCTTTAATCCTGTTATAATCTTTGATACTCATTTTTACTGGCTATAACCAAATATAATCATATTTAAATTGCTGGTTTTAAAAGCATTTATTAAAATGAGGATTTAATAAAACAACTATATGGTTTAATTATTAAAATATTAATTTAATTTAGTGTGGTTTTGTTTTAATTTTAAGTCTATCAAAAAACTTATTTCCCATGATTTCATTGCCCCCATAGTCTAACATGTTGTATATTTATCGCCCTTAATAGGAGATAAAAAATATTCATATTAGCGTATCGCTTTAAGTCTTGTCCTGAAAACTGGTAATTTTTGTGACTGCAAGACATAGGTGAACCGCTCACGTTACGGCGTGGGCGCACTTATTCGCAGTCAGGTATACCAGTACCTCAGGGCAGTAGGTGTGACCTGCGCCTTTTCTTTTTATACCGCCTTCTCTTCCGCAAGCACTCCTACCAACAAGTTATTATCTCAGTTAATTGCCATTCCTAAATGGAATACGGCTTCTCTATGTCATTAACTCCCTTAAAACATGCAAATGTTAGTACCTACCACCTGCACTTCAGATGCTATACCCAAAGTCACTAATGAAACAATGCGACTTTTCATTGGGATGTTGGCTCATGAACTGCGAACACAGATAGCAGGTATTTGTACCGCCAGTAATATTCTTTTAGAGGAAGAGCCTATTGATAGAACCTTTTACCTGTCGTGTATTAATTCGGTGAGCTTGAACGTATTGCAAGTCTTGAATAACATGATGGCGTCTTCAACTGTCGGAAGTGGAAATCTCGACATTAAGCCCATACTTACGAATATCCAAATCCGTAAGTGGTTGAAATCTCATATTGAGCAATACACAGCTGTTGCCGCTTCAAGATCAATCAAAATCAAGCTATTAGTTCGTTGCAAAGTACCTCAATACATCAATACGGATGCTGTGAAGCTTGGGCAGATCTTGAGGAACTTAGTGGATAATGCGCTTAAAGCAGCTCCGCTGGGGTCTAATATCACTCTTTTTGTCAATGCAGTAGGAGAAAGCTGTATTCTATTTGAGGTAGTTGACCAAGGAAAAGGCATTCCTCCTAATAAGGTTGATCTTTTATTTAGGCCTTTCCAATTAATGGATTTTGGTTATGCAGGGACAGGGTTAGGCTTATATATAAGTAAATTATATGCAGAGCTGTTAGGTGGCGATGTTAAGCTAACCGATACTGGCAAACGTGGCACTACTTTCTTGTTATCAATTAAGAATCAGGCATATGCTTGATTCTCCCAATCTTCCCAATTATCACAATAGCTTAATCCACAAATATGCTAACGACTTTCCCAAAACTTCCACAGGAACAATTACAACAGATTATTCAGTTAGTTAAAACTATATTAAAAGCAGTTCATCCCAACAAGATTATATGTTATGGTCATCGCACTACAATAATGTCAGACTGGAATTGCTTTTCTGAAGAACTGAATCAGGAAAAAGAAGTTCATCCTACCTATGACTTACTGATCATCGTTGATGAAGATGAAAAACGCCCAGAACATGAGATAATCCAGGCAGCGGAGCAAAAAGTTATGCCGTTAGGTTGTGAGGTGACAGTAATAGCGCAGTCGCTTTCTGCTGCAAACAAAGCCCTGGAGAATGGCAACCGGTTTATTAGCAACGTATATCAAAATGGCATATTGATATATGATAGAGACGGTGATCCGCTTTCAGTCCCTCCAGTGAAGCCTGATCTGGAAATTGTAAGAGGTAAAATAGAAGCAGACTGGAATCGGTGTTTTGATATTGCTCAATGCTTTCTTAAAAAAGCGAGGTATTGTTTTGACAATGGAGGGTATGAACAAGGGGCATTTGATCTCCACCAGTCTGCACAACATGCTTGTATGGCAATTTTAAGGGCGTATTCAGGCTATCGTTCTACAACTCACAACCTTTCCCGCTTACTAGGCTTAATCGCAAATTTCTCCTATCAGCCTCTCGCAGTTTTCCCATGTGTGACCAAAGAAGAAACTAATCTGTTTAATACGTTAAATAGGGCCTACTCGGATGCGCGATACAACGAAAAGTATGTGGTCCCCAAGGAAACTGCTTTGATCTTATTGCGAAGAGTTGAGGATCTATTAGGCATTATACGGCAGCTGTATGAAGGAAAGCTTATTAGTCTTAAAAGTAGTCATCCTATTTCATTCCCTTTAAATGCCGCAAATGAGTCAGTCTAGAATCAATGAGAAGGAGCTTGAAAAGAAAATAGACGCATATCTACATTGTGTAGGAGTTAAGTTATTTGATTTACGTAAGGCGCGAGGAGAAAGTCTGAAGACGGTAGCAAAGGCTACGCATATGTGTCCAGGTATAATTAGTAGCTCCGAAAAAGGACAATACAGAGATCTATGCGTTTCCAGAGTAGCGATACTATGTAAGTATTACAATGTCCAATTGGTTGATGTTCTTGTTTGTGACTAGGTTATATTATTTTAACGTGCGCTTAAATGGAATCAAATCTTATTTGATAATCGTCAATTAGTTTTTGACTTATTATCGACTAGAACCCAATAGTATTTGATCTGCATTTTGATAGTTTTCAATCTGTACAAAAGTGAGCATTTAGTGGCTATTTTTTGCTTTGTTGGAGATATTCGGTGAAATGCGCGTAAAAGGTGGAAAGTGACTTTTCGCGTGGTTGTAGCTTTGACATCATTAAATCTAATTAAATATGACAAAGTTAACCATCGAGAAATTTGATGTGCCATCTGTTGCTATGTTAGAAGTCTGTGCATTGATCTGCGAACACGATCTTCACCATACAGTTATGGAAGTCGATGAAGACGCAGATACAATTACACTGGAACTGCAATATACGAAGCAAGACAGAGATGCCATTCATCAAATTGAAGATCTGATAGCTGACAATACTGATGATGAGGAGGACGATGAAGAGAGCGAATAGATCAGCATTCTGATTGACAGGAATGAGTATGCAATGTGTACTCATTCCTTTTTTTATGCTATTTCCATTTTAACCTCACTGCACATAAAAGGATCTCACACTATGCCAGAAAGAAGCCAGGACATAACAGTCGATGATGTAAAAGCGCTAAATAGCTTTAAGCATTACACCATAGCTCAGGCTGAAGAACTGATAAACACAATCAAGACATTTACAACAATAGGACTGACGATATTCAGCCAGCGGAGTTCTCCGATCAAAATAATTGACTTACCCAATATTGAATACGAAAAGAAAATCGCATGAACCCAGGATTATCCCTTTTTGATTCTTTCGCTAAAGGAAAGAAAGCGCAAACAGCGCGTAATAATAACTGTGTGATCTATACCCGCGTGTCAACAAAAGAGCAGGCAGACAACAACATGAGTTTGGGTACCCAACGTAAGGCCTGTGAACAATATGCAACGAAAGTCGGCTTAAATATTAAAGGCTATTTCGGCGGCACCTATGAAAGTGCCAGGACTGATGAGCGCCGTGAATTTAATAAGATGCTGGCTTTCGTGAAGAAGAGCAAAGAGAAGATAGCCCATATTATTGTGTATAGTGTTGACCGGTTCAGCCGCTCGGGTACGAACGCTATGTATATTGCCGATCAGCTTAAAAAGCAGGGCATAATCGTTTATGCCGTCACGCAGCCTACAGACGCATCAACAGCCAGTGGCGCATTGCAGCAGAATATTCAATTCATTTTTAGCGAATACGACAATCAGCTGAGACGAGAAAAGTGCATGGCAGGAGTGAGGGAGAAGTTATTCATGGGTATCTGGTGCGCTCCGCCACCTATGGGATATGATATCGTCAGACGGGATGGGAAGAAGTCTTACGCATTGAATAAAACCGGAAAGTTGATAGGGAAGGGGTTTCAGTGGAAGGCTACCGGGGTAACTAATGAAGATGTCAGGTTGCGATTGTCAGCCTTGGGATTACATCTTACCAAGCAACGCCTGTCTGATATATTAAGAAATCCATTTTACTGCGGATTGATTGTCCATAAGGCATTAGAGGGTAACGTAATTGAAGGCATCCAGGAGAAAGCTGTATCCAGGGACTTATTTCTAAAGGTCAACGGTATCCTCTCTAATCATCATCAGGGCTATACTGTACAGTCAGAGAATGATATTATCCCGTTAAAACGTTTCCTTAAATGTGATGAATGTGGCAGCTACCTGAGAGGCTATAAGGCTTATAAGAACCAGAAATACTATTATAAGTGTAATACGCCTGGTTGCAAATGCAACAAACGGGCTGATAACCTTCATGAAATGTTTAGGCAATTACTGGCAGGTTTTACCCTAGACGTCAATGAAGATTACCGGCAGCTTATAAAAATGCAGGTAATCGCTACCTACAATCAATTTACCCAGGAAAGCCGGGAGAAAGGAAAAATGTTAGAGGAAAGAATGGCAGAGATTGATAAGAAGGTCAAACGTCTAAGAGAACGTTATGCCAATGAGGAAATAGACCGGGACTTGTATGAAGAGTTTACTACAAAACTTATTGGGGAACGGAAGGCAACCGCTGATGAATTATCAAAATAGGAAATGAGGTGTCGAACCTTGATAAATGCGTAGATGAAATCATTAACTATGCCTCTAACCTTGCCACCACATGGGATTTAGCCGCCTACTCCGAAAAACAACAACTTCAATTCTTACTCTTCCCTGAAGGAATGTCCTACAATCGAAAAAACGACCAGTGTCGAACCACCCGCGTAAATGAAGTCTCCCTCGACATGGCCCAACAGGCGCGGAACCTGCCCCAAAATAAAAACGGAGATAATACTTTCGTACTATCTCCGTCCGTGTTGGTACCGCGTACGGGAGTCGAACCCGTCATTCCTCCGTGAAAGGGAGGCGTCTTAGCCGATTGACCAACGCGGCTGATCTTTTTCCCCTAACACATGATCACCATGTTTAGAGGACTGCAAAGGTAAGCGGTATTTTCATATTTCCAAAAAAAAGTTGCTTAACTTAAATTTATATTGCTTTATCCCGCTATAGCTTGTAAATTCGCTACTCAATTTTTTTCAATCTCAACAAACTCAGTGTAAAATGGGAACTACTCTTAAAATCGGTATTAATGGTTTCGGTCGTATTGGCCGCTTAGTATACCGTCAGATCTACAAGATGCCAGGCATAGACGTGGTAGCTATTAATGACCTTACAAGTCCCGCTGTATTAGCTCATCTGTTGAAATACGATTCTGCACAGGGTCGTTTCGATTCAGAAGTTAAGCATTCTGATAACGCCATCACCGTTGACGGTAATGAGGTAAAAATATACGCACAGAGAGATCCTTCACAAATTCCCTGGAAAGAGCATGGTATTGATGTGGTGATTGAATCTACAGGTTTCTTTGCAGATAAAGATAAAGCAGCAGCTCACCTGACCGCAGGTGCTAAAAGAGTAGTAATCTCTGCTCCTGCTACAGGCGATCTGAAAACAGTAGTTTTCAACGTAAACCATGATATCCTGGACGGTAGCGAAACTATCATCTCCTGCGCTTCATGTACTACTAACTGTCTGGCGCCAATGGCGAAAGTACTGGATGATACCTTCGGTATCGAACTGGGTACTATGACCACCATCCACGCTTACACCAACGACCAGAACACCCTGGACGCTCCGCATCCAAAAGGTGACCTGCGCCGTGCTCGTGCCGCTGCAGCTAACATCGTTCCAAACAGCACCGGTGCCGCTAAAGCGATCGGTCTGGTACTGCCTTCCCTGAAAGGTAAACTGGATGGTAACGCACAACGTGTTCCAACCATCACTGGTTCCCTGACTGAACTGGTTTCCGTTCTGAAGAAGAAAGTAACCGCTGAAGAAATAAACGCCGCAATGAAAGCTGCTGCGAACGAATCTTTCGGTTATACTGAAGATGAGATCGTAAGCACTGACATCGTTGGTATCAACTACGGTTCACTGTATGATGCTACCCAGACGAAAGTTATCACCGTTGGCGATAAACAACTGGTGAAAACTGTATCCTGGTACGATAACGAAATGAGCTACGTTTCTCAGCTCGTTCGTACAGTGAAATACTTCGCTGGTCTGATCAACAAATAAGCTATAAACGCTATATCTGTAAATGGTGAATGGTAAATGGTACTCACAGAGACCATTCACTGTTCACCATTTACCTTTTACTCTCGGTATACTTCTCCACTTTTAAATAATTGCATAATGAGTCAATTCTCCGACTTTAACTTTAGTGGCCATAAAGCTGTGGTGCGCGTGGATTTCAACGTGCCCCTCAATGATAAATTTGAAATTACGGATGATACCCGTATGACCGCCGCTGTACCAACCATCAAGAAAATCCTGAAAGATGGTGGTAGCGTGATCCTGATGTCGCACCTGGGCCGCCCGAAAGATGGTCCTACCGACAAATACTCCCTGAAACACCTGGTATACCACCTGGTAAAATTACTGGATGGCGCTACCGTGAAATTCGCGGAAGATTGCATCGGTCCCGTAGCAGAAGAAGCAGCTGCTAACCTGCAGCCCGGAGAAGTGCTCCTGCTCGAAAACCTGCGCTTCCATAAAGAAGAAGAAAAAGGTGATAAAGCATTCGCTGAAAAATTATCTAAACTGGGTGACGTATACGTGAACGATGCCTTCGGTACCGCTCACCGTGCACACGCTTCTACAGCGGTGATCGCTGAATTCTATGCTGCTGACAAACGTATGTTCGGTCTGCTGATGGAAGCTGAGGTAAGCAACGGCGAAAAAGTACTGAGTGGTTCCGGAACACCATTTACCGCTATCCTGGGTGGTGCTAAAGTGAGCGACAAGATCCTGATCATTGAAAACCTGATGGAAAAAGCAAATAACATCATCATCGGTGGTGGTATGGCTTATACCTTCCTGAAAGCACAGGGTAAAGAGATCGGTAGCTCCCTCTGCGAAAATGATAAACTGGACCTGGCACTCGAACTGCTGGCTAAAGCCAAAGCAAAAGGTGTTCAGCTTATCCTGCCTGTTGACTCAGTAGCTGCTGACAAGTTTGCCGCTGATGCCAACACCCAGATCGTTAGCAATGACAATATCCCTGCTGGTTGGATGGGTCTGGATATCGGAGAGAAATCCGTTGCCCTGTTCAGCGAAACGATCCAACAGTCTAAAACCATCCTCTGGAATGGTCCAATGGGCGTATTCGAAATGAAAGCTTTCCAGAACGGTACCAAAGCTGTTGCTGACGCTATCGTACTGGCTACTGCACAGGGGGCATTCTCCCTCGTAGGTGGTGGTGACTCCGTAGCTGCAGTAAACCAGTTCGGTCTGGCTGAAAAAGTAAGCTACGTATCTACCGGTGGTGGTGCACTGCTGGAATTCTTCGAAGGTAAAACCCTTCCAGGTATCGCTGCTATCAAAGGCTAAGCGATCCCCGCACACTATATTAAAAGACGCTTGGCGTTGCATGCTTCCCGTATGCAGCGTTAAGCGTTTTTTTGTATCTTGACTGTATGAGTAAACTGTTTCGCCATCTCTATTTCCAGGTTATTGTAGCTATCTTCCTTGGTATTATCACTGGCGCCCTATTCCCTTCTGCCGCTGCTACCGGTAAAATGATGAGCGAGGTATTCATTAATCTGATCAAAATGCTCATCGCCCCCATCATCTTCCTGACTATCGTACTCGGTATCGCCCGTATGGGTGATATGAAGAAGGTGGGGCGTGTAGGTGGGAAAGCCCTGCTGTACTTTGAACTGGTCACCACCCTCGCCATCGTTATCGGATTGATAGTGGCCAATCTCCTGCAACCAGGTACAGGCATGACACCCAGGAACGTAAATGCCGACCAGGTGGCGAAATACCAGGAACAGGCCACCCATTTCAGCTGGTCAGAGTTTCTCATGCACATCGTACCCTCTAATGTGGTCGATTCCTTTGCTAAAGGCGATATTATACAGGTATTGGTATTCGCGATCCTCTTCGGTTACGGACTGACTAAAATGAAAAGTTTTGGAGACTCCCTGCTGCTGACCTTCGAAAAGCTGTCAGAAGTCTTTTTCAACATACTCAAGTTTATCATGAAACTGGCCCCCATCGGCGCCTTTGGAGGAATGGTCTTCACCGTTGGCAGCTTCGGACTGAGTGCTTTATACCCCATGCTGAAACTGATGGGATGCGTATACCTGACCATGTTCCTGTTCATCTTTGTTATACTGGGACTGATCGCATATAAATATAAATTCAGCCTCTGGAAATACCTGGTGTTCATCCGGAATGAACTCCTGATCGTACTGGGTACCTCTTCCTCAGAATCAGCATTGCCAGGCTTAATGGAAAAACTGGAACGTCTCGGATGCGCCAGACAGGTAGTAGGGCTCGTCGTCCCCGCTGGCTATTCCTTCAATTTGGACGGTACCAGCATCTATCTTTCTATGGCAATGATATTTCTGGCTCAGGTTTCTAAAGTACCTTTAGATATCTGGCAGCAGCTGACGATCATCGGTATACTGATGATCACCTCAAAAGGAGCCGCCGGCATTACCGGCAGCGGATTCATCGTACTGACGTCTACCCTGACAGCTATAAAAGTGATACCCCTCGAAGGGCTCGGTATCCTGATAGGAGTGGACCGCTTTATGTCTGAAGCCCGTGCCATTACAAACCTTATCGGAAATGGCGTTGCGACGATTGTTATGGCAAAAAGCGAAGATGCATTTGATATGGAAAAATATATGGCAGCTACCGGTAAGAAGCAAACAACCATTTAACGCCTTCACCACTTGACGAAGCTGTACTTGTCGAAATATCTGTGTGTTTCAGCCATACTACTCTGGCTGATGATATGGCCTTGTGCACCGGGCCGCGCACAGGGTTCTTCTTATACTTTCTCTCACCTCGACAGGACTGACGGACTGGCGAGCAACCACGTATCAGCCATCATGCAGGATAGTAAAGGCTTTATCTGGATCGCCAGTACCGCCCTGCAACGTTATGACGGGATCAACCTGGTCACCATCGCCAGTTTCGATAAAGTGCCGGGTTCTATCTATTACGACGATATCTGTCTTTGTGAAGACAATAAAGGCCGTATCTGGATGGGCGCCCCTGATAATATCCGCTATTATGACCCGGCTACGGCTACTGTCTCTGTATTAAAGATCGATATCCCGCCTTCCATACACGGTAGCCTTAGTTGCAGCCGTATCATACAGGATCATGCCGGCATGATATGGGCTACCACACAGGAGGGATTATTGCAATACGATGATGTGCATAACCGCTTCGTAAAACCCGCCAATATTCCCGAAATGATCAGGCGGGACCTGTACAGCACTATTATAGAAGATAATAAAGGCAACCTCTGGATCAGTGGCCGCCGTGGTGTCTATAAATTTGACCCCTCCCGCAAACACCTGTATCACTCCGAAAATAATCCTGAACATGATCCGCTGCTCGCTATCAGAAGCAGTGTGAAACGCTTTTATATCGACCGACAGCAACGCATATGGGTAGCTGCCAGGGGGGGAGACTCCCTGTATCAATACTATCCGGATACCCGGGAACTGCATGCCTTTTCCTTTTCCATGCCGTTCTCTAACGGTAATATGGTCACGGATATCATTGCAGACCGTGACCTGAATATCTGGGTGGCTACAGAAAATGGCGGCATCTTCCGCTTTAATGAACGTGCGGGTAAGTTTGATATCAATATCCGGGCAAATAATGAAGATGACCAGGACCTGCACTATGATTTTGAGGTGAACTGCTTCCTGAGCGACCGTAATGGCCGTTTATGGGTAGGCACCGATCTGGGGGTGAATATCCTGAGTATACCAGACAACTCCTTCCGGATCATGGACCACCGTACTGTCTTCAAAGGCTCAGAAGACCGTTTGCCCAAAACAGAAGTAACGGGTCTTTTCCAGGATAGCCATGGGAATATCTATGCCGGTTATTGGGGGAGAGGCTTTTGCTGGCTGAATCCCTCGCTGGAATTATTGGGGCAATACCAGCATGATGCGAAGAGCCCTGCCTATCAGTTGCCGGAAGAACGCAGCCTTGTATGGAGTTTTGCACAAATGAACAACGGGACGGTACTCATCGGACAGGAAAATGGCAACCTTTCCATATTTGATCCAAATAAAGGGAAGTTCCTGAAGCATTACCAGCCGGCTGTATTCGGTGAACAGACCCTGATGACCATGCTGCCGGAAGGAGATACTGCCGTCTGGATCGGTTTATATAAACGGGGGCTCGTACGCTGGGATACCCGTAAAGACGCTTTTATTGCCTATCCCGCTTTGCTGGAATACGTCAACCGGCCTATTACAATTATGGACATCGCACGTCGTTCTGATTCCCTGTTGTGGATTTCCACCAGCGACGCAGGACTGATCCGCTTTAATACCCACAACGGGAAAGTGAGCGCCTCTAAACTATTTCTCCATGATAAACTGACCGTCAGTAATATCACCTGTATAGAATTCCTGGACGATAGTACGCTGATCGCCGGAACAGACCACGGACTCTGGGTATATAATACATTCAGCAATGTAGCCCGTCCATTAATGATCAACGGCGCCCTGTTTGACGAATGGGTATTAAATCTACAGGTAAATGGCTCCGTGGGCACCTGGTTTAGCACCCAGTACGGATTCTATTATTTTAATAAACAACAGGGCTCGATCGAGACATTCGTACAGAGCGGCGATATCATAGATAATAACAGAAAAGTACGCAGGACGGTTAGCATGTTGCATGACGGCCGCTTAATGGTCGGCGCTTCTGATCATTTTGTCATCTTTGATCCGGCTGCCCTGCAGGTAGCGCCGCCACCTCCTGATGTGACGATCCTTGGTTTCCGGGCAATGGACAGTGTGATCCATATTGGTGTGGAGAGAGGCAAGTATGCACCGGTGACATTGACACACCGGCAGAACTTCATCAGCATAGAATTTAAAAGTCTGCTGTATCACCACGAACCGGTAGGTTATCTATACCAGCTGGAAGGAGTGGATGAGGAATGGGTAAAAGCAGGTGGTCTGCTGGTCGCAAGATATACGAATCTGCCGCCAGGCAGTTATCTGTTCAAAGTGCGTAGCGTGGACCCTGCGGGTACATTTTCAGCAGGTGTTACGACGATCACGGTGAATATCTTACCAGCTTTCTGGCAAACGGCCCTGTTCAGAATATGCTGCGTATTACTGATTATAGTATTGATCTACGTCTACTTCAAACTGCGTGTAAATGCGGTAAAGAAAGAAGCCCGCAGGCGTACAGCTATTCAGCAGCAGATCGCTCAACTGGAAATGAAGGCGCTTCGTGCACAGATGAACCCTCACTTTATTTTCAATGCGCTGAATTCTATTCAGACCTTTATGATGAAGCGGGAAACCGAACAGGCATTGTCATATCTGGGACGTTTTGCACGACTGATCAGGAATGTACTGGACAATTCACAGTTGAACAGCATCCCTATTTCCAATGAACTGCGCATGATGGAAAACTACCTGGAACTGGAGAAACTGCGTTTCGGTGATCAGTTCAGCTATAAGATTAAGGTAGACGATGAACTGGACCCCGACTTTACAGATATCCCTACCATGATCCTGCAGCCTTTTGTGGAGAATGCGATCTGGCATGGACTGTTGCATAAGAAAGAAGACGGGCACCTGTCTATTGCTTTCCATCAGCAGAACGGCAGTCTGTTATGTGTGATAGAAGATAACGGGGTAGGAAGGGAGAGAGCAGTCGCACAACGTCAGCAGGGAAATGAACATCATTCCCGTGGATTACAGATCACCAGGGACAGGCTGGCTTTATATAATAGACGTTTCAACCTGGATGCAACCTTTGATATAGAAGATTTATATGACGAAGCCGGGCAACCACGGGGCACACGTGTTAATGTCTGGTTCCCGCTGAGTGAAGTATAAAAAAAGAGGCTGCCTGAAAAGCAGCCTCTTTTTATTTGGGTACCTGATGGGATCAGGTAGTCATTTAAGTAATTCAGCGAACGGTCGTTTACCAGTTTCCGCTGGCGCCACCGCCACCGCCGTCACCACCACCGAAGTCAAAGCCGCCGCCGTCACTGTCTCCGCCACCCCAGCCGCCGGAGCTTCCTCCACCGCCAAAGCCGCCACCAAAACCTCCGAATCCGCCTATAGGGCCGATCCATCCGCCAGAGCCTCTTCTGCTGATAGTGGTGCCGCCACCACCGCCGCCGCCACGATTTCTCATAACAAGCAGAATGATGATGATAACAAAGACACCCATGAATAAGGCATTTCTATTATTGCTTCTGCCCGGCTTTTTAGGGTCTGCTCTGAACTCGCCTGCTGCTGCCTTGATCAGTTTATCGGTCGCCTCATCAAGGCCACGGTAATACTGTCCCTTTTTAAAATTAGGCTCAATTGCTTCGTCTATAATACGATTGGCAATAGCGTCCGGAATAACGCCCTCCATACCATAACCGGTCTCTATACGGACCTTTCTGTCATCGATGGCGGCGAGTATAACGATACCATTGTTTTTCCCTTTCTTACCGATACCCCATTCGCGCAATATCTTAATTGCTACTTCGCTGGTTTCGTAGTCACCGATGGTTTTCATGGTGACGATCACGATCTGTGAAGAGGTACTGTCATTATAGGCGCGGAGTTTTTGCTCCAGCATGTCGGATTCATTGCCTATCAATACGCCTGCAAAATCATTGACTGCCCGGGGAGGATTAGGTCTTGGCGGAATGTCCTGTGCCTGGACCTGCCATCCGGTGATCAATAACAGCAATAGCCATAACCAGCATAATTTCCTCATCATATTAAATTTTACAGTGTGACAGGTGAAAGCCTTTTGCTTATCTGCCGATCACTATATCGTCTGGTAATTCATTTTCATCATCCCCCTCAAAAGGAAAATGTTGGCAAAGCGATTCGCCTATTTCCCTGATACATGCTTCTATACCGTCAACATATTGGTTCCTGGTGAAGTAGCTGACCAGCAGTTCCGCCTCTTTTACCCAGAAGGAGGAGCCTACTTTCTCGTGTATGCCTCTGTCACCCAGAATAGCAAATTGACGGTCTTTCAAAGCAATGTACAGGATAACGCCATTTCTGCGTTTGGTTTTTTCCATGCCGAGCTGCCGGAATATTTCCTTGGCCCGTTCCATGGGACTGACATATTTACAACGGCTTTCCACATATAATCTGATCTCCCCACTCGTGAGTCTTTCCGAATCACGTATAGCCTGCACCAGTTGTTGCTTTTCAGCTTCCGTTAGAAGTTCCTTCTTACTGAATGGGAATATGCTCATGCCGGTTGTTTTTAGAATTGCACTTTAGGAGCATTCTCAGCACCTGGCTGTGCCTCGAAGTATGGTCTCTGCTGGAAACCGCCAAAACCTGCAACGATGTTGTTAGGGAATGTACGGATCGCACTGTTGTATACTCTTGCCTGATCGTTGAAGTCTTTACGGGCAACAGCGATACGGTTTTCAGTACCTTCTATCTGCGCCTGCAGATCTTTGAAGTTCTGATTAGCCTGCAGGGTAGGGTAGCTTTCAGATACGGCCAGTAATCTGCCCAGCGCAGCGCTCAGCTGACCCTGTGCAGCCTGGAACTGCTGCACTTTTTCAGGAGTGAGGTCATCAGCTCTTACCTGGATAGACGTAGCTTTCGCACGTGCTTCTATCACCTGTGTGAGTGTTTCTTTCTCGAAATTTGCAGCACCTTTTACTGTAGCAACAAGGTTCGGGATCAGGTCAGTTCTGCGTTGATACTGGCTTTGTACAGTACCCCAGGAAGTTTTTACAGACTCGTCGAGATTCACGATCTTATTGTACTTGGATACACCACAGCCGCCTAATATTACTACAACAGCTATGATAATTACGATTACGAGTGTGCTTTTTTTCATCTTATAAAAATTTAAGTTTAAACCAGGTTGTTTTTAGTTTTAAAATGCAACAGTACCATATCACTTTGGTTTGTCGTAACTTAGGAATGCGGTTTGGGGGCATCCGATCGAACCTCCATGAACAGTCTGGATAGTAATAGCAAACATAGGAGCTTTTTTTTAATCTGCAAGGGTATTGAGAAATACGATAAAACGGTATTATTTCACTTTCACAGAAAAGATAATAGCATTGTCAAAAAAATCAGGCCCCGTATGTACGTTTCTCTATAATTTTACTGGTATTTCACGATAGCAAGGGTACGGAACAGCTTGTATTTTAAGATCTTATCCATAAATAGGTTAGTATAAACGCTTGTTTTTCAGTGTCTATCTTTCATTCGTTTGTAACGCTTTTTATTTTTAATTATTTGAATCTAAGGTTGCGTCAATGAGTGCACAACACATCCATATCCTGTATATTGATGACGAGGTACATAATTTAAATGCTTTTAAGGCATCTTTCCGTAGACTATATACAGTATTTACGGCTACTTCGGCTGAAGAAGCGGAGGAGATACTTGCCAGAGAAGACATACAGATCATCATTTCAGATCAGCGGATGCCTAAAATTACAGGAATTGAGTTTTTTGAATCAATCCTCGGCAAATATCCGGAGCCGATCCGGATGTTGCTGACAGGCTACGCCGACATCAATGCCGTTATCGACGCCATTAACAAGGGACAGGTGTATAAATATTTCTCCAAACCCTGGAATGACGATGAATTACGGCAGAACATTGATAAGGCATATGAAGTATATGCCCTTCGAAAAGAGAACAAGGAGTTGACAGCAAAATTGCTGGATGTGAATGAGAAGCTCGAATTTCTGCTCCGGCAGAAGCTGATCTCTTAATTTTCAGCCCGGCTATCCTTTGGGTTTACTAAAGTGAACAGTGCCGTCATAGATTTTATACTCCAGCCCTTTTTCCCAACAAAGTTCATTCAGGAAGTCAGAAACGGGTTTTTCCTTGTCAAGGTCCCCGGAGAATTGGATGTCGGCAATGCCAGCAGCAGCAAAGGCAACCTTCAGTCCAAACCAGCGCTTCAGCACAGGAATGACTTCTTCCAGCGGCTTGTTGTGAAAGCGGAAAATACCATCCCGCCAGCCAAGGGTAACGTTCTCGTCAAAACGTTTTACTTTAAAACGCTCACCTGGTCTGTAAATAGCCTCGTACCCCGGCTTTAATGTTACGTCCAGACTATCGCCTACATCAGTTACCACAGTGCCTGTAACCAGTGAAGTCGTGATGGTATTGCCATCATAGGAATTCACGTTGAATGCCGTGCCCAATGCGATGACGGACGTGGTACCCGTGTGTACAATAAAAGGCTGCTTTGGATTGTGCGCAACGGTGAAATAGGCCTCTCCTTCAAGGTATACTTCCCTGGTCTTTCCAGGAAAGATGAAAGGGAACCGCAGTGTAGAACTGGCATTCAGGTGTACTTCCGTACCATCGGATAACTCAATGCGGTAATCCGTTTTAGGTGGTACGGTCAGGGTATTCCATTCAATGGTGCTGCTTTGGTAAATGGTGTCGTGGGTAATTCGTTTTAATGGAATGGCTGCAATACTGTCACCATGTACTACGCCTGCTACAGGAACGGGTTCGGTAGCTGCATTGGTATTAATGTTCACGGTCGTATCTGCCGGCAGGATATAATTAGTAGCTGCTGTTTTGCGTACCGGAGATTGTTTTGGTGTATGGTGTGCCAGCACCGCGCGGTTAACTGCGGATGATGACCGCAATTTATAATAATGTTCAAACGCATACCAGCTGCCTGCGCATGCAGAAAGGGTTAGCAGCACTGCCGCTGCTGCGCTGTTACGTTTGATAAAACGGATTATTCTGACGTGCAATGGCTGGGGTGAAAGGATAGCGGCAATCTGACACCAGTCGTGCTCTACACGCAGATCATCAAGGAATGCACTGTCAGTATAGAGTATTGCCTGTTCCTGTTCATGCCAGCATTTACGAACCTGCTCATCGGTTTGCATGACCTTTTGCAGCAACTGATCTTCCACTTCACTTAATTCGCCAAGTTGCTTACGCAGAAGTAATGTGTATATATACTCTTGGTCGTATTTCATCGTAGTAATGAGAAGATGATTGAGGGTGATAAAGTTGTGTGTTAATGTCGTCGGGTTTACGAATCTAAAAGAACGGCCAGTTGATTGGTTAACGCCTGGGGTACAAGTGCCGGTCCTGTCTTACAGGGTGGACAGGCAGCTGCAGTTGCTGCGGGCTGCTGCAATTGCAGGCATCGCTCATATAAAAGCTGATAGAAAAATCCTCCGGGAGAATGCGCGATCTTCCTGTAGCTACGCTCCTGCCATACTTCTATAAATAACTGCTGCACGACCTCTTTTCCGCGTTCTACATTTCCCAACATCTGGCAGGCTTTGAGACAGAGGGGCTTGTAGTATCTCATAAAGAAGTATTGATAAGCCTCAAGTCTGTTATCCTTCTTAAGCGCGGATAACATGGTGATGTCCTCGCTGGTTTGCATACGAATGGTAATTGGTTGTAGTGTGTACCGGTTTCGGCTGGTAATTTCGCCTAAAAGAACAAGAATTTAGTTAATAGACTGTTAACGGCGGAAAAACGGCCAGCTGAAACAGACAAATCAATATTTCCGACTTTCCCTTAAATTGCACCTTTCTAAAAGTTTAATTTACTGGAACATGCAAGTTTGGAAAGATTATCAGGTACAGAATAAAGATCGTTTCCTGGAAGAACTGCTGGAACTGCTGCGCATTCCCTCTGTTAGTGCGGATTCCCGCTTTAACCCGGACGTAAAGAACTGCGCTGAAGCTGTAAAACTGCGGCTGCAGGAAGCAGGTGCTGAAAAAGTGGAAGTATGCCCTACTGCTGGCCATCCGATCGTATACGGTGAAAAGATCATCGATCCGAAACTGCCTACGGTACTGGTATATGGTCACTATGACGTACAACCGGCCGATCCCCTGGAACTGTGGGACAGTGGTCCGTTTGAGCCTGTGATCAAAGACGAAAAGATCTATGCACGTGGCAGCGCTGACGATAAAGGTCAGTTCTACATGCATGTCAAAGCGTTCGAAACCATGTCCAAAACCAACACCCTGCCCTGCAACATCAAATTCATGATCGAAGGGGAAGAGGAAGTAGGTTCTGCCAACCTGGGTATTTTCATCAAAGAGAATAAAGAAAGACTGCAAGCAGACGTAGTACTGATCTCCGATACTGCTATGATCAGCCTCGAAAATCCATCCCTGGACACCGGCTTACGCGGCCTGTCTTATATGGAAGTAGAAGTGACCGGTCCTAACCGCGACCTGCACAGCGGCGTGTACGGCGGTGCTGTAGCTAATCCGGCTACCATCCTGTGCAAAATGATCGCTTCCATGCACGACGAAAATAACCACATCACCATCCCTGGCTTCTATGATAAAGTACAGGACCTCAGCCAGGCTGAACGTGACGCACTGAACGCAGCTCCCTTCGATGAAGCGGAATACAAAGCTGACCTGGGTGTAGACGAGCTCTGGGGTGAAAAAGGTTATTCTACCATTGAGCGTACCGGTATCCGTCCTACCCTGGAGGTAAACGGTATCTGGGGTGGATACACCGGCGAAGGTTCCAAAACCGTACTGCCATCCAAGGCATTCGCCAAGATCTCCATGCGCCTCGTGCCTAACCAGGACTGGGTCGAGATCTCCCAGCTTTTCCAGGCTCACTTCGAAAAAATCGCGCCTAAGAGCGTAAAAGTAAAGGTGACCACCCACCACGGTGGCAGCCCTTATGTAACGCCGACAGATCATATCGCTTTCAAAGCTGCCAGCGATGCCATCCAGGCTACCTTTGGTAAAGCGCCAGTCCCAATGCGTGGCGGCGGAAGTATTCCGATCGTAGCGCTGTTCGAAAAAGAACTGGGTCTCAAAACTATCCTCATGGGCTTTGGGCTGGATAGCGACAATTTACACTCGCCAAATGAAAAATACGGTCTGGCTAACTTCTATAAGGGTATCGAAACAATCCCTTATTTCCACAAATATTTTGCGGAACTGAGCAAATAGCCTTATCGTACTATTTTAATAAATTTGAAGGCCGGCGTGTGATATACATGCCGGCCTTATATATTATAGTAATAAGATGAAAGCAATAGAAAAAGTAAGACTCGATAAATATCTCTGGTCCATCAGGATCTTCAAATCCCGTTCCCTGGCTTCTGCCGGTTGTGAATCAGGCAGGGTGAAAATGAACGGGGTAACCGTAAAAGCATCCAGGAACGTCGCCCTGAACGACGTATACGAAGTCAGGACAGAAGGCCGTAAATGGGTGATCCAGGTGACCGCCCTCCTTGCCAACCGTGTACAGTACACAGAAGCGATCAAGTTCTATAACGATATCACCCCCGAGGAAGATAAAGCACAGGAACGGCAGGCCTCTGTATTCCAGACTGGTAAACGTCCCAGCAAGATCGGTCGTCCGACCAAGAAGGAACGTCGTGAACTGGACGATTTCATGGGGGGAGAGGAAGAACTCTAAAAATATCCGTTTTTCAGTAGTAAATTCGCATGCTTTTCTGGCGGCCTTTGCAAAAAATCAGCCGCCTGCATGTAAATTTTGTAAATCATTATCCATAGATGTCTAAGCAAAGCGATCTTCTCCCTGCCGAATACCTTGTAAAATTGGCTGAGGAATTTGGAACTCCGGTATATATTTATCATGCTGAAAAAATAAAGATCCAGTACGAAAAGCTGCAAACGGCTTTCCAGAAGACGGATGCTCGCTTTTTCTATGCCTGTAAAGCGCTTACCAATATCAATATCCTGAAGTACATCAATTCCCTGGGTTGCGGACTCGACACCGTGTCCATCCAGGAGGTACATCTGGGCCTGAAAGCTGGTTTCGCTCCCAACAATATCATTTTCACCCCTAATTGCGTAGACCTGGATGAGATCATCGCTGCAAAAGACCTGGGTGTTAACATCAATATCGACAATATTTCCATCCTGGAACAGTTCGGTAACCGCTTCGGCGATTCTTACCCGATCTGTATCCGCCTGAACCCGCATATCATGGCAGGTGGAAACTATAAAATATCTACCGGTCACGTTGACAGCAAGTTCGGTATCTCCATCCACCAGCTGCGTCATATCGAACGTATCGTAAAAAGCACCAAACTGAAAGTGACCGGTCTGCACATGCACACAGGTTCCGAGATCAAAGACGTAGACGTGTTCCTGCGCGGTGTAGAGATCATGTTCGAACAGGCCGTACACTTCCCTGACCTGGAATTCATCGACCTTGGCAGCGGTTTCAAAGTAGCTTACCAGGCCGGTGATCCGGAAACAGATATCAACCTGCTGGGTAGAAAACTGTCCGACGCCTTCAATAAATTCGCCGCTACCTACAAACGTCCTTTACAGGTATGGTTTGAACCAGGTAAGTTCCTGGTGAGCCAGAGCGGGTACTTCGTAGTAAAGGCAAACGTGATCAAACAGACCACCGCTACCGTATTCGTAGGTGTGAACTCAGGTTTTAACCACCTGATCAGACCGATGTTCTACGACGCTTTCCACCTCATCAAAAACATCTCTAACCCGAAAGGAACTGAGCGTATCTATACCATCGTAGGGAATATCTGCGAAACAGATACCTTCGGATGGGACCGTAAACTGAATGAAGTGAAAGAAGGAGATTTCCTGGTATTCTATAATGCCGGCGCCTATGGCTTCGAAATGTCCTCCAACTTTAACTCCCGCCTGAAACCTGCCGAAGTGCTGGTAAAAGACGGTAAAGCACAGCTGATCCGTAAGCGGGATACCCTGGAAGATCTGCTGCGTAACCAGATCGAGTTATAGTAGCTAAATACTTAATACTTAAAATATTAATGCAGATTTGTATAAGCAAATCTGCATTTTTTTTGAAGGGTATTAGACAGTTTTAACATAAATTTGCAAAATCATTTCACCAATGCCTCCTGCTTTTACCTGCCACTGTATATACTGATAGTAGACACACAATATTTTATTATCCCATTCGTCTGTTATAGTATAAGTATACGATGAGTATTTTTTACATATTTTGATTATGAAAGTTTTATCAGCTAACTCCGAGGTGTTCAGAGAAGAGGAAGTATTGATAGACAGCCATATCTCATTCGGTCCTTACGTTAAGTTTCTGAAAGAGAAGGCTGCCAGGAAATCGGACGCGCGCGCTGCCTATTATCAGCAGATAGTTAGTCAGTTTGAAGGTAACCCCGCGTTGCTCGGCCCCATAGCAGGCGCAGATGACCTCTCCACCTATCAGGAATACGTGGACCTTGTTATTTCGACTATTTTCCCTGTCACTGTTGACATGGATAAAGATATCTATGGTATCGGCGTACCCAACAAGTTTGCCATCTTCTACTACTCCGAACTGTTCAGAAAACTGTTTGCCGCCAATGGTGACAAACTGGTCGCCGTACCGGAAGGCATGTCCGTAGAGAAAGTGAAGAAAGACAAACTGGAATGGCTATACAAACTGATACTGGAAAAGGTATATGACTTCCCGGTAGATTACCGCAACGAGATTATCCATCACGTCACATTGCCGGATAGCAACGGTCTGAAGAAATATATCAAACTCCAGATCGATGCCCGCTTCGTAGACGTGATCGTGAAAGGCGAAGTACCAAAACTTTCCTACGACAACGTTTGCCGTACCAAGTTCTCACTGGAAGCCCTTCAGGAAATGTTGCCCCTGCGCAACTTCGCCCTGGAAGGTTTCGTGATCTGGACCATACAGGACGTTACCAAAGATGAAGTGCAGAACAGTATGAAAAATCTCATACTCGACATGCACGATGGTAACGAACAGCAGACTTACCGCCGTATGGAAGAAGAGGTGGAATCACTCATGCAGGAAAAAGATACCAGTGTGCATATCGTGCCGATCCCTAAGATCAATGGCCGCTATGTACTGGAATGTGATCTCTGCGAAAGTGGTGTTATGCTTGGCGTTATCAACAACGGGAAACAACAGCAACAGTTATTCCAGCAACTGCTCGACCATCTCGCCCGTCAGAAAGAACCATTGTTCATTCCTGATGTAACAGAAGCCACCTTACTGGCTTATCCGTTCCTGCGCTATCTGCCGCTGAAAGGTATCAGAAGTTATGTAATGGCGCCGGTATGGCATGAAGGCCAGCTGCTCGGTATCGTCGAATTAGCATCTTCTGAACCAAACAGGATCACCGCAGAAACAATGGGCAGAGCAATGCCGGCCTATCCGCTGCTGATCATGCTGCTGACAAGAGGTGTCGACATACTGAACAACCGCATCGTACAGGTGATCAAAGAACAGTTCACTGCCCTGCAACCTGCGGTAGAATGGAAGTTCACCGATGCGGCATGGCACTATCTCCATACACCGAAAGAAGAGCGTAAAGACATCGGTAACATCGCTTTTGAAGATGTGTACCCATTATATGGCGCCGTAGATATCCGCAACTCTTCTACTGAACGTAGCAATGCGATCCATGAAGACCTGCGTGAGCAGCTGCTGCTGATCAAGGAAACACTGGAACATATCGGTAATGCTATCTATCTGCCATTGCTGGAAGAACTGAAGTTCAAAAATGATGAACTGATCACCGGTATCACCAGTGGGATGCTCTCAGAAGATGAACTGAAGACCAACAATTACCTGGACGAAGAGATCGGCCCATTGTTCCGCCACCTGCATGAAAGCCATCCTGAATTGCAGCCGGTACTGGAACGTTACTTCTCCCTCGTAGATACCACAGAAGGACATATCCTGCACCACCGTCAGGAATATGAGGACAGCCTTGCCGGTATCAACGCCGAGATCAATAAATACCTGGATAAAGAGAAAGAAAATATTCAGCACTCATTCCCCTGCTACTTTGAGAAGTACCGTACCGATGGTGTTGAATACAATATCTATATAGGTCAGTCTATCGCACATAACCGTAAGTTCGACCTGCTCTATCTGCGTAACCTCCGCCTCTGGCAAATCTCTTCCATGGCCGAGATCGCGAAAATGACGAACAAACTGAAAGATACCCTGAAAGTGCCTTTACAGACAACACAGCTGATACTGGCGCACAGCAATCCGATCGATATCAGTTTCCGTCAGGATGAACGCCGCTTCGATGTGGAAGGCGCTTATAATATCCGTTACGAGATCATGAAAAAACGGATAGATAAAGTGCATATCCGTCAGACCGGTAAACGCCTCACCCAACCGGGTACTATTTCTATTGTATATGCTTATGCAAAGGAAATGGAAGAATACCTGAAGTATATTACTTTCCTCCAGAATAAAGGGGTATTGTCGCCTGAAGTAGAAATGCTGGACCTGGAAGATTTACAGGGAGTTAGCGGACTGCGCGCATTACGCGTGAAAGTGAATATGGACTAATTGAGCATGTAGTTGCTATAAAGCTTAGATGCCGTTTTGATATTTATTATCCTTCATTGATCCTTCGTTCAGGAACGAAAGACGAACGAAGGATAATAAATATCAAAACGGCATCTGACTTTAAGTCAATCCGGATATCAGAACCTGAACCCGAATGTAATATAAGGCAATATACCTTCTTCGGAACGACCTACCACCGCAGACAATACCACCAGATTAGCAGGGGTAAAATAGATACCTCCACCATAGCCATCATGCCATGCACTGGATTTTTGGCTCTGGTACCATACACGACCTACGTCATTGAACGCGATCAGACCTACACTGGCAGGGAACAGATAAGAACGGAAATCAAATAATTTGATACGTAACTCTATGTTATTGTATACAGAAGTATTACCGGTGAACCGGGCATTACGATAGCCTCTCAGGTTCTGCACGCCACCCAGTGTCGCCGCCTGGAAGTATTCATAATCTCCCCATATTTTATTCACACCGAAACGGGTTACCAATACCACGCTGGTCGGTACATGGAAATTAGTATAAAGACTCAGATCACTCTGTACCTGTACATAGTTGCGCTTCTGTGCATTCAGTCCCTGACTGCCATATACAGATGTATTCCAGCTGATACCCCTGGTTGGGATCAATGCATTGTCACGGGTATCTATTCTTAAACCTAAGCGTAAACCGGCATATGTTTTAGACTGGAATACAGAGAGCGAATCCAGTCCGTTTTTCGGGAAGTCGGAAGTGATACGGCCAACTGTTTCATCCTTGTCCAGCGTATAGTAGGTGAAGGATGGGCCATAAAACAGCGATACGTTCTGCGACAGTTTGGTGTTCAGTAAAGGCTCCACATTATACAGGCTGAAACGGGTGCGGTAATAACGGATACCCAGTGACTTATCAAAGTCAGATTCGTTGCCGAAACCGAAGAAGTTCACGGTATTGTTAGGCGCTTTTACATTCGCAGCGATGGTCAGATCAGAGTTGCCGATCGCATCGGTGAATTCACCAAAGTAGCGGAACTGCCATGCGTTGGTACCCAGGGAGTGTCCTGCCAGCAAAGTGTGTCTCGTAGCGAACGGACGTTTGCGGAAGCCCTGCGTGGTATATTGGAAACCTGCTCCCAGTGACAGTCCGTCATCCTGGTTAAAAGCTGCAGAAGCCAGCGGCATCAGCTTGTCATACTGATAACGGAAGAAGGTGCGCTCATAACGGATGTTGTCAGGATTGGAAGAGAGGATACGTTTGTCATTGCCATGCATATCAAAACTATCCTTCCTGTTGGCCAGGTCATAGATACGGATGCGTTTACCTGCATGACTGCCGGTGCTGTCCACATAGGTATCAATGCTTCTGCCTCCGATGATGCGTATCTTGATGGGAGAGCCGTTATCACCTTTCACAACATATTTGTCCTCACCACCCAGGCCAAATATCCTGATCTCACGGGTATCTTTCGGATCAAACAACCGGTGATAGATGGTCTGCTCCAGTTCTCCTTTTTTGTTGATCTTGGTAACAGCGACGTCTATTTTTCCTTCCGGCTGGCGCTCGATGGTGAATAACTCATCTTTTTTAGTACCTACGACTTCCACATGTTTGGAAATGAAGCTATAGAACTGAAGCGCTTCTTTTTCCAGGATGTCACGGCGGGCTTTAAGAGTAGTATACACACGTTCACCTACCTGTGATTTGAGATTGTCAGGGAACTGGTTAACCGCATTCCTGATAACAGTATCCGTCATACGCAGTACGAAAGCATGGGAAATGTCCTTCCATTCCTGCTCACTCAGTTCGTTCATGAAAGAACGGTCAAATGGTTGCGCCGTAGGGTTTTGTCCTTCGATATACCTGATCTTCGGACGGAAGCCCTGAATATTAGGCAAAGCCCATTTCCTGGAGGCGATGCGCGGTAAAAATCCTTCATTCACAAAGAATGCCTGGTCGCGGTCACGGGGGATTGGGAAATATACCTGTGTTTTTGATTTTTTACTCTTTTCTGCGCCCCATCTCCACTGGTCATCATGACGGTCCCAGTCAGCGATCAGCCAGTCCAGCAGCCGTGCATTCAGTACCGCTGCCTGGTTAACGGTGTTATCGTTATCACCCTGTATCTGTTCAAGCAGCTTCGGTGTATTCAGGGTTTTACCTTTTACATCCGGCTCTCTTTCTTCGAAGAGATACACGTCATCTCCATATGTATTAGCGTAGAAGCCCAGTACAGTATCTTTTGGCAGATATACAAATCTGGGATTAGTGTGATGAACACCTGCCGCATCGGCTAATGTACCCACAGCCATAGGGGCGTAAGGGTTGGCTGCAGATATCTGGTCCTGTACGACATCTTTGGCGATCGTTTCCCGTAATGCTTCGGGTACCGCTTTCGCGGGATATTTCTTCAGCGAGCGGAGTACCCATTCAGTACCTTTTTTATCTTCCAGTCGCAGGGACATGGTCTGCATACCACCACCACGTTTCAGGATTTTCATACCCCCTTGTTCCTTATTCAGGTCCAGTACGGGGAAATCCATCGGCGTGGCCCATACATTCCGGTAGTTGCGGCCCATCAGCCAGTAATGGAAACCGGTTTTATTGATATACTGTGAGTCTGCCGCCATGGAGATAGTAGGTGGTAACTGACTGGCGGAAGGACTTGCGTTGGCAAGGGTGCTGGAACGAACGTCCTGTAAACTGAACAGTTGTTGTGCATAGGAAGGACCATCCGTTTTATCGACAGTGTAGTACTTCACTTCTACACGACCGCTTTTGGAGATCTCCAGTACCGTATAACCGTTCTCATTGCTGGCATATAAAGACTTGCTGCCTTTCTTTACACGGTTTTCTTTAGCGCCTGAGCCACTCACGACATAGAAGTTCTGATCGTCGTTGATGAGCTGCAGGGTATGATCATGGCCGGATACGAAGATCGCAGGACCATGTGGTTTGATGGCTGCTTCAATACCCCTGATCATTGACTGATAGATCGGATTGGGAATATCTTCCGGCGTACCGAATACACCACGTGTGATCGGATAGATAGAGCCGATCAGCGGTAACGGGATGTACAGGTTCTTTTTCAGATCAGTGAATGGGAAGATATGTTGTTTGATGGTATAGTAACCACCATGTACGCTATAGCTTCTGAAAGGATGGTGTGCGGCGAATATGATCAGTTTATTCCTGTTGCGGCTCACGATATCGCTCACTTCGGCCAGTACCTCTTCCCGGGTCTTGGTATCGCAGGAAGACTCGGAACCGGGCTTCTGATAAGGGAACAGCCACCACTCGGTATCCATAATGATGAGGGTGGTGTTGTTATCGAGATGTACTTCTTCCGGCCCCGGACAACCGTCTTTCGGGAGGAAGTTGACATTCGGCAGTTGTAAGGAATCTATATACAGCTGCTGGTTGATCACCGTTTGCCATCCATCTGGTTTTGACCGTTTCCAGTCATGGTTACCCGGGATGAAGATGGCCTGGGTGGCAGTATTTTTTACCAGGCCTACCTGGTAGTCAAGTATTTGTCTGGCCTCATCATATCTTGCGGCGCCTGCATCGGGTAAGCCGAGCGGGTATACGTTATCGCCCAGGAACAATACGGTATTTCTGGCATCCTGGAGGTTGATGCGCTGTTTTACTGCATCGATAACAGGGTTATGACCGTCTTTGTGCAGCTCCCCGGCATCGCCGATCAGGATCACTCTGCGTGCGAGACTGTCATCTGTCATCTGCGCCTGAGATAGCAATGGCAGGAATAGAAGGGGTAAAAGGTGTCTTGCTTTTGGTAAAATGCTAATCATCGTGATGAGTTGTACTTAAATTTCAGAATATTGGCCTGCGCCTCGTCTACCGCTTCGTTAGATATGTACATGTCGCCATTGGCAGTGAAGGAGATCCCTTCAGGCTGCGGAAACTTGCGATGTCGTAGATTATAAGCCTCCTGTACCTTGCCGTCAAGGTCAGTGATGACCAGCATACGGTTAACCGCAGCTACAATGTACAGGCGATTCTCAATGGGATGAACGGCGGCTCCTGAAGGCTTGAAATGACCTACTTCTCCACCGGTGAGTCTTGCAATCTCAGCTACATTGATACGGAATGCAGGTGCGGTGTCATACTCCATGGTGTTCAGCTGGAACCGGTAAGCGGAAGTGAACCCCTCTCTTTTGTCTTCTTCACAGGCTTTGCAGATAGCTACCAGGCTGTTGTTTCTTGCATCAAAATAGAGGCTTTCAAATTCCCTTTTACCGGGGATAGATAGTTTGTAATGCGTAGCGTCGGCGGTGTCAGTAAACATGCCATGCACCTGGTACAGATGCCCGTTACTCTTTAATACGAACCAGTCGTTACCTGTAGTCGCGAGGTCTTCGTAGTCACCACTTTTGTCAAACTTGGAAGTCGGGTAAGGCTTTTCGGTGTCCAGGTCGATAGAGTAGATCTTGCCCTCCTCGTCATTGATCGCCATGATATGGTGTTCATCCGGAGCGAGTACAATCCCGGAGATTTCCTGCATGGACTGCCTTACACGGTAACGGGTAGGTTCTGCAAGGTTATAACCCTTTGGAGAGCTATATTGTTTATCTTCCTGATTGAAAGCGTTACAGGAAATGAACAGAAAAAAGAACGCAATATATCTTACTTGCATAGATGAGTGGTTAATATTCAATGCAAAAACACAACGGACTCTATATCCGCTGTATTTTGTATTGCTTATTTGCAGAATAAAATTAACTTAAAAATGCAGTAACTTGCTGATCTCAGTTTTGCTTTTTTAACTAAGGCTTATGCACACAGGATTAATCATAGAAGCAGCAGAAACATATGTTGCAAAGCAATACCAGGAACATCCTCACCCTAACCTGGTCTATCATAATTTAGAACATACAAAGCTGGTAGTTGCAGCAGCACAGCAGATTGCAGCGCATTACCGGCTGGCAGATAATGACCTGCTGATCGTATGTGTGGCCTGCTGGTTTCATGACCTTGGCTACCTGATGGGGGAAACGAAAATGCACGAGGAGAAGGGTGCAGAGATGGCAAGAGCGTTCTTAAATGTACAACAGATGCCAGAAGATGTACAACAACAGGTGACCGGCTGTATCATGGCTACCAAAATGCCACAGCATCCGCAGAACCTGCTGGAAGAGATCGTATGTGATGCAGACCTGTTCCACCTCGGCACAAAAGAGTTCAGAGACAGGTCCCGCCTGCTGAGACAGGAAATGGAACTGTCCAGCGGCACGGAGATACCAGGCGCCGTATGGAATGCCGGTTCGCTGCGTCTACAGGAATCACATCACTATTTCACCGCCTATTGTAAGGCGTTATTACAACAACAAAAAGACGAGAACATCGCCAAATTGAAAAGTAAACTCGAAAAACAGGAAGAAAAGGCACAGAAGAAAGACAAATCGTCAAAACATGCAGCTGAAGATGCGCCGGTAGCGGCAGCAGTGGCTGTAGTTGTGCCTGACGCCTCCGTGACGACCGCGGAGGAAAAGAAAAAAGACAAGAAAAAGGATAAGGAAAAAGAACCGAAGCCGGGAAGAGGCGTGGAAACCATGTTCCGCACTACCTCCACCAACCATATCCGTCTCAGTTCCATGGCCGACAGCAAAGCCCACATCATGATATCGGTGAACTCTATCATCATATCTGTGATATTGGGCGTGTTGTTCAGAAGACTGGAAGATTACCCTAATCTCATTATCCCTGCCTTCATCTTCTTAATGACCGGCGTGCTGACCATCATCTTCTCCGTACTGGCTACCCGTCCTAATATCAACGTTGGTAAGTTCACCAAAGCGGATATTGACAGTAAAAAGACCAACCTGCTGTTCTTTGGCAACTTCCATAAGATGTCTCTGGATGAATATACCTGGGGGATGACCGAGATGATGAAAGATAACGAATATGTATATGGCAGCATGATCCAGGATATCTATCACCTGGGTGTGGTGCTTGGCAAGAAATACAAACAGCTGCGTATTGCCTATAACATCTTTATGTTTGGACTGATCATCTCCGTAGCAGCGTTCCTGATAGCAGCATTATTTTTTCCGGTGAAGAACTAAGCATGAGTAACAAGACGATTTCTATGAATGTACCGTTATATGACCGTGACCTGAGCTGGTTGTCGTTCAACTACCGCGTACTGTGTATGGCAAGAGATGAGAAAGTGCCTTTGTACGAACGGATCAAGTTCCTCTCTATCTTCTCCTCTAACCTCGATGAATTCTTTAGAGTACGTATGCCGGCTGTGCTGGCTGTGAATAAAGTACTGGATAACAATCCGGCTGCTGCCGGAGAGGAGATCATTTCTCCGGATACCCTGCCCGCTATACAGGCAGAGATCAACAGGCAGCTGGGCGTGTTCGGACAGACGCTGACCGGACAGCTGTTACCCGCCCTTGGGAGTTACAACATACATCTCTATTATAACGAACCTATCCATACGCAACACCATGAGCACCTGCGGGAATATTTCCTGACACGGGTACTCAGCTTCCTGCAACCGCTCTGGTTGCGTAAAAAGAAACCGGAAGAAGTATTCCTGGAGAATAACCAGTTATACCTCGTGGTGTCTGTGACAGAAGATAGCGCTCCGGATATGCAGCAGTATGCACTGGTGAACATTCCAAGTGCATTCATGCCCCGTTTTATTGAGCTGCCGGCCCTGGACAATGTCTATTACATTGCCATGCTGGATGATGTGATCAGGGATAATATCGGCTTCCTGTTCCCGGGTTATACCGTTAACGGTTGCTATAGTATCAAGATCACCAGGGATGCCGAGACGGATATGAATGAGCTGGCCAATGATATCCTTGAGCAGGTCGAGACCATGATCGTAAAACGTGAACTGGGTATCCCTACCCGTTTCCTGTTTGATGCGGCCATGCCACTGGCCCTGCGGAAGCTACTGGCCGTCTACTTCCATATATTGCCGGAAGAGATGGTGGAAGGCGGCAGGTACCATAACCTGAAGGACCTGGCCGATCTGCCGATGCCGGTAAAATCTCCCGCATTTGCTTATCCTAAACAAGCCTCCCTGCCGGAATCGTCCCTGGAAAGTACACCCCGTTTACTGGAGGAGGTCATGAAGCGGGATATTCTCCTGCATGCGCCTTACCAGCGTTATGACTATATCCTGCGCTTCTTCAATGAAGCTGCTGTCGATCCGTCCGTACAGGAGATATACATCACCCTTTACCGTATCGCTTCCAGTTCCCAGATAGCCAATGCACTGATCAGTGCTGCGCATAACGGCAAACAGGTAACGGTATTCGTGGAGTTGAAAGCCCGCTTTGACGAGGCGAACAACATCCGCTGGGCAAAGAAAATGAAGGCGGCAGGCGTAAAGATCATCTATAGCATCCCCGGACTAAAAGTACATGCGAAGATCGCGCTGGTGAAACGCCGTCGTGGATATCAGTGGGATTATGCCGGTCTGATGGCTACAGGCAACTTCAATGAAAGTACGGCCCGTTTCTATACAGACCATGTGCTCATGACCGCTCATCCGGGTATGACGCAGGAACTGGAGTTATTGTTCCTGTACCTGCAGGCAAGAGAACAACCCGCCAAATATAGCTATCTGACCTTTAACCATCTGCTGGTAGCGCAGTTTAACATGATGGCCCGTTTTAAACAGCTGATCAACCGGGAAATTGAAAATGCCCGTGCCGGTAAGCCTGCTAAGATCACCATCAAACTGAATAATCTGCAGGAGAAGGAAATGATCGCAAGCCTATATGCTGCCAGTCAGGAAGGAGTGGAGATCGATCTGATCGTACGCAGCATCTGCTGCCTGGTACCTGATCAGCCGGAAAGCAGTAATATAAGGGTGCGCCGTATTGTGGACCGCTACCTGGAACATGCCAGGGTCTTTATTTTCCATAATAATGGCAACGAAGAGGTCTATATGGGATCGGCCGACTGGATGAACCGTAACCTCCACAGGCGTATAGAAGTGGTCTTCCCGATCTATGATCCGGCATTACAACAGCAACTGAAGGAAATTATCCGCTTACAGCTGGCTGATAATACCAATGCGGTCAGACTTGATGAGAACATCCGTAATATTGAAATAGGACCGGCAGAAGGCGCCCCGCTTGTCAACGCGCAGGCATCTATCTACCAGTATGTACAATCACTGTAAAACAACCTATCCGGCTTATGAAAAAATATCTGTGGCTCCCTGTTGTGTTACTGCTACTGAGTGCTGGCGTGACACATGCACAGGAAAAGCAACACCTTGACCTCGAACATATCTATAATCCTGCCGCTGATGCTGCCGCCGATCTGGCAAAGGCGCAACAGCAGGCAGCGGCGCAGAATAAGCACATCCTGGTGGAGGTTGGTGGTAACTGGTGTATCTGGTGTAAACGTTTTTACAAGATGCTGCACGAAGATTCCACCCTGTTGTCGCAGGCAGAGCATAACTATGTGATCTATTACCTGAACTACAGTAAGGAAAACAAAAACCTGCCCCTCCTGCAGAAGCTGGGATATCCGCAGCGTTTTGGTTTCCCGGTGCTTTTAGTGCTGGATGCAAAAGGTAATCGCCTGCATACACAGAATACCGGCTTACTCGAGGATGCGGACGGTTATGATAAAAAGAAAGTAGCGGATATGCTGAAGCAATGGTCGCCACAGGCACTGAATCCTGCTTTTTATACCAATCAATAAGTCCTTTATGGAGCACACCCCTTTTCCACCAGCTGCCCGGGCGTTCATGCGTTTTGCCGGACAGCCGTTCAGGTTCTCCCTGTATCTGTTCTGGAAACTGCCCATTGCCTGGTTATCAGGCGTCCGTCTGAAACAGCTGACGGAAACGGGGTGTGTGACCGTTATACCCTTTAGGTGGTTATCCCAGAACCCCTTTCGCTCTACTTACTTTGCCTGTCTGGGCATGGCTGCCGAAATGAGCACCGGTTTGCCGGCCATGATGTATATCAGAGGCGCTACTCCCAAACGTGTATCGATGCTGGTAACTGGTATGCAGGCCAGCTTTATAAAAAAAGCGACCGCTAAGACCTGGTTTACCTTTGAGGAAGGGGATATCCTCAGAGAGGCGATCGCACGTACGGCCGCCACCGGCGAACCGGAAACAGTCACCGTTAACAGTATCGGCAGAAGCCACGATGGCACAGTAATTGCCTCGTTTGCTATTACCTGGTCCTTCAAGGGCAAGGCTTGAGTACATATACCATTACAGTTCATTCTTCAATATCACCACATGAAAATTGCATTCCACGGCGCCGCACGTACGGTTACCGGATCAAAGCACCTCATATCTCTTACGAATGGCAAAAAGATATTACTGGATTGCGGTATGTTCCAGGGTATGGGTAGAGAGACTGACGCGATGAATGAAGAATTCGGATTTGACGCTGCCGGCGTGACCCATATGATCCTCTCGCATGCGCATATAGACCACTCCGGGTTGATTCCCCTGCTGGTAAAAAGAGGTTTTAAAGGCACTATTTACTGCACGCCCGCTACAAAAGACCTGACGGAGATCCTGCTGCTGGACTCTGCAAAGATTCAGGAAGACGATACAAAGTTTACCAATAAGAAATTACGCAAGGAAGGCAAACCGGAGATAACACCCTTGTATACCATCGATGATGCGAAGAAAAGCATCAATGCGCTGAAAAAGGTGAACTACAATACCTGGTTCCGGGTGGATGACGATGTGGAAGTCTACTTTACAGATGCGGGACATATCATTGGCAGTGCGTCCGTACACCTGCGTATAACAGAGAATGGCAAGACCTCACAGGTCACGTTCAGTGGCGATATCGGTCGTTATAATGACGCCATACTCCGCTCTCCGGATGTATTCCCGCAGGCAGACTATATCCTGATGGAATCGACCTACGGCAGTACCCTGCACGCAGAAGCGGCTCCTTCAGATGATCTCCTGATAAAATATATACACGACACCTGTAAGGTGAAAAAGGGAAAGCTGATCATACCGGCTTTCAGCGTAGGACGTACACAGGAGCTATTATATGCCCTTAACAGGGCGGAACTGGATGGCAAACTGCCAAAGGTGGACATCTTTGTGGATAGTCCGCTGTCCAGAGAAGCAACCGATGTGGTAAGACACCATCCGGAAACCTTCAACAAGACCGTAAAGAAATTACTGGAACGGGACGATGATCCATTTGACTTCCCTGGTCTGCATTATATCAGTACGGTAGACGAGTCTAAGGCATTGAACTTCCGGGAAGCACCCTGTGTGATCATCTCTGCATCAGGTATGGCGGAAGCGGGCAGGGTAAAACACCATATCGCCAATAATATCAATGACAGCAGAAATACCATCCTGATCGTTGGTTATTGTGAGCCGCAGTCACTGGGCGGCCGTCTGATGAGAGGGGCGAAAGAGGTATCTATTTATGGTACCCGCTATGAGGTAAGGGCAGATGTGGGTGTGATCCGTTCGATGAGTGCACATGGCGACTATGAAGACCTGAGTCAATGGTTGTCCTGTCAGGACCCGAAAGAAGTGAAGAAGTTATTCCTGGTACATGGTGAATATGAGGTACAGACTATTTTCCGCAATTGGCTGCTGAAGAAAGGATTTCAGGATATCGAGATCCCCGAACGGCATTCGGAAGTGGGATTGGGCTAATCACTCAAAGGCATAAAAAAAGCGTCCGCCAACCGGCGGACGCTTTTTTTATTGATTAGTTCTTAGTTCTTTAACTCGGTGGCTACTTTCTTCATAAACTCACTCTGTTTCAGCAAAGCGGTCTTTTTATCAGGCGTAGCAAGCGCAGCTTTTTCTTCTTTGTTTCTGGCGATAGGTTGCAGGATACTTACCAGGTAGTTGTTGACCATCTTGTTATTGAATAGGAGGGCCATCTTCTTGATATCTTCCACACCCTGCAGTACCTGATCGGTATTATCCACAATGCTGAGGATAGAAAGGTACTGGATCGCAGCTTCCAGTTTATCCTGTCCGCTGGTCTCATTGAAGGTCTTCGCAAAGAAAGCGACATCGCTTTCGTTACCTTTTTGAGCATAGATGGTAGTGATCGCGTTGCTCAGCGCACCTTTGGAGTCAGCTTCCATCTGTTTTGCCAGGGTATAGGCCTTGTCCAGGTTCAATACCCCCAGGCTTTCCAGGGCAGCACCTGCGGCAGCATAGGAACGGTCCTTCACAGCAGCTTCGAAGACCGGCGCCAGCGCAGGGTCTTTCAGAGAACCGAGTTGACCCAGGGCAGCTGCACGTACGGTTGAATTGTCATCTTTCTTTGCCAGTTCCTGTAAGGTAGCGAAAGCAGCTTCCTTCACCACAGGATCGGACAGTTTCAGACCACCGATCGCCATTGCACGCAGACCGTAGAATTTATCTTTCAGGGCAGTTATGACAACTTTCAGTGCAGCAGGATTGGTGCTCTGTTCTTTCAGGCAGGCTTCGATCGCTTCACGACGGTCCTGGAATTCCGGGGCGTGTGCATACTGGAAAATATAACTGTTGATATCTCTGTGTTCTTTTCTCTCCGCCAGCAAGACTTTATCACCGTCAAAGTTCACCAGATCAGGTTTGGTAGCGCAAGGCAGGGTGAATGTGCTGGTTTTATCGAAGATGGTCACCTGGTGACGGACTTTCTTACCACCTGCATAGATATCGATAGCTACCGGTAACTGGAAGAGCTTATTGCCTTCCTGTTGCTGTTCTACGGTAACGGTGACGGTCTTATTAGCTTCATTAAAGGTGGACTTGATGTCCAGTACAGGGTAACCCTGACCATAATACCATTGGTTGAAGAACCAGTTCAGGTCCTGACCGCTCACTTCTTCAAAAGCCAGGCGGAGCTGGTGTGCTTCAGCGGATTTGAAGGCGTTCGTTTTCAGGTAGAGGTTCAGCGATTTGAAGAAGGCGCTGTCACCTACTACATTGCGCAACATGTGAAGGATACGACCACCTTTCTGGTAGCTGATCGCGTCGAACATGTCTTCTTTATCATGGTAATGGAAACGTACCAGGTCTCTGTCGCCGGAGTACTGGGCAAATTTCTCATAGCTCTGCATGGCTTTATAAGCATGATCATCCGCGGCATCCTTACCATATTTATAAGCCATCCACAGGTATTCGCTATAGTCGGCAAAAGATTCGTTCAGGGTCAGGTTGCTCCAGGACTCTGCTGTCACCAGGTCACCAAACCAGTGGTGGAACAGTTCGTGGGCAACTACCGCTTCATTATAGTTGTTGTTGTCCAGGAGTTCCCTGTCAGTTTTTTGCAGGAAGTCGCCGTGGATGGTTGCGGTGGTATTTTCCATTGCGCCGGAAACGTAGTCCCTTACTACTACCTGGGAGTATTTAGCCCATGGATAATCATAACCCAGCAGGTTAGAGTAGAAGGTCATCATTTCAGGCGTATTACCGAAGATGGCTTTTGCATAAGGAGCATATGCCTTCTCTACATAATAATTCACCTCTTTGCCTTTCCACTGGTCTTTGATGATGGCGAAGTCGCCTACTGCCATCATGAACAGGTAAGGAGAGTGAGGCAGGTCCATTTTCCAGTTATCGGTACGGGTGCCGTCAGGGTTGTTTTTCTGACTGACCAGTTTACCGTTGGAAAGGGTCGCGTATTTTTTATCAACTGTGATGCTGATCTCTTCAGTGGTCTTCTGATAGGTACGATCTATCGTAGGGAACCAGGCGGAGCTGGATTCTGTTTCACCCTGTGTCCAGATCTGTACTGGTTTGTTGGCGATAGCACTGTCCGGGTTGATAAAATACAGCCCTTTTGCGTCGGTGATAGCGGAGCTGCCTTCGGATTTTACTTCTTCAGGACGGGCTACGTAATCTATATAAACAACAAATGATTCTGTTCTCTGGTAAGGTTTATCCAGCGCAATGTGCAGCTGTAAGCTGTCATAGGTGAATTTCAACGGCACGTTCTTACCTGCTTTTACGATGGCCACCTGCTTGATATCCATTGCTTTAGCGTCAAGGGTAAGGGAGTCGGTGGTGTAAAAGTGAGGTTTCAGCGTAAGCCAGGCTTTACCGAATAAGTATCTTTTGGCATAATCGAAACGAACATCCAGTTTAGTGTGCGTCAGGTCATGCACTTTTGTAGCGGTGGCGCGGTAGATTTTGAGGGCGGGATCTTCTTGTTGTGAAGGGGCCTGTTGAGCAGCGGCTGGCGTATAGTAAATTATACCGGTAAGACCTGCTAACAGTACACTTTTAAGCGTGTGCTTCAAAGGTTTGAACATGATTATTAACTATTTTAAGCCACGAATTAACAGGATTTATCACAAATAATTGTTATTCGGGCTGTTAATATTAAACAAATCATGATAATTGGCTATTATTCGGGATCATTCGCAAAGCCCCCGCCTGGTAACTGTTTAAAAATGCTATTTTTGTTCCGATACAGCTAAAACCATGTTATGATAAAAGCTATTGTGAATGGCGATCTGTCTTTTAAAGTCGCAACCGATAAAGATGCAATTACTTGTGATGAGCAACCGGTGAATTGGTCGGAGATATCATTACCAGGTGGTAATCATAGTGTTATATTAAATGAGAAGAGCTATATAGCACAGGTAGCTAAGATAGACCGGGACACAAAAACGGTTACTATTATAATAGATCAGCAGGAATACGAGGTGGTCATAGAAGAACCGATCGATCAGTTGCTGGCAGAGATGGGAATGAAGGACGCGTTGAGCCGGAAGGTGAATGACCTGAAGGCGCCTATGCCGGGATTGGTGCTGAAGGTACTGGTAGAACCGGGACAGGAGATAAAGAAAGGCGATCCGGTATTGATACTGGAAGCGATGAAGATGGAGAATGTCTTTAAAGCCGCGGCAGATGCAGTGGTAAAAGAAGTAAAGGTAAAAGAGCGTACGGCAGTAGAGAAAGGAGAGGTACTGGTTATCTTGGAATAGATTTTGTAATTATTAAATCAATATAAAGCGATCAGGAATGACGGACTCGTCCGTCATTCGTAGTTATTTAAGTAATGTGTATGCTGCAATTTTTAAAGAGATCTTTTTTCACACTGTTCTTCCTTGGGATGGCATTACATATGTCGGCTCAGGATCAGCAGTATTTTGTGTATATACAAAGTGAAAGGTCCCAGCCTTTTTATGTAAGATATGATGGTAAGTTGCTCCCGTCTTCGGACAGGGGGTATCTCATACTTTCCAAAATGCCTGCCGGTACCGCATCCCTGCGTATTGGTCTGGCGAAGAGCGATGCGCCTGAGCGTGAGTACCAGGTACGTATCACAGGTCCTGCGGACCAGGGATTTCTGTTGAAGCAGGATGGCGACAGGGGATATGCCCTGTTCAATCTGCAGACTTTTGCGGTGACCAGACCGTCGGCAGGTAAACCTAAAGAGGCTGTAGCAGCTGCGGAAACTCCTGCACAGGAAGCGCCGGTAGCGTCAGAACAGACGCCTCCACCAGCTCCGGTAGCGGAAGTAGCAGTGACTACACCTGCACCTGAAGTGACACCGGCGCCTAAGACAGCAGCAGCGGATTCACCATTGGTGCCGGCACCGCCGGTACCCGTCGCTTCTGACGATGAGAAGAATCAGCAGATGATGGCGTCTTTGAAGAAAGATCTTGATTCTACTTTCCCTTCAAAATCGGGGGTGACGGTAGGACCAGGTACCCGTCCGGTAAATCCGGTGACACCGCCTCCCGTTAAACAGACCAATAAATTCTCCCAGGCGCTGGATAGGGTGGTAAGTGATGATCGTCCGGATGATATAGAGCCGGAACAGCCTAAAGCGCCGGTAACGGCAGCTGCTCCCGTAGATAGTGCTAAAAAGGTGGCGCCTGCAGAAGTGGCGCCGGAAGCGCCGAAGAAGAAAAGGAAAAGACGTGAACGTGAGCCGCTGACAGAAGAAGAACAACAACTGGCCAGTGCGATACTGGCTGAAGAGAATAAGGGGGGTGCAACAGACCCTGCAAGTGTTCCGCCGGCAACGACGGAAGCTACAGCAACACCGGCGCCTGTACAGGATACGCCGGCAGCTGTTCCTGCAACTGAGCCTGTGAAGGCTGCAATGCCACCAGCAGAGCCAGTGAAAGAAGATGCTACTTCAAAGAAAGATAGGAAGTCGCGTAAGAAGAAAGCAGATGATCCTGCTTTTATAGACTTTATGGATACCGGTGGTCATCAGGCGCCGCCTGCAGGGACACCTGTTCCGGCAGCAACGACCGAAACACCGGCTCCTGCTCCTGTGACAATTCCGGCAGAAGACCCGGCAACAGGAAGTAAAAAGAAAAAGCGTAGTAAGATCGCTGAGAAGATCGATACGATAGATACATCAGAGCGTCCTAATAATGTGGTGAATGATCCGACGGGCTATGAAGTAAGTGATCTGTCCATTGATCATCCGAAAGAAAGTAAAAAGGATAGAAAGAAGAAAAAAGACGCGGAAGAAGTGACGCCGGCTGTAGCTGCTCCTGTAGCAGAACCGGTGACTGATACAAAGTCTTCTTCTGCGCTGAAAATGATCAATTCTGATTGTGGGAAGGTGATGGATGATGAGACGTTCAGGAAAGTACTGAAGAAATTTGCAGCATCTAAAGATGACGACGCGATGATTGAATCGTTCCGTAAGCAGACAAAAGGCTATTGTCTGGAGTCTGCTCAGATCAGGACCATGGTACAGTTGATGAGTACCGACGACTCCAAGTATCGCTTACTGGATCAGGCTTATCCGAAAGCATATCATTCAGATGAGTTTCCGGGAATGGAAAATCTCCTGTCTGATAAATACTACAGGGGACGTTTCAAGGCGATGTTACACAGATAATAAGCTGACTAAAGAATAGAGCGGTCACAAGGTTGTATAACAGCAACTTTGTGACCTTTTTGTTTTTGCGCCTTACCTTCGCGTTTTGCAATTAGTAAATATGAGATACTTTATAGAGGTAGCATACAGGGGTACCAGCTTTGGTGGTTTTCAGGTCCAGGATAACGTGGAAACGGTGCAGTCGGTCGTTGATCATGCGATCAGTACATTAATGCGAGGGACTATTGTAACGACGGGTTCCAGTCGTACAGATGCGGGCGTGCATGCGAGGCAGAACTTCCTGCATTTTGATATGGAGCAGCCATTGCATCCGCAATTTCTCTATAAGGTGAATGCGATACTGCCCCCGGATGTGGTAGCGCGTAATATATATCGTGTAGCGGATGATGCGCATTCGAGGTTTGCGGCATTGAGCCGTTCCTATGAATATACTTTGTATATGGAGAAGGACCCGTTCATGCGGGACAGGGGGTATTTCTTCCCGTATACGCTACAACCGGAGCTGTTGCATGAAGCAGCGGGTGTATTGAGGGAGTACGAGAACTTCATGACGTTCTCAAAGCGGAATACGCAGGTGAAGACGTACAACTGTAATATCATGTCTTCGGAGTGGGAAGTGGGAGCGGACCGTATTGTATATAGGGTGACAGCGAATCGTTTTCTAAGGGGGATGGTTAGGGGAATGGTAGGTACGATGTTGAGAGTAGGACGTGGGAAACTGACGATGGATGGGTTTAGGGAGGCGATAGAGAGCCGTAATTGTGTGAATGCCGATTTCGCGGTACCACCGCAGGGATTGTTTTTGATGAAGGTAGCTTATCCGGAGGGGATGTTAGCGGACAGGGTGCAATAAAAAATATTGCACCTAATGTATTGATAATTAGATAATTAATATAATCGTCACAGTTATCTTTCAAAAAAGATTTGGTAGTGAACAGAAAACTCCTACCTTTGCATCCCGTTTCGATAGAACGAGACGCGGAAAAAGCTCTTCTCAAGTACGAATTTTCTCTCTTTTTTGAATAGATACTGATCGCCCAAAGTGGCAATGGTATTGAGTTTTGAAAGATCATTGCTAAAATGATCGCTAAAAATAAATCTTCAAAAAAGATTTGGTGGAAATGAAAAAGTGACTATCTTTGCAACCCCAACGCAAACGACGCGAAACGGTAGCAAAGAAAAAGCTCTTCAAATAAGTACAGATGTCAGGCGATAAGCGCCACACGGATCGGATCCGGGACATTAACAAACGTTAGACAAACGGTTTAACGGAAGTTCTTTGAAAGAATGGAAACAACAGCAAATTTTAACAGGTAATGTTCAGCGAAAACATTAGATAAATGACGTCTAATTTCGAGAGAAATTACACAGTCAGTATCAAAACTTCTTTACAATGGAG
>Ga0209257_1000282_pt1 | contig 113789 bp, 109 predicted proteins | sample AraplaCvi_mCL_r2_FD_184277 | JGI IMG/M metagenome (GOLD analysis project Ga0209257, IMG submission 184277) | Arabidopsis root microbial communities from North Carolina, USA - plate scrape MF_Cvi_mCL_r2 (SPAdes) (version 2) | ecosystem: Host-associated > Plants > Roots > Endosphere | place...
ACACCGCGTCGGCGTTCTTAATCGCTTCGGCGCCTTCCAGGGTGAAGAACAGCCGGCCTTCGCGGACGTTGCGCGCCACCAGATCGTCCAAGCCCGGCTCGAAGATCGGGATCTCGCCCTTCTCCAGCCGCTCGATCTTGCTCGGATCCTTGTCGATGCACGTCACCACGTGGCCGAAGTCGGCGAAGCACGCCCCCGACACCAGGCCCACATATCCCGTGCCAATCATCGCTACGCGCATTGAAGCATTCCGATCCGAAATGAGCGCCGCGGGGAGCGACGCTTCCGCCTAATCCGTCAATCGCGGCGTCGAGGCAAGCCGCGCGCTCAAAACGCTGAAGCTCGCAACAGGTTGATGACTGCGTAGTTTGGCTTTCAAGCCGGCGCCAAAGTCGCTAGCGAGAGCCGATCGTCTCCCGTGGATCGCTGATGCAAACCGTTCTGGTCACCGGCGGCGCCGGCTATGTCGGCTCGCACACCTGCCTGGCCCTGGCCCAGGCGGGCTTTCGTCCCGTGGTGTTCGACGACCTGTCGAATGGTCACCGGGAGCATGTCCTGTGGGGCCCGCTGGAGGTCGGCGACGTCCGCGACGCTGGTCGACTGGACGCCGTCTTCGCCGCCCACCAGCCTGTGGCCGTCCTGCATTTCGCGGCCCGGATCGAGGTCGGGGAGTCGGTCAAGAACCCTGGCGCATTCTTCGACGTCAATGTCGGCGGCGCCATAGCCCTGATCGAGGCGGCGCGACGGGCCGGGGTCAACGGCCTGGTCTTCTCCTCGACCTGCGCCACCTTCGGCGACCCGGTCCGGTTGCCGATGGCCGAGACCCATCCGCAGGCGCCGCTCAACCCCTATGGCCGTAGCAAGCTGATGGTCGAACAAGCCCTAGCCGACTATGACCGCTATGTCGGCTTCCGCAGTACGGTGATGCGCTATTTCAACGCCGCCGGGGCCGATTTCGAAGGCCGCATCGGCGAGTGGCATGAGCCGGAGACCCACGCCATTCCTCTGGCGATCCAGGTGGCCTTGGGTCAGCGGCCGCACTTCACGATCTTCGGCGAGGACTATGGCACCCGAGATGGCACGGCCGAGCGCGACTATGTCCACGTGCTGGACCTAGCCGACGCCCACGTTCTCGCCGTGCGGCGGCTTCTGGCGGGCGCGTCTTCGGACTCCTACAATCTTGGCGCCGGCGCGGGGACGACGGTGCGCGAGCTGGTCGACGGCGTCGCTCGCGTGGCGGGGGCGCCGCTCGCGGTGCGGGTTGCGCCGCGTCGGGAGGGCGACGCCCCGGCCCTGGTCGCCGACAACGCCAAGGCCCGAGAAAAACTAGGTTGGCGGCCGTCGCGCGATCTCGACGCCATACTGTCCAGCGCCTGGCGCTGGCATAGCGCTCTATCCGCGGGCGGCTAGTTCTGAATTGCGCAGGGAAGAATATACCGACGATTCCGCTCAGTGCGCCTGGCGTTATGTCGCGATCGCCGGAAGTGAAACGGATTATTTGCAACTCCCGCTGTAGCTCTGAGGGGATGTGACCCTTGGGGGGCGTGCGTGCTCAAGTTCCTGACCTGCCTGACGACGCAGCATGATCTGCGCCTGGTGCTTGTCGCCGGCCTCGTCTGCATCGCGGGCTGCTTCACCACGTTCCGCCTGTATTCGCGGATGCGAGGCGCTCGCGGCGTCGTGCGCGCCGCCTGGCTGCTGCTGACGGGCCTGGTGGCCGGCTCCAGCGTTTGGGCCACCCACTTCATCGCCATGGTCGCCTATACGCCGGGCCTGAAGACCGGCTACAGCCCCACCGGCACCCTGATGTCGCTGATGATCGCGGCCCTCTTCATGGCCAGCGGCTTCGCCGTCGCCTCGGCCCAGCGCTCGACGACCAACGACTTCGCCGGCGGGGTCTTGCTGGGCCTGGGCGTGGCGGCCATGCACTATACCGGCATGTCGGCCTTCGTGACCCAGGGCCAGCTGGTCTGGGAGCACGCCACTGTCGGTCTCTCGGCTCTCCTGGGCGTGGCCGGCGCCACGGCCGCTCTGGTGGTCGCCGGCGCCGCCCGCACCATGCAGCGCCAGGCGATGGGCGGCGGCCTGCTGTGCCTGGGCATCGTGGCCCTGCACTTCACCGGCATGTCGGCGATCACCATCGTCCCCGACGCCACGGTCGCCGTGCCCGAGCAGCTGCTGTCGGGCGCCATGCTGACCTTGGCGGTGGTCTCGATCACCAGCATGATCATCCTGGGCGGCCTGGGCGCCGTCGCCATCGAATCCCAGACCTCGCGTTCGGCGCTCGAGCGCATCCGCCGCCTGGCCAACGCCGCCTATGAAGGCCTGGTCGTTGTCCAGTCGGGCAAGATCAACGACGCCAACGCCGCCTTCTGCGAACTGGCCGGCGCGCCGCTGTCAGAACTGGTCGGCCGTCCGCTCTTCGGGGCCATCCTGACCTTCGACGACAAGGTGTCTGCCTACGAGGGCGTGCGCCGCGAAGGCAAGATCCAGCCCGTCGCCGGCGGCCGCGAAATCCCCGTCGAGGTGTTCCAGCGCCTGATGGACGATGGCGCGCGCATCGAGACGACGGGCCTGACCGTCCTGGCCGTCCGCGACCTGCGCGAGCGTCGCGCGGCCGAGGAGAAGATCCGCTACCTGGCCGAACACGACGGCCTGACCGGCCTGCCGAACCGCAATTCGCTGCAAACCCGCTTGGCCGCCGCCGTGGAGCGCGTCGAGGCTTCGGGCGAGAGCCTGTCGGTGATCTGCATCGATCTGGACCATTTCAAGGAAGCGAACGACCAGCATGGCCACCTGGCCGGCGACGCCATCCTGGTCGAGACCGCCCGCCGCCTGCAGTCGGCTGTGCAGGCCCCATCCTTCGCCGCGCGCCTGGGCGGCGACGAGTTCATCGTCGTACAGGTGGCCGGCGGCGACCAGCCGACCGCGGCCGCCGAGCTGTCGGGCCGCCTGATCGATATGCTGTCGGTTCCTGTTCTTTACGAGGGCCAGGAACTGGCCCTGGGCGCCAGCCTGGGCGTCAGCCTCTATCCCGACGACGGCCGCACGGCCGAGGCCCTGATGGCCAATGCCGACATGGCCCTGTACCGCGCCAAGGAAAGCGGCCGTGGCGTTTATCGCTTCTTCAAGCGCGAGATGGACGACAGCATCCGCGAGCGCCGCAACCTGGCCCGCGACCTGCGTCAGGGCATCGCCGACGAGGAGCTGGTGGTTCACTACCAGCCGCTGGCTCGCGCCGCCGACGGCGAAGTCTGCGGCTTCGAGGCCCTGGTTCGCTGGCGGCACCCGACGCGCGGCATGATCCCGCCCTTGGACTTCATCCCGGTGGCCGAGGAGAACGGTCTGATTGGGCCTTTGGGCGACTGGGTGCTGCGCCGCGCCTGCGCCGACGCCGTTTCTTGGGAGAAGCCGCTGCGCATCGCGGTGAACTTGTCGCCGATCCAGCTGCACAATCCGGCGCTTCCCAGCTTGGTGCATGAGGTGCTGATCACCACCGGCCTGTCGCCGTCGCGCCTGGAGCTCGAGATCACGGAAAGCGCCCTGTTCAAGGACTATCAACGGGCGCTGGACAATCTGCGCCGGCTGAAGGCGCTGGGCGTGCGGATCGCCATGGACGACTTCGGCACCGGCTTCTCGTCGCTGTCGACCCTGCAGTCGTTCCCGTTCGACAAGATCAAGATCGACAAGAGCTTCGTCGAGAACATCCATCGCCACGATCGCGCGACCGTCATCGTGCGCGCCGTTCTGGGCCTGGGCCGCAGCCTGGAGATCCCGGTGGTGGCCGAGGGCGTCGAGACCGAGGAACAGATCGTCTTCCTGCGCGGCGAGAACTGCACCGAGCTGCAAGGCTACGCCATCGGCCGTCCGGCTCCGGTCGACGCCCTGACGGCTTGGACCGTGGCCAGCGCCGTGGCGGCGCCGGCCGAACCGCGTCGCAAGGCCAAGCGTTCAGCCTGATCGCGGTTCCGGCGCGGAACCGATTGCGCGGGACCGGAACTCCGTATTCCATGACACGTTAGGCGGTAGCCAAGCGGAGCCTTAGGGCTGCGCTGGGTGTCGGTAGGCGGGGATGTGGCGAGCGTGCTGGGACGGACGGCGATCAGGTTCGTGACGGCGGCCGACCGGCGGGAGCTGCGCTACGGACTGGCCGTGGTGGCGGTGCTGGTGGCTCTGGCCGCTCGGATCGCCGCCGTGCTGGTCAGCGGCGTCCCGATGAACTTTCCCACCTTCTTCGTCGCCGTGCTGGTGGCCGCCATGGTCGGCGGTCTCGGGCCAGGCCTGTTGGCGCTGGCCTTGAGCGCCGGCATCGCCTGGCGCTTCTGGATGTCAGCCGACGGCGCATGGGGGCTGCACACGCGAGAGAGCGTGCAGTTGACCATGTTCGTGCTGTGCGGCGGCCTGATCGTCGTGCTGGTCGAGGCCATGCGGCTGGCCGTGCGTTCGGGCCTCGCCGCTCAGGATCGTTTCCGCACCGCCCAGGAGCTGTCGCTGGACGCCTTCGTGATCCTGGAGCCCGTGCGCGAACGCGGCAAGGTCGTCGACTTCCGCTGGACCTACGCCAATCCTGTGGCCGACTCGATGCGGCCCGCGGGGATCTCGACCCTGCTGGGCCGGCGGATGACGGATGTGTTTCCGAACGAGACCGGGGTCGACATGCTGCAGCGGATGAAGCGGCTGCTGGAGGCAGGCGGACCCGACGATCTGGACGTGCGGCGGGTGATCGACGGCGAGGAGCGCTGGATCCGGTCCAGCGGCGTTCGGCTGGGCGGAGACCTGGCGGTGACGTTCCGCGACGTGACCCAGGAGCGCCGCGCGGCGGCGGCTTTGCGCAGCAGCGAGGAGCTGTTCCGCGGCGTCGCCAACTCGGCCCCGGTGCTGATCTGGGCGACCTCGGCGCGGGGACGGGCCGACTGGTTCAACCAGGCCTGGCTGAACTTCCGGGGGCGGACGCTGGAGCAGGAACTGGGCGAGGGCTGGCTGAGCGGCGTCCATCCCGACGACCTGCAGGCCAGCCTGCGCGCGGTCGACGCGGCGACGGCCAAGCGCGAGCCGTTCAATGTCGCCTTCCGGCTCAAACGGGCTGACGGCGCCTGGCGATGGATCAACAGCGTCGGCGCGCCGCGCTTCGACGAGACCGGCGGCTACCGCGGCTATATCGGCAGCTGCTTCGACTTCACCGAGACGGTCGAAGCGCGCAAGGACCTGGAGGATCGGGTCGCCGAGCGTACCGCGGCGTTGCAGGCCAGCATGGCCGAGACCGCTCGCGCCCAGGCCGCCTTGGCCCAGGCTCAGCGGCTGGAGACCGTCGGCCGCCTGACCGGCGGGGTGGCGCACGATTTCAACAATCTGCTGACGGTGATCGTCGGCGGCCTGGACATGATCCTGCGCCGGCCCGAGGACACCGAGCGCGTGGCGCGCCTCGCCGAGGCGGCCCTGGCGGCGGGGCAGCGCGGCGAGCGCTTGACCCGACAACTGTTGGCCTTCTCGCGGAATCAGGAGCTGAAGCTGGAGGTCGTCGATATCGGCGCTCTGCTGGACCAGGCCGAGCCCCTGCTGCGGCGCGCGGTCGGCGAGGCCATGGCCCTGACGATCCGGCGGGAGGGCGGGAGCGTCCGCTCGCGCGTCGACGCGGCCCAGTTGGAGGCGGCGCTGCTGAACCTGGTGGTCAACGCTGTCGACGCGACCTCGACCGGCGGCGAGATCAGCATCGCGGTCGAACCGGCGACCCTGGCGGCCGGCCAAGTGCTGGACACCGAGCCCGGCGACTATGTCCGCGTCGCGGTCAGCGATACCGGGACAGGCATGCCGCCCGAGGTGCTGGCCCGGGTGTTCGAGCCGTTCTTCACGACCAAGGAAGTCGGCAAGGGCACGGGTCTGGGCCTGGCCCAGGTCTATGGCTTCCTGCGTCAATGTGGCGGCGGCGTCAGCATCGACAGCGTCGAGGGGCGCGGCGCCACGGTCGCGCTCTACCTGCCCGCCACGGAAGCGCCGGCTACGATCGCCGCGGCCACCGCCGCGCCACCGCCCCGCGACCGCCTGCGGGGCGTGCGGGTGCTGCTGGTCGAGGACGACGCGGCGGTGCGCGAGATCACGGACGGCCTGCTGCGCGACCTGGGCTGCGAGGTGACCACGGCCGAGAATGGCGCCTCGGCGTTGGAGGCGCTGGAGGAGGGCGTGGCGTTCGACCTGTTGATGTCCGACATCGTCATGCCGGGCGGCGTCAGCGGGGTGGACCTGGCGCGCTCGGCCTCGACCCACCGGCCGGACATGGCGGTGCTGCTGACCACCGGCTATGCCGGCGACCGCATGGATGTCGCGCCGACCGACCTGCCGTGGCCGATCCTGCGCAAGCCGTTCCAGGTGGACCAACTGGCCAAGGTCGCCTCGGCGTTGCTGGCCGGCCGTGAAGGGACTCCTAAAAAGAAGCCCCGCAAGCGCGGCGCTACCGCCGCCGCCGGCTCGTAGAACCGCCGAGCAACCCGCCCAGCAGGCCGCGCATCAACTCGCGCCCGGCGGTCGAGGCGACGGTCCGGACCAGGGTCGTGGCGAAGGCCTCGGTCATGGTCTGGCGGCTGGAGGCGCGAGGACGGGCGGCGCGGGCCGCGGCGGCTTCCTCGCGTTCGCGGACCTTGGCCTCGGCGGCCTCGCGCTTGTCCTCCTCGGCCTGCTCGCGGGCGGCGTCGGCCTGGCGCTGGGCCTGCTGGGCGCGGCCTTGCAGAATCTCGTAGGCGGAGTCGCGATCGACGGTGGCGTCGTAGATCCCGGCGACCGGGCTCTTGGCCTTGAGGGCGTTGCGCTCGTCCGGCGTCAAGGGGCCCAGGCGCGAAGCCGGCGGGCGGATCAGGGTCTTCTGCACGATGCGAGGCGCCCCCTTTTCGTCCAGGGTCGAGACCAAAGCCTCGCCGACGCCGAGAGCCTGGATGGTCTCGGCGGTGTCGAAGGCGGGATTGACCCGGAACGATTGGGCGGCGGCCTTCAGGCCTTTCTGGTCGGCGGGGGTGTAGGCGCGCAGCGCGTGCTGCACGCGGGCGCCCAGCTGGCCCAGCACCGCGTCCGGAATATCGGCCGGGTTTTGGGTGACGAAATAGATGCCCACGCCCTTGGAGCGGATCAGGCGCACGACCTGCTCGATCTTCTCCAGCAGCGGCTTGGGCGCGTCGTTGAACAGCAGATGGGCCTCGTCGAAGAAGAAGACCAGCTTGGGCTTCTCCGGATCGCCTACCTCGGGCAGCACCTCGAACAGCTCCGACAGCAGCCACAGCAGGAAGGTCGAATACAGCTTCGGCGACTGGATCAGGCGGTCGGCGGCCAGCAGGTTGACGTAGCCGCGGCCGGCCGCGTCGGTGCGCATCAGGTCCGAGAGGTCCAGGGCTGGTTCGCCGAAGAAGTTCTCGGCCCCTTGCGTCTGCAGGGTCAGGAGCTTGCGCTGGATGGCGCCCACCGTGGCCGGCGCGACATTGCCGTACTGGACGCCGATTTCGTCGGCGTGATCAGCCACGTATTTCAGCGCCGCCTGCAGATCCTTCAGGTCCAGCAGCAGCAGGCCGTCCTGGTCGGCGACGTGGAAGGCGATGGTCAGCACGCCCTCCTGTACGTCGTTCAGCTCCAGCAGGCGCGAGAGCAGCAGCGGGCCCATCTCGGAGATGGTGGTGCGGATCGGATGGCCCTTCTGGCCGAACAGGTCCCAGAACATTACCGGCGGCGCGGCCGGCGACAGGGCCAGGTCCATCGACTGGGCTCGGGCCAGCATCTTCTCGTTCGGCGTCCCCGGCATGGCCACGCCGGAGAGATCGCCCTTCACGTCGGCGGCGAAGACGGGCACGCCGGCGTCCGAGAACGCCTGGGCCAGCACCTGCAGGGTGACGGTCTTGCCCGTGCCGGTCGCCCCGGCCACGACCCCGTGCCGATTCGAGCGGTCCAGCCGCTGCGTGACGGGACCTTCGCCCAGGCCGACCAGGATCTCGTCTTCGCCAATGGACAGCGACATGGGCACAAACTCCGTGAAAGCTCGTTCCAAGCCTAACCGGGGCCTTGCGTCGCGCCAATCGGCCTGGGCAATGTCGATCGCGCTCGAGGAGAAGTTTTACAAATGCCGGCCCCCGCTCCGCCCCCTGTCACCACCCGCAACGCGGTGGTGTTCCTGGCCGTCATCGCGGGGGGCGCCGCGCTGTACCTGACACAGGACATCCTGACGCCGCTGGCGCTGGCGGTGTTCCTGGCCGTGATGGTCGACAGCTTCGCCCGAGTGCTGTTGCTGCGCGTGCCCGGCTTTCCCAAGGCGGCGGCGTTGCCAGCGGCGGTGGTTCTGTCGATCCTGCTGTTCGGGATTTCCTTCTGGGTGGTGATCGACAACGGTCGCGGGTTCTTCGACCAGCTGAAGGACTACGCTCCGCGCCTGAACGGCATCATCGCCAAGGTGGCCCACGCCGTGGGCATCCGGATCGCCCCGACTCTTGACAGCCTGATCAACCAGCTCAATCCCAAGGCGTTCATCGGCCAGGCGGCGCAGTCGTTCGGCAATTTCGCCTCCAGCGCCGTGCTGGTGCTGATCTATTTCGGCTTCATCATCGCCTCGCGGCGGGGCTTCGCACGCAAGATCGTCGCGTTGTTCCCGCATCATGCCGAGCGCGAGCAGAACATGAAGCTGTTCCAGCGCATTCGCGACGGGGTGGAGCAATATCTGTGGATCCAGACGGTCACCGGCCTGATGATCGCCGTCGCCGCCTGGGTGGTGATGATGCTGGTGCGGCTGGACAACGCCTTCTTCTGGGCCTTTCTGATCTTCCTGGCCGCCTACATCCCGATCCTGGGCGGGGCGATCGGCTGCTTCCTGCCGCCGCTGTTCGCCCTGGTGCAGTTTCCGGACAGCCTGTGGCCGGCGATCATCCTGTTCGCGGCCCTGCAGGGCATTTTCTTTGTCGTCGGCAATGTCATCCTGCCGCGCATGCAGGGCGACAGCCTGAACATGGACCCGACCGTGGTGCTGCTGTCCCTCGCCGTATGGGGCGCCCTGTGGGGCGTGCCGGGCATGTTCCTGTCCACGCCCCTGACCGTGGCGGTCATGCTGATCCTGGCCCAGTTCGAGGGTTCGCGCTGGATCGCCATCCTGTTGTCCGAGGATGGCGATCCCCAGGGCGAACGGATCCTGTCAGGCAAGGGCCACGGTCCCGCCCCCGACGAGTCGCCGGCCCGGAAAACGTCGAGCCGCAAGACGTAGGTCCGAAAGAAATGCGGACGCCCCTTAAACGCCGGGCCTTGGTCCCTATCTATGCTCTGTCCGGCTCCCCCCACCCGGACAAACCGCAGACCGCGGCAGGCAAGGCCGCCGTCGTCAAAGCGGAAAACGCCCGCCTTCCCCCAGCGCGGGCCCGCGCCGCCGGCTTCCCCCCAGCCGGCGGCGTTTCCGTTTGCGCTGTCATGCGTGAAACCGGCACGAATTCTTTCATATTCCCGACTTAGCGGTTGAAGTAACGCCCTAGGGGGCTAGGTTGCGGCCAAAAATTCGCGAGGAAATCTTATGATCGGCGAAAAAAATGACCTCAAGTCCTCTGAGGCTCCGATCGGCCCGCTGTTAAGCGCGTTCGCCCAGGCGCTGGGGTCGCCTGTCGAGGCGCTGTCGCCCGCCGCGCGCGGCTTCGCCGCCCAGGCCCAGGACGACTGGTCCGCCGAAGAGCTGCCGGGCCTGGACGTCGCCGACGCCGCCCGCGCCCTCGCCGACTTCTGGCGCTTCGGCGAGAGCGCCAAGGACCTGTCCGAACCCGCCATCCGCCTGCGCCGGGCCGAAGGCGGCGAAACCCCCTCCGACCTGCTCGAGATCGTCCAGCCCGACCGGCCGTTCCTGGTCGACAGCATCATGGGCGAGGTGGCCGAGGCCGGCTTCTCGGTGCGGGCCATGTTCCACCCGGTGGCCGACTGCGGCGGCGTTCGCCGCTCGATGATCCAGATCTGGTTGGCCCCGGTCGGTGAAGACCGCGAGATCGCCCTGGTCCAGGGCGTGCGCGAGGCGCTCTCGGACGTCAGCCTGGCCGTGCAGGACTTCGAGGCGATGCGCGCCCTGATGCGCCGCACGATCGACGAGCTGAAGGGCGCCCAGACGCCGGTCTCCGCCGAGGAAAAGACCGAGGACCTTGCCTTCCTCGACTGGCTCGAGGGCGATCACTTCGTGTTCCTGGGCGCGCGTGTCTACGAATATCCCCGCACCACCGACGGCGGTTACGCCGCCGAGGAGCCGCTGTATCAGCCGGAAGGCAGCCTGGGCGTGCTGCGCGATCAGACGCGGACGGTGCTGCGCCGGAGCAGCGAGCCGGCGATCCTGTCGGCCCAGATCCGCACCCACATCGACATCGGCGACCCGATCGTGGTGGCCAAGTCGAACCTGCGCTCGCGGGTCCATCGCCGCGGCTACATGGACTATGTCGGGGTGCGTCGTTACGGTGCCGACGGCAAGGCCTCGGGCGAAGTGCGCTTCGTGGGCCTGTTCACCGCCGAGGCTTATGAGACCCCGGCCCACGAGGTGCCGCTGGTCCGTCGCAAGGTGGCCCACATCCTCTCCCGCGCCGGCAAGGACCCCGACAGCCACAACGGCAAGCGCCTGCGCAACATCCTCGAGACCTGGCCGCGCGACGAGCTGTTCCAGACCGACGAGGCGCAACTGCTGGCGACGGCTCTCGGCGTCCTGCACCTCTATGACCGGCCGCGCGTGAAGCTGTTCACCCGCCGCGACCCGTTCGACCGCTTCATCTCGGTGCTGCTGTTCGTACCGCGCGACCGCTATGACTCCGGCGTCCGCGCTCGGGCCGGCGACATCCTGGCCCAGGCTTTCCGAGGCCGGGTGTCGGCCTATTATCCCAGCTTCTCCGACGCGCCCCTGGCCCGCGTGCACTACATCCTGGGCGTCACGCCCGGCGATCATGCCGAGCCCGACATGGCCGCCGTCGAGGCCGCCATCGCCGAGACCGCCCGCACCTGGGACGACCGCTTCGAAGCCGCCGTACGCGAGGGCCAGGCGGGCCGCGTCGCCCAGATTCTGACCCGCTACGCCGGCGCCTTCCCGCCCGGCTATCGCGACCAGTACGACGCCGAGGAGGCGCTGGCCGACATCCAGGTCATCGACGACCTGGCGGAAGGCGAAGCGGTTCGGGTCCGCGCCTTCCGTCGCTCGGACGACAGCGCGGTGACCTTCCGCTTCAAGCTCTATCGGCCCGGCGCCGCCGCGCCGTTGGCCGACGTGCTGCCGATCCTGGAGCACATGGGCCTGAAGGCCCTGATCGAGGAGGGCTTCAAGGTCTCGCCGGATGGTCAGCCCGTGTGGGTGCACGAGTTCGTCCTGCGCGATGAAGCCGGCGAGCACCTGGTGTTCGCCGACATCAAGCACGCCTTCGAGGCGGCCTTCGTCGCCATCTGGACGGGCCGCGCCGAAAGTGACGGCTTCAACCGCCTGGTGCTGGAACTGGGCATCGGCTGGCGCGAGGCCGCGCTGATCCGCGCGCTCGCCCGCTATCGCCAGCAGTCGGGCCTGGATCCCAGCCAGGGCGTGCAGGAGCAGGCCCTGTCGGATCATCCGGGCGTCGCCCGCCTGATCCTGGACCTGTTCCAGACCAAGTTCGACCCGGCCGTCCGCGCCGATCTCAAGACGCGCCAGGACCAGGCCAAGGCTGTGCAGGCGAAGATTGTCGAGGCGCTGCAGGCCGTGGAAAGCCTGGACGCCGATCGCGTCCTGCGCCGCCTGGCCGCCCTGGTCGGCGCGATCCAGCGGACCAACTTCTACCAGCCGGCCGCCGATGGCGAGCCCAAGCCCTACATCAGCTTCAAGATCGCCTCGCGTGAGCTGGAAGACCTGCCGGCCCCTAAGCCGTTCCGCGAGATCTATGTCTCCGCGCCCCACGTCGAGGGCGTGCACCTGCGTTTCGGCCCCGTCGCGCGCGGCGGCCTGCGCTGGTCGGACCGTCGTGACGACTTCCGCACCGAGGTCCTGGGCCTGGTGAAGGCTCAGCAGGTCAAGAACGCGGTGATCGTGCCGGTCGGTTCAAAGGGCGGCTTCTATCCCAAGCAGCTGCCGCGCGGCGGCGATCGCGACGCCATCCAGGCCGAGGCGATCCGCGCCTACAAGACCTTCCTGTCGGGCCTGCTGGACCTGACCGACAACCTGGACGCCGAAAACAACGTCGTGCCGCCGGCCTCGGTCGTCGTGCATGACGGCGAGGATCCTTACCTGGTCGTGGCCGCCGACAAGGGCACGGCGACCTTCTCCGACATCGCCAACGGCGTGGCCGAGGACTACGGCTTCTGGCTGGGCGACGCCTTCGCGTCTGGCGGTTCGGTCGGCTACGATCACAAGGTCATGGGCATCACCGCCCGCGGCGCCTGGGAAGCGGTCAAGCGCCACTTCCGCGAGCTGGGCAAGGACATCCAGACCGAGACCTTCACCACCGTCGGCGTCGGCGACATGTCGGGCGACGTGTTCGGCAACGGCATGCTGCTGTCCAAGCAGACCAAGCTGCTGGCCGCCTTCGACCACCGCCACATCTTCCTCGACCCGAACCCGGATCCGGCCGCGTCGTGGGAAGAGCGCAGCCGGATGTTCAAGCTGCCGCGCTCGTCGTGGGACGATTACGACAAGAGCAAGATCTCGCAGGGCGGCGGCGTCTTCGCCCGCAGCCTGAAGAGCATCCCGCTCTCCAAGGAGGTCCGCGACCTCTTCGAGATCAAGGCCGAGGCCGTCTCGCCGGCCGAACTGATGACCGCGATCCTGAAGTCCAAGGCCGAGCTTCTGTATCTCGGCGGCATCGGCACCTATGTGAAGGCCAGGGGCGAGAGCAACGCCGACGCCGGCGACAAGGCCAATGACGCGATCCGCATCAACGGCTCTGACCTCCGCGTGAAGGTGGTGGGCGAAGGCGCGAACCTCGGCCTTACCCAGGCGGGCCGCATCGAATTCGCCCAGGGCGGTGGGCGCATCAACACCGACGCCATCGACAATTCGGCCGGCGTCGACAGCTCCGACCACGAGGTCAACATCAAGATCCTGACCGGGATCCTGGAACGGGGCGGCGAGCTCACGAGGGACAGCCGCAACACCTTGCTGGCCTCGATGACCGACGACGTGGCCCACCACGTGCTGGAGCACAATTACGACCAGACCCTGGCGCTCACCCTGCTGGAAAGCGACGCCGCCAGCGAGGTCGACGCACAGATCCGCTACATGGTCGATCTCGAACAGCGTGGCCGCCTCGACCGTCGCGTCGAGGGCCTGCCGACCAATACGGCGCTGCTGGAGCGCAAGGCGTCCAACAAGGGCCTGACCCGGCCTGAACTGGCGGTGCTGCTGGCCTATGGCAAGCTGGATCTCTTCGACGAGATCGTCGCCAGCCACGCGCCGGACGATCCGTGGTTCGAGGCCACCCTGCGCGGCTACTTCCCCAAGGCGCTCGACCAGTACGCCGACGCCATGGGCAAGCACCGGCTGAAGCGCGAGATCATCGCCACGGTGGTGGGCAACCAGATGGTCAACATGTGCGGCCCGACCTTCGTCAGCCGCATGAAGGCCGCGACCGGCGCCGATGTCGGGGCCGTGGTGGTGGGCTTCACCGCCGCCCGCGAGATCCTGGGGATCGATGGGCTGTGGGATCAGGTCAATGCGCTGGACAACAAGGCCTCGGCCGACGGCCAGACCGCGCTGTACAAGGCCCTGGCCTACGCCCTGCGCAGCCTGAGCTTCTGGCTCGCCCGCCGAGCCGTGCGCGACAAGGCGACCGTCAAGCAGCTGGTCGACGCCTACGGCCCGTCGGTGGCCACGCTGAAGGGGCTGGCCCCGGCCATCCTGTCGCCGTTCGAGCAGAAGGCTGTGGCCAAGCGGGTGAAGACCTACGCCGCCGACGGCGCGCCGGAAGCCCTGGCCCAGGCCGTGGCGGCCCTGCAGCCGCTGACCACGGCCGCCGACCTGGTCGACCTGGCCAGCGCCTCCAGCTGGAGCGTCGAGAACGTCGCCCGTCTGTACCATCAGGTCGGGGCGGCCTTCGGCTTTGACCGCCTGCGCGGCGCGGCCGGTTCGTTCGTCGGCGGCGACAGCTTCGAACGCCTGGCGGTCCGTCGCCTGATCGAGGACATGCTGACCGAGCAGACGGCGATCACGGAGGCGGTGCTGAAGTTCGCCGCCAACGCCCAGGCCGGCGAGGACGAGGGCGCGGCCAAGTCCGCCATCTCGTCCTGGGCCGCCCTGCGCGGCGACCGCCCCCGGGCGGTCAAGCGCACGATCGAGGACATCGAGCAAGCCGGCGGCGGCTGGACCTTCGCCAAGCTGACCATCGCCAACGCCGCCCTGCGCGAGCTGTCCACGGCCGCTTAAGGACTGGTTCCTCCGCCTCCGCTCCCTTAGGGGTGGAGGCGGAGAGGGAGCGCACAGCGTATGGACCAGGGTGATCGCCGGCGCGCGGCGTGGGCGCTCTACGAGTGGGCGCAGCAGCCGTACTGGGCGCTGATCGCGACCTTCATCTTCACGCCCTATTTCGCCGCCGGCTTCGTCGGCGACGCGGTGCGGGGGCAGAGCCTGCTGGGCTATGCCGGCGTTGTCTCGGGCCTGGCCATCGCCATCCTCAGCCCCCTGGTCGGGGCCAATGTCGACGCCCGGCGCAATCCGCGGGCCTGGCTGGTCGGCCTGGCCTTTCCGTTCGTCATCGCCAGCGCCGGCCTGTGGCTGGCCGCCCCCGGCGAGACCGACCGCATCCCGTTGATCCTGGCCTGCCTGGTCGTGGCCGGCGTGGCGGCCGAACTGGGGGTGACGGTGATGAACGCCCTGCTGCCGGCGGTGGCCAAGCCCGGTCAGCTGGGACGCCTGTCCGGCACCGCCTGGGCGCTGGCTTACGTCGGAGCGCTGGTCACCCTGTTTATCGTTCTCTTCTGCTTCTCGCTGCCCAAGGTCCCGATGCTGGGCCTGTCCAAGGCCCTGCACGAGCCCGACCGCATCGTCGGGCCGCTGGTGGCCCTGTGGTTCCTGGCCTTCGCCTGGCCGCTGATGCTGATCGCGCCCCGGCCGCCGGAGAGCAGCGACGAGAGGCCGCTGGCCCAGCTGTGGGAGACGATCCGCAGCCTGCCCAGCCGCCCGCATATGGCCCGCTTCCTGATCGGCCGGATGCTGCTGGGCGATGGCATTTCCAGCTTCATCGCGTTCGGCGGGGTGCTGGCGGCGGGCCTGTTCGGCTGGACGACGACGCAGCTGGGCCTCTATGCGATCCTGCTGTCGGTGGCCGCGGGGATCGGGACCTTCATCGGCGGGCGGGTCGACCAGAAGATCGGCTCGAAGGCCACCGTGCTGGTCGCCACCGCCGTCATCCTGTTCGGCGCTGTGGGCGTCGGGCTGGTGGGTAAGGATACGCTGTTCTTCCTGGTCCCCGTGGCTCCCGCCCAGCCCGGCGGCGCGCTGTTCGCCAGCACGCCCGAGCGGATGTTCCTGTTTTTCTCCCTGTTCGTCGGCCTGACCTTCGGCCCGGCCCAGTCGTCCCTGCGCGCCTGGATGGCCGAGCTGGCCCCGGCCGGCGAGACGGGGCGGTGGTTCGGCCTCTACGCCCTGTCCGGCAAGGCCACGGCGTTCCTGGCGCCGCTGGTCATCGCCGTCGGCACCCGACTGGTCGGCGACCAGCGCATCGCCGTCGTCGTCTCGGCCGTCTTCATGGCCCTGGGCGCGATCGTCCTGGCCAAGGCGCCCCGCCGCGCCCCTTAGACGCAGGCTTTCAGCGCCCCGCCGAAGTAGGTCTGCACCTGTTCGAACAGGTCGGGCCGGTAGCGGGCCCGGGGGTCGTTGGCCTTGTCGTCGTCGAAGGCGTGGGTGGCGTCGGGCAGGAACATCTGGTCGACCGCCAGGCCGTCGCGCGCCAGCCGGTCCAAGGCCAGCTTGGGCGCCTTCCAGCCGACCACCTGGTCCTTGCCGGCGAGCACCGACCAGACGGGCGGCGCCTTGTCGCCCCAGCCGTGGCGGGTGGTCAGGGCCGGATAGCCGGCGAACGGATAGACCAGCAGCGTCCCCTTCACCGCCCGCCGCAGGCGCTCCGGGGCGGCGTCGGCCAGGGCGGTGATCATCGGCGCCCGCTCGCCCAGGGCGTAGGCGTCCATGATCGTCCAGCCGCCATGGCTCCAGCCGGCCAGGAAGACCCGAACGGGGTCGGCCCAGGCCTGTCCCTCCAGCCAGGCCAGCATGGCGAAGACGTCGGCCGCCCGTCGGGTCCCGCGCACCCGCAGGCCGGTGCAGACCGTCAGCTTGGCGTCCAGCGGGGTCAGGCCACGGGGCTTCAAGCTGTCGACCACCACGGCCGCCCAGCCCGCCGCGACCGCCGTTCGGGCGTAGTCTTCGAGGAACGGCGTCTTGCCGCCGCAACCGTGCAGGATCAGCGCCACCGGGAAGGGACCCGGGCCCTCGGGCTTGAACACCCGGGAGTGTCGGGCGACCTCCTCGCCCCAGGCGGCGCTGTCCATCAATGTTCCCTCATCAGTGGCGGAACACGCGCACGCCGGTGAAGGCCATGGTCAGGCCCAGCTTGTCGGCCGCGTCGATGACTTCCGGATCTCGCATCGAGCCGCCCGGCTGGATGATCGCCGTGGCCCCGGCCTCGGCGGCCTGGATCAGGCCGTCGGCGAACGGGAAGAAGGCTTCCGAGGCGCAGGCGCAGCCCTTCAGATCGAGGCCGAAATCGGCGGCGCGCAGGGCCGCGATGCGGGCCGAGTCCTTGCGGTTCATCTGGCCGGCCCCGACGCCCAGGGTCTGGCCGGCGCGGGCATAGACGATGGCGTTCGACTTGACGTGCTTGCCCACCGTGAAGGCGAACAGCATGTCGCGGATCTCTTCCTCGGTCGGAGCGCGCTTCGTGACGATCTTCAGGTCCGAGGCCTTGATGCGGGCGTCGTCGCGGGACTGCACCAGGAAGCCGCCGGCCACGCTCTTGAACGTGTCGCCGGTCGACAGCGGATCGGGCAGGCCGCCGGTCACCAGCAGGCGCAGGTTCTTCTTGGCGGCGAAGACGGCTATTGCGTCGTCGTCGGCCTCGGGGGCGATCACCACCTCGGTGAAGATCTCGACCATCTGCAACGCAGCGTCCTTTGTCAGGCGGGTGTTAACCGCCACGATGCCGCCGAAGGCCGAGGTCGGGTCGCAGGCCAGGGCCCGCTCATAGGCCTCGCGCTGGGTCGCGCCGACGGCGACGCCGCATGGATTGGCGTGCTTGATGATCGCCACCGCCGGGCCGGCCGCCGGGTCGAACTCGGCGATCAGCTCGAAGGCCGCGTCGGTGTCGTTGATGTTGTTGTAGCTGAGCTCCTTGCCCTGCAGCTGCCTGGCGGTGGCCACGCCCGGACGCGGGTTGGGGAAAGTGTAGAAAGCGGCCTTCTGGTGCGGGTTCTCGCCGTAGCGCATGGTCTGGCGCAACTCGCCGGCGATGCTCTTGCGGGCCGGGAAGTCCTGGCCCAGCGCCTGAGCGAACCAGGCCGAGATGGCGGCGTCATAGGCCGCCGTGCGGGCATAGGCGCGGGCCGCCAGCTGCTGGCGCAAAGCAAGGGTCGTCCCGCCGGCCTTCAGGGCTTCCAGCACCTCGGCGAGGTCGGCGGGGTCGGTGCAGACGGCGACATAGCCGTGGTTCTTGGCCGCCGAGCGGATCATGGCCGGGCCGCCGATGTCGATGTTCTCGACGCATTCGGCATAGGACCCGCCCTTCGCGACGGTGGCCTCGAACGGATAGAGGTTCACATAGAGGATATCGATGCCGCCGATGCCGTGGTCGGTCATGGCCTGCGCGTGCTCCGGCGCATCCCGGACGCCCAGCAGGCCGCCATGCACCACCGGGTGCAGGGTCTTGACGCGGCCGTCCATCATCTCGGGGAAGCCGGTCAGGTCCGAGACGTCCTTCACGGGGATCCCGGCCGCGGCGATCGCGGCCTTGGTGCCGCCGGTCGAGACCAGTTCGACGCCGGCGGCGTGCAGGACCTGGGCGGCCTCGACCAGGCCGGTCTTGTCGGAGACCGACAGCAGGGCGCGCTTGGGGGCGACGAGATCGGGGGCGGACGGATAGTCGGGGGCGGCGGGCACGGCGGACTCCAGGTCTGTGGTTGTCAGAGGGAGCCCAGGCGCGCGGCTTATGATGTCCACGCTCCCCGATGGTTGCCCATCACTAGCGCCAGTCACGCGAACGGGGCGGAAAATACGGGGGCCGGCGGGGGAGTCAATGCACGGCGCCGCATCTCTCCTCCCCCGCTGGGGGAGGTGGCCCGGAGGGTCGGAGGGGGCAGCTCGGCGCTGGCGGTGCTGCCCCCTCAGTCGGCTCCGCCGACAGCTCCCCCAGCAGGGGGAGCAGATTTGAGGGCGCACGTCCGCCGCTTCACGCGATCGCTCGCCGAAGGCATCTGGGGAGGCGCGTAAAATCGACAAGCGGTTGATTTCGCTAGAGTCGATCTTGCGGATTCCGAGGATACAGGCGCTCCAATCCCCATACTTGCCCCTCCGCGCCTGGCGGCGCTCCTCCCCCCGAGAGGGAAGACGGATCACCTTCCGCCCCCTCCGGGGGCGGACGACCACGCGCAGCGTGGTCAGGTGGGGGCCTGCGGCGCTGGCCGATTGAAACGCCTTCCGCCCGGGAAGAGCGCCCACCTTACATCTCACGGCGAGACGATCGCAGGGCTGATCAGGCCACTCAAGGACGACGCTCCGCGTCGCCGCGCAGCGGTCGCCGAGGCGACCCTCCTAACCCCCAACCCTCTCCCGCACCGCCCTAAACACCATCGCCATCTCGATATGCGTCTGCACGTACCCGTGCTCGAACAGGTACGTCAGCATCCGGTCGTAGGCGTCGTCATAGTCCGCCATCGCCACGCTGCCCGGCGCGCGGGCCTCGCGCGTCAGCAGCGCCAGCAGGTCCGGCGCGTCGGCCGTCAGGGCGGCCAGCACCTCGGAGATCTCGTCGTCCGTGTACTCCGGCGCCGGCCGCGCCCGGCCGGGGTCGATCGGCGGCATGCGGGAGAAGCCCATCGGCGTTAACCCTCGGCCCGGGTCAGCTTCCAGCGGATCTTGGCCCCGACCTCGGGACGGACCTGGCTCTTGAGTACGATCTGGCCGGCCTTGCGGGCCAGGCCGTGGTCGAAGTGGGCCGAGGGGGCGATCTCGACGTCCACCGCGTCGTTCCTCAGCCACCAGCCGATGTTGTTGGGCCCGCGGATCAGCACGCTCTTGCCGTCGCGTGCGATCGAGGCGCGGGCCTCGGGGTGCAGGTGGAAGCGCACGGCGAAGGGCAGGTAGCGCCTCGGGCCGTCCGCGGCGGCCGGGTCGGCGTTGAGCGGCGTCAGGCTGTCCTCGCCGCGCAGCTCGTCGGCGACGGCGTCCAGAAACAGGCGGCGGGCGTGCCGCAGGCCGACATGGCGCCAGCCGTCATGGACGATGTCCAGCCAGACGCCGCCGACGTCGTCGTGACGCTTGGCCTCGACCTTGGCGGCGCCGTCGACCAGCCAGGGGCCGAGGGCGCGGGCGCGGAAGCCCGAGAGCGGGCGGCCGGCCGAGCCGTCGCCGACGCTGACCGTCGAGGCCGCGTCGCTGAGGCGGAAGGCGTGGGCGCCGGCGGCCTCGGGGCTCCAGCCGCAGCTGGTGATCAGGCGGTCCTTGGCGCAGACGATCTCGACGGCGGCCGGCTGGGCGCAGGCGGCGACCGAGAGGGGGCCCAGCGGCGGGCGGCCGGCGTCGGCGATGACCTCCAGACTTCCGCCGACCATCTTCTGGAAGCCGCTGTGCGGCGCGGCGTTCAGCGGGCGCGGGCCGGCGTCGTCATGGGCCAGGGCGGCGGCGATGCGCTGCGGGCCGATGGCCTCGCCGCCGTGAAAGGCCGCCAGATGGCCGTCGCCCAGGGTGAAGAAGCGGGTGGCGGTCGACAGGCGGTCGATGGCGCGGGAGAGGGTCTCGGGGCTGGGGCGGCCGCGCTGGCCCAAGGCGTCGTCCAGGGTCAGGAGGTCGAACAGCAGCTCGACCCCGGCCTCGGGCGAACGGGTGGCGTGGCCGCCGTCGGCCAGGACCATCTGGTCGATGTGGCGGCTGATGGCCTTGATCCCCTGGTCAATGATCCGCTCGCCCGGCTTGCCGGCCAGGGCGCAGCCGGCGACCGTGGCGGCGACGGCGCGCTCCAGGGCGCGTTCGGCGCTTCGGGTGATCTCCAGCAGGTGGCGGGCCTGGCGGGCCAGGTCGCGGGTCAGGTCGGCGATCTCGGCGTCGCTGCCCTCGGTGGCCAGGGCCTTGGCGGCGCAGGCCAGGTGGAAGACCCGGCGCTCGATGCACTCGGGGCCCCAGGAAAAGGCGTTCCACTGGCCGAACACCCGCCGCCAGTCGTCCAGCAGGCGCAGGGCCCGGCGGGCGCCGTCCGAGCCGGCGGCGGTCAGGTCGGGCAGCCAGTCGAAGCGGTGCAGGCTAACGGCGAAGCGGCGCGAGGGGCTGGCGGTGTCGAACGGGTCGCCCTCGGCGCCCAGGCGCAGGCTGCCGCCGTCCAGGGTCAGGGTCCCGGTCAGGATCTTCAGGCCGTGGGTGGCGTCGGTGGGGCGCGGGTCGCGGGGACGGGCGGCCAGGCCTTCGGGGCGGGGATAGGCGATGGCAAGGCGGTGCGGGCCCGAACCGAACCACTCGCGCTCGACATGGCCGCCGATCTCGGCGGCCAGCGCCGTCCACAGGACGCCGCCGCGCCCTTTCCACGCCAAGGGGGGCGCGTTGGATCTAGAGCCGTTGGCGGAACGCTTGACGGCCATCGCTTGCGATCAGCCGCCCTTCAACGCGCGGATGTTGTCGGCATAGGCGCCGGGGCCGCCCTTGAACACCGCCGAGCCGGCCACGAGGGCGGTGGCGCCGGCGGCCACGCATTGCGGGGCGGTGACCGGGGTCACGCCGCCGTCGACCTCGATGATGATGGGCAGGCCGGCCTTGTCGACCAGCTTGCGCAGCGCCTCGACCTTGCGCAGTTGGCCGGGGATGAAGCTCTGGCCGCCGAAGCCGGGGTTCACCGACATGACCAGCAGCAGGTCGACGTCCTCCAGGATCCACTCGACGTGGTCGAGGCCGGTCGACGGGTTGAAGACGACGCCGGCCTTGGCCCCCAGCTCGCGGATCCGCTTGAGCGAGCGGTGCAGGTGCGGACCGGCTTCCGGATGGATGCTGATGAGGTCGGCCCCGGCGGCGCGGAAGGCCTCCAGATACGGATCGGCCGGGCTGATCATCAGGTGCACGTCGAACGGAATTTTCGCGTGCGGCCGGATGGCCCGAACGACGTCCGGGCCCAGCGTGATGTTGGGCACAAAATGGCCGTCCATCACGTCGACATGCACCCAGTCGGCGCCGGCCGCCTCGATGGCGGCGACTTCCTGCCCGAGCTTGGCGAAGTCGGAGGCGAGGATGGACGGGGCGATGATCGGCGCGGTCATGGTCCTGGGATAGCCGCCTCGCGCCGATCTGTCAGCCCTTAGGCCTTGCGAAAGCGCGCGGCGAAGAAGCCGTCCTGGCCGCCGTCGCGATGATGTGGCAGCAGGCGCAGGGTCCCGCGAGCGGTTAGGCTGGCCTCGGGCGCGCCGCCTTCGCCGGGCTGGATCGGGTCCAGGACCACGTCCTTGCGGCGGGCCAGAAACGCCTCGACCTGGGCCTCGCCCTCTTCGGGCTCCAGCGAGCAGACGCAATAGACCAGCTGGCCGCCGGGCTTGAGGCGGTCGGCGGCGCTGTCCAGGATCTTCGCCTGCACGGCCGCCAGGCTGGCGACGTCGCCGGGGCGGGCGGCCCACAGCACGTCCGGATGGCGGCGGAAGGTGCCGGTGGCGCTGCACGGGGCGTCCAGCAGGATGGCGTCGAAGGTCCGGTCGTCGGCCCAGACAGCGGCGTCGGCGGCGACGATCTCGGCCTCGAGCCCGGTGCGGGCCAGGTTCTCGGTGACGCGCTTGAGGCGAGCGGCCGAGCGGTCCAGGGCGACCACGCGCGCGCCGGTGGCGGCCAGCTGCAGGGTCTTGCCGCCGGGCGCGGCGCAGAGGTCGAGCACCTGGTCGCCGGGCTTGATCGAGAGCAGGCGGGCGGGGACGGCGGCGGCGGCGTCCTGCACCCACCAGGTCCCGTCCTCGAAGCCGGGCCAGCCGGCCACGTCGCCCTTGCGGCGCAGGCGCAGGGAGCCGCCGTCCAGGACCTCGGCCTCCAGGACCTCGGCCAGGGCGGCCGCGTCGGCGCCCGGCTTGACGGAAAGGTCGGTGGCCGGCTCCAGGGCGATCTGGGCGGCGATCTCGCGGGCCGTGGCCTCGCCGAACGCCGCGACCCAGCGGGCGTAGAGCCAAGGCGGCGCCAGCAGGGTCGGGTCGTCGCTGGGGGGAGCGTCGCGCAGCAGGCCGCGCAGCACCGCGTTGACCAGGCCCTTGAACGGGCGGCTGGCCTTGTTGGCGCCGGCCAGCTCGACCGAGGTGGCCACGGCGGCGAAGGCCGGGACCTCCAGGTGAAAGGCCTGGGCCGCGCCGAGGCGCAGCAGATTCATCACCCGGTCGGGGGGCGCCTTCTGCAGCTTGGCCGCCAGGGCGCGGTCGAGGGGGCCCAGGTGGCGCAGCACGGCCATGGCCAGGGCGCGGGCGAACGCCCGCTCGCGCGGCTCCAGGAAGCGGAAGCCGTTGGCCGAGGCGGCTTCGTCGAGGCCGCCGCGACGCGACAGGGCCGCGTCGATAAGGTTCAGGGCGGCTTCCCGGGCGGGGAGGCCGTCGTTCAGTTCTTGAGTCACCGCCTCGCCGTGCCAAGAGGCGGGCGCGAGCGCAAGCGGATTCGAACGGCGCGGGGCGCGCCCATGGTGGCGAGGCGCCGCCGGACGATGCTAAACTGGTCCTATGTCCGATCTTCCCGAAGCCGCTCCCGAAGTCCCCGGCGCCGCCCCCGGCAAGGCGCTGAGCCCCGCCGCCCGCCGCGCGCTGGAGGAAGCCGCCGCCCGGCGCGCGGCCGAGTCTGCGTCCGCGCTGCCGACGGAGAAGGGCGGCCGCGAAGGTCCCGAGCCGACCCGCTTTGGCGACTGGGAGAAGAAGGGCGTCGCCGTCGACTTCTGAGGGCGGGTCAGGCCGGCGAGGCTTCGGTGGCCGCCGCTTTCGAGAACGGCCGGAACGTCGCCATCACCAGGCAGGCGGCCAGGCCCAGCACGAAGGCGCCGGCGAACATCCAGCCATAGCCGCCGAAGCGATCGTAGATCAGCCCGCCGGTCACCGGGCCCATGGCCATGCCCAACCCGCCGGCCATGGCTACGCCGCCGATCACCGCCCCCATCATGCGCAACGGGAAGTTCTCGCGCACGATGACCGAATACAGGGGCATGACCCCGGCATAGACGAAGCCGAACAGCGCGGCCGCCGCGTAGAAGGCGGGCAACTGGCGGGCCAGCAGATAGACCAGGGCCGCCAAGGCCTGGACCAGCAGGCCGGCGACCAGCACCGGCTTGGCGCCCAGGCGATCGCCCAGCACCCCGAACACGATGCGCCCGCCCAGGCCCGAAAGACCCTCGACGCTGTAGATGGTCACCGCGGCCATCAGCGGGACGCCGCAGGTCACCGCATAGCTGACCGTGTGGAAGATCGGACCGGAATGGGTGGCGCAGCAGAAGAAGTTGGCGGCCAGCAGCACGACGAACTGCGGCGAGCGCAGCGCCTGGGCCAGCGTCATGTCGGGCGCGGCGCCCTTAGCCGGCGCCGTGCGCGGATCCTCCAGGGCGGGCGGTCGGCGGACCAGGAACGACAGCGGAATCATCACGAGGGCGACGACGGCGGCGATGATCAGCAGGGTCATCCTCCAGTCGTGGCGCGTGACCAGCCAGGCGGCCAGCGGCGACATGGTCACCGGCGCCATGCCCATGCCGGCCGAGACCAGCGAGACGGCCAGGCTGCGCTGGGTGTCGAACCAGCCGGTCACGCAGGCCATCATCGGCGCGAAGATGGCCGCCGTGCTGGCGCCGACCAGCAGGCCGAACACCAGCTGGAACTGGACGAGGCTGGTCGCCCGGCTGGCCAGGGCCAGGCTGGCGGCCAGCACCACCGATCCGGTCAGCACGACCAGCCTGGGGCCGAAGCGATCGGAAAGGCCGCCCCAGGCCATGCTGGCCAGGGCCATGGCCAGGAAGCCAATGGTCATGGCCGTCGAGACACCGGTGATCGACCACCCGGTCGCCTGGGCGATAGGCCGCAGCAGCACGGGCAGCGAGAACATGGCGCCGATGGCCACGCAGCCCAGCAGGCCGCCCGTCGCGACGATCACCCAGCGATAGTGAGGCCAAGCCCGCATGAAATCGGCTCCCGAAGAATGACACCAGCCCCAGGACGCATCAGTGGCCGCCGATCCGACAGGCCTTCGGAAAAATTGTCGAGAGCGCTTGGTCGAGGCTAACGTGGCTGTCCGACCCCTTGGAGGCTCCGCCTTGCGCCTGATCGCCACGATGGCCGCGACCGTTTCGGTCGCCCTGCTGCTGACCGCGCCGCCCGTTCTGGCCGCTCCCGCGCGAACCAAGGTCGCCGTCTCGCGCGCACTCGACGCCGGGGCCGTGGCCTCGCCCGATCGCTACGGCGCTCTGGCGGCCCAGGAGATCCTCAAGGCCGGCGGCAACGCGGTCGACGCGGCGGTGGCGACGGGCTTCGCCCTGGCCGTCACCTATCCCGAGGCCGGCAACCTGGGCGGCGGCGGGTTCATGACGCTGTACGTGAACGGCAAGCCCTACTTCCTAGATTATCGCGAAACGGCCCCGGCCGCCGCCTCGGCCGACATGTATCTGGGCCCCGATGGCGAGCCGGTCGCCGGCCTGTCGCTGTTCGGCGCCCGGGCGGTCGGCACTCCCGGCTCGGTGCGGGGCCTGGCCATGGCCCACAAGCGCTTCGGCAAGCTGTCCTGGGCGCGGGTGCTGGCGCCGGCGATCCGCTACGCCCGCGATGGCTTTACGGTGAACGCGCAGTTCGCGGGCATGCTCAGCGATGAGGTCCCGCCGCCGTTCGAGAAGACCAATTTCCGCGCTCACTTCGGGCCCGTGAAGGCCGGGACGCTGTTCAGGCAGCCGCAGCTGGCCGCCACGCTCGCGCGCATCGCCAAGGGCGGCGACCGTGAGTTCTATGAGGGCAAGACCGCCGACCTGCTGGTCGCCCAGATGGCGCGCGGTCCGGTCAAGGGCCTGATCACCAAGGCCGACCTGGCCAACTACAAGGCCGTGTGGCGCGAACCCCTGACAGCGAAGTGGCGGGGCTATGACGTGATCACCGCCCCGCCGCCCAGCTCGGGCGGCGTCGCCCTGATGCAGATGCTGCTGATGAAGCAGGACCTGGCGCCCCGGTTCCAGGGCGTGGGCCTGAACGCGCCGCAGTACGTCCACCTGCTGGCGGAGATCGAAAAGCGCGTCTACGCCGACCGGGCGGAGTATCTGGGCGACCCCGATTTCGTGAAGGTCCCGGTCTCGAACCTGATCGACCCGGCCTATGTGGCGCAGCGGGCGCGGGAGGTCGACCCGGATAAGCCCTCGCCGACCAGGGCGGTGGTCCCGGGCCTGGAGAAGCCGCAGACGACGCACTTCTCGGTGGTCGACCAGTGGGGCAACGCGGTTTCCAACACCTATACCCTGAACGGCTGGTTCGGCTCGGGCGTGGTGGTCGAAGGGGCGGGGTTCATCCTCAATGACGAGATGGACGATTTCTCGGCCAAGCCCGGGGCGCCCAACATGTTTGGCGTGGTCGGCGGAACGGCCAACGCCATCGCGCCGGGCAAACGGCCCCTGTCCTCGATGACCCCCACCATCCTGGTGAAGAACGGGCGGCCGGCCATGGTGATCGGCACGCCGGGCGGGTCGCGGATCTTCACCTGGGTGTTCCAGGTGCTGGCCGATGTCTACGACCACGGCCTGACGCTGAAGGCGGCCCAGAACACGCCGCGTTTCCACCACCAGCTGCTGCCCGAGAACGTGATCTTCTACGAGCCGGCGTATCCGCCGAGCGCGGCCCTGAAGGCGGCGCTGGAGGCGCGCGGTTACCGTTGGGTCGAGGACTTCAGCGGTGACATGGAGGCCATCCAGGTGGTCGGCCGCACGCCCGTGCCTGAAGCCGATCCCCGGGCGCGCGGCGTGGCGCTGGTGGTGAAGTAGCTAACGCCGCAGGAACGGCGGCACCTTGGCTTCCAGGATCCTGATCAGCTCCGGATCCATGAATTCGTAGTCGTCGGGGATGCCCAGTACGATCACGCGGGCGTTCTTCAGATGCGACTTGAAGCGACGCGACAGCTTGTTCCGGTGCGCCTGCTCCATGACCAGGACCAGGTTGGCCCAATCCAGATCCTCGGGCGTCACGGGATTGCCGCAGCCGTCGTCGAGGCCGGCCGAGCTGACCTCTATGCCCGGCCAATTGGCGAAAACCTGCTCAGCCGTGGGGCTGCGCAGCTTGTTCTGACTGCAAACGAAGAGGACGTTCACGCGGTCACAGTCCCGCGATCTCGGCCGCCACCTTCAGCGCCGCCTCGCGCGGGTCGTTGGCCGCCGAGATCGGGCGGCCGCAGACCAGGTGCGTGGCGCCGGCGCGGATGGCGGCCTCGGGCGTGGCGGCGCGGGCCTGGTCGTTCTTGGCCGCCCAGAACGGGCGCACGCCGGGGGTGACGATCAGGAAGTCGGGCCGCCCGGCCGCCTTGGCGATCTCGCGCGCCAGGGCCGCTTCGTGCGGCGACGAGACGATGCCGTCGACGCCGCATTCGATGGCCTGGCGCACGCGCCGATCGACCAGGTCACGAGCCCCGAAGGCGTAACCCATCTCGATCAGGTCGGCGTCTGTCAGGCTGGTCAGGACGGTGACGGCCAGAATCTTCAACGGTGAGTCGCCGCGCGCCTTGACCGCGGCCGCCATCACCTGCGGCTCGGCATGGACGGTCAGCAGATCACAGCCGCTCTGGGCCAGGACGCGGGCCGAGCGCTCGACCGTCGCGCCGATGTCGTGCAGCTTCCAATCGAGGAAGATCTGCTTGCCGCTGGCCTTCAGCTCGCGGGCCAGGGCCATGCCGTCGCTGGCCAGAAGCTCCAGGCCGATCTTGTAGAAGCTGACGGCGTCGCCCAGGCGCTCGACCAGCTGGCGCGCATCGTCGGTCGTGGGCAGGTCGAGCGGCACGATCAGGCGCGGGTCGGCGGTCATGTTGGGTCCCCGGGGTTGGCGCGCGCGGTCGTCCGCCCTAGGAAGGGCGGAGCTCGGGCGCGATTTGAAAGGCGAGGACGTCGAATGGACGAGGCGAAGCTGGCCGTCAACTTCTTCGTGGCCCTGTTCGCCCTGATCGACCCGATCGGCAACGTGCCGCTGTTCGCCGCCGCCACCCTGGGCGCGGCCGCGGCGGGACGGCGGATGGTGGCCGTCTATATCGGCCTGTTCATGACCGCGTTCTTGATCTTCTTCTATTTCACGGGCGTGGGTCTCCTGGCCTTCTTCGGCATTTCGATGCAGGCCTTCCGCATCGCCGGCGGCATCATCCTGTTCATCCTGGGGCTGGACATGGTGCGCGACGACTTCACCACCATGTTCGCCGACGCGGCCGAGGGGATCGAGGACCAGTCGCCGCGCGCCTACGCCAAGAAACGGTTCGAGCGGCTGATCGTGCCGTTCGCCATGCCGCTGCTGATCGGGCCCGGCGCGATCTCGACCGTGATCATCTACGCGGCCGAGGCCCGGCCCCTGGGCCTGGCCGGGGCGGGTATCGGGGTGGCGGTGATCGCCGCCGTCTCGGCGGTGGTCGTGGCCGCCTTCTGGGCCGCGCCGCTGATCAGCCGGGTGCTGGGCCGCATCGGCATGAGCATCGTGGTCCGGGTGCTGGGCCTGATCCTGTGCGCCCTGGCGGTGCAGTTCGTGCTGGTCGGCGTGGGCGACGCCACGCGCGGCCTGATCAACAACGACGCCAAGGCGCCCTACGCCGAGAAGCCGTAAGGGCGTCTGGACACTGGACACTGGCCGGGCGCGAGGCCCATATCCCCGGCATGCATGACGCCGATGTGATCATCGCCGGAGCCGGCATGGCCGGTTCCACCCTGGCCCTGGCCCTGGCCTCCGGCGGTCTCCGGCCGCTGCTGGTCGATCCCCAGCCCTTCGAGGCCCAGCTGGCGCCGACCTTCGACGGGCGCAGCTCGGCGATCGCCTATTCCAGCTTCCGCCAGTGGCGAGCGATCGGGGCGGGCGAGGCCCTGGCGCCTCACGCCCAGCGCATCGAGCAGATCCTGGTCACCGATGGCCGCACGCCGAGCGCGGCGGCCCGCAAGCCTATGCCGGCGTTCCTGCGCTTCGACAGCAGCGAGATCTCCGGCCGCATCGAAGGCGAGCCGCTGGGCTATCTGATCGAGAACCGCCAGATCCGCGCGGCGCTATCCCAGGCGGTGATCGACAGGCAGATCCCCGTCATCGCGCCGATGGCCGCCAAGGCCCTGCGGGTCGAGGGGGGCGCGGCCAGGCTGACCCTCTCGGACGGCCGGGTGCTGTCGGCGCCGCTGGCGGTCAGCGCCGAGGGGCGGGGCTCCGTCCTGCGCCGGGCGGCCGGCATCGGCGACATTGGTTGGAGCTATGGCCAAAGCGGCGTGGTGGCGACAGTACGGATGCAGCGCCCGCACGAGGGCGTGGCCCACGAATATTTCCTGCCCAGCGGGCCGTTCGCCATCCTGCCGCTGACCGACAATCGCGCCAGCCTGGTCTGGACCGAGAGCACGGCGCGCGGCGAGGCCCTGCGCAACGCCTCGCCGGAGGCCTTCCACGCCCACCTGATGCGCCGGTTCGGCGACTTCCTGGGCGAGGTCTCTATCGAGGGGCCGATCTTCGTCTATCCGCTGTCGCTGTCCCTGGCCGAACGCATGGTCGCCCCGCGCCTGGCGCTGATCGGCGACGCCGCCCACGGCGTGCACCCGATCGCCGGGCAGGGGCTGAACTTGGGCCTCAAGGACGCCGCGGCCCTGGCCGAGGTGCTTGTCGAGGCGGTGCGCAACGGCGAGGACATCGGCGCCGAGTCGGTGCTGGAGCGCTACGCCCGCTGGCGGCGGTTCGACACCGTGACCAACGCGCTGGCCTTCGACGCCTTCGTGCGGATCTTCTCGAACGACAACCCGCTGCTGCGCGCCGCGCGCGGGGCGGGTCTGGCGGTGGTCAACCAGATCGCGCCGGCGCGCCGGTTCTTCATGCATGAAGCCGGCGGCGGGGTGGGCGATCTGCCCAAGCTGCTGCGGGGGGCGGCGCTGTAGAAATCGCCTCCCCCATTGGGGGAGGTGGCCCAGAGGGCCGGAGGGGGCAGCTCGGCCTAGGCCTGCGACGCCTCCTCAGTCACTCCGTGACAGCCCCCCGGAGGGGGAGCAGATTCCTTGCCCTTATTCCGCCAGCTCCCGCGCCTCTTCCGGCAGCATGATCGGCACGCCGTCGCGGATCGGATAGGCCAGCTTGGCCGCGCGGCTGATCAGTTCGCCCTTGGCGCGGTCATATTCCAGCGGGCCGCGGGTCACGGGGCACACCAGCACTTCCAGCAGGCGCGGATCGACATCGACGGGGGGCGGAGCGGCTTCGGTCATGACGCCTCTCTACTGGATAGACGTCGGTTCGTCATCGTCCGTTCCGGCGGCGTCGATCTCCAGCAACGCCGTAAGGGTCGCCTTGCGCTCGAAGATCGTCTCGGCCTCGAGTAGGGCCTGCTTCTCCAAGGGATCGAACGGCAGGGCCATGGCCAGGCTGTTGATCAGGGCGTCCGAAGGGGCGCTCTCGGCGTCGCCCCAGTCGATCGCCAAGCCCCGGTGATCCAGGTAGCGGCGCAGGGCCGACAACAGGCGATCGATGTCGGGCGCGGTCCGCTCGCCCACCGCGTCCTCGCGCAGGTCCGGCTCGTAGGGGGTGAAGTCGGCCCGCACCTGACGGTAGGGCGTCCGCACCGGCAGCTCCTCGCCGGCGCGGAAGCGGCAGACTCCGGTCAAGGTGATCAGGTAGCGGCCATCGCTGGTCTCGGCGAAGCTGGTCACCCGTCCGGCGCAACCCACGGGGGCCAGGGGCGGCCGCTGCGGATCGGCGGCCTTTCCCGCCAAAGAAGGCCGTGTCTGGATCATGCCGATGATCCGCTCGCCCGACATGGCGTCGTCCAGCATGTTCAGATACCGCGGCTCGAAGATGTTCAACGGCAGCTGGCCGCCCGGCAGCAGCAGAGCGCCGTCCAGGGGAAACACGGGGATCACCAGCGGGAGGTCGCCAAGCTTGCGATAGTTTGCCGGCATCCGTTGCTCCCTGAGTTCTGGCCTAGCTGAAGAGGATGGTCGACAGCTTGCGCCGACCCTGCTTGGCCACCTCGGAGGTGGGCCCCGCAGCCTCGAAGACGGTCAGCAGCTGCTTGCGCGCCGCGTCGTCGTTCCACGTACGGTCGCGGGCGATGATGGTCAGAAGATGGTCGGCGGCCTCCTGAAGGCGGCCGGTCCCGGCTAGAGCCTTAGCCAGCTCCAGCCGCGCTTCGTGGTCATCCGCGTCGGCGGCCAGGCGCTGCTCGAAGGCGGCGGTCTCTGAGGGCGCGTCCTCCGCCAGGGCCAGGGCGGCGCGGGCGGCGTCCAGGTCGGGGTCCTTGGCGTCGGCCGGGGCCATGGCGACCACCTCGGCCGCGCCTTCCAGATCGCCCCCGATCAGATAGGCGCGCGCCATGCCGCCCAGGGCCTTGACGTTGGTCGGATCGGTATTCAGCGCCTGGGCGAAGGCTTGGGCCGCGCCGCCGACGTCGCCGATCTCCAGGGATTCCTTGCCCAGGGCGATCAGGTCGTCGATGGCGCTGGGGCCGGCCGGACCGGCCAGTTTCTCGACGAAGGCCTTGACCTGGCTTTCGGGCAGGGCGCCCTGGAACGCGTCCACCGGGCGGCCGTCCACGAAGGCGTAGACGGTCGGGATCGACTGCACGCGCAGCTGGCCGGCGAAGCCCGGATTGGCGTCGACGTCGATCTTGACCAGCTTGACCGCGCCGTTGGCGGCGCCGACGACCTTCTCGAGCGCGGGAGTCAGCTGGCGGCACGGGCCGCACCAGGTGGCCCAGAAGTCGACGATGACCGGCTGGGTCTTCGAGGCCTCGATCACGTCGGCCATGAAGCTGGCGTCCGTGCCGTCCTTGATGTGCTCGCTTTTAGCGGGGGGCGCGGGCTTCTCGCCGATCAGGGACATCGGGTCTCTCGTACTCAGGATTGGGGGAACGCTTGAGCCGCCAAGATGGTCCCTCGTGCGGCCGCGCGCAATGTCCAGTTCGCGTGTGGGGCGAACCTAGGCCACCACTTCCATCGCCGCGAAATCCACGATCATCGGCTCGACGCCCAGGGCGCTGAGGAACTTGCGGAAGTCGGCCTGGGACACCGCCGTGGTGGCGTCGTTGCTCAAGGGATGGAAATTGACCGGATCGCTGTGGGCCAGCGCTTTGTCGAGCACGAAGCGCACCCGCCGGCCCGTGTCGTTGATCAGGCCGAAGGCGGTGACCGAGCCCGGCGTCACGCCCAGGGTCTCGACCATCATGTCCTGCGGACCAAACGAGAGCCGGCCCGAGCCGATCACGGGGTGCAGCCTCTTCAGGTCGATGGTCGTCTCGCCCAGGGCCGAGATCAGCCACAGCTGGCCCTTGGCGTCCTTGAGGAACAGGTTCTTGGTGTGGCCGCCGGGCAGGGCCTTCTTGATCTCCAGCCCTTCCTCGACACGGAACACCGGCGGGTGGTCCAGGGTGCTGTGCGAGATTCCGTGGGCCTCGAAAAAGGCGAACAGGTCGGCTCTGGTCTTCATGCGGCTCTACTAGACGGCCCGAGGGCGGCGGGGCTAGAGCTGAGTGAACAAGGGCAGGAACACTGAGCAAAGGACCGGCATGGAACTGGAGTGCTATCCCACCGAGAACCGTCCGCCGGAAATCGTGCCCGGCCGGCCGCAGCGCGCCTGGATGGACCGGTTCGCCGAGCGCCATCCCTATCGCTGCCTGCCGCTGACCATGGCCAACACCACGGGCTGGGACATCATCTGCCCGGTCGGCTTCTCGATGACCTGGGACGGCGGGGCGCACCAGGAGTGCATCAAGTTCCAGCCCGACCATCCGTATCCGGGCTTCACCGACTTCGTGAAGTCGCACTTCACCCGCGGCGTGGTGACCTTCCACACCGGCTATCTGTTCCGCACGCCGCCGGGCTGGTCGCTGATGGCCATGGGCCCGCCCAACCACGTCAAGGACGGCATTCAGCCCCTGGCCGGGGTGATCGAGACCGACTGGCTGCCGTTCCCGTTCACGATGAACTGGATCTTCACCCGGCCCGGCACGGTGCGGTTCGAGAAGGGCGAGACCTTCTGCTTCATCATGCCGATCCAGGACAAGCCGATGGAGGCCTTCCAGCCGGTGATCCGCTCGATGAACTCCAACCCCGACCTGCGCCGCCAGTACGACGTCTGGGCCGAGAAGCGCAGCGAGTTCAACGCCCTGATCTTCAAGCGCGACCCCGAGGCCACCAAGGAGGCCTGGCAGCGCTTCTACTTCAAGGGCGAGTATCCCGAGGAGATCAAGGCCGAGGCCCCCAGCCACCACGTCAACAAGCGCCGGATGAAGTCCCCTAAGCTGGGGGTTTGAGCCAGACCAACCGCACAAACTTCGTGTCATCCCGGCCGAAGCGTAGCGAAGAGCCGGGATCCAGGGGGGTGACGAAGCGCCGTGCGCGCCGCTCCTGGGTCCCGGATCGTCTCTGCAAGGCTTCCGGGATGACACGGGTTTAGCGGATCACCCGCCCAGCATGTTGCCGTAGCCGATCACCACGGTCGCGCCCACCAGCAGGGCCACGCCGGCCCAGACCATGTTGCGGACGGCGGGACGGGCGTCCTTCCACTCCTTGAAGGCGAAGCCCCACAGGGTGCCGAAGATGATGATGCTGGCCATGTGCAGGGTCCAGCTGGAGAAGCCGAACTTGCCCATCTGGCTCTCGCCCATGGTGTAGAAGAAGAACTGGAAATACCAGGCGGTGCCGGCCAGGGCGCACAGCAACCAGTTGGCCAGCATCGGCGGCTTTTCCCCGCCCGCCTCGACCGGCTGGCCCAGCCATTGGCCGGCGGTCTTGTTCTTGACGATCAGATAGCCGCACCAGACGCCGTTGGTGATCAGGCCGCCGAACATCACCAGGCACAGGGCCGGCAAGCCGGTCCATAGAGGGCCGGTGCCGGCCGCGGCCGACAGGGCCTTGATCGGCTCGCCGGCGGCGAGGCCGAAAGCGAAGCAGGCCGACATGATCCCCGAGAAGATCGCCACGGCGACGCCCCTCTTGAAGTCGAACTCGGCGACGGCCTGGGCCTTCTGGTCCGGCGACAGGTCGGCGTCCTTACGGGCCCCGGCCATGGCCACTACGATGATGCCGGCGAGGGTCATCACCAGGCCCAGCAGAATGATCTTGCCTGAGGTCGAGCCCAGCAGGGTTTCGGCGAAGGTCCCGCGCACGATCGGCGGGATCAGAGTGCCGAACACGGTGCACAGGCCCAGCACCACGGCCATGCCCAGCGACAGGCCCAGATAGCGCATGGTCAGGCCGTAGGTCAGGCCGCCGAAGCCCCACAGGATCCCGAACAGCACGCACAGGCCGACCACGTTCGACGGCACCTGGGCCATGACCCCCAGCAGGTCGTGGGTGCGGATCGAGGCGAACAGCCACGGGGCCAGCAGCCAGGAGAAGATTCCCCCGGTCAGCCAGTAGATCTCCCACGACCAGCGCTTCACGCCGCGATAGGGGACATAGAAGCTGGCCGAGGCCAGGCCGCCCAGCCAGTGGAAAAGGACGCCGAGCAGCGGGTTCATGCGCGCGCCTCGCCGGGCGAGGTTTCGATACGCTGCACAGTTTCCTCCATCGCCATTCATCCCGAAATATGGGATGCTTTTCTATATGATGGAGGTTTTTCCGGCCTTGGCTAGTCCAAATAGCGATGCTGGGCGGGCGGGGAGGCTGGATGAGGCGGCGATCAGACCGCCTTTACCGCCCCGACGATCGACTTGACGACCTTCCTGACCAGGACCGGATCGTCGCCCTCGGCCATGATGCGGATCAAGGGCTCGGTGCCCGAGGCGCGCACGACGATGCGGCCGGCGCCGTTCAGCTGGGACTCGCCGTCGGCGATCGCCTCCTTGACGGTCTTGGCCTCCAGCGGCTTGCCGCCGGCGAAGCGGACGTTTTCCAAGAGTTGTGGCACGGGCTCGAACTGGCGGCCCAAGGCGCTCATCGGCTGGCCGCTCTCGATCAGCACGGCCAGCACCTGCAGGGCGGCGATCAGGCCGTCGCCCGTGGTCGAGAAGTCGGACAGGATCAGGTGGCCCGACTGCTCGCCGCCCACATTGAAGCCGCCCTCGCGCATGCGCTGCATGACATAGCGGTCGCCCACGCCGGTGCGCTCGAGCGTCAGGCCCAGGTCCTTCAGGCGACGTTCCAGGCCCAGGTTGGACATGACGGTGGCGACGAGGCCGCCGCCCTTCAGGGCTCCGGCCTTGGCGAAGGCGCCGGCGATGATGGCCATGATCTGGTCGCCGTCGACGACCACGCCCTTTTCGTCGCAGATCACCAGGCGGTCGGCGTCGCCATCCAGGGCGATGCCGATGTCGGCGCGGTACTCGCGGACCATCTTGGCCATGGCCTCGGGGTGGGTCGAGCCGCACTCCTCGTTGATGTTCGTGCCGTCCGGATTGTCGCCCAGGGCGATGACCTCGGCCCCCAGCTCGTAGAGAGCGGTCGGGGCGACCTTGTAGGCTGCCCCGTGGGCGCAATCGATGACGATGCGCAGCCCGGAAAGGTTCAGGTGGCGCGGGAAGGTCGCCTTGACGATCTCGACATAACGGGCCTGGGCGTCGTCGATGCGCTTGACCCGGCCCAGGTCGCGCGGCGCGGCCAGGCCTTCCTGCAGGCCTTCGTCCATCAGGGCCTCGATCTTCAGCTCCTGCTCGTCGGAGAGCTTGTAGCCGTCGGGGCCGAACAGCTTGATGCCGTTGTCGGCGAAATCGTTGTGCGAGGCCGAGATCATCACGCCCAGGTCGGCGCGCATCGAGCGGGTCATCATCGCCACGGCCGGCGTGGGCAGCGGGCCGAACAGCCGCACGTCCATGCCGACGCTGGTGAAGCCGGCGACCAGGGCGGGCTCGATCATGTAGCCCGACAGGCGGGTGTCCTTGCCGATCACCACCAGGTGGCGGCGGTCGTCCTGCGAGCGGAACAGCTTGCCGGCCGCCAGGCCGACGCGCAGGGCCACCTCGGCCGTCATCGGATGCTTGTTGGCCTGGCCCCGGATGCCGTCGGTGCCGAAATAGGCGCGCTTGCTCATGGTCTTCGTCTGGTCTCGTTGGGGCCGCGCTTCGGACTCGAAACGATCCGAAATGCAGATTTATGGGAAGCGTCCTTGAGCGAGTGCTAAAGGCCGCCTTCGAAATCCTCGCGCGGCTAGGGATAATCCTGTCGGCGCGTTCTACAAGGGATCATGGCCCATGTGCGGCATTATCGGCATCGTCGGCAAGCAACCCGTCGCCGAGCGTCTGATCGAGAGCCTCAAGCGGCTGGAGTATCGCGGCTACGACTCCGCTGGGATCGCCGGCGTCGTCGGGGATAAGGTCGAGCGCCGTCGGGCCCAGGGCAAGATCAAGGCCCTGGAAGCGGTCCTCGCGGATCAGCCGTTGGAAGCCGCGACCGGCATCGGCCACACCCGCTGGGCCACGCATGGCGCGCCCAACGTCCAGAACGCCCACCCGCACACCGCCGGCCGCGTCACCCTGGTCCACAACGGCATCATCGAGAACTTCGCCGAGCTGAAGGCCGAGCTGGCCGCCGCCGGCCGAACCTTCTCCAGCGACACCGACACCGAGGTGATCGCTCACCTGATCGACGCCGAGCTGGCCACGGGCCTGGCTCCGCTGGAGGCTTTCAAGGCCACGCTGAACCGGCTGACCGGGGCCTACGCCCTGGCCGTGCTGATCGAGGGCGAGGCGGGTCTGATCCTGGGCGCGCGTCGCGGCAGCCCGCTGGTCGTGGGCGAGGGCCAGGGCGAGATGTTCCTGGGCTCGGACGCCCTGGCGGTGGGGCCCTTCACCAACCGTGTCGTCTATCTGGACGAGGGCGACTACGTGGCCCTGGACCACGACGGCTACCGGATCTTCGACGCTTCGGGCGCGCCGGTGACCCGCGCCGTGCGGGTGGTCCCGACCTCGGCGGTGATGCTGGAAAAGGGTAACTACCGGCATTTCATGGAAAAGGAGATCCATGATCAGCCCGAGGGCTGCCAGCGGACGATCGCGGCCTATGTCGACACCCTGACCGCCCGCGCCGCCGTCCCGGGCGACGTCGACTTCGCCCAGCTGGATCGTATCCAGATCGTCGCCTGCGGCACCTCCTACATCGCCGGCGTCGTCGGCAAGTACCTGATCGAGCAGCTGGCCGACCTGCCGGTCGACGTCGAGATCGCCTCGGAGTTCCGCTATCGCCAGCCGGCCTTGCGGCCGGGTTCGCTGGTCATCGCCATGTCACAGTCGGGCGAGACCGCCGACACCCTGGCGGCGCTGCGCTACTGCAAGGCCAAGGGCATGAAGAGCGCGGTGGTGGTCAACGCCCAGGAATCAACCATGGCCCGCGAGGTCGACGTCGTCTGGCCGATCCACTGCGGTCCCGAGATCGGCGTGGCCTCGACCAAGGCCTTCACCGCCCAGGTCAGCGTGATGATCGCCCTGGCCGTGGCCGCCGCCAAGGCGCGAGGAACGATCGACGCCGCCGAGGAGCAGCGCCTGGTCAAGGTGCTGCTGGAGGCCCCGCGCCTGATCGCCGAGGCCATCGGCCTGGAGGACGCCATCAAGGACATCGCCGCCGACGTCGCCAAGGCCCGCGACGTGCTCTATCTCGGCCGCGGCCCGATGTCGGCCCTGGCCCTGGAAGGTGCGCTGAAGCTGAAGGAGATCAGCTACATCCACGCCGAGGGCTACGCCGCCGGCGAGCTGAAGCATGGTCCGATCGCCCTGGTCGACGACCAGACCCCGATCGTCATCCTGGCGCCGCACGACAGCTATTTCGAAAAGTCGGCCTCGAACATGAGCGAGGTCATGGCCCGGGGCGGCCAGGTGATCTTCATCACCGACACCGAGGGCGTGAAGCACGCGCCGGCGGGCGCCAAGGTGGTGGTGACGGCGCCGGCCTCGGACCCGCTGGTCTCGACCCTGGTGATGTCCGCCCCGATCCAGCTCCTGGCCTACCATGTCGCCGTGGTGAAGGGCGCGGACGTCGACCAGCCGCGCAACCTGGCCAAGTCGGTGACGGTAGAGTAGGGCGTCTGCTCCCCCGCGACGCGGGGGAGGTGATCAGTAAGGCAGCTGATCCGCCGGCGGCGTCGTTCCGGCCGGGGTCTCGGCGGCCGGGCCTTCCGGCGTCGGCGTCGGGTTGATCAGGTCGCCGATCGGGTCGGTCGGGGCGACGGGCGGAGGCTCGACGACGCCGCCCGGGATCGGGGTGGCCTTCAGGCGCGGCAGGGCGGCGGCCATGAAGGTGCGCCAGATCTCGGCCGGAGCGCCGCCGCCGGTGACCCGCTTCATCGGTGTGTTGTCGTCCTTGCCGGTCCAGACGGCGGTGACGAAGCCGCCGGTGTAGCCGACGAACCAGGCGTCCTTGTAGTCGCTGGTCGTGCCGGTCTTGCCGGCGATGTCGTAGCCGGCGACCTTGGCGCGGGCCCCGGTGCCCGAGGCGACGACCTCGCGCATCATCTGGTTCATGTACTGCAGGGCCGGCGAGCCGATCACGGCCGAGCGGGCGGTCTTCTCGACGCCGTGGTCGTACAGGACCTTGCCGCTGGCGGTGCGAATGCGCTCGATGCCGTAGCCCTTGGCCAGGAAGCCGCCGTTCGAGAACGGGGCGTAGGCCTGGGCCATCTCCATGGGGCTGACCTCGACCGCGCCCAGGGCCATCGACGGGTCCAGCTGGATCTTGCTGGTGATCCCGAGGCGCCGGGCGGTGTTGGCGACGTTGCTGGTGCCGACCTCGTTGGCCAGGCGGGCGGCGACCGTGTTGATCGACTGGGCCAGGGCCGTCTGCAGGGTCATCGGGCCCAGGTACTTGTTGGTGTAGTTCTTGGGCTCCCAGTTGCCGATCTTGACCGGCTCGTCGACGACCATGACGGCGGGCGTGCGGCCCTGCTCCATGGCGGTCAGGTAGACGAACGGCTTGAAGGCCGAGCCGGCCTGGCGACGCGCGGTGGTGGCGCGGTCGAACTGGCTGTCGGCATAGTCGGCGCCGCCGACATAGGCGCGGATGCGGCCCTCGCCGTCGATGGCGACCAGCGCCGCCTGCTGCACGCCCTGGGCCCCGTGGCCCTCGACGCCCAGCTTCACGGCGCGCTCGGCCGAGACCTGGATCGGCAGGTCCAGCGTGGTCTCCACGACCAGATCCTCGGTCGGCTCGCCGACCAGCGAGCGGACCTGGGCGTCGATATAGTCGGTGAAGTACTGGGCCCGCTGGTTGGCCAGGGTGGCCGAGACCTGCACCGGCGTCTTGAAGGCCTCGTCGCGCTGCTCGGGCGTGATGGCCTTGATGCGCACCATCTCGTCCAGGACGATGGTCGCGCGACGGGCGGCGCGCTCCTTGGCCGAGACCGGCGAATAGCGGGCCGGGCCCTTCATCATGCCGGCCAGCAAGGCCGCTTCGCCGATCGACAGGTCCTTGGCCGGCTTGTTGAAATAGCGCTGCGAGGCGGCCTCGATGCCGTAGGCGCCAGCCCCGAAGTAGACCCGGTTCATATAGAGGGCCAGGATCTGCTTCTTGCTGAACTTCATCTCCAACCAGACGGCCAGGATCAGCTCCTGCGCCTTGCGGCGGTAGTTCTGCGCCGGGCTCAGGAACAGATTGCGGGCCAGCTGCTGGGTGATGGTCGAGCCGCCGCGCTGGGGGCCGCCGTCATGGGTGGCGTTCCACACCAGCGAGCGGGCGATGCCCCAGGGGTTGAAGCCGAAGTGGTGATAGAACTGGCGGTCCTCGATCGCCACGAAGGCGGCGGGCACGTATTTCGGCAGGGCGTCGATGTCGACCGGCGGCGCGTACTGGCTGCCCCGAACGGCGAGCAGGGCGCCCGAACGGTCCAGATAGTTGATCGAGGGCTGGCGCTTGACGTCGTACAGCTTGGACGTGTCGGGCAGGTCGCTGGCGAACACCGCGAAGAAGGCGACGACGAAGATCAGGCCCCAGACGCCGATCACGGTCCCCCAATAGACAAGGGCCTGGAGCGGGGTGCGCTGCGGCCTGGCCGCCTTGTTCCCGCCGAAGGGTCCGTTCGCCATGGTCGTCCTGTCTCAAGATCGCCGTCAAAGGCGCGTGAAAACGCGCACATTCCCACCGAGGGGCGCGCGTCTCGTTTAACCGAAGCCCACACAACGCGCGACAAGATTGACGAGACGTGAACGATCCTTAAGGCGCCCTTGTGGCGGTGAAGCCTTAGCGCCATCTTGCCACCTGGAATTGAGCAAGCAAGCGGCGAACGACCATGACGCTTCTGGCGCATGAGGGCCCGTCACGCTTGGCCTCGTCGCGTCAGGCTGCCAAAAGAACCCCCGTGTACGTTCCTCCCGATTCTCCAGACCTGAACCACGCTCGCGACGTCCTGCGGCGCACCTTTGGGCATGCCGACTTCCGGGGCATGCAGGCGGGCGTGATCAACGAGATCCTGGCCGGCCACAGCGCCATGGCCGTGCTGCCGACCGGCGGCGGCAAGTCGCTGTGCTACCAGATCCCGTCGCTGATCCGGCCCGGCGTGGGCCTGGTGATCTCGCCGCTGATCGCCCTGATGGCCGACCAGGTCCAGGGCCTGCGCCAGGCCGGCGTGGCGGCCGAGCGGCTGGACAGCAACGTCTCGCTGGACGAGCGTTCGGACATCTGGCGGCGCATCGACGCCGGCCAGGTGGACATGCTGTACCTCTCGCCCGAAGGCCTGATGCAGCCGTGGATGCTGGATCGCCTGGGCCGCACGCCCCTGGCCCTGATCGCCGTCGACGAGGCCCACTGCGTCAGCCAGTGGGGCCACGATTTCCGGCCCGAATACCGGATGCTGGGGCGCCTCGCCGAGCTGTTCCCCGAGGTTCCGCGCCTGGCGGTCACCGCCACCGCCGACGCCCGCACTCGTGATGACATCCGGGCCGAACTGCGCCTGCAGGGCGCGGCCGAGTTCGTCGACAGCTTCGCCCGTCCGGAGCTGGCCCTGTCGGCCGAACGCAAGCGCGGCAAGGGTCACGACCGCGTGGTCGAGCTCGTCCTGGAGCGGCCGGGCCGCTCGGGCGTGATCTATGCCGGCTCGCGCGACGGGACCGAGAAGCTGGCGGAAAAGCTGAACGCCGAGGGCGTGCCGGCCCTGGCCTATCACGCCGGCCTGGACAAGGCCGTCCGCGCCCGGCGGCTGGAGGATTTTCTGGAGGCTGACGCTGCGGTGATGGTGGCGACCATCGCGTTCGGCATGGGCGTCGACAAGCCCGACGTCCGCTACGTGATCCATGCCGACCCGCCGGCCGCCATCGAGGCCTATTGGCAGGAGGTTGGCCGCGCCGGACGCGACGGCCAGCCGGCCGAGGGCATCACCCTGTATGGCTCGGCCGACATGGCCTGGGCCGGCCGCCGGATCGAGACCCGGGAGGCGCCCGACGAGGTCAAGCAGGTCCAGGCCCGCAAGCTGCGCCAGTTCTACGCCATGCTGGAAGGCGTCACCTGCCGCGCCGCCGCCGTCCGCCGCTATTTCGGCGAGGACGGCGTGGCCCGTTGCGGGGTCTGCGATGTCTGCGTCTCGCCGCCGACGGGCGTCGACGCCACCGAGGCCGCGCAGAAGGCCCTGTCGGCCGTCCACCGCATGGGCGGGCGCTACGGGCGGGGCAGGATCATCGAGCACCTGCTGGGCAAGACCAAGGACGTCACGCCCCAGGAGGCCCAGCTGCCGACCTTCGGCATCGGCCGCGAGTTCAGCCAGCCGGTCTGGCGCGATCTGTTCGACACCCTGATCTTCGAGGGCCTGCTGCGCGAGGACCCCAATGATGGGCGGCCGCTGATCGGCCTCGGCGACGTCGAGGGCGTCCGCCAAGTCTATCGCGGCGAGCGCCGCGTCGCCCTGCGCCAGATGGCCGAGGCCCCGGAAACCGGACGCGCCGCCGGCGCCCGCAAGCGCCGCGAGGGCAAGGCCCTGACGATCCCGGTCGAAAACCAGTTGCTGTTCGAAGCCCTGCGCTCATGGCGCAAGGAGCAGGCGCAACTGCAGCACGTGCCGCCCTACGTCATCTTCCATGACGCCACCCTGGCCGAAATCGCCGCCGCGCGACCGGCCACCCTGGCGGCGCTGGGCAAGGCCGGCGGGGTGGGCCAGGGCAAGCTGGATCGCTACGGCGAGGCGGTTTTGAAGGTCGTGCGGGAGAACTAAACGGCCGCAGGCGAGTTTCCACCGGGTCAAGCCGAGGAGCCTCCCCCATGACTGACGTCAGCAGCTTCACCCCGAACGACGCTTCGTCCGCCGCCGCGACAGCCGTGGACGGCGCCAAGACGGCCGCCGCCGAAAAGACCAAGCGCGCCAAGGAAGCGGTCAGCAAGGCCGTGAAGTCGGCCCGCGAGACCGCCACCGAGGTCGCCCAGCAGACCCGCACCTTCGCCAGCGAAAAGGCCAAGGTCGGCGCGGCCTGGACCCGCGACAAGGCCCAGGTGGCCCACCACGCCGCCGAGGAGCACCCGATCGGCGTCGCCGTCGGCGCCTTCGCCATCGGCCTGGGCGTGGGGTTCCTGATCGCGCGGAATTTGGATTAGGTCTGGATCTCACCCTCTCCTCCCCCTCTGGGGGAGGAGCCCTGGAGGGCCGGAGGGGGCAGCTCGGCATAGGCCGCATTAGCCCCCCGCGCGACCCGGGGGGCGACACCGCCCCCCGGGAGGAGCAGAGACAGCCTCACACCGTCAGCCGCTCGGCGTTCACCCCCGCCGCCCGCAAGGCTGCGAGGCGGGCGAAGGCCAGCGTGAGCGCCTTGCGACGCGCCGGCGCCAAGGGCGTGACCGGCGCCTCGCGCACCACCGCGCCGCCGAAGCCGTCGCAGACCACCAGCCCCGGCTCGTCCGGCAGGATCCCGTCGGGAAAACTAGGCGCGACGGCGAAGTAGAAGGCGTCGCAATAGGGCGCGTACTCGCCCCATTTCCGATCGACGCGGAAATCCTCCAACCCCGACTTCACCTCGACGATCAGCACGTCCCCTTTGGGACCCAGCGCCATCAGGTCGGCGCGCCGACCGTTCGGCAGGGTCACCTCGGCCAAGGGCGCATAGCCCAGGTCCACGAGCAGCCGCGCGGCCCCCCGCGTCACCGTCAGGGTGGTCTCGGGTCGGGTTTGAAGTTCGATGATCACGTCCACGACGCGATCATGTTCCAGCTTTGTTCGCCGGGCAAGCGCCTTGCAGGAACGGTTATTTACGGAGTTGCGCGATCGTGTCGCCGGCGGTTCAACACGGCGATCAACCGCTGGAGGCAGGATGCGCGTCGCCGTCTTTTCGGCCAAGGCCTATGACCGCCGGTTCCTGGACTCGGCCAACGGCGCGTTCGGGCACGAACTCGACTATTTCGACGCCCGCCTGGATGCGGCGACCGCCCGCCTGGCCAGCGGCTATCCGGCGGTCTGCGTCTTCGTCAACGACCGGCTGGACGCCGCGGCGCTGGAGGCGCTTGCGGCCGTGGGCGTGCGGACGGTCGCCCTGCGCTGCGCGGGCTTCAACAATGTCGACCTGCTCGCCGCCGAGGCTCTGGGTCTGACGGTGGTGCGAGTGCCAGCCTATTCGCCCGAGGCGGTGGCCGAGTTCACCTTGGGTCTGATCCTGGCGGTCGATCGCAATATCCCCCGCGCCTGGAACCGGGTGCGGGAGAACAATTTCGCGCTGGACGGCCTGATCGGCCGCAATCTCTCGGGGCGCGTGGCGGGCGTCGTGGGGACGGGGCGAATCGGCGCCCTCGTCGCCCGAATGCTGCGCCTGGGGTTCGGCTGCGAAGTGCTGGCCAGCGACGTCCACCAGGATGCCGACCTAGTCGCGGCCGGCGTCCGCTATGTCCCTGTCGAGACCCTGCTGCGCGAGGCCGATCTGATCTCGCTGCATTGCCCGCTGACGCCGCAGACGCGCCACCTGATCGACGGCCCGGCGATCGCGCGCGCGAGACCGGGCGTGCTGATCGTCAACACCAGCCGCGGCGCCCTGATCGACACCAACGCCCTGATCGAAGGGCTGAAGTCGCGCAAGGTCGGCGGCGTGGCCCTGGACGTCTACGAGCAGGAGGCCGACCTGTTCTTCGAGGACCTGTCCAACGAGATCATCCAGGACGACGTCTTCCAGCGCCTGCTGACCTTCCCCAATGTGCTGATCACAGGCCACCAGGCGTTCCTCACCGAGGAGGCCCTGGGCGCGATCGCCACGACGACCTTGGCCAGCCTGGCCGAGGTCGAGGCGGGCCGCGAGCCCGCGACGCGGGTGGCGGCGTCAGTGGTCGTCAAGGGCTAGGGCGCCGCCTGCTTCGTCTGCCGCAGCATCCCCGTGTCGTACCCCAGCGCCTTGGCCCGGGCGGTCAGGGCGGCGCGGTCGGCGTCGGTGGGAAGCTTGCGCGACAGCAGCCACAGATAGCGGCCCGACCCCTCGCCGACGATCGACCAGCTGTAGTCGTCGGCATGGTCCAGCACCCAGTAGTCGCCGAAGAAGAACGGGCCGAAGAAGCTGACCTTCAGCTTGGCGTTGGTGGTCGTGTCGGCGATCTTGGCCTTGCCCTCGCTGACCTTGACCGGACCGTCCACGGCGCCCTGGCGACAGGTGTTGACCACGCGGATCAGGCCATCGGGGCGTTTGGAATATTCGGCGGTGACGCCCTCGCAGCCCTTCTCGAACCGCATGTCGTAGCGGGCCACCTCGTACCATCTGCCGGCGTAGCGATCGAGGTCGACGGCCTTGGCCGGCTGTGGAGGCTTGGGGTTGCCGACAGGACCGGCCACACAGGCCGACAGGCTGACCGCGCCCAGGGCGATGGCAAAGAGAGGAAGTTTCAAGCGCCGGCTCCTGGCGGATGTTGGGGGACTTCGAGTTTCCGGTATCCCAGGTCCTTGACCCGCTCCATGGCGACGGCCTTGGTCGAGACGGGCAGGTCGGGCGTGCGCGAGATCAGCCAGACATAGTTGCCGCCCGGCGTGGCCATGATCGCCCACGAGCCGTCGGCGGCCCGATCCAGCACCCAATATTCCTGCTTCTTCAGGCCGCCCAGAAAGCTCAGGGTGAAGCGGGTGTTCTGGCTGCCGGGCAGGATGCGGCCGCTGGTCGTGAAGACCTTTTCGGGCCCTAGCGGCGAACCGCGATGACAGACCTGGCGAACGCTGAAGTCGGCGCCGGTCTTGTCCTTGGTGGTCGACGTCGCGAAGTCGGTGGTCGGCGCCTGGCAGTTGCGCTGACCGGCGTTCGGGGTCCGGGCGATCTCGTACCAGCGGCCCGAGTAGAATTCGACCGGCACCGCTTTCGCCGGCGGCTTAGCGGCCGCCTGGGCGAGGCCGCTCGTCAGCGCGCTGGCGGCCAGAACGCCGAGAAGGGTCTTGGAAAAAAGCATGGGCGGACCTTTGTCCCAGGTCCGCCCAAACGCGATGGTCTGAGGTGAAGTTCCAGATTACTCCGCCGCGATGCTGACTGCGCCCACGGGGCGGTTCTTGAAGTTGATGGCCTGCAGATGGCGGATGCCCTCCTCGGCGATGTCGTCGCCGACCATCCGTTCGCCTTCGCCCTTCAGCTCCTCGAGATCGACATACATGGCGTAGAACGCCTTGGTGCGGTCGGTGATGATGCCGGCGTTGAGCAGGGTCTTGACCAGCACCCGGAAGATGTTGGTCTGTTCCTTCATGTTCTCCCGACGCAGGTCATCGGTCATGATCTTCCCGTACTCCTCGACCACCTTGTCGGGGTCGAGGCCGAACTCGGCGTAGAGATCCAGCTGCTGGTGCGGCGAGACCAGGTTGAACAGCAGGGTCTGGAAGCAGTGCGCCGCCCAGTCCTCGATGATGGCGTGCTCCTCGGGCGACAGCTTGGGCACCGTGCGGTCGGCCCAGATCTTCCCGAACTTGTGGTGGAAGGCCTCGTCGGTCATCACCAGCTGCAGCAGTTTCTTGCCGACCGGATCGTTGATATTGTTGAAGAAGGTGGCGAAGGCGCCCATGGCCAGGCCTTCCACCAGCATCTGCATGCCGATGATCTTCTTGTAGACCTCGGGCGCGCCGATGATCTCGACCAGCAGGGTCTTCAGGGCCGGGCCGCACTCGACCGGGCGGCCCCAGCGGGCCTTGATGTACTTGGCGAAGGCCGTGACGTGGCGGGCTTCCTCGCGCGTCTGATTGGCGGCGTATTCCTGCGCGCCCTGATCCTTGAGCACGTGGCATAGGCTGGCCGACAGGTTCAGCGCGCCCTGTTCGCCGTGCAGGATCGACGAGAAGCTGCGCAGCACCGACTGATTGATGAAGCGGATGCGCTGCTTGGGGTCCGACAGGTGGTTGGAGACATAGTCGGTCGACAGGGCGATCACCAGATCCTCGGGAACCAGCGCCTGGTTCTCCATGTCGAACGGCTCGTCGAAATCGATATAGGCCTTGTCCAGCGGATCCCAGAAGTGGTCGTGGGTCGCCGAGATGATCTTGTCGAAGGCCGAGGAGCGGTTGTTGTAGCGGTCGAGTTCGAGCATGGACTCGAAGTCGTCCGGCGCGACCGCGTCGTACATGGCGTCCTTGGTGATGTTCTTGTCGGTCATGTCGGCGCTCCCTATCGGCCGTCCAACGTCCATCTCGCCGTGTCCGTCTTGCGCGGGCCATCGGCTATCTGAACACTGTCAACTCAACTCTTGACCTGGGTCAATGAAAAAATGACGGCGGCGTCACCTTTGAGGATCTTCGTGCTGACCGGAGCGGGGATTTCGGCCGAGAGCGGCCTGGGCACGTTCCGTGACAAGGATGGCGTGTGGACCCGGTACGACCTGTCCGAAGTGGCCACGCCCGAGGGTTTCGCGCGCAATCCTGCCCTGGTGCGCGACTTCTACAACGCCAGGCGGGCCAATCTGGCGGGGGCGACGCCGAACGCGGCGCACCGGGCGCTGGCGCGGCTGGAGGCCGAGCTGGACGCGCGCGGCGGCGCGCTTTTTCTTTGCACCCAGAACGTCGACGACCTGCACGAGAAAGCCGGCTCGCGGCGCGTGGTCCATATGCACGGCGAGCTGGCGGTGACCCGCTGCCATCACTGCCAGGCGACCCGGCCGGATGTCGAACCCCTGACCGCCGAGGCTGTCTGCGAGGTCTGCGGGCGCGAAGGCGGCGCGCGGCCGCACGTCGTGTGGTTCGGCGAGATGCCGCTCTACATGCACGTGATCGAGGACGCCTTGAGCGACGCCGACCTCTTCGTCTCGATCGGCACCTCGGGCTCGGTCTATCCCGCCGCCGGCTTCGTCGCCGAAGCGCAGGCTATGGGGATCGCCACGTGCGAGATCAATCTGGAGCCCTCGGCGAACGCCTATGTGTTCGACGAGAAGCACTACGGCCCGGCCAGCGAAACGGTTCCGGCCTGGGTGGAAAGGGTGCTGGGATAGCCTCCTTCCCCCTTGATGGGGAAGGGTAGGGATGGGGTGACCACCGAGTTGGCGGCTGTACTCGGCATCGACCGCCGTATCACCCCACCCCTACCCCTCCCCATCCAGGAGAGGGGATCCTGACGGGAATTGGCGGCAACCAAGGTATGGAAAGGCAGCAGATGGAGCCGCCCATGCCCAAGACCCTCAAACCGCCCGCCGAGGAAGCCGAGGGATCGTGCGCCTGCGGCGCGGTGCGGCTGGCGATCGGCGTGCCGGCGCGGTGGGCTTTCCACGACCATTCGGCGGCCAGTCGCCGGGCTCAGGGCTGCGCCTACGTCACCTATGTCGGCAGCTATCGCAGCCGCTTCCGTTGGCTGGAGGGCGAAGACCTCGTCATCCGCTACGAACATGAAGGCGCGACCCGCAGCTTCTGCTCGCGCTGCGGCACGCCGTTGGCCATGGAGCGCAAGCGGGCGCCGACCATGATCAACCTGCCGCGCGCCCTGTTCGCTGGCCGCACTGGCCGCGAGGCGCGGTATCACACCGCGCTGGAGGAAGCGCCCGACTGGGCCTATGGCGGCGGCAGGCTGGTTCCGCTGAAGGGCTATCCCGGCGTGATGTGGGAGCGGCCCAAGCCCAAGCGGAAACGGGCCGCGCTCGACGACTTCCTCTAGCGCCCTTCCAGCGCCGCCAGCACCGCCGGCTGCAGGCGGGCAAGTTCGGCGAGGCGTTCGACCAGGGCCTCGCGGCTGTCCAGGGCCAGGCCGTCGCGCAGGCGGGCCATGCGCTCGCGCACCTTGGTCAGGTCGGCCGTGTTGGCGGCGGTGACCACGGCCGCCTGATGCTTGCAGGCGCCGAACTTGTCGAAGCCGGGGCAGGTGCAGGTCCCTTCGCCGGCCGGCGCCCACAGCTGCACGACATACAGGTCGCCGACGCTGCCGGTGACGTGGGCGGTGACCTTCTCGTCCTCGATCGCCACGAGGTCCACGGCGCCGTTCTCGGCCATGGCCGCGCCGCTGTCGAACCAGCGCTCGTCCATCCGCTCGCGCCACGCCTCTACGTCGAACAAACTCATGCCTCGTCCTCGATGCGGTGGATGTCGTCGTCCGACAGGCCAAAATGGTGGCCGATCTCATGGACCAGCACGTGGGTGATCAGGTCGCCCAGGGAGACGTCGCCGCGCTCGGCCCACTCGTCCAGGATCGGGCGGCGGTACAGGAACACCCGCGACGGCTCGGTTCCGTAGTCCAGCACCGAACGGCGGCCGAGGTCGACGCCCTGGTAGAGGCCGGTCAGCTCGAAGGCGTCCTCGATCCCCAGGCTGTCCAGCACGTCCTCGGACGGGAAGTCGTCGACCCGGATCACCACGTCGCCGGCCAGCTTGCGAAAGCCATCGGGCAGGGCGTCGAAGGCCTGCTTGGCCAGGACGGCGAAGTCGTCGAGCGATGGAGCGAGGCGGTCGGACCAGGTCATGAGCCTCCAAATAGAGCGATTGCGGCGTTAAGCCAGCCGGTGTCCCGACGAAATCGCGACCGACCGCCACACCTTGCCTTGATCGCGCTCTGGTCATGGCCCGACTAATCTGGGATTCTGATTCGACGATCCGCTGGGGACCCGCCGGGGTAAGCGACGCGCCTGATGACTTCGTACGACCTGATCCTCGCGGCGGCGGCCGGCGCGGTTTGCCTGGCCATTTGCGTGACCCTGTGGTCCCTCGGTCAGCGCCGTCGCTATGAGGCGCGCATCGCGGCGCTGAAGGCCCGGCTGATCCAGCAGGGCGGCGCCGACGACGCGCCGGCCTGGATCGAGGCCTTCGACACCGCCGTTCTGGCCGTCGAGGGCGGCCGCCCGCACCTCGTCGCCGGGGCGGAGGGTCTGGCCGCCTGCGCCCGCGTGCTGGGCGTCGCCACCGATGTCGAGGCGGTGGTCGCGGCGCTCGGCCAGGCCGATCCGGCGCACGCCCACAAGCTGGCCGCCCTGTTCGAACGCGGCGAGCCCTGCGTGTTCGAGGCCCGCGCCGCCGGCGGCTGGATCTCGGTCGAGGGCCGCACGGCCGGGGCGCTGGCCTGGCTGCGCCTGGCGCCCGCCAGCGGCGGCGACGCCGGCCTGCCCTCGGCCGCCCGCTTCGCCGCCTTCGTCGACAGCGTCGCCGAACCGGCCTGGATCGCCGGAGCCGACGGCCAGGCGGCCTGGGGCAACGAGGCCTTCGTCCGGGCGGTCGGCGCCAGTTCGGCTTCGGCCCAGGCCCTGGCCGGCAAGAGCTTCGATCGCGCCGCCGACGCCCTGGTCGTCGAGGCCGCTGACAAGGGCGAGCGCCGCGAAGCCCTGCGCTGGATCAATCTGGAAGGCCGTCGCCGGGCGTTCCGCCTGTCGGCCCAGCCGCTGGAAGGCGGCGGGGTAGGTGTGTTCTGCGCCGACGTCACCGAGATCGAGGACGTCCGCGACGCCTTCCGCAAGCACGTCGAGGCCCACGACGAGACCCTGAACCATATCGCCGAGGCGGTGGCGATATTCAGCCAGACGCGGCGGCTTTCGTACCACAACACCGCCTTCGCCGAGCTTTGGGGACTGGAGCCCGCCTGGCTGGCCGAGCGTCCCACCCACGGCGAGGTGCTGGACCGCCTGCGCCAGCGCCGCCGTCTGCCCGAGACCATCGACTACGCCGGCTGGAAGGCCGCCGAGCTGGCGCGCTACGAGGATCTGGGGCCGCAGGCGGACGACCTCTGGCACCTGCCCGACGGCCGCACGCTCAAGGTCGTGCGCCAGCCGCACCCGCTGGGCGGCATGCTGCTGATCTATTCCGACATCACCGGCGAGCTGCGCCTGAAGGCCCAGTACAACGCCCTGATCCAGGTGCAGCAGGCCACGCTGGACAAGCTGAACGACGCCGTGGCCGTATTCGGCTCGGACGGCCGCCTGCGCCTGCACAATGAGGCGTTCGAGACCTTCTGGAACGTCACCCCGCTGGCCTTGCAGGCCGCGGGCGATTTCGAGGGCGTGGTCGAGTTGTGCGTGCCGCGCCTGCACGACCTGGCCTTCTGGCGCGAGCTGAAGGGCCGGGTGGCCGATCCGGATCCGCAGATGCGCGCCCCCACCTCGGGCGAGGTCCGCACCTCGGACGACCGCATCGTGGTCTATCAGAGCCGGCCGCTGCCGGACGGCGCGACCCTGATCGCCTTCGCCGATGTCACCGACACCCGCGACCTGCAAAGCGCGCTCGCCGATCGCTCGGCGGCCCTGGCCGAGGCCGAACGGCTGAAGCGCGATTTCGTCGGCAATGTCAGCTACGAGCTGCGCACGCCGCTGACGACGATCATCGGCTATTCCGAGCTGCTGGAGCGCGCCGACGGCATTTCCGAGCGCGGCCGCAACCATGTGGCCGCCGTCCGCGCCGCCGCCACCCAGCTGGCCCGCTCGATCGACGACGTGCTGGACATGGCCCAGATCGACGCGGGCGAGATGGCGCTGGAGATCGAGGACATCCGCGTCTCGGACCTGCTGCTGAACGCCCAGGAGCGCGCCCTGAAGGACGCCCAGCTGGGCGCGGTCACCCTGGCCGTCGAGTGTGACGAGGACGTCGGCCTGATCCGCGGCGATGGCAAGCGCCTGGCCCAGACCCTGGACCATCTGGTCGAGAACGCGCTGCGTCAGACGCCGCCGGGCGGCCGCGTCACCCTGTCGGCCCGCCGCGCCCTGGGCGAGGTGCGGCTGGATGTCTCCGACACCGGCCGGGGCGTGCCGTTCCACGTCCAGGCCCACATCTTCGATCGGTTCGTCGGTCGCGATCGCGGCGGCCCAGGCCTGGGACTGGCCCTGGTCAAGGCGCTGGTCGAGCTGCATGGCGGCTGGGTGGCCCTGGAGAGCGAGCCGGGCGCCGGCTCGACCTTCACCTGCCACTTGCCCGAGACCCAGCAGCCGGGCGCCATGCAACCCGAGCTGGGCTTCTAGGCTGTGCGGCGGCGTCGGGCGATTGTCGCCGGAAGGTTTGGCCTTAGTCCGCCGGCTTGTCTTCCTTGGGCCAGGCGCCGACCACGGTCTCGCCGCGCATCACCTGGACCCGGTCGATCCGGGCGGTGACGAAGCACTGCCGGTCCTTGATCCAATTCGGCGTGTAGCCGGTGATTTCCTTGAAGGTCAGGGCGCCGCGATAGCCGCCGCAGAACACCTGGGGCTTCTGGCCCAGGTCGGTGATCTCCCCCTCGACGACCAGGATCAGGTCGCGGGCGAAGCGCTCGGCGTGATCGCGGCGGCCGCGCGCCTGGCTGACCTCCAGCGGCGCCATGCCGGCCGGCAGGGCGGAAGGGCCGTTCTCCTGGTAGGGCATGGCCAGGCCGAAGCTGACGGCGGTGGTGGAGTCCGCCAGCTGGTAGCTGGAGCCCGGCGGCGGCCCGCGGCCCGGCGTCATGCCCATCGGCCCCGAGGTCGGCGACATCAGCGCGACGGGCCGGCCCAGGGCGTCCATCGGAGCGCCCTTGTGCGTTTCGACGTCGAAGAAGAACGACTGCAACGGCGGCAGGCTCTGGAGGCCGCTGTCCTTGAAGCCCCCAAAGTTGCGCTCGGTGATCTCGCCGAAGCCGACCGAGGTCACCAAGGCGCCCGCCCGCTTGTCGTACAGCCACCGGCCCGCCTGCTTGTAGATCCCGTACTTGCGTGGCTTCTCCTCGACGAAGCGGCTGGTGAGCCGGAAGCGGCGGCCGGTCAGCGCGGGCGCCGCGGGTCCGGCCGCGGCCTCGACCATCGCGTGGCGCAGGCCCTGCTGGTCGAGCGGCGGCGCATCGGCGGCTAGCAGGGCGATCGCGAGGAAAGATCCTGACATTGAGCGCCTCCGTCAACTCAATCATTGCGCGCGTCCGAGGCGGTTTTGTCAATGGCTGAGCTCGGACATAAAGATATCTTTATGCGTTAATTGCTCGGAAGGGCTCGCGGTTGTATAAGCCCGCCAAGACTTCACCCCTAGGGACCCATTCGGGCAGGAGCCGCACGTGGCCGACTACATCGTCAAGGACATCTCGCTCGCCGACTACGGCCGCAAGGAAATCGCCATCGCCGAGACCGAGATGCCGGGCCTGATGGCCACGCGCGCCGAATACGGCCCCAAGCAGGTCCTGAAGGGCGCCCGCATCGCCGGCAGCCTGCACATGACCATCCAGACCGCCGTGCTGATCGAGACCCTGGTCGCCCTGGGCGCCGAGGTTCGCTGGGCCTCGTGCAACATCTTCTCGACCCAGGACCACGCCGCGGCCGCCATCGCCGCCGCGAACATCCCGGTCTTCGCCTTCAAGGGCGAGAACCTGGTCGAGTACTGGGAATACGCCCACAAGATCTTCGAGTGGCACGACGGCGGCTACCCGAACCTGATCCTCGACGACGGCGGCGACGCCACCCTGCTGTGTGTGCTGGGTCCGAAGGCCGAGAAGGATCCGTCAATCCTCGACAACCCGCAGAACGAGGAAGAAGAAGCCCTGTACGCCGTGATGAAGAAGTACCTGGCCGAGAAGCCGGGCTTCTACTCGGCGATCCGCTCGGCGATCGGCGGCGTCTCGGAAGAGACCACCACGGGCGTGCACCGCCTGTACCAGATGGCCGCCAAGGGCGAGCTGCCGTTCCCGGCCATCAACGTCAATGACAGCGTCACCAAGAGCAAGTTCGACAACCTGTACGGCTGCCGTGAATCGCTGGTCGACGCGATCCGTCGCGGCACCGACGTCATGCTGTCGGGCAAGGTCGCGGTGGTCTGCGGCTACGGCGACGTGGGCAAGGGCTCGGCCGCCTCGTTGCGTCAGGGCGGGGCCCGGGTGATCGTCACCGAGATCGACCCGATCTGCGCCCTGCAGGCGGCCATGGAGGGCTATGAGGTCCAGACCCTGGGCGACGTCGCCGACAAGGCCGACATCTTCGTGACGGCGACCGGCAACAAGGACGTCATCACGCTGGACGACATGCGGAAGATGAAAAACAACGCCATCGTCTGCAATATCGGCCACTTCGACAGCGAGATTCAGATCGCCGCCCTGCGCAACTACAAGTGGGACGAGATCAAGCCACAGGTCCACCACGTGGAATTCCCGGATGGCAAGAAGCTGATCGTGTTGTCGGAAGGCCGCCTGGTGAACCTGGGCAACGCCACGGGCCACCCCTCGTTCGTGATGTCGGCCTCGTTCACCAACCAGACCCTGGCCCAGATCGAGCTGTGGACCAACAAGGACGCCTACAAGAACGAGGTCTACACCCTGCCCAAGCATCTGGACGAGAAGGTCGCCTTCCTCCACCTGGAAAAGCTGGGCGCCAAGCTCTCGGTCCTGCGCAAGGACCAGGCCGACTACATCGGCGTGCCGGAAAAGGGCCCGTTCAAGCCGGACCACTATCGCTACTAAATGCGTTGGGCGGTTCGTCCGGCGTCACGAGGATATGCGACGTTTCCGTAACGGAAATTGTCTGATTTTCCAAAGGGAAGGCCTGCCAGCGATGGCGGGCCTTTCACTTTTCGAGGCGTGATTAAAACCGCCCTGTTCAAGTCCGCATTGCTCGGCTAATCGCTTTGGCATGCCGCTAGCCTTGATCCTTTCCAGCCATGTCGCCGGCAGCCAGGTGGGCGCAACGGCGCAGGCCACCGCGCTGGCCCAGTTCAAGATCGACTCGATGGTCGTGCCGACGGTGCTGTATGGCCGTCATCCGGGCTGGGGCATCCCGGGTGGCGCGCCCGTGCCGATCGAGGTGTTCGAGGGCATGCTGGACGGCATCGAGGCCAACGGCCTGTTCGGCCTGGTGGATCTGGTGATCACCGGCTACTTCGCCACCGCCGCCCAGGCGCGGGCCGCGGCGCGGGTGATCGACGCCGTGCGCGAGGCGCCTCGCCAGGGCGCGGCGACGCGCAGGCCGGTCGTCGTGGTGGATCCAACCATGGGCGACGCCGGCAAGGGCCTGTACATTCCCGCCGAGACCGCCGACCAGATCATCGCCGACCTGATCCCGCGCGCCGACGTCGTGGCCTGCAACGCCTGGGAGCTGCAGAAGCTGACTGGAACGGACTCCCGCGACCCCGTCTCGGCCATGAAGGCCGCGCGGCTGCTGGGCAAGACCACCCTGGTCTCGTCCGTCCATCGCGGGGCCGAGATCGGCGCTGTGCTGGCCGACAAGAAGGAGGCCTGGCTGGCCGCCCACGCCAAGGCCGACCGCTCGCCCAACGGCGCCGGCGACCTGCTGACGGCGCTGTACGCCGCCTCGATCCTGGAAGGGCAGACCTTCTCGTACGGCCTGGCCCGCGCCGTGGGCGGGGTCGCCGAGACCATTACCGCCGCCAACATCTGGAACGCGCCCGAGCTGCCGATCGTGGCCATGGGCGCGCGCATCAAGCAGACCTCGCCCACCGTGCGCATCGAGCGACTGGCCTAGATCATGACCGTTGAGATCTCCGGGCTGTGCCCCGACCGCTTCGCCCGCGTCCGCGACGCCTTCGAGGCCAATTTCGCGGAGAACGGCGAGCTGGGCGCCCGCTTTTCCTTCGCTGTCGACGGCGAAATCGTTGTCGACCTGATGGGCGGCTTCGCCGACCGCAAGCGCGAGATCCCGTTCGGTCCGAACATCCTGACGGCCCTGTTCTCGACCACCAAGGCCGTGGCGGCCCTGATGGTCGCGCGCCTGGTCGACGAGGGGCGCCTGGCCTATGATCAGCCGGTCGCCGACGTCTGGCCGGAGTTCGCCCAGGCCGGCAAGGGGCAGGTGACGGTCGAGCAGGCCCTGTCACACCAGGCCGGCCTCTCCGGCTTTCCCGACGACACCGACCCGGCGATCTGGTTCGACTGGGACGCCACCTGCGCGAAGATCGCCGCCATGGCCCCGCTGTTCCCGATCGGCTCGGCCAGCGGCTACCATCCGGTCACCTTCGGCTATATCGCCGGCGAGATTTTCCGCCGCGTCGACGGCCGGACCCTGGGCGCGGCGCTGCGCGAGGACATCGCGGTCCCGCTGGGCCTCGATCTCTGGATCGGCCTGCCCGACAGCGAGCACGGCCGCGTCGCCGACCTCATGCGTCCGACCGCACTGCCCCAGTTCGGCGCGCTCAACGCCGCCGTGCAGGCCGCCTTCCTCAAGCCGTGGTCCTCGCCTGGCGGACGCGGCGCGGCCGAGTGGCGCCGGGTCGAGATCCCCTCGGCCAATGGTCACGCCACCGCCCCGGCCCTGGCCCGGCTGATGGGGGCCCTGGCCAGCGGCGGTAACCTGGATGGCCGTTCGATCCTGACCCCGGCCGGGATCAAGGCCGCCAGCGCCGAGCGCATTCGAGGGCAAGATCTCGTGCTGCCCTACGAGATCAGCTGGGGCGCGGGCTTCATGCGCAACGAACCGAACTTCTACTACGGTCCCACGGCCGAAGCGTTCGGCCATTCCGGCTGGGGGGGCTCGTGCGCCTTCGCCGACCCGACGCGCGGTGTGTCCGGCGCTTATGTGATGAACAAGCAGGGCAACGCCCTGATCGGCGATCCGCGCGCGGTGCGGCTGATCGAGGCGGCGTACCAGTCGCTAGCTGAAGGGTTCTAGGCGCTCGCTTAAGAGCGCGTTGAAGCTTGGCCCTTAGCGTCATCCGTCGAGGAGGGACGTATGGTCCGCATGGCTTCGATCGTCCTGGCCGCCCTGGCCCTGGCCGCCTTGGCGCCGGCCGGCGCCGCGCACGCTCGGGCGCGCGACTTCTGCCCCGATCGCCCGGGCAAGGGCTCGCCGCCTTGCGTGCTGGACAAGGGCCGCTTCCAGGTCGAGGTCAGCGGCGCCGACGCGACCCTGGACAAGAGCGGCGGGATCTCGACCCGCGACATCGCCTATGGCGGGCTTGAGCTGCGGCTGGGCCTGACCTCCACGGTCGAGGGGCAATTGAGCTGGACGCCCTACGAACGGGTCCGGACCAAGGACCACGGCGTGGTCGCGACGATCTCGGGCGCCGGCGATGTGGGCGGGGCGCTGCGATGGTCATTGATCCATCCGGCCGGCGACGGTCTGTCGATCGCCGTGCAGCCGTTCGTGGTGGCGCCCACGGGCGCGGACGGTATCGGCGGCGAAGGCTGGCAGGGCGGGGTGATCGTCCCGGCCTCGATCCCCTTGAACAGCGATTGGTCGCTAAGCCTGTCGCCCGAACTGGACGCCCGGCCGAACGCCTCGGGCTCGGGCCGCCACGCGGGCTATGCGCTGGCCGGCGGCCTGGGCCGCGCGATCGGCGCGGTGAACCTGGGCGCGGAGCTGTGGGTCGACATCGACGACGACCCCGCTGGCCGTGTGACCCAGACCAGTTTCGACCTGACCGCCGGCTGGACGCCCAAGGGCTTGAAGGACGTCCAGCTGGACGCCTCGGCCTATGTCGGCCTCAACCGCCGCACGCCCGACCTGGAACTGGTCGTGGGCCTCGCCCGCCGATTCTAGCTCGCCGGCGCCAAGGCCCGCGTCGTCTTCCAGGCGCCGTAGGCGAAGGTCGCCACGCCCAGCCAGATGAACACGAACGACAGCGCCCGCAGCGGCGTGAACGGCTCGCCGAACGCCACGCCCAGCAGGAACTGCAGGGTCGGGGCGATGAACTGCAGGAAGCCGACGGCGCTGAGCGGCAGGCGGCGGGCCGACCAGGCGAACAGGGCCAGGGGGACCACGGTGGCCGGGCCGGCCAGGGCCAGCAGGCTCGTGACCCCGGCGCCGGCGCCGAAGTGGCCCTGGCCGCTGTGCTGCAGGAAGAGCACATAGGCCAGGCCCGGCAAGGCCAGATAGGCGCACTCGATGAACAGACCCGTCTGGGCGTCGGCCTTCACCTGCTTGCGCAGGATGGCGTAGGCGCAGAAGGTGAAGGCCAGGCCCAGCGACACGATCGGCAGGTGGCCAAGCGCGATCGTCTGGATGGCCACGCCGACGGCGGCGAAGCCGATGGCGACCTTGCCCTCGGCGGTCATCCGCTCGCGGAACAGCAGGGCGCCGGCGGCCATGTTCATCAGCGGATTGATGTAATAGCCGAGGCTGGCCTCGATGACGTGGCCGGCGTTCACGGCGAAGACATAGATCGTCCAGTTGCTGAAGATCGCCAGGGTCGACAGCAAGAGCACGCCCAGCGTGCGCGGCTGGCGCAGCACCTGGGCGACCTGGCCGCCCTGCCTGGCGAGCAGCACCAGCCCCAAGGCCCAGAGCACCGACCACAGCGAACGGTGGGCGATCATCTCCCAAGAGGAGACGCCCAGGTTGGACAGCAGGTGGAAGTAGAGAGGCAGGAAGCCCCACAGCAGGTAGCAGCCGATACCGGCGGCGTAGGCGGAGCGACTCTCGGTCGAGGTGCTGGGGGACATGGTCCAAACCTTTTCGGGCGCTTCTGTCAGTTGGGAAGCCGTCCGTCCGCCCGCATCTTGCGAAGGTCTGGAAACTTGGCCCTGGCCCGGTCTTCCGTCGTCCTCCGCTCTGCTGGCGGAGGACGACGGGAGGGTCGTTCTAGGCCAGGGTCTTCTGCTTGATCAGGCCCTTGTCGTGCAGCAGCTGGGCGATCTGCACGGCGTTCAGGGCCGCGCCTTTGCGCAGATTGTCGGCCACGCACCACAGTGCGATGCCGTTCTCGACCGTCGGGTCGGTGCGGATGCGCGAGACATAGACCGGGAACTCGCCCGCGCTTTCCTTGGGCGTCATGTAGCCGCCGTCCTCGCGCTTATCGACGACCTGCACGCCGTCGGCGTCACGCAGGATCTCGCGGACATCGTCTTCGTCCAGCGGGGTCTCGAATTCGATGTTCACCGCCTCGGCGTGGCCAACCATCACGGGCACGCGCACGGCGGTCGCGGTCAGCTTGATCGACGGATCCAGGATCTTCTTGGTCTCCGCCATCATCTTCCACTCTTCCTTCGTGTAGCCGTCCTCCATGAACACGTCGATGTGCGGGATGACGTTGAAGGCGATCTGCTTGGTGAACTTCTTGGCCGGCGGAGCGCCCAGGACGAACACGCCCTTGGTCTGCTCCCACAGCTCGTCCATGCCTTCCTTGCCCGCGCCGGAGACCGACTGGTAGGTCGAGACGACAACACGCTTGATCTTGGCCTCGGCGTGCAGGGGCGCCAGCACCACGACCAGCTGGGCGGTCGAGCAATTGGGGTTGGCGATGATGTTCTTGGGCAGCTTGTCGACCGCGTGCGGGTTCACTTCCGGCACGACCAGCGGCACGTCCGGGTCCATGCGGAAGTGGCTGGAATTGTCGATGACGATCGGGCCGGCCGCGCCGATCTTCTCGCCCCAGGCCTTGGAGATCGAACCGCCCGCGCTCATCAGCACGATGTCGACGGTCGAGAAGTCGAATTGCTCCAGGTCCTCGCACCGAACGATCTCGTTGCCGAACGAGACCTCGACACCGATGGATTTGCGGCTGGCGATGGCGTGCATCTTGTCCACGGGGAATTTCACTTCCTCGAGGATGTTGAACATCTCGCGGCCCACATTGCCCGTGGCGCCGACCACGGCGACCCGGTAACCCATCGCGCTCTCCTGAAGACTGCCAAAAACGGCCATCGCTCCGCGGTTCGCGCGGAGCGTCGTTCCCGTACGCCTCATGTTCCCGCCACGCAAGGCGAGGAAAGTTGGCGCGGGTGTCAGTCCTGCTTGCCGACGGGCGATGCGGCCGCGGGCGGATCGTCTTCCAGGGTGAAGGTGATGGGCAGGGTGATGACCAGCCCCTCGACCGTATCGCCCTCCTTGGTCCATGGGTTCATGCGCATGAGCGCGGCCGCCTCGACCGCCGCCGCGCCGAAGTCGAGGCCGGCGGGCCGCTCGCGCGCGGCCTGGCAACGGGTCAGTTCGCCGGTGGCGGTGACAGCGCAGGTCGCCGCGGCCTCGCCGGTGCGCACCCCGGCCTTGATCGCCGCCTCCGGGTAGACCGAGGCCATGCCTTCGGGCGACAGGGTGCGGATCCAGCGCGGCTTGGTCAGCTTGCGCGCGTCCGGCGTCGCGGGATCGCGGAAGCGGAAGGGCACGTCGATCTTGAGGTCCTTCGCCGCCTTGGCCTCTTCCGGCGCGAAGGTGACGCCAAATGACTTGGACAGCGACAGGGCCGCCTTGCCGAAGCCCTTGCCGCGCGGGCTTTCCGAGATCACGTCGCAGCCGCGCAACCGTCCCGTGCGATCCAGGCCGCAACGCAGGGCCGCCTGGCCGGACGCCAGCCCCGCCGCCTCCCTGGGCCAAGCCGCGTTGACCTCGGCCTGAGTGGGGACCTGAGTCCATGGCGGATCGAGGACGACCGTGGTGCTGTTCATCATGGAGGATCGATTGGGCGCCTCCCAATTGATCGGGATCGACACCGAGCCGCCGGGCACGGCCTTGCCGCCGCGGATCTTGGGAGTCATGCGCAGCTGCGGCGTCAGCTGCAGGCCGGCCGCGCCGAAATAGTAGTCCTTGGGCGATTCGCTTAGCACCTTGCAGTTTTGCAGGAACCCTTCGGTCGTCACCTGGCAGCCGATCGTCGCCTTGCCGGCGACGCCGTCCTCGATGGCCTTCTTGGGGAAGACGTTGGCGATCTCCTTGCCGGTCGGCTTGCGCAGCCAGTTGGGATTGGCGTCGCCGGGGGCGAGGAACTCGAAGCTGGTGCGCACGGGACGGCCGACGACCGAGGCGCCGGTCTCGTCCGTGGGCTTAATCCGCTCGAAGCCCACCACCGACAGCGCCGCCTGGCCGAAGCCCTGGCCGGCCGGATCCTCCTTGGCGATCTTGCAGTCAGCCAGCTTGCCGCCCTCGGCCGCAACGCAGTCCAGGGCCGCCTTGCCGGTGACCGTCGCCCCCTTGGGAAAGGCCGCCTTCATCCTGTCCCTGGGAACCTGCACGACGAAGCGAGGCTTCCAGGCGCCGTCGCCGGCCGCGTCATCCTCGTCGTCGGCCCAAGCGCTCTGGGCGGCGCAGATCGAGAGACCGGCGGCCAGCAGCGCCGGCAACAGCTTGAGCTTACACGACACGTGGCGATCCCGAGCAAAAAGGTCCGCGCGCGACCCCTTCGGCGCTCGACCTTAGGTCGAGAATAAGTCAGTCGATCGCCGGCCGCCAGAGGGTTCCCGACGCCCCTCTGGCCCCCTATGTTGCCGGCCATGACCGACGTCGCCGCGCCCCCGCTTCCGAACGCTTCCGAACTCACCCAGGACGGTCCCGCCGTCCGGCTCTTTCTTGTGGATGGCTCGGCCTATCTGTTCCGCGCCTATCACGCCCTGCCGCCGCTGACCCGCAAGAGCGACGGTCTGCCGGTGGGCGCCGTCCAGGGTTTCTGCAACATGTTGTGGAAGCTGATGCGCGACATGCAGGGCGACACGCCCACCCATCTGGCGGTGATCTGGGACCACTCCGAGAAGACGTTCCGCAACAGCCTGTACGACCAGTACAAGGCCCACCGCCCGCCGCCGCCGGAAGACCTGATCCCCCAGTTCCCGCTGGTGCGCGAGGCGACCCTGGCGTTCGGCGTGCCGGCCATCGAGCTGCCGGGCTACGAGGCCGACGACCTGATCGCCGCCTACGCCTGCAAGGCCCGCGAAGTGGGCGGCGAGGCGATCATCGTCTCGTCCGACAAGGACCTGATGCAGCTCGTCGGCGACGGCGTATCGATGTACGACCCGATGAAGGGCGTGCGCATCGAGCGCGAGCAGGTGTTCGAGAAGTTCGGCGTCTATCCCGACAAGGTCGTCGACGTGCAGGCCCTGTGCGGCGACAGCGTCGACAACGTGCCGGGCGCCCCGGGCATCGGCATCAAGACCGCCGCCCAGCTGATCACCGAATACGGCGATCTCGACACGCTGCTGGAGCGCGCCGGCGAGATCAAGCAGCCCAAGCGCCGCGAAACCCTGATCAACTTCGCCGACCAGATCCGCCTGTCGCGGGCCCTGGTGAGGCTGGACTGCGACACTCCGCTGCCCCAGCCGCTGGACGAGCTGAAGGTGCGCGAGCCGGACAAGGAGGTCCTGGCCGCCTTCCTGGAGCAGATGGAGTTCCGCACCCTGGCGCGCCGCGTCGGCGACGGCTCGGCCGCGGCGACGCCGGGCACGCTGGACCGTCCGCCCAGCCAGCCGAAGGCCCCGGTCTCCACCGTCTCGTACATGGGCGCGGCCGCTCGCGCGGCCGCCACGCCTGTGGCCGAACCGATCTCGGTCGATCACGCCGCCTATGCCTGCGTTCGCGACGTCGACACCCTGAAAGCCTGGGTGGCCAAGGCGTCCGCCAAGGGCGTGGTGGCCTTCGACACGGAGACCGACGCCTTGTCGTCGGCCTCGGCGGGCCTGTGCGGCGTCTCGTTGGCCGTCGCGCCTGGCGAGGCCTGCTACATTCCCGTCGGCCACTGTGAGAAGGAAGGCCTGGCTCTCGAAGCCGCGGCCGACCTCGTCCAGATCCCGCTGGCAGAGGTGATCGCGACCCTGAAGCCGCTGCTGGAGGATCCGGCGGTGCTGAAGGTGGCCCAGAACGCCAAGTACGACATCGCCGTGCTGTCCCGGTATGGGATCCAGGTCGCGCCGATCGACGACACCATGCTGATCAGCTACGTGCTGGAGGCGGGCCTGCACGGCCACGGCATGGACGAGCTGTCGGAGCTGCACCTGGGCCACAAGCCGATCCCGTTCAAGCAGGTGGCCGGGACGGGCAAGACCCAGATCAGCTTCAAGCACGTGGGGCTCAGCGAGGCGACGGCCTACGCCGCCGAGGACGCCGACGTCACCCTGCGCCTCTACCAGACTCTCAAGCCGCGCCTGGCGCGCGAAGGCCTGCTGACTGTCTATGAGACCTTGGAGCGGCCCCTGCCCACGGTGCTGGCCCAGATGGAGAACAATGGCGTCCGCGTCGATCCGGAAGCCCTGCGCCGCCTTTCCAACGAGTTCTCCCTGCGCATGGCCGAGTTCGAGGCGCGCGCCACCGAGCTGGTCGGCCGGCCGTTCAACCTGGGCAGCCCCAAGCAGATCGGCGACGTGCTGTTCGGCGAGATGAACATGAAGGGCGGCAAGAAGACCGCCACGGGCCAGTGGTCGACCGACAGCGACGTGCTGGAGAGCCTGGCCCTCGAGCACGAGCTGCCGCGCGTCCTTCTGGACTGGCGCCAGCTTTCCAAGCTGAAGGGCACCTATACCGAAAACCTGATCGCGGCGATCTACGAGGGCACGGGCCGGGTCCACACCTCGTACGCCCTGGCCGCGACGACGACGGGGCGGCTGTCCTCGTCCGATCCCAACCTGCAGAACATCCCGGTCCGCACCGAGGAAGGCCGCAAGATCCGCAAGGCCTTCATCGCCGAGCCGGGCAAGGTGCTGATCAGCGCCGACTACAGCCAGATCGAGCTGCGCCTGCTGGCCCACATCGGCGACATTCCGCAGCTGAAGAAGGCCTTCCAGGAAGGCCTGGACATCCACGCCATGACCGCCTCGGAGATGTTCGACACGCCGATCGAGGGCATGGACCCGATGATCCGCCGCCGGGCCAAGGCCATCAACTTCGGCATCGTCTACGGCATCTCGGCGTTCGGCCTGGCCAATCAGCTGGGCATCGGCCAGGGCGAGGCGGGCGCCTATATCAAGACCTATTTCGAGCGCTTCCCGGGCATCCAGGCCTATATGGACGCGACCAAGGCCTTCGTGCGCGAGCACGGCTACGTGACGACCATCTTCGGCCGCAAGATCAACATCCCGGAGATTCAAGCCAAGTCGGTGGGCCAGCGGCAGTTCGCCGAGCGCGCGGCGATCAACGCCCCGATCCAGGGGGCCGCCGCCGACGTCATGCGCCGGGCGATGATCCGCATGCCCGCCGCCCTGGAGGCCGCCGGCCTCGAGGCCAAGATGCTGTTGCAGGTGCACGACGAACTCGTCTTCGAAGCGCCGGAGGGCGAGGCCGACCGCGCCTGCGCGGTGATCCGCGAGGTCATGGAAAAGGCCGCCGAGCCGGCCGTCGCCCTGTCGATCCCGCTGACCGTCGAGGCGCGGGCGGCCAAGAACTGGGACGAAGCGCACTAGGTCCGTCCGGACCCGGATCATGTAGGAGCGGAGCTCGGGTCCGCTCCGCCGACTCCGGGCGTGTGGGGAGCGCCTTCACAACCCCGAGCAAGCCCTTGAGATCGCGACAGATTCTCAACTTCTACCCTGCGACATCAAGTCACGGCACAGTTAACAGCCCGGCAACCTTGGTCGCCCCAAAGATGGCGGACGTGATCGGCTACGCGCTCTCCTGCGCCGACGGCTCGCCGATACGCGAACCTAGGAGGTTGTGGTGAAGTTCGGCAATTTCAGGATCCCCACGAAGCTGCTGGTCGTGTTCGGCGTGCTGCTCGCGACGATCGCGACGATGGGCCTGGCGCTCTTCATCAACTCGCTGGTGCTGGAAAAGTCGGTGGCGCGGTCCGAACGCGCCTACAAGGTGATGCAGGCGGCCGACACGGCCACCTTTCGCCTGACCCGCCAGGAGAATTCGCTGCGCGGCTTCCTGCTCTCGGGCGACGACTATTACGTCAAGCGCATCGAGACCGTGCACAAGGTCAAGTTCTTCGGCGCCCTGGACAAGCTGGACGCCCTCGGCGCCGACAAGATCCAGGTGCAGGCGATCCGCGACGCCTACGCCGACTATCGCAAGCTGGCCATCGAGCCGGGCGAGGCCCTGGGCGCTGACCCGGCCACGCGTCCGCAGGCCGTCGAGTTGGTCCGCAATGACGGCGTCGCCGACAAGGCCGTGGCGCCGGTCGAGGACGCCTTGGACGCTATCCAGAGCTGGGCGGAGAAGCAGATCGAGGCCGAGGCCCTGGCGCAGAAAAAGGCCCAGGCCCTGTCCAACCTGGTGCTGGTGCTCGGCATCGCGCTGAGCGGCGCCATCGCCCTGGGCGGCGGTCTGCTGCTGTCCAGCTCGATCGCCAAGCCAGTCGCGGCCATGACCGCCGCCATGCGCCGGCTGGCCTCGGGCGACAACGCCATCGAGGTTCCGGCGACCGATCGCAAGGACGAGGTCGGCCAGATGGCCGCCGCCGTGATCTGCTTCAAGGAAGCCGCGATCGCCAAGATCCGCGTCGAGAAGGAGGCCGAGAACACCCGCACCGCCGCGGAGGCCGAGCGCGCCGCCAATGACGACGAGCGCCGCGCCGCCGCCGCCGAGCAGGCCGAGGTGGTCGAGGCCCTGGCCTCGGGTCTGTCCCGCCTGGCCGGCGGCGACCTGACCGCCCGCATCGACGCGCCGTTCGCCGGCCGCTACCAACAACTGCGCGAGGACTTCAACGAGGCCGTCGCCAAGCTACAGGAAGCCATGAAGGCCATCGTCTCGGCCACGGGCGGCGTCAACGCCGGTTCGGACGAGATCGCCGAGGCCTCCAGCAACCTGTCGCGTCGCACCGAGCAGCAGGCCGCCGCTCTGGAGGAAACCGCCGCGGCCCTGGACGAGATCACCGCCACGGTTCGCAAGACCGCCGCCGGCGCCAAGGAGGCCTCGCAGGTCGTGGCGACCGCCCGCACCGACGCCGAGCGCTCGGGCCGCATCGTCAGCCAGGCCGTTTCTGCCATGACCGAGATCGAAACCTCGTCCAGTCAAGTCAGCCAGATCATCGGCGTCATCGACGAGATCGCCTTCCAGACCAACCTCCTGGCCCTGAACGCCGGGGTCGAGGCCGCCCGCGCCGGCGAAGCCGGCCGTGGTTTCGCGGTCGTCGCCCAGGAAGTCCGCGCCCTGGCCCAGCGTTCGGCCGACGCGGCCAAGGAGATCAAGACCCTGATCTCGACCTCGACCGCTCAGGTCGAGACCGGCGTGGACCTGGTCGGCCAGACTGGCGAGGCGCTGAGCCGAATCGTCGAGCAGGTCGCCTCGATCGACGCCCTGATGCAGGAGATCTCGGCCTCGACCACCGAACAGGCCACTGGCCTGAACGAGGTCAACACGGCCGTGAACCAGATGGACCAGGTCGTCCAGCAGAACGCCGCCATGGTGGAAGAGGCGACGGCCGCGACCCACTCGCTGAAGAACGAGGCCGGCGCCCTGGCCAGCCTGGTCTCGCGGTTCAAGGTCGGCGCCGAGAACACGGCCATCGCGCCGGCGGCTCGTCCGGGCCAGCGTCCCGCCGCGCCGATGGTTTCCAAGGCCAAGCCGGTCTCGCGCCCGGCCGCACCAGTGTCGCGCGGCAACACCGCTGTGGCGGTCAGCGAGGACTGGGAAGAGTTCTGATCGCGCCGTAGCGATTGGTGGACAGGACGGGCTCTCCGAGAGATCGGAGGGCCCGTTCTCTATCAACCCTTGTTCAGGGCGATGGTCTCGAACGACGATTTGGTCGGCTGAGCCTGGTGGCTCGCGCCAGGCGTCGGAAGCGCCAGGCCAATGGCGGCGGCGACGAGGAGGGCGACGGCGAAGAAGGCCTTGCTGGCCATGGTCCTGATCTCTGGTCTGCGTCGTGAAGCGACAATCGCGGACGCTGACGGAGGCTGAAATGGTCCCGCTCGCGCCGGGTTCAAGGGCTTGGCATGCCCAGGGTCTCTGAGCGGCTTGCAAGCCTCCTGATCCAACAAGAAAGGCCGGAAACCGCCTTGACGGTTCCCGGCCTTTTTCGACGCGTTCAGTGGAACGAAATCAGAAGATTTCGAACAGGCCGGCGGCGCCCCCTGAGATCGCAATAAGCGATCTCAGCGACTCTTCGTGGATGGGCGCCGTTCTCCGACCTGTCGAAATCAGAAGATTTCGAACAGGCCGGCGGCGCCCCCTGAGATCGCAATAAGCGATCTCAGCGACTCTTCGTGGATGGGCGCCGTCCTCCGACCTGTCGAAATCAGAAGATTTCGAACAGGCCGGCGGCGCCCATGCCGCCGCCAATGCACATCGTGACGACGCCCAGCTTGGCCTTGCGGCGCTTGCCTTCCAGCAGGATGTGGCCGGCGCAGCGGGCGCCGGTCATGCCGAACGGGTGGCCGATGGCGATCGAGCCGCCGTTGACGTTGTACTTCTCCGGATCGATTCCCAGGCGATCGCGGCTGTAGAGGCACTGCGAGGCGAACGCCTCGTTCAGCTCCCAGAGGTCGATGTCGTCGACCTTCAGGCCGTGGCGTTCCAGGAGGCGCGGCACAGCGAAGACCGGGCCAATGCCCATTTCGTCAGGTTCGCAGCCCGCGATGGCGAAGCCCTTGAACAGGCCCAGCGGCTCGAGATTGCGCTTGGCGGCTTCCTTGGCTTCCATCACCACGACGGCGGCTGCGCCGTCCGACAGCTGACTGGCGTTGCCGGCGGTGACGAAGTTACCCGGCCCCTTGACCGGCTCCAGCTTGGCCAGGCCTTCCAGGGTGGTGTCGGGGCGATTGCATTCGTCCTTGGTGACCACGTAGTCGACCAGGCTCTCTTCCTTGGTCTCCTTGTTGACCACCTTCATCTTGGTGGCCATCGGCACGATCTCGTCGTCGAACAGGCCGGCGGCCTGGGCGGCGGCGATGCGCTGCTGGCTGCGCAGCGAATATTCGTCCTGGTACTCGCGGCTGATGTTGTAGCGCTTGGCCACGATGTCGGCGGTGTCGATCATCGCCATCCACAGGGCCGGCTTTTCCTTCATCAGCTTGTCTTCGGTGATGTGGAAGCGGTTCATGTGGCCGCCGCCCTGGACCAGCGAGATCGACTCCACGCCGCCGCCAATGGCGACCGGAGCGCCGTCGTTGCGGACATAGTTGGCTGCGGTGGCGATGGCTTGCAGGCCCGAGGAGCAGAAGCGGTTGACGGTCTGCCCCGAGGTGGTCACCGGCAGGCCGGCCCAGATGGCGGCGTTGCGGGCCACGTTCATGCCGGTGGCCCCTTCCGGACCGCCGCAACCCAGGACGACGTCTTCCACTTCCGGGCCTTCCAGGCCCGCCCGGCTCACAGCGTGCTGGATGGCGTGGCCGGCCATGGCCGCGCCATGGGTGTTGTTGAAGCCGCCGCGGTTGGACTTGGCCAGGCCCGTGCGGGCGTAAGAGACGATGACCGCTTCGCGCATTGAGGCGCACTCCCCGTTAAACGTTAGTTTGAATTGCGCTCACCCTAGACCGCCTTTTCGCGGTGCGAAAGATCACGCGTGCGTAAAGGTAAACTGTGACCGCTGCCGTACGGCGTTTTCGAAGCTCGGCGACGCCGTGTCTAAGACAATGATTTCATTGACCTTTGTTTCGCCGCGCAACCAGCGCTTGCGGACGCCGGTCCGACGACGGATCTCCAGGAAGGCGTCGAAATCGATCATGGCGGCTCTCCCCGGTGTGTTCGGGAAAGCGCGCGAAAGGGCTAAGGTTTTCTGCTCAGCGCTTCGGCAGGATGGCCAAGCCGTCCGGAAGCTCGTTGCGATCGTCGCCGCGCGGTGGAACGTGCTCGGCCAGGATGGCGCCGGTGCGAGCCACCGCGGCGACGAAGCCGTCGGCGACCGCGTCGCGCTTCAGGCCGCTAACGAGGTCGGCCACCACCTCGTCCCAGACCGCGTTCGGCGCGGCCTTGTAGACGCCTTCGTCGGCGATCACTTCGACGCGGTGCTCGGCCAGGGCGGCGAAGATCAGCACGCCGGTGCGATCGCGGGTGACATGCAGGCCATGGCTCAGGAACTGCTCCAGCGCCGCGCGCCTGACCCGGGCGGCCTTCAGCGAGCCGGGCGTCAGGGCGCGGCGAACGGGCGGGATGGAGACGACCAGGGCCGCGACCACGAACACCACCAGCTGCAGGACGATGTAGGTCGACAGGGCCGACAGGATCGCCCCGTCCAACGCCGCGGCGTGACCGACGCTCCAGCCGCCGAACAGGCGGGTCAGCATCTCGGGACGGAAGCCGGCGAACAGGGCCGCGGCCGGCACGACCAGCGCCGTGGCGGCCGCCCAGACCAGCGGCGTCTCGCGATAGTCGGAAACCTCGGGCGCCAGGACGCAGAAGATTTCGCCGGCGGTGGTCCTTTCCGCCTCGGCCACCGCGCCGGCGATGCGGTCCAGGTCGTGCGGGGTCATGCGTATCGCCATCTCACCAGTTCCCCGAGCTGCCGCCGCCGCCGAACGATCCGCCGCCGCCGGAGAAGCCGCCGCCACCGCCGCCTCCGCCGCTCCAGCCCCCGCCGCCCCGGCCGCTGTTGTTCAGCGCGCCCAGGATGATCCAGGGCAGGGCCGAGCCCAGGCCGCCGCGGCCGCGACGGCCTCGGAACAGATTGGAGAAGACGAAGAGGATGAAGAGGAAGATCAGCAAGCCGACGATCGGCGATCCGCTCGACTTGTGCTGCGCGGGCTGGCTGGCCTCGGCGATGCGGGCCTTGGCCTGGTCGGCGGGCAGGGAAAGCTGCTCGACCAGGGCGTTGGTCCCCGCAACGATGCCCCCCTCCATGTCGCCGTCGCGAAATTTCGGCAGGATGGCGCTCTGGATGATGACGCTGGACAGGGCGTCGGTCAGCACCGGCTCCAGGCCGTAGCCGACCTCGATCCGCACCTTCCGCTCGTTGGGCGCGACCAGCAGGATGACGCCGGTATCCTTGTCCTTCTCGCCGATGCCCCAGGTCCGGCCCAGCTGGTAGCCGTAGTCCTCGATCGGATAGCCCTGCAGATCGGGCACGGTGGCCACGACCAGCTGACGGCCGGTCGTGCTCTCCAGGCTCTCCAGCTTGTCGGTCAGGTCGCGCTCGACGTCGGGCGACAGGATCTGAGCGTCGTCGACCACCCGCCCGGTCAGGGGCGGGAACTTCGGCGCGGCGAGGACGGGCAGGGCGAAGAGCGCGGCCACGAGGACCAGGATGGGCGCGAGCGCCCGCCGCTTCGCCCCCGCGAAGGCCAGCCGCAAGTTACTGGACCTTCGGCGGGGTCGCGGCCGGCGGATTGCTGAAGTCCACCGTCGGCGCGCTCTGGGCGGCGGCCGAGGCCTGGAACAGCTGGGCGGGCTTCTGGCCGCTGTAGACGGTCTTGGCCCACAGGATGCTGGGGAAGGTGCGCAGCGTCGTGTTGTACTTCTGGGCGGCCTCGTTGTAATCGCGGCGCGCGATGGCGATGCGGTTCTCGGTGCCTTCCAGCTGGCTTTGCAGGGCCAGGAAGTTCTGGTTCGACTTCAATTCCGGATAGCGTTCCTGCACCACCATCAGGCGGCCCAGCACGCCCGACAGCTGGTCCTGGGCGGCGGCGAACTTCTGGAACTGGGCCGGGTCGGTGATGGTCGAGGCGTCGACCTTGACCTGGGTGGCGCTGGCGCGGGCGGCCGTGACCGCCGTCAGCACGTCCTTTTCCTGGGCGGCGTAGCCCTTCACCGTCGCGACCAGGTTCGGCACCAGGTCGGCGCGGCGCTGGTACTGGTTCTGCACCTCGGCCCAGGCGGTCTTGGTCGCCTCGTCCTGGGTGGGGATGGTGTTGATCCCGCAGCCGGCGAGGGTCGCGGGAATGGCGACAATCAGGGCGACGCGCGCGGCGTTACCGACGAGACGGTTCATGAGAGCCTTCCTCCTGCGAACATGTATGCCCGCGTACCGCTGTTAGATAGCGCGTGTATTGATACACGTCAGACACGGGAGAATTAAACCTTGTCCATGTGGGCGAAGGCGTGTTTGCGCGGGCCGATATAGCCGAACAGCCAGGCGGCCACCTTGCGCATCTGGATTTCCTCGCTGCCTTCGGTGATCCGATAGCGGCGGTGGTGGCGATAGATGTGCTCGAACGGCTTGTGGCGGGAATAGCCGAGGCCGCCGTGGATCTGCATGGCCCGGTCGGCGGCCTCGCAGCACAGGCGGTTGGCCCAGTAGTTACACATCGACACCTTGTCCGAGAGCCGCTTCTCGACCTCGGCTTTGGTCATCTGGTCCATCTCCCAGGCGGTCTTGCGGATCAAGAGGCGCAACATCTCGGCCTGGGTGGATAGTTCGACGATCGGGAACTGGATGGCCTGGTTCTCGGCCAGGGCCTTGCCGAACGGCTTGCGGGCGCGCGCGTACTTGATGCTCTCCTCGATGCAGTAGACCGCCGCGCCCAGGCTGGAGGCGGCCTGGCGGATACGGTTCTCGTGCACGAAGTGCTGGGCCAGGGCCAGGCCGCCGCCCTCGGGACCGAACATCGCGCTATCGGGGACCCAGACGTTGGTGAAGCTGACCCGCGGATGGTCGGTCGGCATGTTGAAGGTCCAGAGATACTCCTCGATCTTCACGCCCGGCGCATGGGCCGGGACCAGGAAGGCGGTGATCCCCCGGGCGTCGCCGTCCTCGCCAGACGTGCGGGCGAACAGGCAGCAGTGGGTGGCCGCGTGCATGCCCGTGGTCCACATCTTCTCGCCGTTGATCCGCCAGCCGGCTTGGCCCTGGTGTTCCTCGCGGACGGCGCGGGTCTCCATGAAGGTGGCGTCCGAGCCATGCTCCGGCTCGGTCAGGCCGAAGGTCGGGCGGAAGGCGCCCTTGTCCAGCATGTCGCTGATCAGGTGCTGCTGGTCGGGCCGGCCGAAGTCGCGGATCATCAGCACGAAAGGGTTGTTGCCGACGATGGAGTGCTCGTTCTGCAGATCGTTGAACAGGCCCAGGCCCTTGGCCGCCAGGTGCTCGCGGATCACCGCCATCCAGAGGTTGGAGCCGTCCTGGCCGCCGTAGGCCTTGGGCAGGGCGAAGCGGTAGTGGCCGGCCTCGTCGGCTAGCTTGCGGGCCTTGGCCAGCAGTTCCTCCCACTCGTGGCGGGGCAGGCCGCCCATGTCCCAGTCGGTCCGAGCCCATTCGCGGCGGTGGTCGAAGAAACGGTCGTTGTCGTCCCGCGCCTGCAGCGGCGCGATCTTCTTCTCGATGAAGGCGTCGAGTTCGGCCAGGTAGGCGGTCAGCGCCGGCGGCAGTTGGAAGTCCATGGCAAAGCCTCCCTTACGCGCGTTCTCTGATTGTGGCGGAAGGTTAAGCGCGACGAGCCGTCGCGGCCAATCGTGCCCCTTGGGAACGTCGCTGGAGCTTGGCCTTAACCCGTCCTTGACCAAGCCGGGCGTAGAATTTCGGCCATGATCACCATGGCGGTCTTCGCGATCCTCGGCGCCGTGCTTGGACTGTTCGTCCGGCCGCGAATGCTGGGCGTCGCGCTTCCGGCCATGTTGGCGGCCATCGTCGAGGGCGGCGTGCTCTGGACGGTGCAGGTGATGGAGAAGCAGCCCAACCGCGAACTGCTGATCGCCCGCCTGCAGTCGATCTTCGGCGAGGGCTGGGTCGGCGCGGCCGGTCCGGTGGCGGCGGCGCTGATGGGCGCGCTGTTCGCCGCCCTGATGAGCGCCTTCACCGACGCCGGCAAGACCGCCCCGGTGCTGACCGCCGACAACATCCAGCGCCGCGTCGGCAAGGACGGTCGCTACGCCCGCGCCAAGGGCATGGTCGAGGACCGCGCCATCCACGCCAAGGCCGAAAGCCGGATCGACCAGATCCTGGGGCTGTAGGGCTCGGCGTTTCCGCGCAAAGTTCGCCGGGTCCCGCGCGAAATCTCTGTTTTCTGAAAAATCCAGGCGCGCGCGAAATTGGGCTTGCGGAATTTCTGATCACTGATATCTAAGCGATGCTTAGTTCGGATCCGAAGCACCGGTGGGGATATCGGTGCGCCACGCCTAGATAGGGTGGCGGGAGCCGGGCGGCCAGTACCGCTTATCACCGATCAACGATCTGACCGCAACTTCCCCAACACCGGAGGGCTTTCTCATGAAGCTCCGTACCCTGGCGGTCGCCGCCGCCCTCTCCATGCTCGCCACCTCGGCTTTCGCCGACGGCCGTATCGCCGCCGCCCTCGATGCGCCGGTCGCGGCCAAGACCAAGGTCGTCGCCGGCGGCGCCGTCTTCGTCTGCGAGGGCGCCGAGTGCGTCTCGACCCAAGCCCCGTCGCGGGCTCTCACCGCGGTGGCCTGCAAGGCCCTCGCCAAGGAAGTAGGTCGCGTCGCGGCTTTCGGCGGCGAGACCAAGTCGCTGGACGCCGACGACCTGACCCGCTGCAACGCCTCGGCCAAGGGCGGTTCGGCCCTGGCTTCGGCTAAGTAAGAACACGTATCGCTTTACCTAAGACCCAGACGCTTTTCGGGCCGTTGTTTCTCCGGTCCGGTCTGGCTGTTTCCTCGAGCATTCGCCTGACGAGGCGGCGGATTTCTTCCGCCGCCTCTTTTCTTTTCCGGACACATGCTTAGTTGACGCCCATGGACACGAGCTTGGCCGCACAGCTGGAAACCGTTCTGCGCAAGGCCGCGGGCGAGGGAACCGCCCTGGCTTCGATGACCGTCGACTACGCTTCGGATGGCTTCGCGGACGGTCTGCAACCCAAGGCCTGGGTCGAGCGGGCCACCCGCAGCCTGGTCTTCGCCCAGGGCGAACTGCGTCGCCCGGACGGCGTGTTGGCCGCTTCGGCCTCGGCCGTGTTCCGTCGCGCCGGGGACTGATCGTCCCGGCTGGCGCGCCGGCTTGGTTGCGACTGCGAAAGGCCCGTGTTATCAGGCGCGCGGCTTCGGACGGGGCGGCGTGCATGCGCCGGCCGTCCATGCGCTTTTCTCAAGCGCGCTCAAGCCTTTAAGCCGCGATAAGGGTTAACCTTCTTGTTCGCGGCCATTTGCAACGCACCGGGCGGATACCAAGTGGCGGACGAAACCAAGGCGACGGATGCGGGTCAGCGCTATGCGCAGTCCCTCTTCGAACTGACGATCGAGAACGGCTCCCTGCAAAAGGTCGAGGCCGATCTGAAGAGCCTGAAGGCGATGATCGCCGACAGCGCCGACCTGCGCCGCCTGATCGAAAGCCCCGCCTTCTCGGCCGAGGACAAGGGCAAGGGCCTGGTGGCCGTGGCCGTCAAGGCCGGCTTCGACCTGCTGACCACGAAGTTCCTGGGCCTGGTGGCCTCGAATGGCCGCACCGGCGACCTCTTGGGCGCGATCTCGGCCTTCGTCGAGTTGTCGGCCAAGCACCGCGGCGTCGTCACCGCCGAGGTGGTCTCGGCCACCGCCCTGTCGCCCGCCCAGCTGAAGGGCGTGCAGACCGCCCTGGCCCAGGCCCTGGGCAAGATCCCCGAAGTTTCCACGCGCGTCGATCCGTCCCTGTTGGGCGGGCTGAAGGTGCGCGTCGGTTCGCGTCTCTTCGACGCTTCGCTCCGTTCGAAGCTCGATTCCCTGAAATTCGCCCTGAAGCGCGCCTGAGCGTATAAGCGCGTCCAAAAAGATTAGATCGCAGAGAGCCCAGAAGACCATGGACATCCGCGCCGCCGAGATTTCGGCCATCCTCAAGTCGCAGATCGCCAACTTCGGCGAAGAGGCCGCCGTCTCGGACGTCGGCCAGGTGCTGTCCGTCGGCGACGGCATCGCCCGCATCTACGGCCTGGACAACGTCCAAGCCGGTGAAATGCTGGAGTTCCCGAAGGCCGGCGTGAAGGGCATGGCCCTGAACCTCGAGCGCGACAATGTCGGCGCCGTGATCTTCGGCGCCGACGCCGAGATCAAGGAAGGCGACGAAGTCCGCCGCCTGGGCGAGATCGTCGACGTGCCGGTCGGCAAGGGCCTGCTGGGCCGCGTCGTCAACCCGCTGGGCGAGCCGATCGACGGCAAGGGTCCGATCCAGTACACCGAGCGTCGCCGCGTCGACGTCAAGGCTCCGGGCATCATCCCGCGCAAGTCGGTGCACGAGCCCGTGCAGACCGGCCTGAAGTCGATCGACACCCTGATCCCGGTCGGCCGCGGCCAGCGCGAGCTGATCATCGGTGACCGTCAGACCGGCAAGACCGCCGTCGCCATCGACACCATCCTGAACCAGAAGGCCGTCAACGCCGGCAAGGACGAGAGCGCCAAGCTCTACTGCGTCTACGTCGCCATCGGCCAGAAGCGCTCGACCGTCGCCCAGATCGTCAAGACCCTGGAAGAGCACGGCGCCCTGGAATACACGACCGTCGTCGTCGCCTCGGCCTCGGAGCCGGCTCCGCTGCAATACCTGGCCCCGTTCTCGGGCTGCGCCATGGGCGAGTGGTTCCGCGACAACGGCCTGCACGGCCTGATCATCTATGACGACCTGTCCAAGCAGGCCGTCGCCTATCGTCAGATGTCGCTGCTGCTGCGCCGCCCGCCGGGCCGCGAAGCCTATCCGGGCGACGTCTTCTATCTGCACTCGCGCCTGCTGGAACGCGCCGCGAAGCTGAACGAAGACAACGGTTCGGGCTCGCTGACGGCGCTGCCGATCATCGAAACCCAGGCCAACGACGTGTCGGCCTACATCCCGACCAACGTGATCTCGATCACTGACGGCCAGATCTTCCTGGAAACCGACCTGTTCTACCAAGGCATCCGCCCGGCCGTGAACGTCGGCATCTCGGTGTCGCGCGTCGGTTCGTCGGCCCAGATCAAGGCGATGAAGCAGGTCGCTGGTCCGATCAAGGGCGAGCTGGCCCAGTATCGTGAAATGGCCGCCTTCGCGAAGTTCGGCTCGGACCTGGACGCCTCGACCCAGAAGATGCTGGCCCGCGGCGAGCGCCTGACCGAGCTGCTGAAGCAGCCGCAGTACGCCCCGCAGTCGGTCGAAGAGCAGGTCTGCGTGATCTACGCCGGCACCCGCGGCTATCTGGACAAGATCCCGACCTCGTCGGTTCGCCGGTTCGAGACCGAGTTCCTGGCCCGTCTGCACAGCCAGCATAAGGATCTGCTGGACGGCATCCGCACCAAGAAGGCCCTCGACAAGGATCTGGAAGCGACGCTGAAGAGCGCGCTCGACAGCTTCTCGTCGACCTTCGCCTAAGCCCCCTCGGAACGCTCGGAGAGAGTAGCGCCGAATGGCCAGCTTGAAGGAAATGCGCAATCGGATCTCGAGCGTCAAGGCGACGCAAAAGATCACGAAAGCGATGCAGATGGTGGCGGCGGCCAAGCTGCGCCGGAGCCAGGACGCGGCGGAATCCGCCCGTCCTTACGCCCGGCGACTGGCCAGCGTCATCGCCAACCTCGCCGCCGGCGTGTCCGGGGACGGCGCGCCGAAGCTCCTGGCCGGCACGGGCCGTGACGACCGCCACCTGGTGGTGGTCGCCGCCGCCGACCGTGGCCTGGCGGGCGGCTTCACCTCGTCGATCGTCCGGGCCGCGCGCCAGCACATCGATGGCCTGATCGCTCAGGGCAAGACCGTCCAGGTGATCTGCGTCGGCAAGAAGGTGACGGCGCAGCTCGCCCGTCCCTATGCCGGCAAGATCGTCGAGACGTTCGACCTCTCGGCCTATCGCCAGCTGACGCTGTCGGTGGCCCAGCCGATCGCCGACACTGTCACGCGCCTGTACGAGGCCGGCGAGACTGACGTGGTCACGCTGTTCTACAGCCGCTTCAAGTCGGTGGTGCAGCAGATCCCGACGGGCCTGCAGCTGATCCCCGCGACGGTCGAGGGTGTCGAAACCCCGACCGGCCCGGCGGCGGTCTACGAGTACGAGCCCTCGGAAGAGGCCATCCTCGAGACCCTGCTGCCGCGCAACCTGACGGTTCAGATCCTGTCGGCCCTGCTGGACAACATGGCCGGCTTCTACGCCAGCCAGATGACCGCCATGGACAACGCCACGCGCAACGCCGGCGACATGATCAAGCGCTACACCCTCGAGTACAATCGTTCCCGCCAGGCCCAGATCACCAAGGAGCTGATCGAGATCATCTCCGGCGCCGAAGCCGTCTGATCTAGCCTAACGACACAAGCACGCAGAGACCGAAAGACCGCACCGCCATGGCCAAGACCCCCGCTGAAAAGCCGGCCGCCGCCGCCGCCAAGAAGCCCGCCGCCCCCAAGGCCGCGGCTGCTCCGAAGGCCGCCGTCGCCGCGAAGGCTCCCGCCGCCGCCGCTAAGGCTCCGGCCGCCAAGAAGCCGGCCGCCCCGAAGGCCGCCGTTGCTCCGAAGGCTCCGGCCGCCAACCTGGATGGCGCCACCGGCCGCCTTGTCCAGATCATCGGCGCCGTCGTCGACATCGAGTTCGACGGCGCTCTGCCGGCGATTCTGAACGCCGTCGAGACCACCAACGCAGCCACCGGCCAACGCCTGGTGTTCGAAGTCGCCCAGCACCTGGGCCAGAACACCGTCCGCGCCATCGCCATGGACGCTACCGAAGGTCTCGTCCGCGGCCAGGCCGTGCGCGACACCGGCGAAGCCATCCGCGTGCCGGTCGGTCCGGGCACCCTGGGCCGCATCATGAACGTCATCGGCGAGCCGATCGACGAGCAGGGCCCGATCCAATCGACCCTGTCGCGCCCGATCCACCGCGACGCCCCGACCTTCGCCGAGCAGACCAACACTGCTGAAGTGCTGGTCACGGGCATCAAGGTCATCGACCTGATGTGCCCCTACACCAAGGGCGGCAAGATCGGCCTGTTCGGCGGCGCCGGCGTCGGCAAGACCGTGACGATGCAAGAGCTGATCAACAACATCGCCAAGGCCTATGGCGGTTACTCGGTTCTGGCCGGCGTGGGCGAACGCACCCGCGAAGGCAACGATCTGTATCACGAGATGATCGAGTCGAACGTCAACGTCGACCCGAAGGCCAACAACGGCTCGACCGAAGGCTCGCGTTGCGCCCTCGTCTACGGCCAGATGAACGAACCGCCGGGCGCCCGCGCCCGCGTCGCCCTGACGGGCCTCTCGATCGCGGAATACTTCCGTGACGAGGAAGGCAAGGACGTGCTGCTGTTCGTCGACAACATCTTCCGCTTCACCCAAGCCGGCGCCGAAGTGTCGGCTCTGCTGGGCCGCATCCCCTCGGCCGTGGGCTATCAGCCCACCCTGGCCACCGAGATGGGCAATCTGCAGGAGCGCATCACCTCGACGAACAAGGGCTCGATCACCTCGGTCCAGGCCATCTACGTGCCCGCCGACGACCTGACCGACCCGGCTCCGGCCACCTCGTTCGCCCACTTGGACGCCACCACCGTTCTGTCGCGCGACATCGCGGCCCAGGCCATCTTCCCGGCCGTGGACCCGCTGGACTCGACCTCGCGGATCATGGATCCGCTGATCATCGGCGAGGAGCACTACACGGTCGCTCGCCGCGTCCAGGAAGTCCTGCAGCAGTACAAGGCCCTGAAGGACATCATCGCCATCCTGGGCATGGACGAGCTGTCGGAAGAGGACAAGCTGATCGTGTCGCGCGCTCGCAAGATCTCGCGCTTCCTGAGCCAGCCCTTCCACGTCGCAGAGCAGTTCACCAACACGCCGGGCGCCTTCGTCCAGCTGAAGGACACCATCCGCTCGTTCAAGGGCATCGTGGACGGCGAGTACGACCACCTGCCGGAAGGCGCGTTCTACATGGTCGGTCCGATCGAGGAAGCCGTGGCCAAGGCCGAGAAGATGGCGGCCGAAGCCTGATGACCGACGACGCCGATCTGGGCCATTTCTGCTGCGACGAGCTGGCGGAGGCCGTGTCTCCGGACACGACCGCCAGCCTCATCGAGCATGACAGCGGCCTGATCCTGCTGAATCTCGGCGAACGCGAGGAAGAGGGCGAGACGGGCCTGGTGCTGGCCACCATCCGCTTCTGCCCCTTCTGCGGGACCGAGATCCAGACCGACGAAGACATCGAAGCCGCCCTGGGCGGCGTCGAGGAGACCTTCAACTGATGGCCAAGCTGCACTTTTCCCTGGTCGCGCCCGAACGCGAACTGTTCTCCGGCGATGTGGACCTGGTCCAGGCCCCGGGCTCGGAAGGCGACTTCGGCGTCCTGGCCGGCCACGCCCCGTTCATGACCACCCTGCGCGAAGGCAAGGTGACCGTGAAGGACGGCGCCACGACCAAGGTGTTCGACATCCAGGGCGGCTTCGCCGACGTCGGGCCCGATGGCCTGACGATTCTGGCCGAACACGCCGTCGAAGCGGCCTGATCCCCCCCGGACGCACGCTTTCGAAACGCCCTCGTTCCGCCCGGATCGGGGGCGTTTTTGTGAGCACTTCGTGTCCAGGGTGAAAAAATTACACTTGTGACCCAATCTCCGCCTCAATCGGCAGCCATAAGGGTTGCGAGGGACTGCCTGTCGGTTTTAATGCCGACCTCTCGTCTAGTTGGGGATATCCAGCCTATGCGCCTTGCGCTCGCCAGCCTGATCGCTCTCGGTGCGGTCTCGACCGCCGCCGTCGCCCAGGAGCAAACCGCTCCGGCTCCCGCCACGCCCGCGCCGGCGCCCGCCGCGGCGCCGGCTCCGGCTCCGGCTCAAGCCGCCCCGGCCGCTCCGGCTGATCAAGCTGCTCCGCCCGTCGCCGCGCCGACCGCCGGCGCGCCCGCCGACACCTATACGGCCCCGGTTCGCGGTCCGAAGACCACCGACCCGGTGACCCTGCGTCTGCTCGACGTGCTGGACAAGGTCTGCAAGCCGCAGGTCGCCGGCGGCGACTTCGCCCAGCTGGTCAAGGACTACGGTCTGAAGAAGAAGAAGGAACAGTGGGTTCTGGACCTGGGCAAGCCGTACAACATCACCCTGGACAACCCCGGCTCGAACAAGAACGTCTGCACGGTCACCATCGACTACGCCCAGACCCCGGAACAGGCTCAAGAGCTGGCCAACGGCCTGCACGACTGGGCGACCTGGGAAAACAGCCCGCAGCTGCGCCTGATCCGCAACGACCAGACGGTCGGCAGCGACTATCGCCGCTTCACCGTGTCGTGGGACGACGCCTGGGCCGGCGGCCACGCCGGTCTGGTCTATATGCGCCTGAAGAAGCTGGACGAGACCTCGGTCGGCAAGAACTTCGAACGCGCTCAGATCCTGTACAGCACCAGCAGCCGCTAATCCGGCTGTTGCCCCGCCTTCGAGGCGGACCTATCTAGCGAAGGCGCGGGGACGACCCCGCGCCTTTTGCGTTTCGGGGACGACCCCAGTTTTCAGGGGCTCGCCATGGCCTGGATCATTCTCCTCATCGCCGGACTGTTCGAAGTAGGCTGGGCCGTGGGCCTGAAGTTCACCGAGGGTTTCACCAGGCCGGTTCCGATCGTGTTGACCGCCGTCAGCCTGGTGCTGTCGATGGGCCTCTTGGGCTGGGCCGTGAAGACCTTGCCGCTGGGCACGGCCTACGCCGTCTGGACGGGCGTGGGCGCGGTCGGCACGGCCATCGTCGGCATCGTGCTGTTCAAGGAACCCGCGACCGCCGCGCGGCTCGTCTGCCTGGGCCTGATCGTGGCGGGCATCCTGGGGCTGAAGGTGTTCAGCGCTAGCCCCGCAGCTTAGGCGGCGGCGCGGCCTTCCGCGCCGATGAAGTCAAGGCACCGCTGGGCCACCCGCTCCCAGCCGGGCTCCCCGGGCAGCCAGTGGCTCATCTCGGGGAACACCTCGACGGCGCCGCCCAGGCGCGCGGCCGTTTGGCGGACCGTCGCGGGCGGGTGGATCACGTCTCGGCCGCCCGCGACGGCCAACACCGGACAGCCTGGCGAGGACACCGAGGTGGTCATGAAAGGGTCCAGCCACCAGTTCAGCGTTTCCCATAGCGCCCGACCGCTCTCGGCCGTCATGCGGGCGAAGATCGCCTTGCGCTGGGCCTTCTCCAGCCGGTCGACGCTGTAGCGCCGCACGACGCCGTAGTCCGGCGCGATGGCCTGCAGCCAGTAAGGGCCGAAGGTGTAGAGGCTGACGGCCGACACGGCCTCCTCCAGGCTGGCGCCGGAGACGCCCCAGGGCGCGGACGGGGCCAGCAGGATCAGCTTGGAGATTTTGGCCCGCGACGCGGCCATCTGGGCGACAAGTCCGCCCAGGGAATGGCCGATCAGGATCGGCGGCGTCTCGCAACCTTGGGCCACACGGGCGATCTGGCGGGCGTAGTCGGCCATCGAGACGCCGGCGGCGCTGCTCTGGCCATCATGGCCGATCAGGTCGGGCGTCAGCACGCGGTGTCCGGCGGCCTCGAACGGCTGGCGGAAGGCGTCGAAGGTCCAGCCGCCGCAGAAAGCGCCGTGGACCATGATCACGGGTGCGCGCATGGACGCCCTAAAAACCAAACCCCGCCGACGAAGCAGCCGGCGGGGTTCAGCCTACACTTACTTCGCCGCCTTGGGCGAGGTTTTGGCGGCCGCCTTTGTCGCAGGCTTCTTGGCGGCCGGAGTCTTGGCTGCGGGGGCCTTGGCGGCGGCGGCCGGCTTGGCCTCGGCCTTCGGCTTCGCGGCGGCCTTCGGGGCAGCGGCCTTGGCCGGAGCCTTGGCGGCGGGGGCGGCCTTCGCGGCGGGCTTCACAGCCGCCTTGGCGGGCGCGGCGGCCTTCTTCGGCGCGGTGACGGCTTCAGCAGCGGCCTTCGGTTTCGCCGAAGCCTTGGCGGCGGGTTTGGCGGCCGGCGCAGCGACCGACTTCGGAGCGGCGGCGGCCTTGGGCGCGGCCGCGGCCTTCTCGGCGGCCGGGGCCTTGGCCTTGGGCGCGGGCTTGGCTTTCGCTTCAGCGGGCGCCTTGACGGCCGGCGCGGCGGCCTTCGGCTTCGCGGCCGCTTTCGGCTTGGTTTCGGCCTTCGGCTTGGCCGGGGCCTTGGCGGAGGGCGCCGCAGCCGGAGCAGCGGCGACCGGAGCGGGCTCGGCGGCCTTCACGGGTTCGGACGCAGGAGGCGGAGTTGGCGCAGGCGCGGGGGCGGGAGCCGGGGCAGCGGCCTTGGCCGGCTCCGGCGCGGGCGCGGCGGCCGGCTTCTTGCCGCTCAGCCAGGCGATCAGGTCGTCGAGGATCTTCATCGTGTTCGGCTCGTCTATGAGATAATGGGCGTTGGTGGGGTATTCTCGATACTCGGCGCCGGCGTACTTCTTGCCGACGAGGCGCACGTCCTCGACGGGTGTCGTGCGATCCAGCGCGCCCGCCATCACCAGCACCGGGACGGTGACCTTGCTGGCGTCGACGTGGGCGGTCTTGTGGGGATCCTTGTGCGGCCAGGCCAGATCGGCCAGCACCTGGCCGCTGTCATGCACCATCTTGGCGTAGAGCGCATCGTGACGCGCGGCTGGAACGACGTTGGCCACGCCGAACTTGAAGCCGGTCTTCCACATCTTGCCCGCCCGGGTCTCGGGTCTGGACTGCAGGGCCAGGTTCAGGAAGGTGAAGATCGGGGTCAGCTTGGGCTTGCCGCGCGCGTCGGCCGGCGAGGCGGGGGCGAACAGGGCCAGGGCTGACGCATGGCCGGCCTCGGCGACCTTCTGGGCGATCAGCCCGCCCATCGAATGGCCGATGACGATCGGCTTCTTGCCGGTCTCCTTGGCCAGGGTCTGGGCCAGGGCGCTCATCTCGGCCACGTAGTCAGCCAGGGTCAGGCCGGCCAGGCCGGCGCGCGGGCCTTCAACGGTGCGCACCGCCGACCGGATCGTCGGCGCCTCCACGCGGTATCCCTCGGCGCGCAGGCGCGTGGCGACGGGATCCCACACGTCCCCTCCGCACCCGTAGCCGTGTATCAGCAGAACCGTGTCCGCCATCCTGTTCTCCCCAGCGCGACGGACGACAGATTCAGACGCCGCGCGCGAACCCCGCAAAGGCGGCGGCCACGGTTTCGTAGACGCCACGCTTGAAGGGTACGATCAGTTCGGGCGTTTCGTCGAGCCTGCCCCATTTCCAGGCGTCGAACTCGATGTGCTCATCCGCCTCCAGATCGATCTCCGACTCCTCGCCGATGAAGCGATAGGCGAACCAGACCTGCTTTTGTCCAAGCCATCCGCGCGAGCGCTTCTCATTGGCCAGCACTTCGGGCGGGAAGTCATATCTCACCCATCCTTCCGTGCGGCCCAGCAGTTCGACGGAGGTGACGCCGGTCTCTTCGGCCAGCTCGCGGCGGGCGGCGGCTTCCAGGTCCTCGCCCTCGTCGACGCCGCCTTGCGGAAACTGCCAGTTGTAGGGCGGCGCCTGTTTGTGGCGGCGGCCCAGCCACACCCGCCCGTCCGGATGGAACAGGACCACGCCGACGTTCGGGCGGTGCTGGGGATAGTCACGCTCGCTCATGCGCAGCGTTGTTCCACGACTTGTCGCGGCGCGCCAGTACGCCCGAGGTTATAAGCCTATCGGTGCGCAAGCGCCGAGGCCGGAGCCAGCTGCAGGCCACGCGCCTGCAGGCCGGCGGCCCAGACGCGGACCTGGGTGATGGTCACCGGATAGGCGAAGCCCGAGCCCAGCGACTGGCCGCGGCCGGCGGCGCCGTTCTCCAGCGCGCGCAGCTGGGCGTCGATGGCGGTGGCCGACAGTTCGTCGTCGATCACCCGGTCGGCCGAGGCGCGCGGGATCGGCCCGGCTCGACGCGAGGCCAGGCCGTCGTCGACGAAGGCCAGACCGCGGGCCTTGAGCACGGCGTTGAAGGTGGTCATCGCCGTGTCGCTCTCGACGAAACGGGCGCCCAGATAGTTCGACAGGCCGAAATAGCCGGTGGCGCGCGACATCAGCCACTCCAGCTTGCGGACCGTGTCCTCAGGCCGGTTGGCGGCGATCAGGGTGTAGGGGCCCGGATCGTTGGCCGGGTAGTCGGCGGGCTCCATCGGGGTCTCGAGCAGAACCTCGTGACCGTGGGCGCGGGCCAGGTCGATCCAGCCTTGCAGGCCCTCGGCATAGGGGGCGAAGGACAGGGTGATCTCGCCCGGCAGGGTCTCGATCGCCGCACGGGTGGTCTGGGCGTTCAGACCGAGGCCGCCGATGACCACCGACACCTTGGGACGACCGTTCGGCGTGAACGGACGGGCATAGGCCTCGGCGGCGGTGCGGCCATCGGCGCCGATGATCGGCAGCGGGCCGCCGCCGGGACCCGGAGCGGTCAGGCCGGCGATCGGGGCCTGGGCCAGGCCGGGTCCCTGCTGAATCGGCGGCAGGTTCGCCAAGCCCTCGGCGGGAGGCGCCTCGCCCTCCTGCGCCTGAACCGGCGCGAACGGGTTGCGCGACAGGCCCAGTTCTCCCGGCACGAAATCGGCTTCGTGGCCCGGATCGCCGCCCAGCGCCTCGCGCCAGCCTTCGGGCGCATTCTTGGTCGCGCCGATCTTGGTCAGTTCCAGCCGAATCACCGGCGAGCCGGCGTGGGGGTCGCTGGTGATCAGGACCAGGGTCGCCAGGGAGGCCAGGAACAGGCAGGCCGCGCCGCTGGCGCTGATATAGGGATTGCTGAGGGCGGCCATCAGCTTGGCGCGCAGATCGACCGACCCGCCCGGAGCGGGCGCGGCGGCGGCATAGGCGGGCTTACGCGAGAAGGTGACGGCCATGACCCCCGCAGGCTAGCGAGGAAGCTTCGAATATATGGTTAACAAGATGCTGCCGAACCGGGGCGGCGGCGCGGCGCGACGTCGCGGCGTTCCTTACGAAAAACGCCGCCCCGGCTTCCCGGAGCGGCGTTGATCAGAAATGGCAGAGAAGCCTTACTTGTTTTCGGTGACCGGCGCCTTGCCAGCCGCCGCGGCGGCCTTGGCGGTGACTTCGGCCACCTTGGCCGCCGGCTTGGGCAGCTTGGGCGTGGCGGCGACCGAGCCGGCGTTCAGCACCGCGATGGCGCGTTGGAGCTGGAAGTCGCCCTTCTTGTCGTCGAAGCCCGTCGGCGGGGCTTCGGCCGGGGTGTGGACGCCCAGGCGGGTCTTGCCCTCGTCGGCGTTCAAGGCGTTCTTGAAGCTGGCTTCGCTGAACCAGACGCGGTTGGCGATGTCCTGGGCCTGGTCGCGGGTCTGGGCGACCTCGAGGTCCGGCGCGATGCCGGTCTTCTGGATCGAGCGGCCCGACGGCGTGAAATAGCGCGCCGTGGTCAGCTTCAGGGCGCCGTCGGCCCCGCCGCGCAGCGGGATGACCGTCTGCACCGAACCCTTGCCGAAGCTGGTCAGGCCGACCAGTTCGGCGCGATGGCGGTCCTGCAGCGCGCCGGCGACGATCTCGGCGGCCGAGGCCGAGCCCTGGTTGATCAGCACGACCATCTTCATGCCGTTCAGCAGGTCGCCGGGACGGGCGTTGTAGCGCTGGATGTTGCGCGGATCGCGGCCGCGCTGGCTAACCACCTCGCCGCCGTCCAGGAACACGTCGGCCACGCCGACCGCCTGGTCCAGCAGGCCGCCGGGGTTGTTGCGCAGATCCAGGATCAGGCCCTTCATGTGCGGATTCTTGGCCTTCAGATCGTTGATCGAGGCGACCACGGCGTCGGTGGCCTTCTCGTTGAAGCCGGGCAGGCGGACATAGCCGTAGTCGCCTTCCATGCGGGCGATGGCGGCCTTGGGCTTGATCACCTCGCGGACCAGCTTCACGTCGAACGGATCGGTCTTGTCGCGGGCGATGGTCAGGGTGACCGCCTCGCCGGCCGTGCCGCGCATCTGCTTGACGGCCTCGGTGACCGTCAGGCCCAGCACGCTCTGGCCGTTCACGGCGGTGATGTAGTCGCCGGCCTGGATGCCCGCGCGCGAGGCCGGGGTGCCGTCCATCGGCGAGATGACCTTGACGACGCCGTCCTCGCTGGTGACCTCGATCCCGAGGCCGCCGTACTCGCCGCGCGTGGTGTCCTGCATGTCCTCGTAGCTGTCGGGCGACAGGTAGCCCGAGTGCGGGTCCAGGCTGGTCAGCATGCCGTCCAGCGCCGCCTCGATCAGCTTTTTGTCGTCGACCTCGGTGACATACTGGTCTTCGACCGTGCCCAGCACGTCGCCGAAGAGCTCCAGCATCTTGTAGGTCTTGGTCTTCGGCGCGTTGTTCGCCTGGGCGATGGGGCTGAAGTAGGCCATGGTCCCCGCGCCGAGGACGAAGGCGGATACGCCGATGAGCAGGTACTTGCGCATTAGGCCCAGAAGGCTCCCTGGCGACGCGCGGCGTCGCAAACCGTGTTTAGCCCCGTCCAACCCTGACGATGGCCGTAGGTGTAATTACGACCACCATTACTGAAAAAGTCGACTATCGCGACTCTTGTTTGAGCCAGCGCTCCGGGTCCGCCGGTTCGCCGTTCTCCCGGACCTCCAGGTAGAGTTCCGGATCGGAAGATACACGATCCGGCATCTTCCCGATGGGGGCGCCGGCCGCGACAGATTGTCCGGGTGACGCCGTGATCTGGTCCAGGCCGGCCAGGACCAGGTGATAGGCGCCTTGCGAGCGCAGGATCAGCACCGCGCCCCAGCCGTTCAGCGCGCCGGCGTATTCGACCGTCCCCGCGGCGGGGGCGGTGACGGTCAGGCCCTTGTCGGTGCGGATGGTCAGGCCCGGCGACTTTCCGCCGGCCGGCAGCTCGGCCCCGAACCGGCGAACGATGGCTCCGGCGGCCGGCGAGCGCAGGTGCAGCGGACCTGTCGGCTCGACCCGTCCTAGGCCGTCCGTCAGGGCCCCCAGGGTGCGCAGCTCGCTCTCCTCGGCCAGGGCTTCCTGGGCGTAGGCGCGCTCCAGCCGGGTCTTCTCGATGATCAGACGCTCGATCTCGCCCTTGCGATCGGCGACCACGCTCTCGGCGGTGAACAGCTCGGCCGAGGCGGCGGCGGCTTCGCGGCGCAGGGTCCCGACGGCTGAGGCCTGGCGGGCATAGGTTTCGGCGCGGTGCTGCAGCTCCGGCGTCATGGCCCGGATCAGGATCGCCGCCCGCACCGCGTCGCGGGCGTTGTTCGGCGACACCAGGAGGGCCGGCGGCGGATCGCGGCGGAACAGCTGCAGGGCCGACAGCAGCAGCGACAGCCGTTGCCGGTTGACGCCCAGATCGGCCAGGATCGAGCGCTCGCGGGCGTTCAGGGCTTCCAGCCGGGCGCGCTTGGCGTCGACATCGGCGCCGGCGGCGATGCGGGCGTGGTCCAGGCGGTCCAGCTCGGCCCGCAGGTCCTGGATCTCGCGACGGGTGTCGGCGGCTTGCTGGCGGTCCTTGGCGCGCTGGGCTTCCGCCGCCCGGTCGGCGCGCTGCCAACCGACCACGGCCGTCGGGACGGCGAGGGCGGCGACCAGAAGACCAATGACCAGAGGGCGGCGAAGCATCGAGCTCTTGATGCCCTAATCTCTGTGATAGGGCGAGCCCGACAGGATGGTGGCGGCGCGATAGATCTGCTCGGCCAGCATGGCGCGGGCCAGGGCGTGCGGCCAGGTCTGGACCCCGAAGGCCATGGTCTCGTGGGCGGCCGACAGGATCGAGGAATCCAGGCCGTCGGCGCCGCCGATCAGGAACGCCATGCGCCTGTGGCCGTCGTCGCGCAGCCGGGCCAGGTGATCGGCGAAGGCGCGGCTCTTCCAGGCCTTGCCGTGCTCGTCGCAGGCGACGATGTAGGCGCCCTCCAGATGCGGGCGCAGCACCTCGGCCTCGGCGGCCTTGCCGGGCTTGCGGGCCTCGACCTCGACGATCTCGACGGGACCGAGCGCCAGGGCGCGGCCGGAGGCGGTGGCGCGGGACGCATAGTCCAGGGCCAGCTGCGCCTCGACCATGCGGCCGAGCTTTCCGACGGTGAGGATGGTGATCTTCATCGGGACAGAAGCGTGGCAGCCGAAAGTGTGAGCGGTTTCGGCGTCCGCCACGCGCGATTAAAGAGATGCTCCAGGCCGCCGCTCCTGGGGAGCGGCGGCCGAGCGCGCGATATCAGTTCGCAGCCGTGCGGTGCGGGGCGTCGACCGCCCAGATCTTCTCGATGTTGTAGAAGCTGCGCACTTCGGGGCGGAACAGGTGGATGACGACGTCGCCGGCGTCGATCAGCACCCAGTCGCAATGCGGCAGGCCTTCGACCCGCGCCTTGCCGAAGCCGTTTTCCTTCAGCGCCCGCAGGATATGGTCGGCCAGGGCGCCCACGTGACGGTGCGAACGGCCGGACGCCACGATCAGGCTGTCGGCGACCGAGCTCTTGTCCGTCAGGTCGATGTGGACGATGTCCTGGGCCTTGTCGTCATCAAGGCGGGTGAGGATCAGGCGCTCCAGCGCCTTCACGTCGAGGGCCGGACTCAGGCCCGGGGATTCAGTCGAGGACTCGGCGCCGGCCGGGCCTTCGTGCGCACTGTGCGCGGGGTCGCTACGCAGCGGATTGCTCCTTATGGGGTCGCTGTGGATATCCCTCATAGCACGGAATTGGGCGGAAAGTGAGGGGGTGATGGCCGAACGCCGATCGCCGACCGCATCTGCGGCCTTCGCGCAACGCCTGAAAGCTGGGCCTTCAGCCTTTCTGCCGCGCCCGCATCGCCGTGGAAGAGGCGAAATTCAGCGGTCCCGTCAGATAGACCCAGGCCGGGGCGGTGGCGTTGGGCAAGCGCGCGGCGGCGCTGGCCGGCCAGCGCGCGAAGGCGAAGCGGCGGGCCGCCGGCGAGGTCCGGGCTTTCAGCGAGACCCACGGGCGGGAGATCACCGCGACGGGCGCCTCGCGCATGATCTGAGTCCAGCCGCGCCAGCGGTGGAAGGTGGCCAGGCTGTCGGCGCCCATGACCCAGACGAACTTTACGCCCGGAAAACGGGCCCGCAGCACCCGCAGGGTGTCGATGGTGTACTGGGAGCCCAGCCGCGTCTCGGCGTCGGACACGATCATGCCCGAGCCGCGGGCCCAGCGGCGGGCGGCCGCCATCCGTTCAGGCAAGGGGGCCGTCTCGTGCGATGACTTCAGCGGGTTCTGCGGCGACACCAGCCAGATGACGCGGTCCAGCTCCAGGCGGCGCATGGCCGTTTCGGCCACGTGGGCGTGGCCCTCGTGCGCCGGGTTGAAGCTGCCGCCGAACAGGCCGACGCGCATCCCGGGCTCCAGGTGGAACCCGAGGCGTTGCGCGCTTGGCCGGCCGGCCTCAGGGACGAGTCTGGCCGGTCCCGCGAACCACATATTTGAACGTCGTCAGCTGCTCGGCCCCTACCGGACCGCGGGCGTGAAGCTTGTCGGTGGCGATGCCGATCTCGGCCCCGAAACCGAACTCGCCGCCATCGGCGAACTGTGTCGAGGCGTTGACCAGCACGATGGCGCTATCGACCGCCGCCACGAAGGCGTCGGCGGCGGCCGCGTCCTCGGTGACGATCGCGTCGGTGTGGCCCGAGCCGTAGGCGGCGATGTGGGCGGCCGCGCCGTCGACGCCGTCGACCACGGCCACGGCCAGGATCGGCGCCAGATATTCAGTGGTCCAGTCCTCGGCCGTCGCCTTCTTCATGGTCGGCTCGATCGTCCGGGCGGCGGCGTCGCCGCGCAGCTCGCAGCCGGCCCGGATCAGGGCGTCGGCGATCGGCGGCAGCAACGTGTCGGCGGCGGCCCTGTCGACCAGCAGGGTCTCGGCCGAACCGCAGACCGACACCCGGCGCAGCTTGGCGTTGACGACGATGTCCACAGCCTTCTTCACGTCGGCGCCGGCATGGACGAACACGTGGTTGAGGCCTTCCAGGTGACCCAGCACGGGGGCGCGGGCCTCGGCCTGGACGCGGGCGACCAGGCTCTTGCCGCCGCGCGGGATGATCAGGTCGACCGCCTTGTCGAGGCCCTGCAGGATCATGCCGACGGCGGCGCGGTCCGGCGTCTTCACGGCCTGGACGGCGGCGGCGGGCAGGCCGGCGGCCTTCAGGCCCCGCTCGATCGCGGCGTGGATGGCCAGGTTGGAATGGATGCACTCCGAACCGCCGCGCAGGATCACCGCATTGCCCGAACGCACGCACAGCGCCGCGGCGTCGGCGGTCACATTGGGGCGGCTCTCATAGATCATGGCGATCACGCCGATAGGCGTGCGCACGCGGCTGATGTCCAGGCCGTTGGGCCGGGTCCAGCGCGAGGTGGCGACGCCGACGGGGTCGGGGATCGCGGCCACGGCCTCGACCCCGTCGGCCACGCCTTCGAGACGCTTCTCGTCCAGCGCCAGGCGATCCAGCATCGGGCCGGTGACGCCGTTGGCTGCAGCGCGGGCCAGGTCCTTGGCGTTGGCGGCCAGGATGGCGGCGGCGTCCTTGCGGATCTCGGCGGCCATGGCCTGGATGGCGGCGGTGCGCTGCTCTGGCGAGGCGAGGCGAAGCGCGCGCGCGCCCTCACGGGCCGTCCGGCCCATCCCCGCCATCGTCGCCTGCAAGCTCGCGCCCGCGTCGTCCATTGTCCCGATCCTAATCCTAGTGACCCTGGCAAGTTATGCTCAGGTTGAGACTTACCTAGAGCGCGTTAGGCGAAAGTGTAAGCGGTTTCGCCGCCGAACGCGCTCCAGGCAAGAAACGAGAGCCTGTTTATCCCGCTCGGATGGGACATCCGAACGGGACAGGCTCTAGGCTCTTTCGGGGCAGGATGAAACCGGCTTCGTCTGAAAACGGATGGAGTTTCGCTGCGGCGGATCAGCCGTTCCGCGCCATGTAGAAGGCGTTGAAGCCGAAGAAGATGACCAGCGCCAGGATGACGATCATCGCGGCCGCGAAGCCCAGGCCTTTCAGCCCGCGACGCGGGGGCGGCTTGTTCGTGGGGGTTTCGTCGAGGTCCATGGCGCCATCCAAGCCGTTCGGTCGCTGAACGCCTCGCGCCAGGCGACCGGTTCGGCCTGAGGCAAATGATGGTCGCGGGCTATTCGGCGTCCCAGCGATAGGCCTTGTCCAGCCAGTCGCCGAGGCGGCCGTCCGGACGCGCCAGGCCGTGGATGCGGGTCATTTCCTCGTCGGTCAGGCTGAAGTCGAGGATGTCGAAGTTCTCCTCGACGCGCTTGGGATTGCTGGTGCGCGGGATGGCGATGACGCCCTGCTGGATCAGCCAGCGCAGGGTGACCTGGCCCGGCGTCTTGCCGTGGGCGCGGCCGATCTCGATCAGCACCGGATCTGTTGCGACCTTGCCCTGGGCCAGCGGCGACCAGGCGGTGATCGAGGTTCCGAGGGCGTCGGCCTTGGCCTTCAGGGTCTTGAGCGACAGATAGGGGTGGTACTCGACCTGGTCAGTGGCGATCGGCGCTTCCGACAGCTTGGCGGCTTCCTCAAGCAGGGCCGAGGGAAAGTTCGACAGGCCGATGGCGCGGGTCCAGCCGCGCGAGCGCACCTCGTTCAGGGCCTTCAAGGTTTCGGCGAGCGGTACGTCGGGCTTTGGCCAGTGCAGCAGCAGCAGGTCGACGTGGTCGACGCCCAGGCGCTCCAGGCTCTTTTCGGCCGAGCGCTGCAAGTCGCCGTCAGCGAACTTGTCGATCCAGACCTTGGTGGTCAGGAAGATCTCGTCGCGCTTGATCCCGCTGTTCCGGATGCCCGCGCCGACGTCGCGCTCGTTGCCATAGATCTGGGCGGTGTCGATGTGGCGGTAGCCGACCTCCAGGGCCTTCTCGACCAATGGGACGGCCGAGCCGTTCTCCAGCTGCCAGGTGCCAAAGCCGAGGGCGGGCATCAGGACGTCGCCCGAACGGACGGCGGGAACGAGCTTGGACATGGATAACTCCGGAAATGGCGCTCAGGCGGATATGGGGACGAGGCGGTTCAAGGCCACCCTGGCCCCAACGCGCGACAGGGCGACGAACACCAAAGCGATCGCATGAGGGTCACGCGGCGAGCGGGCCCCTTCATGCGATCGTCGTCGGGTGGGCGTCGTCCCAGGCCTTCAGCACCCTCTTGGGCGCGGTGGCGCGCCATTGGCGCAGGACCAGCCGCTCGACCGTGCTAGGGTGGGCCAGCGGCAGGCGGACCAAGACGTAGGGATAATTCCTGAAGTGGTCCGTGAAATGGAAGGTCTCCGGCTCGGCCTCGACCAGCATGTCGCGCTCGTCGAACGGCACGGCGGGGCAGACCAGGCTCTCGCCATCCTCGAACAGGCGGGTCAGGAACTTGCCGTGCGCTTTCAGGCATGGGCGGCCGTAGGACGTCCCGTCCTCGACGCCGGGCAGCGTGAATGCGAAGGCTCTCACGTCTTCGTAAGTCATGGGCAAGCTCTCTCCGGCGCGACTATATCTAGCGAATGGACACCGAGAACACCCTGAAGACGCCCGTTCTGGTGCTGGGCGCGACCAGCCTGATCGGCGGCCATCTGCTGGCGCGGCTGAAAGCTGAGGACCTGGACCCGGTGGCGTTCAGCCGGCGACCGCCGACCGAAGACGCCTGCTGGATCGGCGGCGATCTCAAGGACGCCGACCTGGGTGAGCGCCTGCCTGTGGCGACAACAGTGTTTTCGCTGTCGCCGATCTGGCTGCTGCCGGCCGCCCTGCCGGCCCTGAAGGCGCGGGGCATGGAACGGCTGATCGCCTTCTCCTCGACCAGCCGCTTCACCAAGACCGACTCCCCGGAGGCCGGCGAGCGCGCCGTGGCCCTGGCGCTGGCCGGCGCCGAAGCCGCGGTCGAGGCCTGGTGCGCCGAGCACGGCGTGGCGTGGACGATCCTGCGGCCGACCCTGATCTATGACGAGGGTCATGACGAGAACGTCAGCCGCATCGCCCGCCTGGTGAAGCGGTTCCACGTCATGCCGCTGTCGGGCCGAGGCGACGGCCTGCGCCAGCCGGTTCACGCCGCCGACCTGGCGGCCGGCGCCCTGGCGGCGGCCCACGCGCCGACGACACGCAACAAGGCCTACAACCTGGTGGGCGGCGAGACGGTGACCTATCGGGTGATGGTCGACCGGGTGTTCGAAGGGCTCTCCAAGCCGCCGCGCAGCCTGCCGATGCCGACATGGCTGTTTGGCCTCGTCATGCGCTTGGCCAAACCCTTCTATCCGGGCGCAACCGTCGCCATGGGGACGCGGATGGGCCAGGATCTGACGTTCGACAGCTCGGACGCCATACGGGACTTCGGGTGGAGCCCGCGCGCTTTCCACCCCCGCTTCTAGTCCGCGTCCGCCAGCACCATGGCGAAGGGTGTCAAACCCCCGTCCTTCTCGACATAACCGCTGACCAGCTTGCGGTCCGGAGGCAAGACGCCCAGGTCGATCTCCTCGCTGGGAAAAACCACGATCCGCCGGTCGCCGATGCAGACCACCAGTTCGTAGCCGTCGAAGGCCCGGCGGGACATGGCCTTGATATAGGAATAGTACGGTTCGCGCCGCCAGGCGGCCGGTTTGCCGGGATCGATGACGACGTTCAGGCGCTTGCCGTCGCGGTCGGAATACATGACGAAGCCGGCCTTGTCGGGCCGCCACGCCTCGCCCAGCTTGTCCGACGTCAGCCATAGGCACATGAAGCTGCGACAAGCGGGCGGGCGCTGTTCGTAGTGGCCGCAGCCGCCGCCCTTCTTGAAGTGCGCGCACCAGACGCCGTCGGCCTTGTCCAGGGCCTCAATCGCCAGAACCTTGCAGCACAGGCCGCACGACCCGCAGGCCTTGCCGGCGGAGGGTTGCGCGAAGACGAGTTCGGTCATGCCGCGAAGCTCCGCACCAGCCCCAGGTCGAGGTCGCGGTCGGGGCGAACCTCGAAGCCGCGCTGACCGACCAGTACATTCAGGGTCAGGCCGTCGGCGGCCCCGCGCGCGGCCCAGGCGCGGAGGGTGGCGTGGTAGGGGGCCTTGCGCCACGCCTCGGGGCTGGCCGGGTCGACCTCGACCACCATGCGGCGACCCTGGTCCTCGCGGTGCAAAACAAAGCGCGCCCGGTCCGGTCGCCATTCGTCGCCCAGGCCCTCGCTCTTAAGCCAGTAGCAGGCGAAGTCGGCGCAGGCGGTCGGACGATCGGCGTAGATCGCGCAGCCCGCGCCCTTATTGAAATGGCCGCACCAGGCGTGCGGCGGCTTCCGCAGCGCCTCCACGCCCATCAGCTTGCAGCACATGCCGCAATCGCCGCAGCTCCTGTCGCTCATGTCGCCCCTGCCCAAAATGGGCTCTGATCGTCAGGGAGCGGACATTACCGACGCTGTGTGACGGTTTGATGGGGAATCGGTTCACGCCTATCCGACGCCCGTCGCGCTCCAAACGCCCAGCTCATTGCCGGACGGGTCGGTGAAGTGGAAGCGGCGACCGCCGGGGAAGCTGAAGATCGGGGCGGTGATCACGCCGCCGGCCTTCACCACCTTGTCCTGCATGGCCTCCAGGTCGTGGGCGTAAAGGATCACCAGCGGTCGGTCGGTCGCGCCTTCCTGCGGCTTGGCGAAACCGCCGTCGGCGCCCTGGCCCTCGAAGGCGGCATAGTCGGGACCGTAGTCGACGAAGCTCCAGCCGAAAGCGGCCGTGTAGAAGGCTTTCGTGCCGGGCAGGTCGCCGCCGGGCCACTCGATGTAGTCGATCTTGCCGTCCTCGCGCATGGCGCTCTCCTAAAATGTGTTCGCTATTTGTTCTAGTTCGCCGTCATGGCAGAGTCCAGACGCTGGTGCGCTTGATGGCCAGGTCCTCAAGCTCGCGCGTCGTGGGCACCTGATACTCGGCCAGCTTCGTAAGACCGTCCTTGGGGAAGTAGGTGCGGCCCGGATCGCCGATGAACACGCGCGCGCCGGCGTCGCGGCCCTGGCGCAGCCAGGCCATCACCGCCTCGGCCATCGGCCGTTCGTAGCAGATGTCGCCAGCCAGCAGCACATCGGCTTCCGGCGGCGGAGCGTCCAGCAGGTTGACGTCGGTGAAGCCGACCGCGACCCCGTTGGCCTCGGCGTTCAGGCCGACGGCCGCCTCGCAGAAGACGTCAATGTCGGCCGCCAGCACGCTCGCCGCGCCCGCTTTCATGGCCGCGATGGCGACGACGCCCGAGCCGGTGGCGAAGTCGATGACCCGCTTGCCGGCGACGACCTCGGGATGGTCGAGAATGTAGCGCGCCAGGGCTTGGCCGCCGGCCCAGGCGAAGGCCCAGAAGGGCGGCGGCAGGCCGATCTCCTCTAGCGCCTCCTCGGTCAGCTTCCAGATCGGCGTAACCTCGTCGGCCAGATGCAGCGACAGCTCCGGCGCATGCGGCGTCGGCTGGAATCGCGTGTTCTCGCGGATGAAGGCCCGGCGGCCTTCCAGGGTCTGGACGATCATGCCGGGCTTTAGAGCATGGCGCGCGTCAGGCGGCGACCATCGGTTTGCTCGAGGCGGCCTTCAGCACGGTCAGATAGCCCGGCGCGGTCAGCATGCCGCCGGTCAGACCCTTCTTCTCCAGCAACCGGTGCGCCAGCGGCAGGTTCCAGCACGGGGTGTGCATGAACATATGGTGCTCGGCGTGGAAGTTGACGTGATAGGGCGCGATGAGGGCGCGTTCTAGCCAGTTGGCCTGGGTCGTGCGGGCGTGGCGGAACGGGTCCGGCTCGTCCTTGGCGACCAGGGCGTGCTCGGCGATGTTGCGCAGGCGGGTGACCAAGGGAAACCAGGTGGCCATCGGCACAATCCAGAGGGCCAGCCAGGCCCACCACAGGCCCATCGCGCTCAGCACGATCAGGATGCCCAGGTTCCACAGCAGGAACGGCCGCTGGCGGGCGACTTCGCCGGCGAAGATCGCGCTCTTCGGCTGCCCGATGGATGTCGAGCCCTTCATCTTGCCAAACAACGGCCCGAAACGCTGCTTGAAGAAGGTCTGACCGGTCAGGTCGCGGATGATCTTGCGGCGTAAGCTGGCCCGCGTGGTCGGGAAGGGCGCGGAGAGGATCAGGTCCGGATCCTCGGCCTGCTGAGCGTACTTGTGATGGGTCAGGTGATAGGGGCGGTACTTGGCCAGGGACGCGCCCGTGGGGGCGGCGCACAGCCACTCGCCCAGCCAGTCATTGACCTTGAGGTTCGGATGCAGCCCGCCATGGGCCGCCTCGTGCATCAGGATCGCCAGGCCCAGCTGCCGCGCGCCGATCAGCATGATGGCCAGCAGGTAGGTCAGCGGGTTGGGGAAGGCGACGAACAGCGCGCCCGAGGCGATGATCACGGCCCAGGCGTGGGCGACCATGGCGATCCCTCGCCAGGACGAGCGCGCGGAAATGCGCGTCCATTCCTCGGGCGTGAAGAGATCCTGGGGTTTGACACGCGCGGCGACGGCCATGGAACGATCATCGCACATTCAGCTTAGACCCGACAGCATGACCCGACGTCACATTCTGGAGCCGCCGATGCGCCGCCTGATCCCCGCTATCGCCCTCGCCGTCGCATGCGCGGCCGCGTCCCTGCCGGCTGCGGCCGCCAGCTTCGATTGCCGCAAGGCCCGCACCGCCGACGAGAAGGCGATCTGCGCCAACCGTGACCTGAATGACCAGGACGTGCGGATGGACCAGCTGTATGGCATCACCCGCCATCTCGTGCCGATGGGCGGGCGTGGCGCGATCATGGACGACCAGCGCGCGTGGCTCTCGGCCCGCAAGGCGTGCGGCGCCAACCAGGCCTGCCTGCGCCGCAGCTATGACGACCGCATCCGCCAGCTGAACACCGTCATGGACCGCGTCTATCAGCAGGGTCCCTTCTAGGCGGCTAGAAGCTGACGCCCGGCTTCCACAGCCCCGCGACCAGGCCGGCGAAGACGAGCAGCCCGGCGATGGCGTTGGACTTGAAGAGCTTCAGCGCGGCGGCGCCGTCGTCCACGCGGACGGCGGCGGCCTGGCGCGACAGGTGCAGGGCGAACAGGGCCGCCAGCGGCAGGAACAGCGGGCCGATGTTTCCGACCCAGCCGGCCACGATGACGAAGCAGAACGAGGCCAGGTAGAAGCCCGCCACGCCGATCTGGACGTGCTGGCCCAGCCGCCGGGTCGAGGACTTGATCCCGGCCAGGGCGTCGTCCTCGATGTCCTGGATCGCGTAGATCGTGTCGTAGCCCAGGGTCCAGAAGACGCCCGACGCGTAGAGCAGGGCGGCTGACCACGAGAGGTGATGGGTGGCGGCGGCATACCCCAGCAGGGCGCCCCAGTTGAAGGTCAGGCCCAGCCACGCCTGCGGCCACCACGTGATCCGCTTCATGAACGGATAGGCCGCGACCAGGCCCAGCGACAGCACGCCCAAGAGGATCGCCACCCAGCCCAGGGTCAGCAGGATCAGCAGGCTGACCAGGCTGCAGCCGACCAGGAACATCCAGGCCTGCTTGACGGTGATCAGGCCGGCCGGGATGGGGCGCATCGCGGTTCGAGCGACTTGCGCGTCGAAGTCGCGGTCGACGATGTCGTTGAAGGCGCAGCCGGCCGCCCGCATCAGGGCCGCGCCGACGAACACCGCCAGGAGCAGCAGCGGATTGGGCCAGCGGCCCTGCTCGGCGGCGGCCAGGGCGACGCCCTGCCAGCCGGGCAGCATCAGCAGCCAGATTCCCGCCGGCCGATCGAACCGGCCCAGCTTCAGCCAGGGCCGCAGCCGTTCGGGCGCGTGGCGGTCGACCCAGTTGGTCGCGACGGCGTCGGGCAGGATGGTGGTGCTGGTCATGGCGCGAGGCTTAACCCGCAATCGCCGGACGGGGGAAGGGCGCCGCCTCGGGCGCGATATAGGCAAATCCGATCACGTCAAAAGGAACGATCAATTGGATTTATCTCGCCTCAGCAGCGAAGGTCTTCTTGCAATCAGTTCGCAGGAGAAACGCTCATGACCACCGCCGCCATCCGCCTGTCCGGCTGGAGCCTGATCGTTGCCGGCGTGGGGGCGGGAATCGTCCTGCCCCATCCCGTGACGACCACCCTGTGGATCGCCGCCGCCAAGCTGTTTGACCGCGTCGGCGACCGCGCCATGGTCCGGCGCCTGACCTCGGCGACCAAGTTCGGACCTCGCGTCGCACGCGGCGTCGAACGCCGGGCCGCCCGCCGCGTCGGCGGCGTGGCCGAGGCGTTCTGAGTCTTTCGGCCGCCGCGCCGAAGCGCTACCGTCTGCGAATGAGTCTCAAGCCCCGTCGCAAGCCGCGTCGCCCCCTGACCCGCGTAGAGCGGTGGGCGCTGGACGGCGTCGGCGGGGCGCTGCTGGCCACGGGCGCCGTGGGCGTCGTCACGCCGGGCCTGCCGACGACGGTCTTCTGGATCGGGGCGGTGCTCTGCTTCCTGAAGACCCGTCCCCACACCGTCCGACCGATGCTGCGTGCGCCGGTCATCGGCCCGGCCATCATCTGGTTCCTGCGCTGGCGACCGTTCGGCGGCGGCCGCAAGCGGCGAAGGTGACGCCGGGGCGCTGACGCACTATCTCCCCGGCCATGACCGACGAGATCGAGGACGAGACCGAAACCGGGGCCCGCAAGCGCGCCCTGTCCAACCGCCAGGTGCTGGCTTTCGTGGCCCGGTTCTGGAAGCGGCGGCCGGTGCTGTTCGGCCTGGGCGTCACCCTGACCCTGGTGGCGATCGCCTTCGACCTGGCCCTGCCTTACGCCGCTGGCCACCTGACCGACACGATCAGCAGCAAGCCGCGCGGCGACGTCTCCGCTTGGCGGGCTCTGGGCCTGTTCGTCGGCGTCTATTTCGCCTTCGCCCTGGTGCGCAACATCGCCCACCGCTTCTGGATCCCGCTGGCGGCCCGGAACATGGAGGAAATGACCAACGAGGGCTTCGCCAAGGTCCAGGCCTTCTCGTCCGACTGGCACGCCGACAGTTTCGCCGGCGCGACGGTGCGCAAGCTGACCCGGGCCATGTGGGGCTATGACAGCGTCACCGACGCGGTGACCATCTGGCTGGGGCCGGGGATCATCGTCCTGGTCGGCCTGTCGATCGGCATGCTGCTGCGCCAGCCGGTGGCGGGCGTGATTTCGCTGGTGGTGGTCGTGGCCTATCTCTCGGTGAACCTGTGGATCACCGAGCGCTACGTGCGACCCAGCAACCTGCGCTCCAACGCCCTGGACTCAGCGATCGGCGGGGCCCTGGCCGACGCCGTCACCTCGAACCCGACCGTGAAGAGCTTCGGCGCCGAGCAGCGCGAGGCCGCGCGCCTGGCGCAGGTCACCGCCGCCTGGCGCGACGCGGTGATGGTCACCTGGAGCCGCTTCACCGACGTGTGGCTGGGCCAGAACCTGCTGCTCGTCCTGTTGCAGGCGGGTCTGACCGGCTCGATGGTCTGGGGCTGGGCCAGGGGCACGGCCACGCCGGGCGACGTGGTCTTCGCGATCACCGCCTTCATGCTGATGAGCGGCTATCTGCGGAACCTGGGCGAGAACATACGCATGCTGCAGAAGGGCATCGACGACACCGTCGACGTCGCCGCCTGGACCAGCCTGGCGCCGCAGATCGCCGACATCCCCGGCGCGCCGGACTTCAAGCCGGGCCCCGGCGCCATCGAATTCCGTGACGTCACCTTCCGCTACAAGGCGGCCGGCGCGCCGCTGTACGACCACTTCAGCCTGAAGATCGCGCCCGGCGAGCGTGTCGCCCTGGTCGGGCCGACGGGCTCGGGCAAATCTACCTTCGTCAAGCTGGTCCAGCGCCTGCACGACCTGCAGGACGGCGCGGTGATCATTGACGGCCAGGACGTCTCGCGCGTGACGCAGACCAGCCTGCGCCGGGCCATCGCGGTGGTGCCGCAGGATCCGGCCCTTTTCCACCGCAGCCTGTTCGAGAACATCGCCTACGCCAAGCCGGACGCCACCCGCGAGGAGGTCGAGGCGGCCGCCAGGAAGGCTCGCGCCCACGACTTCATCCTGCGCCTGCCCAAGGGCTACGACACCCTGGTCGGCGAGCGGGGCGTCAAGCTGTCGGGCGGCGAGCGCCAGCGGGTGGCCATCGCCCGCGCCTTCCTGGCCGATGCGCCCATTCTCGTTTTGGACGAGGCGACCTCGTCGCTGGACGTTGAAACCGAGGGCCAGGTCCAGGCGGCCGCCGAGGCGCTGATGGACGGACGGACCACGATCGTCATCGCCCACCGCCTGTCGACCGTGCGCGGCGCCGACCGCATCCTGGTCTTCCAGGGCGGCAGGGTCGTCGAAGAAGGGCGTCACGCCGATCTCGCCGCCATGGGCGGAGTCTATGCCCGCCTGAACGCGATCAGCGCCGGGGTGGCGTAGGCCTGATGTCCGTGGGCAGCCAGACCCCGGCCTTGCCGGACTGGGCGCCCGCGCAGCCGTCGCCAGTCGGCGCCAGCACCAGGCGCTGATCGCCGACCAGGAGGTCGCGGCGGGCCGTCGGCTGGTCGGTCCGCACCGTTCCGGCCTTCAGCGCCGCGTCGATGTCCAGGCCCGGGCAGGACGAGCTGGTCTGGGCGATCCGTCGCCAGCCGCGCTCGGTCGATTTGAAGACGTCGAAGCTGCCGCCGCTGACCAGCAGCACCTCGTCGGTTCCGTCGCCGTCGACGTCCAGCACCAGGGCCGAACACTGCATGCCGGCGAAGGTGCAGACCGAATCCGAATCGCTGGCCGTCCAGTCCTGGGTGCGGAAGCTGACGGGCAGGGCCTTGCCGGCCGGATAGACCGGCATCTTGGCAAAGTCCGGCCCGCGATTGACCGGAGCGCGGGTCTTTTCCTTCATGACGCCGGCCTCGCCGGCGCGGCGGGCGATCTCGGCGTCGCGGCTGGCCTTCAGCCGCTGCAAGGCGTTGCGGCCATAGCGGCCGCTGTCGAAGCGCAGGAACTGGAAGTCGAACTGGTCGGGCGCGACCTTGCCGGCTTCCAAGCGCTTCACCTGGCTGGCCACCGACAGACGGGCCGGGTCGGCGATCGGGGTGAAGAGACCCACCAGCAGCAGCACGGCGACCACGGCCATCAGCAGGTTGGTCGGCTCCAGCGTCTTCATCCAGGCGCCGGGCCGCGCGGCGGCGATCGCGTAGCCGATCGCATAGCCGGCCGCGACGATCACGAACGCCACAGCGAACACCCGCTCGGGCGTCAGGCCGTACTGGTCGACGCGCAGATGCAGGGCGTAGCCGGCCAGCAGGGCGATGGGGATCAGCAGCACGCCGGCGATCCGCGCGGCCCATCGCAGCACCACGGGCCCCGGCTCGGTTCCATCCTGATAGGCGGCGTTGATCAGCACGATCAGGTGGGCGGCGGCCGATAGCAACAGGGCGGTGGCGGCCTTGGTCTTCCACAATGGCGCGAGACCGGTGAACGGCAGGCTGGCCAGGAAACCGGCCGCGATCAGGGTCATCAGCGGCAGCAGCCAGGCCAGCAGGGTCAGGGCGACCGACCGCACCCCGCGCACCAGGCCGGCGCGGACGTCGGTCAGCTGTACGGCGGCGGCGAACATCACGCAGGTGGCCGGCATGGCGAAGGCGGCCTCGCCGATCAGCTTCTGGATGGCGTCGATGCCGATCAGCTTGAACAGCGCTCCGCCTAAGAACAGCACGATCCAGAACACGCCAGTGAAGGCGATCGACAGGGCCAGCTGCACGCCATGCATCCAGGCCAGATCGAAATAATCCGCATAGGGCGCCACGGGCTTGCGGGCGCCCTCGGCCGGCTGGATCAGGTGATGGGCGATGAACAGCAGGGCCGCCACGGCCGGGAACACCGGCGGCGACAGGGCGCCCGCGCCGATTCGCCCCGGCTCGGCCCCGGTCCAGGCCGCGTGCGTGGCTAGCACCGCCGCCAGGCCGCACGCGACCAGGCTCCAGCCGATCAAGGACGAGCGCCGCATGGCCGACAGGCCGGCCAGCGGGATCAGCGGGACCATCAGCGCGCAGACCAGCAGGGGCCCGAACAGCAGCGGCGTCGTCGCTGGCCAGCTCTTAGTGTCGTCGGCCTTGTGCAGCAGGAACAGCAGCACGCCCTGGGCGAGGCCGATGGCCAGCCGTGTCACGGCGGCGGCGCGAACCGTCTTGGCGTCGTCCATGCGGCGTGTTTCCTCCAGTCTCCGGCACAGCACCACGCCGAGGCCTGGTTGTGAAGCTGAACCCGTGGCGATGTCGGGAAAGGAGCCTATCGAACGTCCTTGTGGCGCGGTCGCAGGACCGTGCTCCGGAGATCCGACCGATGATGAAGCCGCCCGCCGCCTCGATCGACGCCTACTTGGCTGCGTTGCCGCCCGACCAACGCGAGGCGCTGGAGACCCTGCGCGGCCAGATCCGCGCCCTGGTCCCTCAGGCCGAGGAGGGGATCAGCTACGGCCTGCCAACCTTCAAGCTGAACGGCGCCCTGGTGCACTTCGGCGCGGCCGCCAAGCACTGCGCCTTCTATCCCGGCGCGGTGATCGAGGCGTTCGCCGATCGCCTGAAAGGCTTCGAGACCGCCAAGGGCACGATCCGTTTCCAGCCCGACCGCCCGCTGCCGCCGGACCTGATCGCCGACATCGTCCGGCATCGGGCGGCGCAGAACCTGAAGATCGCGACCGAACGCGCGGCGCGCAAGGCGCGGTGAGGTTCGGCGGATGCGCCGGCGAAGGCGCGGCGCATCCCGAGAGACCTAGGCCTTGGCGGCGACCGGCAGGCGGAACGGCGCGCCTAGCCGGTTGAAGGCGTTCATCGCCGCGATGGCGATGGTCAGATCCACCAGGGCCTTCGGCGCGAAGGTCGCGGCGGCGGCCGCATAGGCCTCGTCCGAGGCATGGGTCTCGCTGACGCGGGTCACTTCCTCGGCCCACGCCAGGGCGGCGCGCTCCTGCTCGGAGAAGAGGTGCGGAACCTCGTCCCACACCGGGACCAGCACCAGCTTGTCGACCGACGTGGTCTTGAGCAGGTCGCGGCTGTGGAGATCGATGCAGTGAGCGCAGCCGTTGATCTGCGAGACGCGAAGGAACACCAGATGGACCAGCTCCGCCGGCAGGTCGCTGTTCCGCGTGACGTAGTGGTGGACCCCGAACAGGGCCTTCGCGCCTTCGGGCGCGATTTCGGACCAATTCAAGCGCGTCATGTTCGTCTTCTCCTCTTAGCGCCGATGGGCGTCGAGGATGAGACGGAGCGCGGATGGTTGATGTGACGGCGGCGGCGAACTTTTTCACGAGGCTGCGCTAGCGCGCCAGCCGCCCGTCCTCCAGCGCCAGCGGCTCGAACGAGAAGATCACGCTGGGATCAGGCTTGGCCACGCCCTTGACCAGCTTCTTGTCGCCGGCCGCGTGCAGCAGCCAGCGGATGACGTTGAGGCGCGCTTCCTTCTTGTGGTCGGCGCGGACGCAGATCCACGGCGCGATGTCGCTGTGGGTGCGCATCAGCATCTCGTCGCGGGCCTTAGTGTAGTCATCCCACTTGTCCTCGGCGACCTTGTCCAGGTCGCTGGTCTTGAAGGCCTTCAGCGGGTCCTCGCGGCGGGCCTTCAGGCGCTTGGCCTGCTCCTCGCGGCTGATGTCCAGCCAGAACTTGACGTAGCGCAGGCCGTTCTCGACCAGCATCCGTTCGAAGGCTGGCACGTCGCGCAGGAACTGCTCTTGCTGCTCAGGGGTGGAGAAATCCATCACCCGCTCGACCCCGGCGCGATTGTACCAGGAGCGGTTGAAGATCACCGCCTCGCCGCAGGCCGGCAGATAGTCGACATAGCGCTGGAAGTACCACTCGCTGCGCTCTCGCTCGTTGGGCTTGGGCAAGGCGACGACCGTGGTGGCGCGCTTGGACAGGTGCTCGGTCACCCGGGCGATCGTCCCGTCCTTGCCGGCCGAGTCGCGGCCCTCGAAGATCACCAGGATCTTCCAGCTGTCCTTGATGGCCTTCTTCTGCATCTCGATCAGGGCGAGCTGCAGCTGGCGAAGTTCGTTGTCGTAGTCGTCTTGCTTGCTCATGCGTGGAGCCTACCCCCGGAAGGACCTGTTGAGCTAGAAGGACGCCATGATCCGTCTTTTCGTTCCCAACGACCTCTCCGCCGGGGCCGGCGTCGTGCCGACCGTCGACCAGTCGCGCTACCTGACCTCGGTCATGCGCCTAGCCATCGGCGCCGAGCTCCTGCTGTTCAACGGCCGCGACGGCGAGTGGCGGGCGACCATCGTCGAGGCCACCAAACGCGGCTGCCTGCTGAAGGCCGAGGAACAGATCCGGCCGATGGAGACCGGTCCCGACCTCGACCTGATCGTCGCCATGGTCAAGCGCGGCCGGGTCGAGACGATCGTCGAAAAGGCCGCCGAGCTGGGCGCCCGCCGCGTGCGCCTGACGATCACCCGCCGAACGAACGTCGACTTCGTCAAGCTGGGGCGCTTGGACGCCATCGCCATGGAAGCCGCCGAGCAGACCGGTCGACTGGACGTGCCCGAAATTCTGGATCCCGAGAAGCTGGACAGGATCCTGGACGCCTGGGATCCCGCGCGGCGCCTTGTTTTCTGCGACGAGGGCGGCGACGCCAGGCCCGCCATCGAGGCGCTGACGGGCACAGGCGGTCCGGCCGCGATCCTGATCGGGCCGGAAGGCGGTTTCGCCCCCGAGGAACGCGAGCGGCTGCGGGGGCTTTCCTTCGTCACGCCGGTGTCGCTGGGACCCCGCATCCTGCGCGCCGACACCGCGGCGATTTCCGCCATGACGCTATGGCAGGCCGCGGCGGGTGACTGGCGCTAGACATTTATGCTCAAGGTGACCCCTTGAGGTTCGCAAAGAAAACGCCCAACTGGGCGTGACCGAGTTTCGCCGTCGGCGGAGAGAATGGGCCCTCTCCTCCCTCAGCTTCGCAACCCCTGGGGAGGGACGGCTTGCATGGCCGACACCGCTAACGTCCAGGAGCGTCCGCTGACGCTCGCCGATCTGACCGAATATTTCGCCCGGGGCAGCAAGCCCAAGGATGCGTTCCGCGTGGGCGCCGAGCACGAGAAGTTCGGCTTCTACCTGGGCTCGCATGCGCCCGTGCCGTACGAGGGCGACAAGGGCGTCCACGCCCTGCTCACGGGACTTCAGCGCTTCGGCTGGAAGCCGGTGATGGAAGGCCCGACGATCATTGGCCTGGAGCGCAACGGCGCCAATATCAGCCTGGAGCCGGGCGGCCAGTTCGAGCTGTCGGGCGCGCCGCTGGCGACCATGCACGACATCTGCGACGAGACCGGCAAGCATCTGGACGAGGTCAAGGCCGTCGCCGACGAGTTGGGCCTGGGCTTCCTGGGCCTGGGCTTCTCGCCGCTGTGGAAGCGGGAAGAGGTGCCGGTCATGCCCAAGGGCCGGTACGTGATCATGCGCAACTACATGCCCAGGGTCGGCAATCTCGGCCTGGACATGATGCTGCGGACCTGCACCGTGCAGGCCAATCTGGATTTCTCCAGCGAAGCCGACATGGTCGCCAAGTTCCGGATGAGCCTGGCTCTGCAGCCGATCGCCACGGCCCTGTTCGCCAACTCTCCGTTCACGGAAGGCAAGCCGAACGGCTTCCTGTCGGCCCGGGCCAATGTCTGGACCGACACCGACCCGAACCGTACGGGCCTGCTAGACTTCGTGTTCGAGGACGGCTTCGACTTCGAGCGCTACGCCCGCTACGCCCTCGACGTGCCGATGTATTTCGTCAAGCGCGGCGACCAGTATATCGACGTCGCCGGCCGGTCCTTCCGAGACTTCATCGAGGGCAAGCTGCCTGAGCTGCCGGGCGAGATCGCCACGATCAAGGACTGGGCCGACCACACCACCACGGCCTTTCCCGAAGTACGGCTGAAGACCTATCTGGAGATGCGCGGCGCCGACGCCGGCCCTTGGAGCCGCCTGTGCGCCCTGCCGGCGCTATGGACCGGCGTCTTCTACGATGATGCGGCCCTGGCGGCGGCCTGGGACCTCTGCAAGGTCTGGACGATCGAAGACCGCGAGGGTCTGCGTCGCGACGTGCCGAAGCTGGGTCTGAAGGCCAAGGTCGCCGGCCGCACGGTCCAGGACGTGGCCAGGGATTTCGTCGCCATCGCCAAGTTGGGCCTTAAGAACCGCGCTCAGCTGAACGGCGGCTTCCTGGACGAGACGATCTATCTGGGCGAGCTGGAGCAGATCGCCGATAGCGGGATCACCCCGGCCGAACGCCTGCTGTCGCTCTATGAGGGCGAATGGCAGGGCGACATCAGCCGCGTCTTCACCGACTGCGCGTACTAGGTTCGGCTTAGAAGATCGCCCTCGCCGCCGCGATGATCCCCGCCCACAGGGCGAGGGTCGCCGCCAGGGCGAACAGGCGGCCCCAGGCGAGCTTGCGGTGAAGCCGGGCATTGGTCGTCGCGTGAACAGCGTCCGTCCGAAAAGAGACGTAGGCCATGGTTTCCTCCGCGCCCCTCTGATGGGAGCTAGACCTTATGGTCACGCTCCCAGCGGTTAACGCGGGCTTAAGCCCGAGATCCTCCCTCCCTCGACGTTTCTAAATCGCGCCGACGCCCTTGTAGGGCTGGTCGACGTCGCGCTCGGTTCGCTCCGGAGCGGGCGTCTCGACATTGGGCGCCCAGTGTTCGCGTTGGCTGGTCCCTGCGCCGCTGTCGGTGTGCTGGATGACCTCGTCGACATCGGTCGCCTCGGTCTCGGCGGCGGTGCGATCGCCCAGCTCAAAGGCCACGTGCTCGGGATAGAAGGCCAGGCGGCCGGCGATCTGGCCGACGGCGGCATAGGGGTCCTCGTAGGACCAGACCGCGTCGTCGATGATCTTGCGGTCGCGATAGATCGTGAAATACGAGGCGTCGCCCTTGTAGGGGCAATGGGTCACCTTGTCGGTCCTGCGCAGAAACTCGGTCCGCACGTGGTCGCGCGGAAAGTAGAAGACCGGCGGATAGTTGGCCTCCTTCAGCACCAGCACATCGTCGCTGTCGGCGATCTCGTGGCCCTCGAACAGCACGCGCACCGTGTTTGGCGCGCGGGTGACGGTGATCGGATGGGTTTGGTCGGGGATCTTCATCGGGCGCTCCCGCGTCAAAGAGGTTCGTGCTGCAAACGCGCGAGCCGCCGGCCAAGCTTCACGTCGACACGGATGACGCGAAGGCCCCGGCAAGCCGTTGCTTGTGAAACCCTCTGACGCGTGATCTTCTCCCCGCCAAATTGGGGCCGGCGGGCTGATTTGACCAAGGGGGGTCGAAGCCGCGCCACTCGTCACGTTTCAAGGCTAGCGTATGAACATCGTTATCGCCGCGGGCATTCTGGTCACGCTGGTGACCGGCATTCCCGTCGTCCTCCAGATCCTGAAGGGCCATCCGCGCGGCCTGATCATCTGCTTCCTGGCCGAGATGTGGGAGCGCTTCTCCTACTACGGCATGCGGGGTCTGCTGATCTTCTACCTGACCCAGCACTTCCTGTTCGATCCCAAGGTCGCCAGCGGCCACTACGGCGCCTACACCTCGCTGGTCTATATCGTGCCGCTGCTGGGCGGCTTCTTGGCCGACCGCTATCTGGGCACCCGCAAGGCCGTGGCCTTCGGGGCCATCCTGCTGGTCGCTGGCCACCTGGCCATGGCGGTCGAGGGCAAGCCGGCCGTCCAGACCCTGACCTATGCCGGCCAGACCTACCAGTTCCAGGCCGACGGTCGCGGCGAGGAACGGGTGGCCAAAATGATCGTGGCGGGCAAGCCCTACGACGTGGCCGCCACCGAGGCGGGCGATTTCGCGATCAAGAACCTGCCCGCCGACGCGGGCCTGCCCGCCGTGCTGCCCAAGGGCGCCTACAAGCTGGACGTCGCCGATCGCGACCCGATGTACCTGAACATCTTCTGGCTGGCCCTGTCGCTGATCATCGTCGGCGTCGGCTTCATGAAGTCCAACGTCGCGGCCCTGGTCGGCCAGCTGTATCCGCAGGGCGATCCGCGTCGAGACCCGGGCTTCACGCTCTACTATTTCGGCATCAATCTGGGCTCGTTCTGGGCCTCGATCCTGTGCGGCATCCTGGGCGTCAACATCGGCTGGTGGGCCGGCTTCGGCGCGGCGGGCCTGGGGATGCTGGCCGGTTTCGTGATCTTCGTGCTGGGCAAGCCCTGGCTGCTGGGCAAGGGCGAGCCGCCCGAGGGCGCGAGGCTGAAGGAGAAGGTCGCCGGACCGATCACCCGCGAGCTGGTGATCTACGGCGTTTCGCTGCTGGCGGTGGTCGCGGTGTTCCTGGTCGTCCAGCGCACCCCGGTGGTCAATGTCACCCTGCTGGCCGGCATGTTCGGCTCGCTCGGCTACATCCTGTGGTTCGCCTTTGCGAAATGCGACAAGGTCGATCGCGAACGCCTGCTGCTGGCCACCGTGCTGGTGCTGGGCGCGGTGGTGTTCTGGACCCTGTTCGAGCAGGCCGGGTCGTCGCTGAACCTGTTCGCCGCCACCAATGTCGATCTCAAGCTGCTGTCCAGGCCGGTCGAGTGGTTCGGCGGTTCGGTGGTGCTGGGCGCACCCAGCCAGCTGACGGCGGCCGGAATCTCGACGGCCGGCAAGTTCTGGATCAACACCGACTTCAACGCCGCCCAGACCCAGGCGATCAACGCCGGCTGGATCCTGATCTTCGCCCCGGTCTTCGCTGCTCTCTGGACGGTGCTGACTGCACGAGGGATCAACCCCAACCCGATGATCAAGTTCGGCTTGTCGCTGATCCAGGTCGGGGCCGGTTTCCTGATTCTGCTGATCGGCGCCAACTTCGCCGACGGCGCCTTCCGCATGCCGCTGATCTTCCTGGTGCTGATGTACATGCTGCACACGGGCGGCGAGATGTGCATGTCGCCTGTGGGGCTGTCGCAGATGACCAAGCTGTCGCCGGTGCAGATGGTCTCGTTCGTCATGGCCGTCTGGTACATGGCTCTCGCCATGGCCAATCTGTTCGGCAGCTGGATCGCCGCCATCGCCTCGACCGAGACCATCGGCGGCCAGGTCCTGAATCCCGCCGCCGCCCTGGCCCAGTCGCTGCTGGTCTTCAAGGTGATCGGCCTGGCCGCCATCGGCCTCGGCGTGCTGTTCCTGGCCCTGTCGCCGGTCCTCAAGAAATGGTCGCACGGCGCGGACGAGACCGATCCTCCGCCGATCGCGGATCCTACCGTCCAGGGCCAGGCGTAAACCGAAAGAAGGGCCCCCGGCGGCTTGCCGGGGGCCCTTCGCGAGGCGTGGAGGGGCCACGCCTCTTTCGGCTAGGGACGGTTCCGCCGGAGGCTCAGACCGTCGGGACCGTTTCCGCTCCCTAGCCGAAACTCTTGCGCACCTTGACGAACAGGTACGGTTCGAACGGCAGCTCGCGGGTCTCGACCTGGGTGACGATCCCCGAGGCGCGGCTGCCGGCGTACATCACCCGGGTGCGGGTCTTGTGGCGGCTGGTCCAGTTGGCCAGCTCGGTGCGGATGGTCAGGTCCCTGCGCGGCCGCCATTCGACGAAGCCTTCCAGCCATTGCTCGAACGCGAAGGTCCGGACCTCGCCGATCCGGTAGTAGCGCTGCTCGTTCTGGCAGTTGGTGGTGACGCCCCAGCTCCACTGGCCGCCGGGCATGTCGCGCGTGAAGCTGACATTGCAGGTGAACGGCGTCTGGCCCGAGATCCGCCGCTTGGCGTGGGTGACGGGGTCTCGCACCTGGCTTTCCGCCCACGACAGCCGCGCCTTCAGCTGGCCTCCGCTGATCTTCAGCCGGTCGGTCGGCAGGGTCAGGTTGGCCTGGTAGAGGTCGCTCCTGCCGTCGCCGATGTTGCCCGGCGCTTCGAACACCGTGTTGATCGGGATGACGTCGACGACGTCCTGCAGCTCGGCGTGACGCCAGCTCAGCACCAGCGCTCCACCGCCCCAGAAGCGCTTCTCCCACGCCGCCTCGGCCACCCAACTGCGCTCAGGCGCCAGGTCGGGATTGCCGGCGTCGACCGTGCCCGTCTCGGTGCCCGCCGACGAGACGAAGTCGCCGAAGTCCAGCTGGCCGACCTCGCGCTCGAGGCGGAGGCGCAATTGGTCGGTGGCGGTGGGCGACCACGTGGCGAGCAGTCGGGGCTTGGGATAGAAGAATGACTTCGAAAGGTCCGTGTCGCCGCTCTGGCTGATGCGCGAGACCTCCATCCGCGCCCCCGCCTCGATGTTCAGCTTGGGGCTGGCGCGCCAGATCGCCTTGCCCGACAGCTCGCCGCGCAGCTCCTCGACCTTGACCTGGGCCGCCGGGAGCGGAAGGGCGAGGCCGTTCTCGAAATAGCGGGTGTCGCCGTCCAGGACGTTGTAGGCGCCTTCCAGTCCGGCCTCGAACGACAGGCTGTCGCTGCGGCGGTGCTTGAGCTCCGAGCGCAGGATGGTCTCGCCGGTGTCGGTGCGGGCCTTGTAGTCCACGAACAGGCGCGGATCCTCGAAGGTCGAGCCGTAGATCTCGCGCTCCAGGTTCTGCAGCAGGACCAGCTGCAGGTCCGAGCGCGCCGACAGCGAGCGATCATAACGCGCGCCGAACTCGCCCTTCCAGTCGTGCAGCTTCTCGCCCGTGACCTCGCGACCGGGAGCCGGGAACACCCGCGTGGCCGTCACGTCGCGGTCGTAGCCGAAGTACTCCAGCTTGGCGTTCACCCGCGTCTTGCCGCCCAGCAGCGGCTGCTGCGCCGCGCCGCGCAGGATGTAGTTGTAGATCGTGTCGTAGCCCTTCAACGCGTCCTTGGCCGTCGAGACCCCCGCGCCGTTGGTTCGCAGGCGCACGCCGCCGTCATAGGTGTTGTCGGTGCGATCCTGGGTGGCCTTCAGCGAGCCTTCGATGGCGCGGTCGCCCTCGCGGCGCGAACCTTCCAGCTCGACGATCGGGCCGAACAGCCCGTCCGGATAGACGTAGGTCTGCAGGTTCATGACCTTCTGGACCTGCACCGTGCGCTTGAGCACGATGTTGGCCATCACGGTGCGGCCCTGCATGTCGATCCCCAGCGCGCCCCCGCGGATCAGGTCGATGCGCTCGACCGCCGGCGCCGCGATCCGGCGAAGCATGTCCTCCAGCGATTCGCTCTTGGTGGGGGGCCGCTCGCCGTTGATCAGCACATTGCCCGCCGCGCCCGCGAAGCCTCTCACCTCGTCGCCCTGGTCCAGGGTGAAGCCGGGCAGGCGCGCGATCATGTCCAGCGCCGTGCGGGGCTGGGCGGCGGCGAAGAACTCGGGCGGGTAGGCGATGACGCCACGCTGGGCGGGATCGGGATCCTGGGCGTCGGCGGCGAGGGCGGCGGCCGCGGTCGAGGTCGCGGCCGTGCTGACGGCCTGGTCCTCGTCGAACGGAGCCAGGCTGGCCAGGGTCATCAGCAGCGCGGTCGCCAGCATCGCGTTCCTCCCCTTGAAGGGCCCTCCCCAGGCCCGCTTCTCCGTCGAGGGGACGGTGGCGCTGGCGGTCGCGCGATGAAAGTTACAAGCGTGAAATGTGGATTAAATCGCGGACATGTTGCCGGCGATCACCTGGAAACGACGGTTCTAGACCGCCGTCCCGCCCACGGTCAGGCCGGTGATTTTCAGGCTGGGCTGGCCCACGCCGACCGGCACGCCCTGGCCGGACTTGCCGCAGACCCCGATGCCGGGGTCGAAGTCGAAGTCGTTGCCGATCATCGTCACCCGGGTCAAGGCTGACGGACCGTCGCCGATCAGGGTCGCGCCCTTGACCGGCGCGGTGATCTTGCCGTCCTCGACCAGATAGGCCTCGGTGCACTGGAAGACGAACTTGCCATTGGTGATGTCGACCTGGCCGCCCCCGAAATTGGCGCAGTAGAGGCCGCGCTTCAGCGAAGCGATCATTTCCTGGGGATCGTCATGGCCGGCCAGCATGCCGGTGTTGGTCATGCGCGGCATCGGCATGTGGGCATAGGACTGGCGGCGGCCGTTGCCGGTGGCCTTCATCCCCATCAGACGCGCGCTCATTCGATCGTGCATGTAGCCCACCAGGACGCCATCCTCGATCAGGATGGTGCGCTCCGTAGGCGTGCCCTCGTCGTCGACGGTCAGCGAACCGCGGCGGCCGGGGATCGAGCCGTCGTCGAAGACGGTGACGCCCTTGGCGGCCACGCGCTCTCCGATGCGGCCCGAGAAGGCGCTGATGCCCTTGCGGTTGAAATCGCCTTCCAGGCCGTGGCCGACGGCCTCGTGCAGCAGCACGCCATTCCAGCCCGGGCCCAGGACCACGTCCATCTCGCCGGCCGGACAGGCGACGGCGTCGAGGTTGACCAGCGCCATGCGCAGGGCCTCGTCGACCTGGCTCTGCCACTTGTCGGGGCTGATCCAGGCCGAGAAGCCGGCGCGGCCGCCGGCGCCCGAACTGCCGGTTTCGCGGCGGCCGTCCTTCTCGACGGTGACCTGGACATTGACCCGCACCAGCGGGCGCACGTCGCGGATCAGCTTGCCGTCGGCGCGCAGGATCTCGACCACGCGGCGTTCGCCGGCCAGAGAGGCCATCACCTGCACGACGCGCGGGTCGCGACCGCGAGCGAAGGCGTCGATCTCCTGCAGCAGGGCGACCTTGTCGGAGAACGCGGGCGCGCTGACCGGATCGTCCTCCCCGTAGAGCTTTTCGTTGGTGGCGCGCGGGCCTTCGGCGCTGACGCCGGCGTGGCCGCGCTTGGCCAGGCTGGCCGAATCGGCGGCGCGGCGAATGGCGGCTTCGCTGATCTCTGCAGCGTGGGCGTAGCCGGCCGTCTCACCGGCCACCACGCGCAGGCCGAAGCCCTCGCCGCTGTCGTAGGAGGCGCTCTTGAGGCGTCCGTCGTCGAAGACGAAGGCCTCGCTTTCGGAGCGTTCGAGGAACAGCTCGCCGTCGTCGGCGCCGGCCAGCGCCTCGCCCAGGATCGTCCGGGCGTTGTCGGGATCGACGCCGGCGGCGTCCAGCAGCGAAAGGGAAGAGGCGGGGATCGGAGCGTTCATGCCTTACAGGTAGGCTTTCCGAACGCGTCCGTCACCCCGCCCCTTTTGTCGCAACGGCTATTCCGTCGCCGGATCAGTACTCCCGGCGGACCTCGCCGGAGCCGGTGATCTCGCTGCTGACCGACTTGGGTTCGGTGCGCAGCTCGACATCGCCGCTGCCAGAGATGTCGATCTTGGCCTTGTTGGTGGCGAACACCGCGCCGCCGCCGCTGCCCGAGACGTCGACGACGGCGTCCTTGGCCTTCAGGTCGCCGAGATTGACGTAGCCCGAGCCGGAGTTGTCGATCGCCGCCGTCTCGACCCGGCCGGCGGCGTTGACGTCGCCGCTGCCGCTGACCTGGACCGCGAAGCTGGGATGGTCGTAGCGGCGGATGTCCAGATCGCCCGAGCCGCGCACGTCGAACTTGGTGACGTCCGGGGCGATGACCGTGATCTTCACCCGCTCGGACTCACTCTCGTAATGCACGCCCATGGCGTTGATCGTGATGCTGCCCTCGCCGTCGCCATTGTCGCCATCGGCCAGGCTGATGCGACCGCCGTCGACGCGCAGGCGGTCGATATAGGCTCTGGGGCCCGAGGCGACGATCTTGGCGTCGGCGCCCTGGACGAACACCACGTCGACCGGCAGGTCGATGCGCAGCTCGTCCTTGCCGGTCCAGGCAAAGGTGCGGTCGACGTTCGGCGCGGTCGGCTGGCCCTGGATGCTCAGGTGGCGTCCGGTGCGGATGACCTTGCCGTTGTCGCGGATGACGATGGTGTCGTCTCCGTTTATCGGGAAGGTCCAGCCGTTCTTGATGATCTCCGGACCGGCGATGGCCGCCACCCCGGCGAAGCAGCCGACGGCGAGCGCGAAACTGGCCCCGGCGACGATGAGCGTATTGCGGATCAACATGGTCCCCTCCTCAAGGCTCAGGCTTGTTCGATGGCCGGCTTCAGCAGCCGGTAGTGCAGGCGGGCGTACCAGACGACCGCATTGAACACCCCGACGGTGACCAGCGTCAGCAGGGCGCCCAGGGTGGTGGCCAGGCCCATCAGGCCGATACCGGTCAGAAAGGCGACGATCGGGCCGCCGGGCGGTCCGGTCAGCGGGCCGACGGCGAAGACGAAGCCGCCGGCGACGAAGACCGCGACCACGGCCACCAGGACGCCAAACAGCGCGCCCAGCACGCCCATCAGCAGCGGCAGCAGGAACATCACGTCCAGCGCGCCCAGGCCGATCAGAGCGATGATCGCCCCTAGGGCGTTGGAGGGCGTCTTCTTCTCCTCCCAGGACTTCAGGCCGTTCTCGGCGCGCAGCTCGCGGGCCAGGCGGTCGGGGTCGCCGAGGGCGGCGGCCGTCTCGGCCTCACTGCGGCCGGCCGCCTGGGCGTCGGCGAAGTGGGCCTCGTGATCGGCGACGATGTCGGCGATCTGGGTCACCGGCAGGCCGGCCAGGCCGCGGCGCAGGCGGGCGATGAACTCGGCGCGGGTCATGCGGCGGCTCCCACGATGTCGTTGACCGCTGTCGAGAAGGCGTTCCATTCGGCCGTCTGCTGCGTAAGGCTTTCGCGCCCGGCGGCGGTCAGGCGGTAGTATTTGCGCGGCGGACCGCTCTGGCTCTCCACCAGATAGGTCTCGACCAGCCCGTCCGACTGCATGCGGCGCATCAGCGGATAGATCGTCCCTTCCCCCATATCGATGTCCCTCGTGAGCCTGCTGGCGATCTCGTAGGCGTAGCTGTCGGCGCGCGAGAGCAAGGCCAGCACGCACAGCGCCAGCACGCCTTTCTTCAGTTGGATCTCAATCGTTTCCGGCACGGCTTCCCTGCCTCCGTTGATACGCTCTATTTATCGCCAGGTACTGAGTATCGCAAGGTACCTGGCCATGAACTATACGTAATGCGCCGGAGCGCCCTTCCAGCGTTTTTTGAGAGGCGTTCTTAATTGGGGCGCCCCGTTCGCGCTCAAGGCGGGGAGGCGCGCGCAATCCCATGTCGCACGCGTGGTCTCTGCGGCTTGGCAACCGCGGGCGATGCGCGTATGCAGCCTGCGGACCGATCATCGGGCGGACTGGGCGTCGACGTGCGACTCACTATGAGCCAAGTCGATCGCAGGGGGCCGTATCGGGGATCGTAATACGCAGACTCGGCGCGGCGTGGCTTTGATCGTGGTCAAACGATCGAGGTCAAATCGCCGCCGAAACGGGCCGTGAGGGATATGAAGGCGCAATTTTCGGGGATTCGGCGGATCATGTCGGGCGCGTCCGCGCTCGCCGCCATGACGATGTTCGCGGGGAACGCCCTCGCCGAGGATCTGCTGGGCCAGCCGACGCCAGGGGCGATCGACCTTCAGCCGGCCGCTTCGGAGCTGAAGCACCACGCGATCCAGTTCCACAACCTGGTCCTGATGCCGATCATCACGTTCATCACCCTGCTGGTGCTGGGCCTGCTGATCTGGATCGTGGTCCGCTACAACAAGAAGGCGAACCCGGTTCCGGCCAAGTTCAGCCACAACACCACGGTCGAGATCATCTGGACGGTCGTTCCCGTCCTGATCCTGATGGTCATCGCCATCTTCTCGTTCCGCCTGCTGTTCCACTACAACAACATGCCCAAGCCCTACATGACCGTGAAAGCCACGGGCTATCAGTGGTACTGGGGCTACGAATATCCCGACCAGAAGATCAGCGAGATCGTGTCGCTGCCGCTGACCAAGGAGCAGGCCGACGCCAAGAAGGTCCCGTACCTGCTGGCCGCCGACAACGCGATGGTCGTGCCGGTGGGCAAGGTCGTCCGCGTCCAGGTCACCGGCGCTGACGTGATCCACGCCTTCGCCCTGCCGGCCTTCGGTCTGAAGACCGACGCCATCCCGGGCCGTCTGAACGAAACCTGGTTCAAGGCCGAGAAGACCGGCGTCTACTACGGCCAGTGCTCGGAACTGTGCGGCGTCGATCACTCGAACATGCCGATCGAGATCCAGGTCGTGAGCCAGGCCCAGTTCGACGCTTGGGTTAAGCAGAAGGTCGCCCCGCCGGCCCCGGCCGCCGCGCCGGCCGCCGCCGCGCCCGCCGCGACCCCCGCTTCGGCTCCGGCCGCCGCCCCCGCTTCCGCTCCGGCCGCGGCTCCCGCCGCGCCGGCGGCCTAAGACTACGTAGGATAGAAGTCCGATGGCTCACGCCGCAGACACTCATGGCCACGGCGGT